>SKEO01000293.1_pt1 | contig 49160 bp, 59 predicted proteins | sample 4826801 | NCBI WGS metagenome assembly SKEO01 (sample SAMN11008807, study PRJNA524170) | human gut metagenome | biome: Human fecal sample; material: Feces; isolation source: fecal sample from pouch patient p3 | host: Homo sapiens | place: Israel: Tel-Aviv | collected 2016-02-25 | reverse complement strand
AATCCAAACGGGCGATATCCTCCGAGATACATTTCCCTTTTCTGCATCACATGGTCGGCTGCTGCGATTTTAGCGGAAAGGTCCCGGCTGTAGGATGCGTTGATGATGTTCTTGATGGCTACTTCCAGCCCTCGCACATCGTTTCCGGCCTGCATTCCACTGTCATACCCATCGCTGACAGAGATGAATCGAACGCCCAGCAATGGAAAAATGCGCTCCATATAATCGCCTGCTTCGATATAATCGCGGGCAAACCGGGAAAAGTCCTTTACGATAATTGTTTTCACCTTGCCATCCTGCGCGTCCTGAATCAGCCGCTGGAACGCCGGGCGGCTCGTGGAGGTGCCGGAGTAGCCATCGTCCACATACTCCTGACGCGGCTCTGCAGCCAGTTCCGGACGAGCCATGATATACCCCTCTACCAGTCCGCGCTGGCCCTGAATGCTGTTGCTCTCGGCCTTATCAGCACCCACATCCTCGTCTGCAAGTGAAAGCCGGTAATAGGTTCCAATCATCTGCTGCTCACCGCCTTTCAAACGTGTAGATCAATTCTGCCTTTACGATTTCTGCTGCACGATTTTCCAGATTTCTCATACGGCGTACCCACTCCATCTGATTTTCTTCTTTCAGTTTTTCCGATACGACCTCCCGCTGGCTCAGCTGCTCGATCAAAACCTCATATCGTTCCACTGCCTGCTCTTCCACATTTGCTAAAACAGTATCCAGTTTTCCGCTCAGCAGCAAGCTCTGGTAATAGGCCGGTTTTCGCAGTTTCAGGTACGCCTTGTGCAGCATCCCCCAGCGGCCAATCGGACGAGTCCGTGGCAATTTCAAGGCTGGCAGATAATAATCACCCACCAAAACATATTCCATTCCTGTCCGGGCATCATAGATCTTCTCTTTCGTCGTCTGTTCTCCTTTTTCGTTAAAACACAAATTCCGTGTAAGTATTTTTCTTGTGATCCACTTCAATTTTCTTTACATACTGCTGCAGATTATCTGCTGTTAAAAGAACCTCTGTGTTGCCTGCGATTTGCTTTTTCTGCTGCAATTCTTCTTGAACAACGGCCAGTTCTTTCTCTTTTTCAGCTTTTGTCTGTCTGAATGCCTCAATTTCATTTTCTGCATCCTGCTTCAATTCCATGAACTTTTCTTTTGATATTTTTCCAAGGACATACTGCTCGTAGCCGCTGCGCTTCTGTGATTCCAGTCGAACGATATTGCCTGACGCCTGTTCAATTTCACGTTTTGTAGCTATTTCTTTTGATTGGAGTTTGCTTTTTCCAGAGCTTTTCCGTACCAGCTTCTGCAAATCACGGCGTTCTTCCATCCGCTGGTGCAACTCCTTGTTAATGCCGTTCCAGAGGTCTTTCTCTGAGATGGAAACATGGCAAAATTTACAGTAAAAATACAGCGAACCATCCCTTTGCCAATGGCAAACCAGCTTTTCTCCGCACTTTTTGCAAAATATCCGGCCTTTGAAGATGTTCGGATTGTTCTTTCTGCGCTGTTTGCACCATGTTTTCCGTTCCTCCCTGACCGCTTGCTCAGCTTCCCGCAACGCGGAAACTTCATCAAACAGTTCCCAGCTGATAATCGCCGGATGGTTGTCCGGCACCATCCGCCAGCTTCCCCGTGGATTTTCTCCGATTTTTCGATACGTTTCATCGTAGGCGATGCGGTTATACACCATGGTTCCCGTGTAGACCGGATTTTCCAGAACCTTTGTCACGAAAGCTGGCTGCCATGCAGGGTCCTTTACCCGTGAGGTATTTCTCATATAACCCAGCTGACAGCGGCGTGTAAAAGGTGTTGGGATTCCCTGCGCAGACAGCTTCTTTGCAATCTCGCGCTCTTTCATGCCGGATTTCTTCCAGAGAAAAATCCGCATCACCACATCGCTGACTTCCTCATCCAGAACCAAATGATTCTGCTGATTTCTCTTGTAACCGAACGGAACCGGGGTATAGATTTCTCCCCGCGCTTCCTTGGAGCGAAAGCATGACTGAATTTTCTGGGACAGGTCTTTCGAGTACATTTCATTGATCATGCTCTTGATCGGCACCAGCATCCCGTCCCGACTCTGGCTGTTCAGGCTATCATAATTATCATTGATGGCGATAAATCTTACGCCAAACAGTGGAAACACTTGCTCCAGATACTGACCTGTTTCCACGAAATTACGACCCAGTCGGGAGAAGTCCTTTACCACAATGCAGTTGACTTTCCGCTCCTGCAGTGCTTTTAGAAGCCTCTCAAATTCCGGGCGGTCAAAGTTCATCCCTGTGCACCGCTTGTCCGCAAACACATCCAGCAGCATCAGATCATCCCGGTGGTTGATATACTCTTTGATGTAAGAAATCTGCACTTCCAGCGATTCCGTATCCCGAAGTACATCATCAAAATCGGACAGTCGTGCGTAAATTGCGGTTTTCCAGATACGGTGCGGTGCGTTCTCCGCTTCCCGCTGCGCCGCACTTACCTTCTTGCTTATTCTTGCCATATGTCCAGCCTCTCCTTTCATGCAGATACTTCACGCTGCCCCATCTGCTTTTGATGCAGTTCTTCCAACAGGTCCGCAATTTCATCGTGGAATCGGAACGTAATTTCTACCCGATTGCCCTCATAGACTTCGATTTTCTCAATCAGTTCCACGACCATCGGACGGGTGATCTCTTCCAGTTTCCGATACTTACGGTACACGTCCAGAAATGGATACGCATTCGGGGCAGTCTGTAAATTTTGCTGTTCCGCCTCCAGTTCCTCAATTTTGCGGTCATACTCTTCGATTCGCTTGCTGTACAGTTCGTTGTAGTTCAAAAAATCCTCCCGTGTGAGGATTTCCTCTGCGTAATCCCCATACAATTTTTCCTTAATGCCCTGTGTATGGGCCTTTTCTGCAGTCAGCTGCCGAATCTGCCGTTCGATGCACCGCACACGGTAGGGTTCCTGTTGGGCCTGCCGGATGCTTTCTACAAACTCTGCTTCCTCCATCACGATCTGGATCTGCATCTGGAGCGCATTCCGCACAATGTTATGGAGTTTTTCATCCCGCAGATTATGGCTCGTGCAGCTGCCTTTGTTCTGTTTGCTGCCGGAGCACTGATAATAGATGTACCGCTTTCCTTTATAGCTGGCCGACCTGCGTACCAGCCGGCTGCCGCAGTCCCCACAGTAGAGAAAGCCTGCAAACAGGGCCACCGTTTCGGCATCGTTCGGCCTGCGTGTTTCGGTTTCCAGAATCCGCTGCACCAGTTCAAACTGCTCTGCCGGAATGATTGCTTCATGGGTATTGTCCACGATTACCCAGTCCCGCATCGGCACATTCAATTTCTTTTTGGAGCGATAATCCAGTCGTCGTGTCTTTCCCTGTACCAGTTTTCCGATATAGACCTCGTTGTGCAGAATGCGGTCCACTGCCTTGGCAGACCACGGCGGCTCATCGCTCTTGCGGAAATGCAGGCTCAGCTTTGCACCGCTCTGCAACTTTCGTGCAGCCGGGGACGGTACCTTTTTCGCATTCAAACGATTTGCGATGCCCTGATTGCTCATGCCATTGATCTTCCAGTGAAAGATGTTCTGCACTGTTTCCGCTGCCAGTTCGTCCACGATTAGTTTGGTATGATTGCTGGGGTTCTTCTGGTATCCATAGGTTGCAAAACTTCCCACAAAATCGCCGCGCTTGCGCTTAACTGCAAGCTGGCTCTTGATCTTGACGGAAATATCCCGGCAGTAGGCATCGTTGAGCAAATTCCGCATCGGGACCATGATGGAATCGCTGGTCTTCCACGCAGATTGGCTGTCATAGTTGTCTGTCACAGCAATCAGCCGGACCCGCATGACTGGAAAAATGCGTTCCAGATAACGTCCCACTTCAATGTAATTTCGTCCAAAGCGGGACAGATCTTTCACCAGAACACAGTTGATGGTCCCCTGCTCCAGTTCCCTGAACAGGTTTTGGAACGCAGGCCGTTCAAAGTTTGAGCCAGAGTAGCCATCGTCCACAAACTCATCCACAATACACAGTTCCGGGTGGTCTGCGGCATAGGCTTCCAGTAGTGTGCGCTGGTTTGCAACGCTGTCGCTCTCTGTCTTATCGCCATCCTCACGAGATAAGCGTAAGTACAAGGCTGTACGGTATCGGGTTGTATTTTGCTGTGTTCTCTTCTGCAAATTCATATCAGGGTATAACAAAAGCCTTCCACCTCCTTAACGAATCGGCAATACTGTTCGTCAGAGAAGTGAAAGGCTCCACATTTGTATGTAGAAAGCCCACCGAGCAAGTTCTGCTCAGTTGGCACATTCCTATTTTCTTACCCACAAACAGCTTACCAGAATCATCATCCTTTGTCCAGCGCTTTATCGCATTAAAGTGCAAAATTTTTCTGCGCGATTTTTCAGCAGCTTGCCGAAAGTTTCTCTGCCTTTTCAGCTGGCAGACTGAAAGCACCTGCCAATGCGTTCAGACAGCGTGCTGCTCTCCCGCGGTGCAAAATTCAGCTTCACAATGATTCCGTTGTCCAGATAGCAGTAAGGATTTCCGACTTTATCCAGCAGATTTTTCAGCCTTTCCTCCTGCGGCAATCCGTGTTCCACTGCATCCTGCGGCAGTTCCTGCAGTTCATGCTGTTCTATCGTGCGGATGTCCCGATCTTTCATCTGGTAGACCTGCTCCAGCCAATTCATTGTGCCGTTTTCTTTCAATCGCATACCTCCCATTCAGGCCAAAAGTGTTTTCAGCAAATCCAATTTTGCCTGTCCTATGTCCTTTCTCATACTGGGACCTGTGCAGGCAATCGGTGTACACAGTTCCAGCAGACGGTCATAGATACGGGCGTGTGCGGTATCCTGCGGGCTCTTCAACTCCGTCAAGGTCAGATTCGTGGTAACGATCAGCGGTTTCCTGCTGCGGTAACGGCTGTCGATAATGTTGTAAATCTGCTCCAGCGCATATTCCGTGCCCCGCTCCATGCCGAAATCGTCAATGACAAGCAACGGATAGCCGCAGAGCCTGTCCACGACTTCATTTCGCCCGGAAAAGGCGTTATTCAGTTCATTCATGATTCGGGCAAAATTCGTCATGCAGACGGCCACTTCCTGTTCCATCAGGGCATTGGCAATGCAACCCGCCATAAAACTCTTGCCTGTACCAACACCGCCCCAGAGCAGCAGCCCCACATTCTTTTCCCGCATTTCCTGCCAGTGGGCCACATACCGCTGTGCCAGCTGCATCTGTGGATTTTGTCCGTGATCGTTTGCAAATGTCCAGTGCTGCATCGCCCAGTCGGTAAAGCCCTGCAGCTTCAGCCGCTGCACTTTCTCGTAATGCAACCTTGCACGTTCTTCTTTCTCTTGGTTCTATTTAGGTGATTCAATTTTAGGTTGTTCTTATTTATTTGGTTCGATGTGCAGTTTTGCGCAATCGTATTGCTCACTTTTGAGCAATCAAGCTGCTCATTTTTGACCATCCCGATTGAGCATTTCTGCGCAGTCCGGGGAACGCCGAGAAATATCTGGTTTGGCTTGGAAAAGCCATTGGACCGCCGTTCGATCAGCCGTGCGGCTTCCAGTTCCCGCAGGGCACGGGTGACACTGGAAATACTGCTCTGAAGATCTTCCGCCAGCCCTGCCAACGGATAGAGCACATATGCCCGGTCCTGCGCATCCACCCTGCCGTTCTTCTGGGAAAGGGTCACGCGATCCAGCAGCAGAACATAGGTCAGCCGTGCTGTATGGGACAGGCTCATCTGCAGCAGAAATTTCGGATAAGGGAAATACGCAGGCAGTGGGGTTTGTGCTTTGATGTACTCTTTACTCAAACTTCCTCCTAGTCGTTTTCAAAAGTCCCTGCCGAATGGGAAAGCTCTGCACGGGCTTACGCATCCGGCAGGGTTCCGGGGTGCGGGGTGGAAGACCCTGCTGATTACAGGCTCATATCATAGCTGCGCTTCTTGCGTTTCGGTTGACGCTCACGCTGTTCCTGTCGAGCCTGCTCCTGCCTTGCCTTTTCGCGGACTTTGGCCTCCCACTCGCGTTTCCATGCAAGGTCGGATTTCATCTCATTGGTTTTTCGGAAGATGCTGTACACATTATCCGATGCAATTTCCAGACGCTTGGATTCTTCCCTCAAGGGAGCATACGCTTTTTTCCTCTCCGCGATTTCTTGCGTCAGTTCTTCTTTCCGCTTTTTCAGAGATTTCAGCGATGGCAGCTTTCCATCGTTTTCTTCCCGGAAGTATTTCACGGATTCTGCATAGGCATCCAATTCCTTGGAATGCTCTGCACGGAATTTTTTCTTGAGAATTGCTTTCGTAAGCTGCTGTTGGACCTCTTTTGTAGAAAGGTACTGCCCCGCATAATGAATCTGCTCATTGGTTTTGTACAGTTCATCCTCTGCCTGTGACAGCCGTTCATACGCTGCCTGCGCATTGGCCTGCGCTGTCTTACACAGATCGTTCAGTTCTGTCAGGTCGTTGATATTGTTTTCCTGTACCCATACCAGCGTTTCGGCCATTCTCTGCAGATTACTGATTTTGACCTTTAGTGCATAGGCCAGATTTTCCTGTGCCTTGACATTCTCCTGCAGGTCCACAACGAGCCGTAGCCTGGTTCTGGTTGTAAAAATCAGTATGGGTTCTTCCTTGTACCGCAGATTCTTCTCGGCGTTCTGAACAAAGAATCCTTCCAGACATTCTCTTTTGCAGCTTTCTCCCAGAGAACGCTCCGATATGAACTTGTTCCGTTCCGGCGGCAGATAGCTATAACGCCCACGTTGGGTTTTGACGAAAATGTTGTATTCATCCTGCAGGATGTCTTGAAAATCTTCATACGAGATTGCTTTCTCACGAACAGCGGCAACGGCATCCCGGATAAGCTGCTTCTGTGTTTGAAACTTTGTCGGATTGGGCGTAAATCCTTCCGTTTCGATTTTCTGTTTTTTCTCATCCAGCCGCCGCTGTGCCCAATACTCCGCTTCGGTCACACCCGTTCTGGATGGTGACAGTAAATCGACCTGATGCAGAAATTCGCGGCGGCACAAATCCATGAGGGATTTCTGCAGGTGTTTTAGGTACTCGTTCGTCACATGGTGCTTGTAGCCAGCCTTGCTATCAATGGGCCGTTCCATAAAGGGCTGCTTAGGCACATCCAGTTTTCGCAGACTGTTGATTACGATATGGACATGAATGTTTCCGCTGCCATTGTGCCCGTCCATGTGCGTACAGACCAATGCCTGATGCCCCGGAAAATTTGCTTTTGCGTATTCCAGTCCAAGCTCCTGCGCCCGTTTACCCGTCAAACAATTTTCTGTGCTGTCCCGTGGATCAAAGCTGATGATGTAATGGTGGCTTTTGATTTCATTCTTGTTTTTGTTTTTCTGGTACTCGCGGTTCAACTGCTGGCAGGCCGCATCAAAAGAATAGGGTTCACAATTCAGACCGTCCAGATAAAACTCATCCCGCATGATGCGATTTCCGTTCTGGTCAAGGATCGGAGTTTTCCGAAGCTCATCATGCTTGAAAATCAGATACTCCAGTGCAGCACCATAGCTGGAACTCTTACTTGCGATGTGCTTTAATATTGCCATAGTTCTTTCCTGCCATTTCTGCGACTTGTTCCCGCATCTCAAAAATACAGGCAATCGCATGGTTGATGTTTTCGTGCATCGCACGGGACTGGATACCGCCGCTGTTGAAGAAAGCCGCGATCTGGTTCAGGTTGTTTCCGATGGCGGCAAACTCCCGTGTGATTGCTTCGATCTCGTCCGGGTGGACATAGAACACATACGAGGTATTCACACGGCCTTTCATCAGCATCTGCGCTGCAAATTGAGAGAGGGTCATCCCGGCATCTTCTGCCTGCCGGTGTAAAAGTTCATGTACTGTTTCTGTAACTCGTGCGGAGATTACTTTTGTTTTTACGATAGATTTCACTTTTCTCTTTGTTCGTGGCATGGGGTCTCCTTTCCAAAATCAAGAATTTGATTTTCCCGGCAGTGCATCTGCACTCCGGCTGTGACCTGCTGCGACAGGCCACCAACAGGCAAAATCATGTGATTTTGCACGATGTGAGGGTATGGGGAGCGCAATCCCCATCAAGGTGCCGCCGTAGAGAAACCGCCCGTAGGAGCGGTTTCGTATACAAAGGCGAATCTTGCTCTTAACTACCGTCCACTCTGTCCCGGCCCGTTCCTGCCCGATTTTCTCCGGCGTATTTTCCGGTAAGATGCGCAGAATGCACATTCAGTACCGGAGGTATCCTGCTGGGGTGGCTCATGCGATTTTCAAGGTGCGATGTTACTTTTTAAGAAGTCAGAGGCTTTCACAAGGGAAGCCATAGAGAAGCGATCTGTATGGAAAAATAGTCCTTACACCCTATACAAACTCAAATGGCTGTTTTTAAACCGGGCTTTTTGAAAATTCAAAGAAAATTCATTTTTCCAATGTACCCCTCTACCTATAACAATCTAAAATGGATTTTTGGCAACCAGTTTTTCAAATTTTGTTGAACTACCTAATTTCAGAACATAAATTTTGTTTGTTTTTCACTCATAAAACTAGAGGAAAGCCTTTTCACAAAAGATTTTGAAAGCCCCTATACTAACAGGAATCCACAGAGCCGTTTTGGAATACAGTTCTGAAAAAATTTATAATTTTAAATAAAAAGAAAAACGGCAAAGTTCAAAATCGAACCTTACCGTCATCCATAGAGATGTCTTATAAAGTAAAAATACTGCGGCAGACAGGTGTTGCGCCTGCTCATCGTGGACATATTGCTATTTTAACATTGTGTAACTGTTACTGATATTCATGCACTGAAAATTTTTGTAGATTACAGCAGTGCAGTTTCTATCAAGCTATTGCTTTTCTCTTTTTCCAGATATATAATTCGGACAAGCCAATTCGATTTATAGGTTTTGTTGGGAGGTTTTCTCATGGCAAAAGATCGTATTGAAAGCAAGTATGTCACTGTAGCCCCCGGTGTGGAGTTACATATCTTGGAAAAAGGCGAAGGTAAACCGTTGGTCTTCATTCCCGGCCTGACCTTCTCTGGTGAGATTTTCAAGAACCAACTGGAGTATTTCTCCTCTGAGTATCGTGTTATTGCTATCGATCCTCGCGGCCAAGGCTATTCTGCCAAAACCGTGGATGGCAACGACTACCTGACTCACGGCCGCGATGTAGCAGGTCTGATTGATGCATTGGGTCTCAAAGATATTGTCCTGATTGGCTGGAGCACGGGCAACCTTGACACATGGAGCTACGTGCAGCAGTTCGGCAAAGACAAGCTGCGCGGCGTTGTGACTATCGATATGTCTCCGCTCCCGCTCTCCCCTGACCCGAAGTGGTGGACTGAGGGCACGATTGAAGAGCTGTCTCAGGTCGCCACGCAGGTGCTGACTTCTTCTGAGGGCTGCCGTGAATTCTTCAGCGAATATGCGACTGGCATCATGATCCAGCATAAGATGGAGCCTGATGAGCTGGAGTATCTGCTGGATATTTCCGGCCGCACACCATACTGGATCTGCCGTCAGCTGTTCTGCGACGCTGTGTTCTCCAACTATCTGGAGACCGCAAAAGACATCGGCGCAAATATGCTGAGCTTGATGTTCATCGCTGAGCATTGGCAAGATGTTGCGAGGCCTTTTGTCGAAACTCAGCTTCCCGGTTATGATACCTATGTCATGGGTGGTCACCTGATGTTCTACGAATACCCAGAGAAGTGGAACAGCGTTCCGGAGAACTTCCTGAATAAACTGTAATATGATTACTACCGTCTGTGGTCACACGCCACGGGCGGTATTTTTATGTGAACTCCAGAAGTTCACGCTGGTGACAGTGAATACCTGAGCCACTTTTGCTAACGAATACTTGAGCCATTTATAGCATTTGTGACAGCGAATACTTGAGCCACCCTTACAGCCAAAAGGCTTCTTTTATTTCCTCGATTTGGTCATATGGAAAACATTCAGCATCGCCCTCGATGTCTTCCAGATACTTCATGATTTGCTTTGCCAGCTCGATTCCCTGCTGGCTGTGTCTTACACCACCGTCCTCCTTCTGCACAGTCTCCCCCACTTTTCTTACCGCCCACACTTGGTCGTAGATTTCCAACTGAGAAATCACCTTGCTCACGCCGGAGCTATAGGCGGATTCTTTCTTTTCGGTGGGATAGCCGAGTGAGCCATGAAGGGAATAAAGTTGCCACATAATAATGTCAGCATTTAAATCCATCGGCACATAAATTCTCACGTTGTCGTTCGGGAGGATGCCACCCTCTGTCGCTTTCTTTCCGGTGATTGCTTTTGCCGTATCATCTTTTGTTTCGTAGGGTACTTTCTCTGCCAGCGACAATTCGTTGACATAGAGCACATCCTTCGGGATAGGGTAGATATCTAAGTTGTGATGCATAGTTTAGTCTCCCTATTGGGCAGCTTTTCTCATCAGCTCTACTACCTCATCATAATCTTTCTGGAATTTTTCACTGTTGAACACCGTATTTAACAGGCTCCCCGATAGATTTCTGCATTTCAAACATATCTCTGTAGTAGAATACAAATCCAATTCTGACGTAACAGCGGGCAGTCTTCTTACCAATTCTACATTTTCGCTAGACGACATATACTCCTTATAGTTTATAATTCCCGCGTAAATCACTGCTCTATTCTCATTAATAAGCGTCAAATAATGCTGATGCGCCAATTCTCGTTTTTCTTTTGCCTTTTCCTGTTCTCTGAATTCTTGTTCTTTCTTCATCGTTTTCATTTTTGCATATTCACTGTACATAGTACCCAAAAAGGAAATCACTGCACCTAGAAAGACTCCAAGAAGTCCCATTAATGCGGAGCTATTATACCAAACTGTATCCATTTGTGTTCCCTTTTACTAAAAAGAGCCGTGCGACTGCACTCCTATTACGGGATGTGTCCACACGGCATCTTATTACTTTAACTTCTCGATAATATCATCAGTACTGACACCCTCGGCCAGCAACTTCTTCACGAGGTCTTCCGCTTCGTTCTTCTTGGCGGCTTCGGCGGCTTTCTGGTCGGCGACGGCTTTCTTGGATTCCAGCTTCGTCAGTTCTTTCTGGGTCAACTTGAGAGCAGTCTTCTTCTCTTTCAGGTCAGCTTTCAGAGTGTCGATGTTGGCGGTAATGGACGTGATTTCAGCAGTCAGAGAAGCGATGGATTCCTGCTTTTCTGAAATCTGAGATGCAAAGTCGTTGGTGATTTTCGGTTTGTTTTTGCTACCTTTGGTTCTGGGCATAAGATATCCGCCTTTCTATTGTGTATTGTAGTTTTAGTATAGCACTTTGAAATTGCGCAATCAATACTAACCCGGTACAAGTCCACAGTCTTTCGTAAAGGCTTGTATTTCATACTTTTGTGGGCTAATATTGCAGTCCTTTCGATCCCAGTCGAATCTAATAACAACCACATCAAAAGATTCCTTATAGCGTTCACCAAAACGATTTTCTAAAATAAACTCAAAATTAAGTGTTTTACCCTCTATGCCAGAAAAGAAAGAGCTTCCTGCATAGAAACAAACTCTTCGACTTTCTTCTGCCGGGATGCCAAGAGACGTGCCATTACGATTACTCACACATATCTTCCACCGTTCTCCGCTTGAACTCATTGCGCCATGATAGCGAAAAACTTCATACGATTGTGTTGTGTTTGTCAGTTCTAAGATTAATGCCACTCGACTCCCCGCGTTATCCGAACCAACCTGATAGGCAATCGTTCGGCGTTTATCTTCAAATTCTGCTGGAATACCTTTGCATACTTCCCAGTCAGTCACAAGGAAAAATGGCCTAATTTCCACTTTGGATTGCTCTTCTTCAAGTTTCAATACACGCTCAGACATTTCATTCGCTTGTTTCGTTAATTTATTTGCTTGTTGGGTCGCTTGAAGCGATAGTTCCGCCAATTTGTTTGATTGCTTTGCTGCCTCGTTGGACTGTGCTGCAAGATCATTAGATTTCTGTGCAACCTTATAAGATTCTTCTGCTAAGTCATTGGCCTTTTTTGCTGCATTATTTGCTTGTTTGGACAGTTCATTCGCCTGCTCCGCAAACAGATTAGATTGCTGTGCTAATTTGTCTGCCATTTGATTTGCTCGTTCCGTTTGTTTATAAGCTATCACTGCTAGAAGAATCGTAGCCACGGACGATATACCAGAGCCAATATACGACAGCATCCCATCCGCTGTTATTAACGATGGTATCTGAGGTGAAAACAGGTGAACAATAAAAGCAGCAACACCCAAGACAAGCACAGCAACTACAATAATTCCAATTAACGGCCGCATCAGCCTAGACTGTGATTTCTTTTCAGCTTGAGGCTTCATTTTGATATCACACATGATTTTTCCCTATTATTTTTCCTCTGCATTCTTAGCCACAGTAATCCATACTGCGTTGCCTGCTGCTCACCACGAAGAGGTGTGCAAAGTTTCGAGCAGCGTAGGCCGTATTTATGTACAGCCTATATACGCCAAAACTTTTTTTATTGAGAGTGATTTTAGTAAGCACTCTATTTTTAACGATGCAAATTAAGTATCCTCTTTTTTCAATTTCAACAATGGAGCACAAGCAATTACCGTTGACAGTAATGTAACAGGTGCCATATATCCATTAGAAAAGAACCAATTCCAAAAGTCCGGAAACAAACTCATTCTGGCAAGTGTAGCTTCATCGACATAACCATAAAACAACAAATGACCCGTCCTCAAATCATAGTTCATACCAAGCGTATTTTTAGGTGATTTTAGCTCAACCTCTTGATATTGCAAATCATACTCATTCGATGTTGGAGTATATGCGATAGAAAGCTTTCCACTTGCCCCGTATTTAACTGAGTTCAATCTACTTGAACTAATCTCTTCAAAATTGGCACCTTGAACATCAAAAGCAAATATTGATTCTATTGTAACACTATACGACACCAAACTATAACCTATATTTATAGCACTCTGATACTTATTTTCTTCAACTACAGTATTCGCTTTGTCTTTTAGTTCTTTCAACTCCTGTATTCTCTCTGTCAAGTTCTCTGAAAAAAGAGTCAAAGGTGTTTCAGTCGAAAGCAATTGACTTTTTCCAGTCGATGAATCCATGAGAGTCACAGTTGCATCTTGAATCTGCAGATTCGTCATACCAGAAAAGGATGCCAAAACTTTTTTTGCTGTAAAAGACTGTTGCTTTAAATCTGAGAATGAAACATCAATCAAATTCGTATCGTATGTTTTCCCGTCAAATAGTATTGATAAATTCTTGTTTTTTTTCGGCGCAATTTCTATATAGCTTCCTTTTTGATACGAAATATTATTCAAATTGAGCCCAGACAAATCAATCCGTAATTGCTTAGAGCTTGTAATAAGAAAATACGATAAAACTTTGTCACTTCGGCTTTTAGTACTAAGATGCAGTTCTTTTGCTTTTCCGCTTATGTTTACTAGTCTCGTTTCATATGGATACGCATCATTGGAAGGAATCTCCAACTCTGAATGAACATAAGCTGTTGACGGTTTAATTTTGAAAATGAGACACGTTAATACTAGCACAAGAACAAATGATCGCACTAGGCTCTGACACAATTTTCCCGTATCCGTATGGAAGAAGTCATACACAAATTTATATATCTTTTTTAATAAACATTCAACTATATTCATAGTTTACAAGTCTCAGCTTTCCACAGCAAATTATGTATTTTAACTGTTTTTTTCTATCATTTGAGCAGGAGGTAAAATCAAAATGAAAAGCGATTACGATTGGTTCGACGATAACTGGAATCCGGATGTCAAACTATCCACCATCATCCATGAGCTTCTTCTATCCCCTACCTACCGCTGGCCTATGCGCATTACCGAAGTTCACATCTATAAAGACGAGACTGCATACGCACCGTATCCTCGTTGCAAAGGAATTATTGACCGTGAATACCAGTTTTTTGCGATAGTTGTGGACAGCGTATCGACTGGTTTGGACTTGATGACGCCAAAGAAGTGTACATAGGTTGGAGCGGGCCTAGGGACGATGAAGAAGATGATGATGAGGTAGACTGAGAGCAACGATTTCCCGTGGCCCCCATAGTGGGGTTGTTAAACTCAGTATATCACAGATCCGAGAGCAAGTCAGCCCTGTAGTGAAGTTTTTCTGACATTTTTTGAAGCTGTCCTTCGCCAAGGTAGTTTGCTTTATTTATGACAAATCAGGTAATCCAAACAGCTTACACATTAATGGAAGTCGATTGAATATAAGGTAAGCGGTCAATAATCCCTCGGATACAAGTGAACACTCCGTTGCGAGATAATAGATTTTAAGACATCTCAGAAATCTAAGAAAAATAAGAACACAAGCCCTCGCCGTAACAAGCGAGGGCTTTTTTTGAACTCCAGGAGTTCACTTTATTTCCATCACAAACTATACACTTCCATCATGAGCCGCATCCCGACTTTCAGGCCTTCCTCAAAGGCGGTCTTCTCCCATGCACAACACACCGTTCCCTGCCGGTCCATGATCTTCTCCCAGAGCGGAATCTTATCTCCGACATAGTCATCTACGAGCCTATCCATACCATCTAGCCCACGCAGCCACTCTTCCAGTTCCTTTTCCTTGGTCTTTGCTGCCTTCCCAGCAACTGTGTTTTTCTCTACTGGGTTGTTCTCCGTGTAATGCTCGTAGATCAGATCCAGCAGGTTCTCCACCGGTGGGTAATACTCTGGCTCTGTTTTCTTCAAATACTCCTCCAGCATTTCCTTCAATTTTTCTATAATGCTACCGTCCTTCCCAACTGAGATTCACATCCTCAGTTACGGCACATATTACCGTAGACTTTTGCACATAGCAACCTATTTTTTGCGGTCTTTCGGATACCCCATCTTTTCCTTCACTTCATCTGGCACATCGATCAGTCCAAACCGGTAAAACATCCCGTAGATGTAAGTCACGCCCCGGATATCGCCCAGAGCTTTGGGTCTCTCTACTACTTCTTCTTTTATATTTCCCAGCGCCAGAAGCACCGAACTCCACGCCAAACTTTTACTCTTCTCCCGTCTGTCGATCCACAGCTCCTTCGTGTACTCGCCATTCCTGCCTTTTTTAATTTCGTAAGAGAATGGCAACCCGGAGTAAGTTTTGAATTTCACACCAGCATAAGCCATAACCACACCCCAGAAGTTTTCTTCTGTCGGATCTGCCCTCCACCGCTTCAGCGCTCTGTATCTCCGCTGCCGTTCTGCTCCAACACTAATCTTTTCTTTCTCTGTACTTGGGTAGTACACACCTTTCTGATAAGGCAGATACGATGTGACGGAAGCTTTGGAGAGCTGAAGAGTATTTGCGGTTGAAAGTATGGAGGTTTTGTAGTCTTGTGTTTCACAGTATTCTTCAAAAGTGTTTTTTACTTTCTCCGCCACTTCCGATTCATACACATCAGCCGTGATAAGGAGCTTCCTTACTTTGATTGGGTTTAGGTTCAGAGCATCGGCGATGTCTTGGAGGGAGCATTCCTTCTCATAAAACGCCACAGCCGCATCCATCTGCTCTTCCAGATTTTTCCCAGCATCGTACTCCGGCTTCAGCTTCTTCCGACCGCCGCCGGGCTTTCTTGTTTTCTTCATTTTATTCATGCAGTTCCAGCGGTAATCCGTCCGGGTCATGGAAGAAAGTCATCTTCTTATCGGTATAGTCATCCACACGGATTGGCTCGCATTCAATTCCTACCTCCGCCAGTTCTTTCACCGTCTGCTCCACGCTCTCCACGCAGAACGCAAGGTGACGCAGAACGCAAGGTGACGCAGCCCACAGGCTTCCGGGCGGTTCACACGCTTCGGAGGATTTTCCTCAGCGAAAATCTCCAGCTCTGTGTGTTCATTGACACGCAGATCCAGCTTCCAGTCCTTACGCTCCGGGCGGTAGTTTTCCCTGATGATAGAGAATCCCAGCTTGTTCACATAAAAATCCTTTGCGGCTTCGTAATCAGATACGATGATTGCAATGTGATGTATTTTTGATAAGTTCATTTTGTGTCACACTCCTTTTTATTTCCGTTATAAACTATATATCAACCTTCAAATAATACCGTGTGAACTCTTGGAGTTCAGTTTGTCCACACGGCATTTACTTTTTCTTGGTTCCTTGTTTATTTCAGTTTTTCGATGATCTCGTCCGCGCTCACACCGCTGGCTAATAATCTCTTAACCACGCTCTCGGCTTCAGCCTTCTTTGCTTCTTCAGCAGCCTTAGCATCTGCCTTTGCTTTCTTTGCTTCCAGGGATGCCACTTCTTTTTCGGCCTTCTTCAGAGCAGTCTTCTTCTCTTTCAGTATGTTCTTCTGCTCTTCAATCGCTTTCTGGATGGATGCGATCTCGGTATTCAGAGACGCAATAGTCTCTTGTTTCTCCGCGATCTGGGATGCGTAGTCTTTGGTGGTATTGGTTTTAGGACGGTTCTTGCTGCCTTTCGTTCTGGGCATAGATGATAAGCCTCTTTCCTTTTATAGTTGTTTAAATATAGCACTGTGTGGGTATGAGGGCAATATAGTCATTTACACCTGCTGAAAAAGGTCAAATCCCATTCGTTTAGAATAATCAAAGTTCTTTTTGTGGGCAGCATTTCTAAGTGCTATTCCTAGTGTCTGACTAAGTTTAAGCTGATCATCACCCGTCAAATTTGCCATATGTGTTAATCCAACTTGACCTTTCTCATCTAACGCATTCCACAAAGCTTCACTTAATATAACATTCTCAGAAAAAAGCGGAAGCATCAAATTAAAATAGAAAAGTATTTTTTCTAGGTTAGCTGTTTTTATTGACTGGAAAAATGAACGGTAAAATTCTTCTTCGCTATCTAAGCAACTCATTAAAATATACGAATGATTTGCTTCTGGCAATACCGTTATTGCCAATCTATGCATTTTCCCTTTATTATCAATACTTTTTATTCTATTACCATCTATATCATAATCTGGTGCTATATATGCATAATTTGCAAATCCAAACTTATACGGAATTGTAACCACAACCGTACTTACACCGTTATGTGTTCCTGCCAAAATTTCTGCATCAAACTTTTTCTTGACAGCTTCAAATTCTTCCATTCGTAAACATTGAATTCGGTATTCTTTTACTTGCTCTGGCAAAGAGAATACACACGGCCGTTTTGAAAGCATTCTTCTGTACAGCCACATCAAGTGTCTCTGTTTTGCATATTCAAAAACAAAAGCCTTATATGCATATACAAACTTCATTTCATCATTAGTTGCGTCAAAGTCTGGTGAGCCGGCTTCAATTACCTTGAATGCTTCTGTATCATGCACATCGCAAAAGCAACTTTGCGTAGTTGCTTTATTACCACTTACTCTTGTAAACGGAACAATCAGTATTGGATTTGCAGGATCTTCTTTCATCACTATAGGTTGCTTAGTAGAATCTTGCATTATCACATGATTATCCGCGCTTGCAAGCAATGAAATAATTTTATGATTTTGTAATGCATGTGCTTCTTTAATTTTACCCTTACAATGCGACTGATCCGGATGTAAGCATACCTTATCCCGTTTAAATCCATTTCTCATTTCTTCCATCAATAGAACTTCAACAGGTTTCTTTGAATTTACCGGGCCCTCATCACTTTTCCCTTTACAGCAATCCTTGTATGCTTTTCCTGATCCGCACGGGCAACTTTCATCGTCATGCAAATACAACTGATCCTCTGGAATTTGAAGTTCCTTCATCATATCATAAAGAATTTTTGCATCTTTATTTAGTAGTGAAAATATTTTCATTTTTATATTCCAGAACTTTCTCCGTATATTCATTATTTACACATATCCAATCTTTTCACATCTTCGCCGAACATCGAATCCCTGATTCTTAGGCCGTTGCCTGCTGCTCACCACGGAGAGGTGTGTGATTATCAGAGCAGCGTAGGGAGCTACCGCTCCCATTATATCACAAGTCTGCAAATAAATCAGCCTTGCAAGGATCATTCTATCGATTAATATTGAGAACTATATGCTGATTCTCTCAGCCAAGAATAATGTTGCAGATATGATCAACATCTTCCAGTGCAAGATCTGCATACAACGGCAGGGTCAACACACGCAGTGCCAAATGCTGTGCCACAGGAGTTTTCTCCGTTCCAGCAGTCGGGTAGTTACGATAGCACTCAAAACTGTTAGTCAGCGGATAAAAGTATTTTCTAGCCGTGATGCCCTGTTCTTCCAGCATCGCAAAGACTTCATTACGAGTATACTTATAGCCGTCGAAAACAACTGGGAAGTACGCATAGTTGCTTTCTACATTTTCCTGAATAGCACTAAGCTGAATTCCATCTACACCAGACAGACGCTCGCGATAACGCTCAACAACTTTTTTTCTCTTTGCAATTTCATCATTCAAGTGGCGCAGATTACAAATTCCCATAGCTGCCTGGAACTCGTTCATCTTAGCATTTCCACCAACGTAGCAAACTGATTCCGGACCATGAATGCCAAAGTTCTTCTGATCATTTAGCAATTGAACCCAGTTGTCGTTTTTGAAACAAACCGCACCGCCCTCAATAGTGTTAAACACTTTTGTAGCATGGAAGCTAAACATAGATGCATCACCAAAGCATGCAGACGACACACCTTTGTATTTTACAGCGAAAGCATGAGCGGCATCATAGATAACTTTCAGGCCATATTTCTTTGCAATTCTATCAATTTCTTCCACATTACAAAGATTGCCGTAGACATGTACAGGCACGATAGCAACCGTACGGTCCGTAATGAGGCTTTCGATTTTTGTAACATCAATCGTATAGTCTTTTTCATTAACATCGCAAAATACTGGTACCAACCCATTTCGGACAATAGCATGCGTGGTAGAAGCAAATGTGAATGGTGTAGTAATTACCTCTCCACCCTCCGGCAGATTCAATGCCGCGATAGCATTTTCCAGTGCCAAATGACCGTTTGTATAAAGTGCTACATGCGGAATTCCTAGATATTCTTCTAATTCTGCCTGTAATTCCTTATGTTTTACACCCATATTAGTCAACCAGTGACTATCCCAAATCGGACGAATTTCATCAACATATTCATCTAAACTCGGCATAGATGAACGGGTAACTAAAATTTTCTTATCCATATTATTTTCCCTTCTTCATATTACTCTTTTTCGATTATGTGCTCATGTTTCCAAGCTAAATGTTTTTCTATTTCCACATCAGACGGTGATAATTTTCTATCAATGAATAATGCATATACTGTAGAAATAAAATTGTTCGCTTTATATTTGCAATAATCAATCACTTTAAATCCACATCGCTTAGCAAGCTTTTTAAATATGATATTTTCCTCTGCGCTATCAGTAACAACTACTTTAACTTCGTTTTCGACCGCTTGACGAATACATTCTTCTATAAGCCTTGTTCCGATTCTTGAATGCTTACTGTCCGGATCAACTGCCACCAACTTAATCAAGGAAACCTTGCCACTATAGTACCAATAATTAATTTCCTTAGAACAAACTGTTGCCGTTCCGATTAGCTTTCCGTTTTCTTCTGCAATAAAGCAAACACCATCGCCTATTTTTTGTCTCAATTTTTCTATTGTTTGGGTTGCCGTTGCGTAGAAAAGTCCATTTTTAATGTTGTCACTATGTGCTTTGAAAATCAATTTTTGAATGTCATCTAGTGATACAACATCATCAGAGAGCAGCTTACGAACTTCTACTTCAGGATGCCGTACCCCCCCATTTAAGGATTTCATTTGTAGCAAGTCTGTCGTAGATCATATCATTTCCCTGATCATCTATTATCTGCAACTTGTTATAGGCTTCATCCACATCGCGTTTTAATTGTTCAACAGATTCACTGCTGAAAGCAAACACACATATCTTGTCCAATATTGCTTTATCAGCCTTACACTGTTCTCCTACTCTTCCATGAAGTAATGCTAATGTACAATCAGGCATTTTAGCGATTTCTTCAATACCTCGAATTTTTGCAATCGTACCTTCCTTTGCAAAAACATTTACCGTTACGCACTTCATGTTTTCATTAATACTTATATGTGGAACATCACTGGTATTTCCGCATAACGCGTGGAAAATAAATGTATCTAGGAAATTAACAGGTCCTCTCTTTTGTGTGTAGTAATACTGATGTGCTCCCTCCAAACGGTAACCACACTCGAAAAACACAAAATTCTGATTCTTATCTATGAATCCAGAAAAGAAAATGCATCCATATTCGATTTTCATTCCCCGAATCATGGCCTCAATATTATCTTTCACCTTTGCATCATAAGAGGATTGATATTTTTCCGGATACAACCATGCTGTTTGCACTACCCTAGCACCATCATTATTTTGTGCATTAACCGTGTCGCAAGAAGTTAGCAAAGTGAGATTTCCATTTTCTGCCAAATAATAAAAATCGACCTTATCCGCATCTTGAATATACTTCTCAATAATGACCCGCTTTTCTATAGAAAGATCGTATGCATATTGATATGCTTTTTCGAGTTCTTCAAAATTATACGCAATACTTATTCCAATCGATCCTGCTCGGTCTGTAGGTTTAACAATTACAGGATACTCATCAACTTCATCAATAGAAGCATATTCTTTTACAACTGGAACACCGTACTTTCTGCAACAGTCTTTAAACTTAATCTTGTCGCGCGTGATCTCCAATTGTTCATTATTTATATAGCACGGGAGGTTCAGCCGTTTACAAAGCTTTATCATATTTTCAACACGGAATTCGCTATACCCTGCTAATACACCGTCTACCCCACTTTTGCGAGATAACTTTTCCAAGGTATCTATGTCAGACCAGCTAACATCCCATGCTTCATCGGCCACATTTTTCGCAGGTGCTAATGTATAATCCGTATGATTATCTGTGACAATAACATAAATTCCATATTCTTGTGCACGCTTTACAAGCGAAATTTCTCCTGCACTAGCACCTAAGATGAGCAATTTCTTACCCGTCAATTTCATTTCTTATCACCTCCACCAAATATTTCATGTCTTCTATTCCGTACCGTTGGTCCACTGGAATCGGCAAAATATCTGCTGCATAATGGTATTCCAAACTATCCTCTGGACACTCTTCTAGCACATTTGGCCACAGAGTCGGTATATAAATTTTTTCTTTCTGCAATTTTTTTCGTAGTACGGCACCATTTTGAACAAGAAACGGGTACATGAACGCACCATAAACACTCTTCATTGTCAATTCATTTATGCTACCGAGTTCTGTATTTAAAAAATCAAAATTTTCCTGGCGTCTTTTTGCTACACTATTATATTCAATTCCGTGCAGGAGATTTTTTGTCAGGTGAGACATCTGTTTTATAGGTTCTGTTGCAAACAATTTATTGTTCGCAACATATTCGCTATAAAACTCATTAGCACTGCGCTCATAGCGGCCAAGGAGAAAATGCATTCGCTCAAAAGATACATCTTGCGGAATTTCTCGGTCCAGCTCCGTATCTGTATAGAGAATTGCTCCATCCGTAACGCCGAAATATTTCCGGCAGGTATAAAGCGTATCCATGTCTTTTACAGGCATTTGAAAATAACTTTGTGCGTTATCAACAATAACTCTGCCATATTCCTGTTTCCACACAGTCAGATAGTCATTATCTAGCTGCCCATAAAAATTTACAATGTAAATCCACTGATCTTCACCAAGTGTCTGATTAAAAATCGGTTCAAACTTTTCGTTGATATGGTAGTAACCATATTCAACACCAATTTTGTTGCAAAGATCCGGCACGGACGAACAAAGAAAATGTGGAAGATACAACTTTTTGATTTTCTTTGCCTCGCAAAGATAGGCCAACGCATTTCTGCCACAATTTAAGGAAATGGTTCCATCATGCAACATACTGCCGTGATAGTTTTCAAATTCTATGTAACCCCCATATTCTTTCATCTTGCTTTTCCTCACTGAAGTTCAATCGTAATCAAATCATTGATGTGTTCCAGTATGTTTCTCATTACATTTTCATCGGGAAACTTGAAGAATACAATCCCCAAGCATTTTGCTGCATTATCAAAATACTCCACTGCATCGCCTGCCTTTTTATACAAACACTTCCGATAAATGTATGGCTCAATGTCGGGCGAGAACACAATATCCTTATAAGTTCCATTTTTATTGCTGTGTAAATTATGCGTAGCATAAAACCCATTTGGCTCATGGATGTTGCCCTTGATTGCTGTTCCCATAGCCGCTTCCACAGACATTTCTGCAATATTCACACCAAACATATCTCCCAGCAAGTCCGGAATCATATTTCCACCGCTACGAGGGCCAACATCAATCGGCCAAACCCGGTTGCTCTTATCCACAACGAGTTCAACATTCATGGAGCCATTACGGATTCCGAGCCTTTCCACCATTGAAACCAAGGTTTCTTTAACTCGTTGGACATCCTCTGTTTCCAGTTGCAGCGGATAGCTTTTGCCCACCGGAACCAACGGGTTGACGCTGTTGTCTCTATGGCAGTTCAGTAGCCCCCATAGAACGATCTTACCGTCCTCTATAAAGACATCTCCGCCAATCAGATAGGGATGCTTTTTCTCGATAAAATGTTCCACAATAACTCGATGACACCGTGAGAACGAAAAAGCAAACTCCAATGCATCTGTTAATCCCTCTTCTTCTGAGTGCAACACCGTTGCGCCTTTACTTCCAGAAGAATCTACTGGCTTAATAATAATCGGATATTCATAATATACTTTGTCATTTAGTGCATCTTCCACGGAAGCGTATCCATTTGCTTTTGGTGCAGAAAAGCCGTTTTCCAGCAAAAATTTACGGAAACGATCCTTATTGCACAGGATCTCAACTGACTGACAAGGATTTCCTGGCAGACCAAGTTTTTCTGCAATATAGGCTGCTGTAGGCGCAGCAGGATCAGAGGCATAAGCTAACACACCATCAACATGCTCCTTTTGAGCAACCTCCAGAACTGCAGCTTTATCAGTCGTACTCACCAGATAAAACTTGTCTGCTTCATATTGCCCCGGATTATCTGTCAAAAAGTCGCACAGCACAGTATAATATCCAAGTTGCTTTGCCGTTTTTATTGCAACAATCTGCTGTGCTGATCCGCCTAACAGAAGTATCTTTTTCATTTCACATCACCCTTACTTTCTAATAATTTTCCTTGTCATTGGACGAATCATATCTATCAAATATTTAAAAGATTCCAAATGTAATAATGCTGAAGAAACGATATAAATCACTGCCCCCAATGGAATCTGAATAAGCAAAGTAACAATATTCGACAAGTCAAGCAAGCTGACCAGGTTCACGCAAAATCCCATAAACACTGCTAATATAATGCCTGGCAAAATATCTTTTAACTGCTCCAAATAACCATAATCGAGTAGCTTCCTATTTGGCCAAGAATTAATAATTTGGCTTAAAACACTGCTAACTAGCAGACTATATGCCATAGCCATTACGCCAAACCACATTGTAGACAACAGCAATATCATCCCAACAATTTTTTTTGCAATTTCCAACTTCAAGAATAGATCACTGCGTCCCATTGCCTTAATTGCATTCAAGTTTGTTGTGTGGATGGGATAGAACATGTATGTAATACAGAAGATTCGCAAAAACGGAACACACGGCAACCACTTATCTGTTAATACGAGTCTTACAATTGGTTCAGCGCAAAAAGCGAGTCCCATCATGAGAGGTGCCATGATATATGTACTGGTCTTGATTGCACGCCGCATCATAGATTTTACGCGGAGTTTGTCATCCTGGGCACTTGCCATTGTAGGTAAAAGAACGCTATCGATTGAGACATTGATATTAGAGACAATTACATTTGGAAATTTTTTTCCTTGGTCGTAATATGCCAAATCCGAAGAAGAATACATTTTACCAATAACCAAACTTCGAATGTTATTGTAAAATGTATCCAACAATGCAGATGCAAGCATCTTCCAACCAAAAGAAAGTAAGCCTTTTAGTCTTCTCCACGAAAACATTTTTTTAGGTCGCCATTTAACAGTCAACCATAAAATTAAAGTATCAATAGTCGTGTTAGATAATTGCTGCGCTACAATTGCCCAAACTCCAAAACCGGCATATGCTAAAGCTATACCAATAAACGCCGAAAAAATCGTTCCTCCCAGTGTTGAGTAAAAGAATTTCTTAAACAGCATATTTCGAGATACATATGACTGCTGAATTCCCTTAACTCCTGAAATTACGATAGTTAAACTAATTACACGAATAATTGGTATGAGGGTGTTATCATCATAGAACCCTGCTATAAATGGTGCCGCTACAAACATCACTGCATAAAGAATCAGACATAGGGCAAAATTAAAGTAAAATACCGATGAAAAATCTAAATCATCCGCATCTTTTTTTTGAATCAATGCTGTGCCTAATCCACTGTCCACAAAGACTTGCATAATTGTTGTAAAGACAGTTATAAGAGCAATCTGACCATAGTCTTCTGGTGCAAGAATACGCGCTAAAACAACAGAAACGATAAATGTCACTAACTGCGCACCACATCGTTCTGCAAAGCGCCAAATCAAATTAGAAATAACATTTTTATTCTGTTTCATTTATTTTTCCATCTCTATCTTATCAATTTTTTTATATTCAAAATAATCATTCACTCTTTCAACAAACTCCTCAACTTTTTGTTTGCCTCGTTGATTTTCCTTAATAACTTTTTCAAGAATCAAGCCATTTGTTTCTCTTGCATACATCAATTCTTCTTCCTCGAATCCATAGGCAACACCATACTTGGTTTCATTCGGTTTAATATAGTCACTTCTTTTTTTCCCTTTTTCTGGTATAACAACGGAAATACAACCACATAATGCTGCAATTGTCGAATAAGCAGTTTCTGTATCATAACTAATACAATATTCACATTTATTAAACATCTTAACTTTTTCTTCTTCTGGCAAATCGTCAATTATTAAATTTTTTTCAATTGCTGGAATATCTGTTCGTTTCTTTCCTTTTCGAATAATATAACAGATTCCTTCTCTTTTACCGTAGTTCTCCCGCTTGTACAACCCTAGATCAAAGTATGGAATAGATAATTCAACCCCCTTGGGATTAAGAACAGTATCATTAAATTGCTGTCTATAACAGACAAACATATCTCTATCCGAATATGCATCATGCGAAAACCTATTATAATACAAGAGATAGCGAATCACTTTTTCCCCATTCAATGGATTACCATAAACGACATCCGGATATATAACAATTGTATCTTTTTCGATAATTGGCAGTCTTTTTTTATGGACATTTTTATAGGCGTCGCTTATCATCTTACTGTACTTAATTCTGTCCTTTATTATATCAACAAAGGTCCATAGATAAAATTTAAGCATGTATTCAAAGTAGTTTTTCTTATATGTTGGAACTTTGTCAAGTAGGTACATTTGAACATCCAATCCAAGATCATCCATAATATTGTACAGATTAAGCAAAACCTTCGCGCCGCCTGATGAATTTCTCGGCGAAACAATAATATATTTCAACTCCATTTTTTCTCCTTCAACTCACTGTATTAAATACGGAAAAACACCAAAATAGTTCCAAGTATTATATACGATAAACCAGTATAAAAACGCGAAACCTACAATGAGTGCGTTATAGCTTAATTTACTAGTATTGTTAGCACTGTAACATTTTACAGAATATGGAATTCCAATTAAATAAAAATAGTCAAAGAAATAGCTAATTCTAATCAAATATTCCGAAAGTACCGCGCCAACCGATAAAACAATTGCAAGAATCATAAAAAATACATTCTTTTCATATTCTTCATTCTCTTTATTTTTTATAAACGCTATGACTGGTCCTAGAAGAAGCGTTCCTCTTAGCGCGGTTTCAGTCCAGCTAATTCCATTTGATGCGCTCTGTTTCATTATAAATGTCTGGTAATATTTGCCTGCAAATCCGCCAAACATTTGAGCTAGGAACTGCAAAATGGAAGGTATAAAAGCAAAGGCGGTTATTGTTAAAACTAATATTATTCCTTTATAAAGTGTTTTATATTTCTTTCTCTTGCATAACTCAAATATAAAGCACATAAGCATAAAAAGAACCGAAGAATAATGGAACAAGAATGCTATCAATAAAACAATGTATCTTTTTTTTCCTTTCTTTTCCAGACAAAAATAAGAAAAAAGAATAAGTGATGTTGCCACACACTGGCGAACAATGCAAAGTGTCATATTGAAAAAGAGAAGTAAATATAATGTCATGGCAAGAGCAATTGACATGTCCTTTCGCTTTTTGTAAAAAACACAATACAGAGGACCCACTGTTAAAAACTGGAGAACAAATAAGCATAAAAACGGAGTACTAAAAAACTTTCCTGTAACATAGGCCAATATTGCAAATAGCGGCTCAATTGGTATCGCTAACATATATCTAGAAAATGTCGGATAGAACTGTACTCTTTCAATGTAGGGAATAACATAATAGGCAACATCTGTTCCAACACTATTTGCTCTTATTCCCGCAAAAATTGAAACAATCAGCACTGCCGATAATGAAAAGATATGCCCAACAATATAATTATCTCTTTTATATAACTCTTCCGCTATAAATGACAATAAAACTGTCACTATAATAATCAGCCAATAATTCATCACAAAATGTTCTCCTTACCTATTTGAGTCCCCCACATATGATTCATCTAGTATTCCTATTATTAATCAGACAAATTAACTCCTGCTTTTCCTTACTCAGATAATGTAAAGTTATTAAGCCATCCCTGCATCGAATATCTATTAATTAACTCTGAATAATTTTCACCCACATAATACGGTGACTCAACAAACTCCTTAATGTGAGATAAATCATCTACCCCTAACACAAAAATGTTCTGTGGATTATAAAAATCATACCCTGTGATTCCCTTCATATTTGTTATAAGTTTTTTCTTAAAGAACAATCCCTCTAATGGTCTAAGCGTTATGCCATTTTGCCATTCTGCGACTAAATCTATGATAACCTTAGATTTTCGTATATACTCAATTACTTGTGGATAGATCAGTGGATCGTGATATTCAAAGTTGTAGGGATTGGGTTCATTCTTAAATCTAACAAGGTGATAGTAATACGAAATGTGATTTTTCTTAAACACCAATGCCAAATCATTCAGAGCTTCACTTCGTTTTTTATCAGACCCAACATAAAAAATATCGCTATGCTCTACATCATTAATGCTAGCTCTTGTCATATTTTCAGGTATATAAAACTGTGTGTTAAACTGATACCCATACTTCACGCAGTCTTTTTTATCAAATGACCAAATTTCTATATTTTTAACGTCCTTATATGTTTCTGGATTTACAGAATCAGCTATCGAATTCCAATACCATGCAATAATTCTTTTCTGTGGAAATTTTTTTCTTAACCATCTAATAATCTCTGGCATGTTGCGTGTATCAAACAGTATAATAGCATCTACTTTTTTTACTTCATTATACCAATGTGAAAAAAGCACTGGTATAAAAGGAGATTGACTCTTTAAAAGGATTTTTCTCAATGCCCGATGTAAAATATTTTCTGTTTTGTAATAATTTTTCAATATACAACAAGCACATTTTTCCGGGAAATACTCATTTTTTTCGTGATTCACTAACACCAGATACCTAGCCATGCCATTCATTTAACTTTTATACCTCCTTTTCATAGCCTCAGTATTTCAATCCATCATGTGAATCATTTATCCCACTATTTTTTCAAATTCAGTATAAAAATGGTTAAATCAAAGCTAACAAAACTCAACAAGCAAGCGCCTCTCACACGAATCGATGCTAATTTGTCCCTAAGAACAAGACCTCTCATTCTTTTTATGTTATTAATAATCAATCTTTTTTCTGGTATATTATCATTAATTTGTGCTAAAATATGAAAATTTGCCGCTACATATCTACTTCTAGCGGCTTTCAAAAGTTCCGGATGATTAGCCTTTATGTCATCTAACATCATTTGAGCGGTTTTGATACAATCCATCTTTTTTATAGTAAACTTTTGATTTTCTATACTCGCTTCTCGGATTTGATACGCATACAATTTTTTTGTTGTGAAAGCAACTTTTTCGCATCTAAGCATCGCCTTATATGTTGTCGGAATATCTTCGTGAATCAATCCTTCTGGGAAATAAATCCCCTGTAAAGTATCTTTGTGATACATTTTTCCCCAAGCCGCAACATCGAATTCCTTTTGGTACAACATATTGCTTATTGCATCTGTCGAAGCGAGGCATTGTTCTCTTATAGCTTCTCGATTTGTAACAGTAATTGGCGACTTTTCTCTGACGAATGTCGAGTTTTTACATACAGCAATTTGCGCTCCGTTTTTGAGTATAAGCTGCATCATTTCTTCAACAAAACTCGTTTCCAGAATATCGTCACTGTCAACAAAAGTTATATATTCACCATTCGCCATGTGCATTCCTGCATTTCTGGCTTGTGATAATCCTCCATTAGCTTTATGTATAACTTTTATTCTTTTGTCTTCTTGTGCATATTCATCACACATTTGTCCACAACGATCTGGAGACCCATCGTCGACAAGAATTATCTCTAAGTTCGCATAGGTTTGCTTGCGAATGCTTTGCACGCATTTAAATAAGTCCTCTTCAACCTTGTATATCGGGACAATAACAGTTACCAGATATTTTTCTTTCATTAACGCTTACCCACAATATTATTATAGAATTCTACATATTTTTTCTTCATGGCATCAGTATTATAAATCTCAAGGACATCCTGATAGGCTCTTTCAGGAAGTTCTTGAGGAAATTCCTTCATAGCCGCTTTTATATGTTCTGCATACTCCTCCGCCTTATCACATACATATCCATTAATGCCATCATTGATAACACTCTTATTTCCCATTGTATTGCTAACAAGAATCAGCTTTTTAATGTACATATTCTCAATAAGGCTCATTGCAATGGCTTCACCAAGACTGCACAAAATAAATGCATCTGCACCTTTGGCCATTGCCAAAGCTTCCTTACGAGGTTTCCATCCTGTCACTTCAATATTTGGAGCAGTTAACTCATTTTCAAGTTCTCCGTTACCAATCCAAATAAATCTTGCATCTGGTACTAGTTCAGCAATTCTATTAAAAAGCTGTGGCTGTTTCTGAACACAGGCACGACCAAGCGTAAAGACTGTGAACTTATCATTTTTTACAGGCTTAATACCGTCAAGTGATGCCGAAAGGTCTGCAAGATTTACACCCGTTTCAACATAATCTGTTCTCTTGGAGAATTTCTTTGCTTCTTCATCTTCACTTTCGCAACAGGTAAGTGTAAGTGCTCGATTTCCGAGAACCTTTTCTGCAAACTTATAGACTTTGCTCTTTTTCCCCGGACCCATAAGAATATGTGCATACCCGTGAGGCGTATACACAACAGTATTATTTTTTCCGTTATATGCAAGTCTACCTAAACCACCTGCAACTGAAGAATGCAGGTGAATCACATCTGGCTGAACATCTTTTTCAATCTGACGTAATTCCTTAATTGCTGCAATGTCGCTCTTTAAGTTTGTTAGTCCCTTAACACCGACATTTTGCATTTCAATCAAATGCACTCTCTGATCCAGAAAATCTTTGTAATTCTTAGGGGTCTGCGGTCTGAGGGAATATGCAAGATAAACATTAAAATCATCCACCATATCGTTGCAGAGCTGAGACACGTAAGTGAATACGCCACCTCCAAAAGCTTCACAGACCATCAAAATCTTTTTCTTTGCCATTTTTACTCTCCCAGTTCCTTCTCACATTTATCCAATACAGCTGCAATTACCTGATCCATATCATAGTACTTATACTCGCCAAGACGTCCGCCGAAGATTACTTTTTCTTCTGCGTCTGCCAGCTTCTTATATTCAGAATAAATCAAGCTATTCTTAGCATCATTAACCGGATAATACGGCTCATCTCCCAGTTTCCACTCGCTACTATACTCACGGCTGATGATTGTTTTTGGCAGATCGTTTCCATTTTCATCCTTGCCAAATTCAAACCATTTGTGTTCAATAATTCGAGTCCACGGAGTTTCGCGGTCGGTATAGTTCACTGCTGCGTTGCCCTGGAAATTAGGCTTGTCCAATGTTTCCGTTTCAAAGCGAACCGAACGATATTCCAACGTACCTAACTTATAATCAAAGTAAGCATCAATCGGTCCAGTGTACACAACCTTATCAGCCAATGCATCCAACTCGGCCTTGTTCTCCAGATAGTCTGTGTTCAAACGAACCTCAACACCATCCAGCAGATTTGCAATCATCTTGGTATAACCACCAACAGGAATCCCCTGATAAAGTGCATTGAAATAGTTGTTATCAAAAGTCAGACGAACTGGAAGGCGCTTAATAATAAAAGACGGCAACTCTTTACAATCGCGCCCCCACTGCTTTTCAGTGTAGCCTTTGATAAGTTTCTCATAGATATCACGACCGACAAGAGAAATGGCCTGCTCTTCAAGATTCTGTGGCTCGCCAGTAATCTCCTTGCGCTGCTCCTCAATCTTGGCGGCAGCCTCTTCCGGTGTCACAACACCCCACATCTTGTTAAAGGTATACATGTTAAACGGTAACGAATACAATTCGCTCTTGTAATTAGCCACGGGGCTGTTGGTAAAGCGGTTGAATTCTGCAAATTGTGTGATATAACTCCAAACCTTTTTATTGTTGGTATGGAAAATGTGAGCGCCGTACTTGTGGACGTTGATGCCCTCAACACTTTCTGTATAAATATTACCCGCAATATTCGGACGCTTGTCCACTACCAAAACAGATTTTCCATGAGCTTTCGTCTCATGGGCAAAAATCGCCCCGTAAAGACCAGAACCCACTACTAAGTAATCAAATTTTTCCATTATGTACTCCTCTACCCCTTCACGGGTTAACATCTCATTTCTTCATCTATGTACACATCTGCTCATCGCAGATAGTATTTCTCTCTAATTTCCACTGTGTGATAACCACACTCAGCTAAGTGTTTTCTTATACTGTCGTATCCAATTACCCCAGCAATCATGTTTTCTACTCCATAAAACATCCGTTGAGTTCACTCGTCTCTATTCCTCTATAACCGAAGTGTTATTTTACCTTTCTAAGCGTTGCTTTGTAGTGTGATGTTCATTTTCAACCATTAACCCCAAGTCAACATCTTCGCACCTTTACGCAATACATCAGCACTTAGTTTCAATTTATCATATCATCGTCATTTTTGTATGATGTTATCATTGCAACCGCCTTTGCTCAACACTTCAACACTTAGCGTTTCTATATGTACCCTCGTTTTGCCTTCTGTACTGTCAATAGTGGAATTTTTTCACATTATTGAGAAAAGCGGCATTTCAGCATGAGACATTTATCCATTTATGCTATGTATCTCCCACCATCCATACAACCATCAGAACTCAACTGATTCTTTGGAGTAGACATTGGTAGGAGCCGCTATTACAACAAAATCAGCATCGGCGTATGCGGCCTTAGCATCCAGTGTTGCGGTCAGATTCAATTCTTTTTCTGCGAGGTACTTCTCAATATAATCATCCTGAATCGGAGACTTGCGGTTGTTAATCAGATCAACCTTCTCTGGTACAATATCAACTGCAGTTACCTGATGATGCTGACTCAGCAAGGTTGCAATCGACAGACCAACGTAACCGCGCCGTTCAATGGTCGGAACAGACTTCTGACGGATTCCCTCGTACTCCGTTTTACCAGCATCATCATATTCTGCACCACTCACATGATGGCCTGCTCTGTTGTAGCAGGTCACGTCACAGCCATTCTGTGCCATTCGGGTGCAGAGCTCTTTGACAACGATTTCTACTCCGCCTTCTCTCGATAATCGCTTCTGTCCGAACATCGCAATCGCAAGTTTCTTGCCCATAAATCCTTCCCACAGCCTCACTCTATTTTTTTCTTTAATTCATCTATACGGCCAACACAAAGAGCGGATAGGCTCGTGCACCTGTCCGCTGGCTGTCACCCCACCCTCATGGTCGAAATTTCTTCCTGTGCGGCATTTCTGCCGTTCAGAAAGATCAGTCGTTCATTCTTCGGGTAAGAAAATATGAACTTCGGGGTGCGGAGCCTTTCATTCTCTGCCGTACCCTTGTCCCTATTATGACAGCCGCGTATTATTACCGCAGCACCAAATACCGCAATTCTAAGATTTCTCTCCATCTCGTCTCTCCAACCGCTTCTTTCCGTATACTGTTATTTTTACTCCCCATGTCCCAGCAGGCACACCTTAAACGTCTTAAAAATAATTTTCCAATCCACCCAGAAGCTGCGCTCCTTGACATATTTCACGTCCAAATCCATCCACTCCTCAAAGGAGAGGTCGTTGCGGTGCGGAGCAATCTGCCAATAGCAGCTCAGGCCGGGGGTCACATACAGACGCTGCTTTTCGTAGTCGCCGTACTGTTCCACCTCGCGGGGAAGTGCAGGGCGGGGGCCAACAATGCTCATATCGCCTTTCAGGATGTTCCACAGCTGCGGCAGTTCATCAATGCTGGTCTTGCGGATAAATTTACCCACACGAGTAATGCGCGGATCATCCTTGATTTTGAAAACCGGGCCATCCATCTCGTTCTGATCCAGCAGATCATCCAACTTTGCCTCTGCGTTGGGGCACATAGATCGGAACTTATAGAACTTGAAGGGTTTTCCGTTGCGGCCAATACGCTCCTGCGAGAAGATCGGACCCGCGGATGGGTCATCCACCACAATAGCAATTGCTGTAATCAACATAACAGGTGACAGCACTACCAGCGCCACCGACGACAGAACAATATCCTGCGCACGGCGGACAAACCAGTACAGCCGATGGGCGTGCAGATTCTCTTTTCGGTCAATTTCAACTTTCTTCTCAATTCCAGTCGTATTCGTAGCCATTTTTCCTCACATAAATCCTTGTCTACACGTTTCTTATCGTTATTCGTTTTAAAGTAATCCCTTTAGCTCACACCGTTCCCGCAAGCACCTTCCTTTTAGATAGCAGTTCCTCTTTTCCCAAGACGTACAGACCGTTTACCTCCTGATTTCCAGGTAAACAAAAGCCCTCGGACGACGGTTTCGCCAAAGGTCATTTCAAATGCAATGTGACCGCAACAAGAACCAGAATATCACACTGCAGCTCAAGCTCCACACGCACAGTACTATCGGAGTGCAAATTTTTACACTTTTGCAAAAACCTAACAAGCCCACTTCATTTTCACCTTTGCGCATCACGCCAGCAAGGTAAACAGCAGTGAGCTTTTCATTGTGGTCTATCATTTGGTTTTCCGCATGATTTATCATATTATTGTTCGCAAACAGACACAAGACCACATGATTCACCTCCTTACCCGCAATCAAGGCGTATCTCCCATCCCAAAACGGAGGATAGCAGTTCTTCCACGTGGCCGTCTGAATTCTCTTATTATTCTATCATGGTTATATCTGGGAATCAATAGAAATCCGAGGAATTGTATCCATCTATGTTTTAGAAAAAATTTCGACTCAACCTAATCTTTTCCACACATTGCCCAGTTTCGCCTGAAAATCCCAGATGAAATCACTGGCAGAAAAATGTGTGGTCATATAGTTGTCTATAGCGCTGGATAGCACGGTCAGGTGAGATAGCAGTTTCAATGCAATGACAACCGCTAAATAGAGCATCACTTCGCACTAAAAAACTGGTTTATACCGTTGCATTGGTCATGTGTTCAGACTAGACGTATCGCATTACACTATATAATTTTTACTCTCTCCCCCGATTCCCCAATTATATATATGTATAATTAACCATCAATGCAGCGCACCACCTGGTTTGTGCTCTTTTGCATAGGTCAGGCTATTTTTTCGCGCTAAAAAGCCCCTGCCGATCACATTTCTGTGAAAGACAGAGGCCTTCTGCTGCTAGATTCAATTCAGTCTGGGGAGATGGAACAACTATCTCATTCTACCGGATCAGTGTCCCCTTCCAGATTTTTAACCTCCCCCGGTGTGTCTGACGCGCTGAGCGTCTGTTCTTGCTCCATGCGACGGCGCACAGCTTCCACCACATAGGCGGTCGCACTTTCTCCAGCTTGTTCTGCTGCCGCTTCAATCGCTTTTTTGCTCTGTGGACTATCGATTCTCAAATTCAACACGAGCCGTTCATAGGTTTTTGCGTTGTACTTTGACCGGCTGGCTGTACTTGTTTTTCCGCCCATTCCAACACCAACTTTCTTTTGACTTCTAAAGGTATTATATCACATTCTCTTGTATTTGCATACTATCCCCAGTATGCATTTTGCACAGATATTTGTGCTATTCTTTGGTGATCATTCCATCTTGCATACTGTGCACAGTATGTGTATACTCATACCATCGGGAACACCGGTTCTCACATCCGACCATTCACCCAACGATTTGAAGAGAGGTACACACATGAGCATCAACATTTTACTGACCCTTGTCGAACAATACAAGGAGGCCGCCCAACTGATCGAGGCCGCACAGGCTGAGCAGGAACAGCTGAAGATCCAGATTCGCGAGGCACTGGCTGAGCGCTCCACCAACTATCTGGAAGTAGGCTGCCACAAAGTCCGCCTGTCCGATTTCTCCAGCACCCGACTGGACAGCAAAGCCATCAAGGCTGTAGCTTCTGACCTGTATGACCAGTACAGCAAAACAGTCATCGGCACCCGCCTGAGCATCACCTGACATCACCCAAAAAAGCCCCATACAGCACCTACCGACCAAAGTTTGCGCTGTACAGAGCCCACAACACCCGCCGGGGCGGGCTACACCAATATTATACCTGTCCCGGCCCTTTTTATCAATAGAAAGGTTCGAAAAATCATGAAACAGACTGTCAAAACCTCCCGCGCTGCTGGTCAGCTGGAAAAGATGTTCCGCGAGCTCAACAAACACTACTTTGCAGGCAAGCTGCCCGAACCCATCATCAGCCTGAAAAAGACCCCGTCCGCCTATGGTCACATCACCTGTTCCAAGGTCTGGCAGGCAGGCGGCGAGAACAAGTACGAGATTAATATTTCGTCGGCTACCCTTGACCGTCCCATTGAAGAGACCGCTTCCACCCTGCTGCATGAGATGGTGCACGAGTACTGCATGGAGACCGGCATCAAGGACACCAGCAACAACGGGGTCTACCACAACCGGCGCTTTAAGGAGCAGGCAGAGACACACGGACTGACCGTCGACCACCACGAAAAGTATGGCTGGACCATCACGAGTCCGTCCGAGGAGCTGTTGGACTTTATCATCTTCCAAGGCTGGCAGGATATCCAGATGGGCGAGCGTCTGGCATGGTCGGATATGGCAGGCACCGGAGCAGGCAGTAAGGCACCCGGCAGCAGTCAGACCGGAGCACCGAAACCTCCCAAAGCCAAGAGCAGTACCCGGCGGTGGGTATGTCCCAAGTGCGGTACCATCATCCGGAGCACCAAGGAAGTGCGGGTCATCTGCGCGGACTGCATGGAACTGTTCGTGAAGGCCGACTAAATCATAGCAGGACAGAGAGCGAAGGCACGAGTGAGAGTAGTGCCGCATGTGAAAGTGCACTCGTAAAGACAGAGATTCGCTGGGCTGTGAGAGGACGCCCATTATATCAAAGGAGAGCAGCCATGACTATCATATCAGAACGCCTGCAGCACCTGCGCCTGACACACGGCTATACCCAGACCGATCTTGCACGAACTATGGGTGTGACCCGCCGGGCAGTCTACGCATGGGAGCACGACAAATGCCCTGAGATCCCCCATCTGATTCAGCTTGCCCAATTCTATCAGGTATCCACTGATTATCTGTTGGGGCTGACTGAGTGAGAGGTGTGCCCCGCCACCGGAGGCCTTACCGGAGACTTTTTGCCTGCGACAGTTCGGTCTTTCATAAACTTGCGCAACAACAGTCAGAAAGTCCTATATTTTTAAAAGTGTACTTGTAAATCCACTTTATTGGGCACATTGTTTGGTAGACTTCAGATACAGCAAACCTAAAATGCAAAAGTAAACACACTTCAAGACGCAGGATGAGCTATTATGAGCCGCAAATGTGACCACGATTGGTTTGACCATTATATGATGTACAGCATGATGAGCAATAAAAGCGGCGGAGGCAATATTGGTTGTGGCCCCATACATCTTCAACTTCTGTTATTTGTTTCAACTCCAAAAACTCCATCAAAAACTTCGTTTCTGCTCGATAGTTACGAATTGACCCTTTTGCCAAGTGTCTGCACTCACAATCAAACAAGAATCCATCTCTTGCTTCTTTCCACAACATAACAAAAACACCCTTCCTCTCACGGAAACCCGCAAAAGGAAGGGTGTAGAACTCAAGTTCCTGTTGTCGTACCAATCACAGCATGTTCGTACCAACAAAGCCGGTACCAGCTGTCATTCAGCACGGCACCTCAAGCACTTTTGAGCGTAGAGCTGTGATTAGCAGTTCTCAGCGAAGTACTTAATGGTACGGACCATCTGAGAGGTGTAGGAGTTCTCGTTGTCGTACCAAAACCGGCTTGTTCGTACTAAAATTATACCACGTTTCAGCGTTATTTTCAAGTCCTTTCGTGATTTTTTGTTTTAGCATTATTCTATACATTTTACTTCTTTTTACGTGCATATTATTTTCGCATAGTATCGTGCACTCCTCGGAGCGTCCGGGACCCGAGGCTTCCGCCGGGGCGTTTGCCCTGCCCAGATGCGCTCCTCAGGGTGGGTGTGATGAGGGGTTGGATGAGGGGTTGATGGACGGAATTGAGTGATAGGTTTCCTCTGATTTGAAGAATCCTAAAAATTTAAAATGATTTATATTTACAAGCTTTCCGAGCTTTTCGAGTTCTCCCACTCCACCCAAAATAAACTGAGCATCTGGTACCTCTCGTAAAACTATCTCTGAAATTCGGGGCATAAAGGCAATCCACCGTAGGCTTGAACTCTCCTTCAATCTTTATTTGTTTCTCCTTTTTGTGGGTCAAAACAGAGCTTCCAAAAGCCACCTACATATAGCCCTCAGGATTTCCCACTTCTTGCAGTTTTTCAACAAATAAAACTTTTGAAGGACAACTCAAGCCGTCAAAACCCTTTAGTTATCGTAGTTTTTCTTGGTTGACCCTATGCGGTTGTCAAGCAAGGAACAAAAAAATTTACAAAAAAATAAGCCCTACAAGGGTTTCAGTCGGTTCCGAACCGATCTGAGCCTTGTAGGGCTTACTTGCGCTCTATACGTTCTTTTCTTGATTGTGATTATGCTCCATCAAAGCGATGCCAATTCCTTCCAAATCAGACGGCAGCGTGTAGATGTAAGCGTTGCTGTATAGTTCATCCAGCATTGCTCCCTGCACAAACCCAGTAAAGAGAATCCGATCGTCACCCTTCGCCAGTTCTTTCAATTCCTCCATAAAGGAATCCGTATCACTAGAGCCGCCTGCGATAACCAGCTTTTTATCCGTCTTGACATTCTTGAAGGCCTCAACCAGATATCGAATCCCCTTTTCTGGCACCAGACGCCCGAGGAACAATATGTATGAGTCTTTTTTCAGCCCGAACTTATCTGTAATCAGACTTGCTTCCCGAATCTGCGGCCTATTCACGCCATTAGGGATAAAGTGAGTTTTTCTTCCATAAGTTTCCTTAAAATAGTCCTGCACTCCTTTGCTCAGAACAATGACCTCGTCCGCATATTTCGCAGCATTTTTTTCGCCTTGGTGGATAAACTTAGAACCAAGTCCTGATTGCCATTTCTCGCGCTGCCAATCAATGCCGCCCGATGTCAAGTCTTGGACAACTTTTTTCACAAATAAATTTGAAAAAGCGCAAAAAAAAATAAGCCCCACAAGGCTTTCAATCGGTTTTGTGAACCAATTTGAGCCTTGTGGGGCTTATCTGCTCTATATAGTATTTGTATTATACTGCCTGCAACGGCGTGTTATCCATTACTCTCTTGAACTGCTCTACGCTCATATTAGCATCCTCGGCAGCCTGCTCGATTGTAATGCGGCCTTTTCTCACCTGCTTCACAAGCATCCTGAGTTCGCCTCGTTCTTCGCTTTCATTCATCATTTCCTCAACAGCTTTGCACACATCAATCACCTCCGCGCCCTCTGGAATATCCAGCGGTGTATTCGTAACTGCTTTAATAACCCTCGCCGCGTTTGCTTCTATCAGCATACGCGGATTATCCGTCAAAAATTCAGATAAGCGTTTCTTATCTTTGGAATACTTAATGTATCCAATGACTTCTCTCAGACTTGAAGAGAATCTTTCCAAATCCTCTGCGCTTAGCTTTGCAGGGTCAATCAGGTGAATCTGATAGTCCTGCACAAAGTTCAGAAGATTCTTATTTTTAACCGCCATCATCTCATGGAGTGACAACGGCCCATCCCATTCATTTGCGCCAAAGTGCAGCACCAGCGTGATAACAGGTGTAATCTTATCTTCTTTGTAGAATCCAGAAAGATACTCGCCACGGCTATGCCCTTTTGCATCTCCATCACTCGCACGATGCTTGGCTGCAATATCAGCCACCTGTTTTCCGTACTGGAGAGCATCATAGATGATGTTGCGGACAGGCATTGCATAATGAATGTCAGTCTGATTTTCGATTCCCAGTAAAATGTACGCAGCCTCATCATCCTGTTTAATGATTGCTGATTTCAGCACATCACGGTATTTCTGAACTGCTTCTTCAGGCTGTTTTCCATCTTCATCCTGCGATCCAAACGGTAATGCAATCTCCGTAGTATCCAGTTCTTGCAGTTGTTTAGGGTCTACAACTGCTTCGCCGCCGTAGATCAAGTAATTAAACGCATCCGCAAACACAGAATTATCTTTCATATAGGCTTTGGTCACGGTATCAGCTAATCCCATTGGCTTACACCTCCTTGTCGTAGTCAACAGTAGCTTTTGTCCGCTATTGTAATTCTATCTTACCATAAACCACCCATCATATCAAGCTGTGCGATTCCCTCAAAATCCTTAAATTTTTACGAACAGTTGTCCATAATATAACATTGTCGTTGATGTTATATCATGGACAACCGCTTGATGCTATTTTCCTGCCGTGCTATACTTATCCTATACAAAATTGTCAAGAGGAAGTGCATTATCATGAGCAAAAGACTTGTCGCCTATTTTTCTGCCAGCGGTGTCACCGCAAAAGTTGCTGAAAATCTGGCAGACGCTATCGGTGCAGACGTTTTTGAGATTCAGCCGGAAGTTCCTTATACCAAGGCCGATTTGAACTGGATGGATAAGAAATCCCGCAGCACCATCGAAATGAGCGATCCGACCTCTCGCCCTGCCATCGCCGTAAAACGTGATAACATGGACGAGTATGACACTATCTTTGTCGGCTTCCCTATCTGGTGGTACGTTGCTCCCACCATCATCAATACATTTCTGGAAAGCTATAATCTGAAAGGTAAAACGATTATCACCTTTGCCACCTCCGGCGGCAGCGACATGGGCAAGACCATTGAAAAACTTGCACCGAGCTGCACTGGTGCAAAGTTGCTGCACGGCAAAGTGTTTAATGCCTATTCCAGCAAGGCCGACTTGTCCGCATGGGTAGAAACACTCAATCTTTAACCCTCACATTCCTGCGGAATGAAATGCCCGCCTGGCCGAGAAGATTTACGAATCCTCTCCCCCAGACGGGCATTACCTTTATCATTTAGCCTTATTCCATAGTGAAAACCAGAGTACATCCATTATACTTCTGCTTAGTTGTCTTATTTTCTCCTCTGAAACGACTTTTTCTATATCAGCATGTCCCAGTAGATTTCTGTTATAGGTCAGATCATCTTCTTTATACGTTCTTCCTAGTTTTCTCGTCGGTTGAAAGCCTATCTGTCTATCTTTATTGGCCGGATTATACACTTTTTTTATGTAATCAGTGACTTCCTTCTGTGTGTGTTCTTTCGTTACTTGCCCTAAAAGAATTTCATATTGCATCAAATATCGAACAAAAATATCATCAATACGCATCGTGCTAAAAAGCAACGGATAAACTTCGTCTGCTTTATCCTCTGGAACTTGTTTTTCATACATTTCCTTAAAGTAATCAGCATTGCACTGTATTGCACACGAACATTCGGCGGAAATCACCAGTGTACTACTGAACTCATATTGAGTTTTCTTGCTATTTGGATTGAAAATCTGCAATATTCCCATAGAAAATTTAGACACATAGACATTCGGATTTCCATATAAGTTCACCAAAAAACGCTCAATTTTCCGTCTGACTGTCTGCTTTACTTGTTCGTCGATCACACTATCTTCTTTTAATAGTACTTTCAGTCCAGTAATTTCCAGTCCTTCTTGCTTTAATCCGATTTGTATTATTAAATCGTCTTTTACGCAAAAGTTTTTTTCTTCTTTTGCAACGATTCCACTTATTCCTTGAATTTTATATTCAATATAGGGACATTTTTCAACATCAACCATTTTATAACTCCTACCCTATTGCTTGGCATCCTTACTATTTTGTGCGATTTACTCGTGCAGTTCCAAGGGAAGGCCATCCGGGTCAAAGAAAAAGGTCATTTTCTTTTTGGTGTAGCTGTCCAATCGAATCGGTTCGCATTCAATTCCCATTTGTGCAAGTTCTGCCACAGTAGCTTCCACATCATCTACCCGGAACGCCAAATGCCGCAGCCCACAGGCTTCCGGCCTGTTTACACGCTTGGGCGGGTTTGGCTCTGCAAAAATCTCCAGTTCAATCGCATCGACACCGTCACCGACACGCAAATCCAGTTTCCAGTCATTCCGCTCCTTGCGGAAGTTTTCTCTCACAACTGCAAAGCCCAGTTTATGACTTCCTCTATCGTGCAGATAATGTAGGCGTTGCCGTGCTTGTCCTGCCAGCCGTTCTTAATGGAAAGGCTCATACGGTCAAGCAGCACAGCATACAGCAGTTTGGCATCCCCAGACATCTTCTGGAACAGATCAGCCTTGACCAGTGCTTTCGGCACACGGTAAAAGCTGTATCGGTCTGCTTCCAGACCTTTGAAATACGGGTACTCCATGTAAATTCATCACCCCCTTATCGGATTGGATTTGCACTATTGGAAATAACAGTACATTCCTACGGTGGAACACGTTTCCATGCTCCACCTCAGTGTATCTGCTGTTATTTGAACTTTGCCATTCTGCCCCAGCCCGTTCCTGCCCCATATTTCAGCGGCGTTTTCTCTGGTAAGACGCGCAGAATGCACATTCAGTGCCAGAAGTATCTCTCTGGGATGGCTTATTCAGTTGTCAAAGAACTTTTGTGAGAGGTTTCTTTTGTGTACCCCTTACACTAATAGGAATCCGCAGGGCCTTTTTGGAATACAATTTTCAAAAAAATTTTTAGAAATTTTTGATTTTTTCTCCAACGCGCTCGTTTTTAACGTGAAATCGAAAATTTCATTTTTATGTAATTCGATATTTTTCATTGATATAGGCTGCGATGCAGCTTTCCAGAGAACTGCTGCCTGCAAATTCAACCTCAACGGTATATTCGCCGCACCTATTTATATAAGGAGAAGCGTTCAACACACCATCTGCCTGCTGTGTATTCTTGCTCATCTGCTGTTCCTCTCTCATGCAAAACCTCCTGCTGCTAATTCATAATGTGCTTCAAAATCAAATTTACGGCGAATCCGTTCAAGAGCCTGATTGACCGCCCTCGTCACCGATCCACGCGACATCCCCATGTCGTCTGCAATTTCCTGATGGGTCTTGCCAAGAACAAACTGCTGATGGATCAGGTCACGCTGCTTATCCGTCAGAACGGCCAGCATCGCATGAACAGCTTCATTTTCGATGATCTTTTCCAACATATTGATGGTGCGGTCTGCCATCTCGCCCCATTCTTCGGATACTGCATGATAAGACACTCCCACATTCGTCTGGCCTGCAGCTTCACATTTTACCTGCGATTCCTCCATTTTCCGTTCACCTTCAAACAACGCCCGGATATGCCATTCGCAGTTTTCAAAATATTCTTCCTGAATCACATCCCCCTTTTCCTCTGCTGCATCATAGGCATAATCGCCCTGACAGTCATGGATATGAAATACTGTGTTACGCTTTCCGGCAGAGAACAAAACATAGCCGCTATTGTAGACCGTCAGATGGCTACCATGTTCAAACTCTTTGCGCAGAAGAATCAGCCCTTCTTCCAAAAGCACCTTTGGAGAGGGTACGCGCTTGGTATGTACAGGTACTTCTACCAGTTCTTTGACCTTTTTCAATGTAAGCATTTTGTCCACCTTTCTGCCTTTCGGCTTCGGGTGAACTGAAAAAAGCAGCAAAAATCGTCTCAGATTCACCCGTTTTTTTGAACGGGAATCTAAGATTCCTTTTGCTGCTTTCTATTTGTCTGATACTCCCTATACTAATAGGAGTCCGCAGAGCCGTTTTGGAATACAGTTTTTCAAAAAATTTTGAAAAACAAAAAGGCCGGAACAGGATGAACTACTTGCAGGTGCACTGCTGCGCTGCATTCGCTCATTCTGTTCCGGCCTATACTCGTCATGCGGTATCGCTCTTATCAAACAGTTTTATTCTATTGTAGCATGACTGCCGTTTTGCAGAACTGGCCAGCTACTCATGGTGCTTACCTAGACTTCTGCAACAGCACACCCATTGCCTGCTTCCATCTTACAAGTCGCTGCACATGGTATCACTTGCAGCCGCATGATGGATTTTCTCTATCAGACGTTCCAGCAGGATGCAATCTTGCTTCTTTCCCTGTTTCACATGAAGTACAACCTTGCCATCAATCACTCCGCTGGTTCCGATCCGCACTCCACCATCGGTGCGGACAACAAACTGTTCTTTGTCCAAACTGCATCCTCCTTTTTAGTGTTTTACTTTTCCAATCCTCTATTGTATGACTATTGCGGAACTTAACTTTCTTTCATCTTTCTTATAATCATGCTCCTTTCATCTTGCAATCACTGGATTTTTCATGTATAATGCAAGCATTACATCGAATATAGCAATATTATATGCAACTAACGGCATCTTGTCAAGAAGAAAGTCGGAAACTTACTTTCTATAACAATTTTCAGAGATTCCGCTACATATCCCCTACTACCTGATGAACACACACCACACCAGAAAGGTATGCAATCACATGAAATTTGGAGAAAAACTCTATGATTTGCGGAAAAGAAATGGCTATACCAAGGTTGAACTAGCAAAAATGCTTGGTGTCACTACCCGAACGATTGCCGGATACGAAAAAGAAGAACGCTATCCCAAAAAACGAGAAATATACCAGAAACTCTCTGACATCTTTCATGTTCCCCTGAATTACCTGTACACCGAAAACACATCTTCCGATGAGTTTATCGCCAAGGCCGGGAAAGTTTTTGGAGAGCGTGGACGGATGGAAGCACAACAGCTTGCATTAGATTTATCAGAACTGTTTGCTTCCGGGGAACTATCTGATGAAGATATGGATGGTATTATGATCGTAATGCAAAAAGCCTATTTCAAGCACAAAGAAGAAAAGCTGCGAAAAGAAGCGGAGCATGTTCGCACTCAAAAATCAAGCGGCCAGACCGAATGACCTATCTGTTGCTCCCAGCAGCAGATGCCCCGAAAGGAGTATTTGTATGGATTCTCTTTTAATTCATCAACAGGCCAACGATCTCGTTCAAAATTTCGGAACAAGAAACATTAAGAAAATTGCCTTAAATGTCGGCATGGAAGTCAGCGAAACTGACTGTTTCCACGACTTGCTCGGATTGTTTGCTTTCCAGTGGCACGATCACATGATTTTCATTAACCAACACATTGATAAGTACACAAAGCAGATGGTATGTGGTTATGCCCTTGGGCATTATCTGAAGCATCCTGATGTGAACTCTATGAAAAAGTTCATCGCCATCAAGGACAAGCATATCATCCTGCATGAGCAAAATGCGTTCACATCTCATCTTATGCTGGACAGCAACGAGATTTATAATCTCACAAAGCAAGGATTAGACACTGCGCAGATTGCCGCCTTAAAGCGGATTCATCCTAACTTGGTACTTGTCAAATTGCTGGAGCTGTATCGCATGGGTTACGACCTCCGACACTACTATGCGCAGCATCACGCCTTTATTGAGTGCTTCAAACTTCCGGTCCATTTCAGATTTGATGCAACAGCCCTTGGCTAAAATACTATTCTAATAATGTAAAAGCCCGTAATGAACAGTCGTTGTGCTTGTCCATTACGGGCTTTGTCGTTGTTTGCGAGGACTATTATAAATCCATATTTATCAGGAAATATATCCCTCACTTTTTCATTCTTCTAACAAACTTTACTACGTTTTTATGACTTCATAGCCTACGGTACCATATTTGATTACCACATCTGACATTCTTATCAAATCTGCTCTAATTTCCTTTTTTATCGAATCTGGTTCTATAAATAAGGAAATCATTCCATACGACTTTTCCGATGCTATAACGTGCCTTATAAATAGAAAATATAATTCTTCACTTGAAAATCCAATCAGCGAAGACAGCGTATCGTATATTGTTCTGTGTGGTATTCTGTATTGATTTTCTTCCGCTTTACAAATCTTTCTAAACCTATACCATGAATCATTCGCCGCTGTATGAACATCGGCAAATGATTCCGCATCAAAAAACTTAAACCCTTTTTGCGAAAATTCTTGCTTACTAAATTTTACCACTTTATCATCAAATGAATAGTGCGGTGAGAAGCAGTCTATAATTGATAAGTGTTTAGTAATCGTAGACAATTCTTCGTCCTTGAATGATCGACATATATCGAGGGGACTTCTATATGTTGTAGTATAGTCAACGGTGTCACCATCAGATATAGTTTCTTTAATATAGTCTGTCAAGATTTTTGTATAATCAACATTATCATCATACAAAAGCAATAGCGTTCCGCCTTTTTTCATCTTTTTAAGCTTTAGGCTATCAACTCCACTCTCACTAAAAATATCAAAATTCACTACGCCTCTATCCCTATAATTTTTTTCATAAAAAGTTTTATGTATAAATTTTTCATAAAACCACGCCACAGGTCTAGTATATTTAATAAAACGTTTCTTCCTCAGATGATATAAGCTCCCATATATTGTGTAAAAAATTTCACACATATATATCCAACTGGCCATATAGGAGAATAAAAAAAGTAGTACAAGCACACTAGACGCTTTTGAACTTACATTATAGAATACAGAGTCCTCTTCACTTTTCGATATTATGAAATCCGTAACTAATGCGCCTGCGCAAAACATGATTGCAATAAGTTGTAGCATTACTGTTCCCCAAAACTTTTTTCCGAACTCTCTAAACTTAGAGTTATTCGACAAAAAAGTGTACAGGGCAATACATAGTGCTAAACTTGGTATTCCAACAGACAAATAATCCTTGATATTTATATTACATCAACCCCATATCAACCAATTTGGGAATCACAAACTTTCCCAACACACTACCCAATTTTATGCCTTCGGTAGTGTAATTTTTATCAATCCAAACCAAATCTTTGATTTCGCTATCACATTTGGGTTCACCCCGCGTCTCTGCAAAATAGACCTCAATATGAATTGGAATGTTTTCAAATATTGCAATGTCATCAAAACCGCCAAATGGCCGCATTTCAAAAAGTTCTACTTGAATTTCTTCTAACAGTTCTCGTTTCAATGTTTCAAAGTCGGTTTCGTTTCCTTCTCTTTTTCCTCCGGGTATAATATATTCTTCTCTATTATCTTTAGTTCTTTTTCTTACTACTAAGAGTTTCTTTCCTCTCAGAATGATGCCGCCAACTTTATCTATTTTTTTCATACGATAATCCCCTTTCTATTAGTTCTTTACACAAGCTCTTCTTTTCATCCAAGTATTGCTTTATCACCTCATCCTCTGCTATTGAAAATGTATTACTAAACAAGCACGTATCTTCTAACGGTTGTATTGCCATTCCACGATCAAATAGACCATATTTTATCTCTTTCTTTCCCATTTCATAGACCGGATTTTTATAAGAGATTCCATACTCGCCATAGAGTCCTTTAATAAAATCTAATGCAATTCCTCGTTGTTCTCCATACCGCTGCTGTCGCTTTGTAGAGCCATCAGCCATTGTAGTTATTTCAAATTTATTACAGAATATAATGCTTTGTACATGCATTGCTAGTTTACATCCAACACATATGAGGCTAACATTATACTTTTTTATATCTTCCTCCATAGAAACCAATGCCAGTTTTCTAAACATTCCTCCAATCTTATAATGGCACATATCTAAAATCTTATTTCCATATACCTCTTTTAACTCTTTGTAGCGAATATCAACTAAGTTATTTGAAATCAAAGCCCCTGTGTCGTAATGAAACAAATATGCCCCATAGCCATTTTCGATCATTTCACAAACAGCCAAACTTGAATCTAGTCCACCTGAAAAGAGAATCCCACAAGTCTTATCCATTTTATCCCCTCCTAGTGAATTCATTTTATCCTGCTTATGACAACTATAAAAATGCTCTGCCATACTTATATCCGCACTACATCTACGGAAACAAGTTTGACAGAGCATATGGGTAAATGCCCATCCTGACACTAGTACATTCTCTTATTGCGTTTCCAGATTCACATTTTTCTAGTGTGAATCAAGTCAGGACACGGTTTATAAACTTCTCCATTAACAGCATATCATATTTTCCATTCCGTTTGTATTTCGTTATAAAGAATCTCATATGTCGTTATAACTTCACACCCATTTAGATGAACGATCCCGTTATGCTCTCGCTCATTCTAAAGCAACAACTCTTTTCAAAAATCACAATTTTCCATTATATTCTATTAACATATCAAGATAAATTCTAATCAATTTCTTTTTCTCTTGTGATAGCATCCGATAGGTATGTATAATATGTTGCTCTTCGCTATTTCCTTCTTTATTATCTCCAAACAAATCCATTATAGATATATCTAACGCTGAGCATATTAACAGTATCGTATAAAGATATGGCTTTGTTTTTCCACTCATCAAATTGCTAATGCTCGAATTTGACAAGTTTGTTGCCTTTGCTAGTGCGTAATTTGTTATATTTTTCTTTTGACAAATATCTTTTAATCTAGCAAACATAAGCTGATAGTCTTTCTCTGGATCATACATAAGCGACTTTCCTGCTTTTACTCTACTGTTACACTTTTGGCAAGGTTTCGCGGTTTATCAACATCCAGTCCCTTCGCAACAGACACATAATAGCCCATCAGCTGCAGAGGAATCACTGCCAAACTGCCAACAAAGTGTTCGTCCACTTTTGGTACATAGACTGTAAAATTCACCTGATCCTCAATCTCATAGTTGCCATAGGTTGTCAGGCCCATCAAATATGCACCACGGCTCTTGCACTCCAACATATTGCTGATGGTTTTTTCATTCTCTTACTATCAAGCAGGCATATTGTTACTACGTTCGCTCCGCTTCATTCCCATAAAAGGAGGAACAGAAGCACGGCTCAGTCCTTTCTCATGGGCTTTCATCAGCTGGTACTCGTGCGTAGCCACTGCATCAATAAATTCACGCTGCTTCGGTGTTGCATGGTAATAATCTGTTTTAAAGCGTTTGCATACGCCAAATAAAACATTCAAATATTCCATTGTATCATTGCTCATAGGAGCAACCTGCAGTTCAAGTTCTTGATCTTTCATACTGAACCCTCCAATCTTTAAGATAAGTAGGTACTGAAAATTTCTTGTGCGCCTTCATCAGCTAGCATAAGCAGCTTTGGGCCTCCCGAATGTGGCTGAAAAATCGGAACTGCATGAAAATCTTTGATGTAGTGATCATACAGTTCATCTGTTTTTGCTTCAAAGGTAACAATGCCGCCATGCCCACTATCAATTGACAATTGAATACCATAGGCAATCATCATTCGGCCAATGCCTGCGTATTTTCGCACTGTGCTAATTGTCGGATTACTCTCAGGATGCGCTTCAATATTAGCAATAAAAACAGATATTCCGTGATCATCTTCTCGATATGCACCCAATGCTACAATTTCGCCAGCATCTGTTTTCGCCGCATACTTTTCCAGCTTTGGATCGCGGATAAATTCACTCGTCCAATCAGATTGCCACTTTTCCTTTGTAGAGGTCAGGTCTTCGTTGGTTGCCGATTCAATATCAATCTCAATTTGTTTCCCGGTCTCGTTTTCTACCACATAGTACTGGAGAACCATTTCCTCCACACTCCCTTCTATAGTTATTGTAGCATGAACTTTTCAAAAACGCAAATATCATTTCTCACTCTGCTTCGTAACTTTTCAGTACATCTTCAAATGTAAAACGAATTTTCACGCACTCATCGTTGAAAACCTCAATGCGGTCAATAAAGGTTTCTACCACATTCTGTGATAAGTGCATCACATCGACTGCTTCTTCTACAGTACTCATGACAGTCTGCAAATGATTGGTGTCCCTCTTCACAGGCTGAAAAACTTGATTTTTCTCGGTACGCAGCCTTTGAATCTGCTCCATCCGTTCATCTTCCTGCACTCTGTAGGCATCCCTCTGCCTGATAAATTCTTCCTTGCTCATGTTTCCATCCGCATACTGCTCATACAATGCGACGCGCTGTTTTACAATCTCTGCCTTTTCTGCACTGAGCTTTTCTTCCTGCCGTTCCAGTGCGGAGAAGCAGATCAAGGCTTTGCGTTCCCGTTCGTGCAGGATTTCCAGTACATGCTCCGCCTGCTTTATCTGCACTGTCAGTGCGTTTCGGACAATCTCTTCCAGCAATTCCTCAGAGATCGGGATTCGCTTGCAGGGACTGTCCACCGCTGTTGCTGAGAATCTGCAGTTAAACGAGGGGCCAAGCTTCTTGAGAACACGATATTTCATCAGTTTCTGGCAGCAGCCGCAGTAGACCTTGCCTTTCAGCGGATACTGGTGTTTTGTGTAGTTCCCGGACTGGTGGTTCCCGTTTTGCAGCATAATGACCTTTTGCGCCTGTTCAAATTCCTCCGGGGTCACAATGGCGGCATGGCTGTCCTCAATTCGTACCTGCTGTTCCAAGGGAGCGCGCAGGACCCGATGCTTACAGGAAACCGGCATAATGAATTTCGCACCCACATAGGTACCCTTATAC
>SKEO01000267.1_pt1 | contig 51882 bp, 37 predicted proteins | sample 4826801 | NCBI WGS metagenome assembly SKEO01 (sample SAMN11008807, study PRJNA524170) | human gut metagenome | biome: Human fecal sample; material: Feces; isolation source: fecal sample from pouch patient p3 | host: Homo sapiens | place: Israel: Tel-Aviv | collected 2016-02-25 | reverse complement strand
CGCTCTCGGGCGAGGTATCGTCCATCGACCTTTCTGCGCTTTCCGGCCTTTCGGGGATGGATATGGCCGGATGCCTCTCCGGCCGGTTCGTGGTCAGCGGGAGCAGGGAGGATCCATACGGCGCGGCAGATTTCACTGCGCGGGATGGGGAGATCCGTGGCATCTCCTTTGACCGTATCGCAGGACATGTATCGCTGGGAGATCAGCTGGCGACCATCACCTCGCTTCGCTGGGAAGGGCCAGACGGCAAGCATACCGTGAAGGGGACCGTCGGTCTCTTTGCGCCGCACCCTCTCTCACTCACCATTGATACCGACAAGACACGCATCGAGAAACTGCTTGCGCTTGCCGGAGAGGACTACCCGGTGACGGGCTGGGTCGAAAATGCAATGACCGTCACAGGTACGATAGAAGCGCCACAGGTGAAAGGCGATTTTCTGGCCTTCGACGGTTCTGTCATGGGTGAGCTTTTCCAGAGCGTCTCGGGCGAATATACCTATGATGGAAATGACATCACTTTGAAAAACGGACTCGCTTATATCTATGATGGTACAGCCATCGTGAGCGGTACGGTGAAGCCGGATATGATCGATATGGACGTATCGCTGAATGATATCAGCCTTTCGCGGATGCTTCCAGGACGCGGAGCAGACGGCAAGGTCAATATGCGTGGGCATGTATCCGGGACGATGGAAGATCCGGCCTTTGAAGGGACGATCTCCTCCAGGCAGATTTCAGTCGGAGGCACTTCCATTTATATGGCTTCTGCCGGCATTGGCTATCAGAACCATGTCGTAAGCCTTGATGATGGCGTATTCGATCAGAAGAATGGCCATTTCGAATGGAGAGGTAGCTATCACATGGACTCCCATACCCTGCAGGGCTTCCTCCGATTTAAGGAATGGAATATCAAGGAAATCATGCGTCTTTTCAAGCTGCCTGAGTCCGCTGCGGATGGTGCTGTCAATGGCGGCATGCAGATCGGAGGGACACTGGAAAACCCCAGCATCGACTTCAAAGCAGATTTTCTGGGAGGACATCTGGGGGATACACCTGTCGGTCAGGGAGCGATCGATTTTTCCTACATGAATGGGGCGCTCTCGATCCGTAAGTTTCATCTTCCTGTAGGAGATGGACTGCTCGCAGCGGAAGGCTCTATGAATAGCGATGGTGAGCTCGCCATCCAGATCGCAGCCAAAGACATGGAGATGTCCTGGCTGCCGCAGGTATTGGGACGAGATGGCATACGTATGGGCGGTCGTCTGACGGCCGGAGTCGTTCTCAGTGGAAATAAGACATCGCCGGAAGCAGACATCTCGATCGGTATCGAGCATCCGAGCTACGGAGATATCAGCTTTGACAGCTTCTCTCTGATGGCGAATGCCAAGAGCAATGTCGTGACGCTGCAAAATGCACTGGTATCGAAAGGAAACTATCGTGCAAGTGCTAAGGGCATACTCCCCGGCAATCTTTTCACCGGCAGCACCACCGATGAGGCAGTGCCGCTTTCTGTTGATTTCAATCTCGATCAGGCAGATATGAATATTCTGGCTCTCTTCGGTAAAGCCGTGACGAGTGCGAGCGGCCCGATCAAGGGACATGTACAGCTTGTCGGTGACTATCGTGACCCGGAGCTTAAAGGCAGCATCACAGCAAAGAATGGGGCGCTCGGCCTTATGACCATGAATGAAGTCATTCAGCCGATCGATCTGTCCTTACGATTTGATGGACATCGCGTGACATTTGATGGCAGTGCCTCCTTCGGTGGCGGTGGCGTCACTGCAAAAGGCTCTGCCGACTGGAAAGAAAAGGCGATCACGCATTATGATGGGGAAGTGCATATGCATACCCCTTCCATCGACTCTGCCTATTACAAAGGAGCAGTCGATGCTGACCTTTCACTGGGTGAATTCATGGATCAGCTCGGTGTCACGGGCAAGATCTCTATCCACGATGCGACCTGCGAAGTGCCGCTCGCTCTCCTTTCGGAGAGCGGTGAGTCGTCGGCCAATTTCCTGACGAAGATCGACATAGCCATCGGAGACAATGTACGGCTTTACAGCAGCTCGCTCTATGACCTCATGATCAAAGGAAATATTTCGATGATGGGCCATTTCCGCGAACCGATCATGACGGGCCGCGTGAATGTAGAAAAAGGAACGGTCAAGATCAATACCACGGAATTCAAGATCGATCAGGCCAATGCTGTCTGGGGTGGTACCCCCGGCTCCTTCCTGCCTGTCATCCATGCGCGTGCCGATACCAAGGTCGGCCATTACAATATCGAAGCCGAGCTGGATGGACCGCCCGGTGATATGAAGACGACCTTCCACAGTGATCCCGCGCTGAATGATTCGCAGATCATCATGCTGCTGACGCTCCATCAGGATCCGACCAAGGATAAAGATGGCTCGATGCAGGGAGCGCTCTTCAATGCCGGCCTCACCATGCTCTTCGGGAATACGATGCAGGACTTCCTTGCAGATAAGATCGGCCTTGACCTTATCAGCATCACGTCGAACCTGACAGACTACTATGACAACATCGATGATAACAATGACAGCTACTACTACATCAAGATCGGGAAGTACCTCTTCAATGACTTTATGCTGACTGCGACCATGGGAGTGAATAATGAGGAAAAGAGTCTGGGCTTCCATTATGATTTGAATTCGCGCGTCGGTCTCTCATCGTGGTATAATAGTAATCACGACAGTTACATCGGCAGCGATTGGAGCTTTAAATTTTAGTTCCTAAGCCTGATGGGCTCGGGGCGGAGGTGCGGCTTCGCCGCGAGCCTTCGGCGCGAGCTCATTTTCCCATTCGCCGTTTGTCAAGCCAACGACTTTCCCCTTAGATCACGGAAAAATGCGCCAGTGATCCGGTAACGCATTTTCCATTCAGCGCTGATAGGAGGAGAAGGTATATTTTGCGAAATCCCGTTTACATGGAGTACCCATTATTATGCTCGAAGAATACAAAGCCTGCCTGTCCCGTGTGACCTTGCTCAGCCGGGAGGAAGAGCAGGCACTTTGGAAAGAATACAAAGAGGAAGAGGAGATCGACGCGCGCCAGCGTCTGATCGAGAATTACCAGCCGCTTGTCTTCAAGGAGGCCGTCAAGTATGGTCTGCAGGAGGCGGTGACGATGGACCTTATTCAGGAAGGCACTGTAGGGCTCATGGAGGCGGTCGAGCGCTATGATCCTTTGACCGGTGTCGCCTTCTCCCTATATGCCATCCATCGCATTCGCGGACGCATGCTGAATTTCCTGAATGCGAATAAAAAGGAGATCCTTCTCGAGGACGGGGAGGAAGAGAAGGTCTTCCTCACGCAAGCCATCCCGGATATAGCCTTCGAAAGTGCCGACCGTGAATCGCTGCATGCGGCAGTCGATGAGGCAGTGCAGCGACTCTCTGCCAAAGAGCAGGATGTCATCCGCTCAGTCTATCTCGCGGAGCAGACCGCCGCTGAGACCGCTGATGCCATGGGCGTCAGCCAGGCCTACGTCTACCGCCTCGAAAAACGCGGCATCCGGCGTCTACGCGGGATGCTCTCGAAGCTGATCCATGAGAGAAAATAGGTTCAGAAAGCTCTGAGGGTTCAAAGGGCTCTCGCTTCTTGGGATGCTTTTTTTAACCAAAGCCATCATACTGTGGCACTTCTCCTTGTACGTGCTGAACCACTCCCCTTGAACCTATAGAATTCATGGAATCTGTTGGACTTGCAAACCTATCCTAAAATCACTTGCATTTCAGCGATAACGCTTGAAAATAAAAGAAAATACGAAAAAAATAAAAATTTTGGATGTTCACTTGTTCTTCTAAAACACTGATTATATAGTAAGAGTCATGTAACCAGTGGTTGACAGGAAAACGGAAAGACTTCGATTTCCTGCGCAGGAGGCAGTATGTCAGGAGATACGCTGAAGAGAGTGAAGTCAGTGAAGAGGTGGCTGGAAAAAGCAGAAAAATCCTACTCCAACCATAAAGAACTGACAGGCGAGATGAATCTCATCATGGCGCAGGCAGAGATGCAGCGCCTGAAAGAGGTGAGAGGGACTTCGCCGCGGCGGAAGTGGCTGCTTCGCGGCGGCGCGCTGGCTGTGGCGGGACTTCTTTTTCTCGGCGCGTCGCTCCTGAAAGATAGCCTCTTCCCACCGCCTGTTCCGGCTAAGCCGGCCCAGACAGTGGTCACGACATCACCTGAGACACCAAAGCCAGTCGAGGAAGCAGTACAGAAAGCGGAAGAGGTTCCTGCCCCTGTGGAGACTGTCATGGCAGAACAGGTAGAAACGAAACAAGCCCCCGAAGCCCCGAAAGCCGCGCCCGCCGTCAGTACGCCGGTGCCGGCTCCTATAAAGGTTGCTGCTCCGAAGCCTGCCGCCCCCGCTCTCTCGGATCAGGAGATCCAGCGTGTCGTAGGCGAAGCGGGAAGGGCTCTCCGAGGAAATTAATGATAAGAAGGATTCCAGAGGCTCGAAGGGTCTCCCCTTTAGGAGCTTCCGTCCTGCACCGAATCCATCAATCCCAATGTTATTTAAGGAAATCACACGTTTTGGCAAGTATGCCAGATACCCATCTGTATTTCCATAAATATATAGAAATTCACCATCCAATACATGAGGAGGAATTTACGATGACAGCAACATATAAGAAAGCACTGCTTGCTTCTGCGATCCTGCTTGCGCTTTCCGGCGCGGACGTCTTTGCGGAAGCGCCGCAAATGACCGGCTCCCAGAACGGCATGTCCCAGAGCTCCATGATCGACGTGAAGAGCGGTAAGGAAGCGGGCAAGACAGGTGAGATCTCCGACCAGACGGAAAAAGCGGAACCATCCATGGAAGTGAAGGAATCCCACCAGACCGTCGCAGTGGGCGATGCCTCGCTCTACCTTTCGGCGGACGATGACGCAGCCATCGAAGCACATACAGGCAAGACCATCGCGCATGTCGACTTCGACGGGATCCCGGAAGAAGTCAAGACGAAGCTGTCCCCTCTTCTGCAGAGCAAACCGGGCAGCACCATCACGGCTGAGGGCATCCGCAATGATGTGGCATCTCTTGGCTCGACAGGTGTTTTCTCTCAGATCCGTCCGAATTTCAAGGAAATCCCTGAAGGCGTGGACCTCACCTATGGTCTTGTCGCAAATCCCATTGTTCGTGATGTGGAATTCACCGGCAATACCATCTTCACATCTGACTATCTGAAGTCCATCCTGCAGGTGCCGGAGGGCAGCGTTCTGAACTTCGTCCTCGTGAACCAGAAGCTCAAGGAGATCGAAGATGCCTACCTCAAGCAGGGCTACATGCTCGTCTCCATCCCGAATGTGGAAGTGACGCCGAAGGGCATCCTGAAAGTCCATATTTCAGAAGGTGTCATCGAAGACATCCAGCTCGTCGGCAATGATAAGACGAAGGACAAAGTCATCCTCCGCGAACTCAAGATGAAGAAGGGCAAGCCCTTCAATAAATTCCAGGCAAGCCGCTCCATGGAAAGACTTTACAATCTGGGCTACTTCGAAGATGTCAATATGAAGCTACTCCCTGGCAAAGAAAATGAACACAATGTCGTCATCGAAATCGATGTCGTTGAGCAGAAGACCGGCGTCATCACTGTCGGTGCCGGCTACTCTGACTCCGATGGTACAGTCGGCATCGTCGAGCTCGGTGATACGAACTTCCGCGGCACAGGCGATAAGGTCAATTTCCACTGGGAATTCGGCGGCGCCGGCAACGGTAAGAACTATACCATCTCCTACACCCGCCCGTGGATCAATTCCAACGGTGACTCCCTTGGTGCTTCCATCTTCAACCGTATCTATGAATACGATGACTATGATTCGAACGGCGATACCGTCGCAGAATACGATAAGAGAAGAAGCGGCTGGAACCTCACCTGGGGACGCCAGAATGGCGAATATCGCACGAACTACTTTGCATTTGAAAGTGCGAAGGAAAAATACGATGACCATGACGGTTTTAATTGGGGTAGCGCAGCAACTGACCGCTTTAAGAATTATAAGAAGGAAGGTTATAATAGCGAGGATGAAATGAAAAAAGCTTGGCGTGGCGCTATCGATGATAATTTTGGTACCACGAACAGCTTCACCTTCACGCATGTCTTCGATAATCGTGACAACTACTTCAATGCCAGCAAAGGCCGCCGCATTTCCTTCTCCACCCAGTGGGGCGGGCATGGTCTTGGCGGTGACTATGACTTCTACAAGTTCACGACAGAAGGACGCTTCTACAAAGGCCTCGGCAATGGTCACATCCTTGCACTCCGTCTGCAGGGCGGCTACATCGACGGCGATGTCTCCTACGGAAATCTCTTTGACCTCGGTGGCTCGAATACCCTTCGTGGCTATGAAGATGACCAGTTCAAGGGCAAGAAAATGTACGCGGCGACACTGGAATACCGTTTCCCGATCGCCAAGAAAGTCCAGGGCGTCCTCTTCACCGATGGCGGCAGCACCTGGGGCATCGATAACGGACAGATCCCGTGGTATGAAGATGATGACGGCTTCCAGTGGTCTTGCGGCGTAGGCCTGCGTCTCCAGACCCCGATCGGACCGATTCGTCTCGACTATGGTCACGGCGATAAGAATAAATTCCACTTCAGCTTCGGCACACAGTTCTGATTTGAGTGCGAAATGAGAAATGGTGGTGCGGCGCAACATACATAAAGCGCCGCAGCTCCGATTTTTCCCTCTTTCCTGTGGAAGGCGGTGCCTGTAGGGGCAAAGGTGGGTTCGGGAATGTTCTCCGTTGCACCTGCTGAATCCATTACACCTGCGGAACCTGGCCACATTCTGCTAGGGAAACACTGATTCAATCGTTGTCAGATTTCATTCTTGGATTTTTATACAGAGCAAGGAATCATCTGACGCGAATAGCGAGCTATTTAAGGAGGATGATGACGAAGCTATGTATAAAAAACCATATGAAATTCGACTCTGCGATTTAATCAGCGTTTCCCTGGCTTTCCACTGATTTTCCAAAGGAGGAGCCATGCATTCTTCCTTGTTTCATTCGATGACTCGAGCAGGTCTTGCCCTGCTCGTTTCGTCATTCCTGCTTCCAGCCGGGGCAGATGCGGCACCGATCCGTGAAGTGAGCGTCTCCGTCACAGGAGCGGGCGGCATGCCGCCCGCTGTGGAGAAGCGGATCACGGCGAGCATTTCAGCCATAGGGGATCGTATCCTTGTCGGCAAGGACGAGAGCCTCTTTCGCTCGCACGAGAGTGAGTACGATAAGGTCCTCGCAGACATCGTGAACCGTGTGGTCGTGGGCTATGTGGTGGATGATATATCTGCCTCTTATGGAGAAAAGACAGCGCTTCAGGTATCGCTCACTCCCGTCGGGCAGATGATCCGCGAGGTGGAGACTGAGATCGACTACGGGAATCTGTCTCCGGAAGCGGCAGCGCTGGTGAAGAAGGACACCGCCGGTGTACCGCTCCTTATGAGTCAGCTCCTCTCGGGGCTTCCCGTCGACTCGGTCGGTTGGGCGGAGAGCGTCTCTGAGTCTGCCGGGCGAGAGCTTCTTAAGGAGATTCTCCCGGAATTTACCGCCAACTTCGAAGTGACCTCGGGGGAGAAGACAAAAGTGCGGATCTCCCTCATCCCGCAGGGGACGATTGTCCGTACCGGAAAGCTCACTCTGCACAAGACCACCATTCCGCGCCTTCTGATGTTGCGCGCGGTGAATGAGACGGAACATGCCCTTCGAAGTCTTGAAGGGCTTCCGCTCGCTTTTGTCGCCCGCCATCAGAAGGATCTGGCTGCCTCGATGAATGACATCCTCGCCAAGGACCCCTTCATTGAAAAGTATGGCATAGAGACAAAGGCCTATCTTTACCCGGGAGAGATCACAGAACTCAAAGTCGATGCACTGACCGATCACTGGATCATCCGCACGGAAGCATGGATGGATGCCGGGCGCGATGGAAATCGCAATACGGCGATCGAAGGCATGCTCGGGCATTTCGTTGGCAGGAATAATGTGATCTTCGGCGAGGCCCGCTTCTACCCCGGCCCTGTCGACTGGAATGTCTATGGCGGTTGGTACCATCACTTCGGACGCGTCATGGATCTGGGCTATAAGTATGATCTTGTAGAAAACAGCCACCATGCCTTTGGTCAGATCCCCTTCGGCGAGAACTTCGCCCTGCGCTATGACCGTGATTTCAAGAAAAAAGAGAATGAATATGGATTTTCCTATAAGATCCATAATTACATGACGATCGAATATGTGTATAATGATGAAGAAGGCAAATGGCTTCGGCTGATTGCCCATTTATAAAAAAAGAGGAGAGTAACCTATCATGATGACAACTCTTGGTAACAAGAAAAACGTAAAGATTTTTTCCTTCGCTTTGGCTGGCGTATTCATCGCCTCCGTGGCAGCGATGGCGGTGGTATCCATGGGCGATACAGCGAATGCTGCTCCGACCTCTGACATCGGCGTCGTTGACCAGAGAGAAGTGATCTCTGCGAACAGTACCCTCGCAGCAAACTACCAGCAGAAGATGAAAGAAACGGCAGATGACATGCAGAAAGACTTTGATGCGAAGTCAGAAGGTATGAGTGATGCGGAAAAAGAAAAACTCTTCGCTGACATGCAGCAGCAGTTCAATCAGAAGAGACAGGCCATCGAGAAGGACATGGATGATCAGGTGACCGGCGCGGTGAAGTCCGTCGCATCCAAGAAGGGCCTTGCTCTTGTAGTCGATAAATCTGCTGTCATTTACGGCGGCACAGACATCACGAAGGAAGTCACCGATTCCCTTTCGAAGTCTCTTTCTTCCGCTGCCTCCTCTTCCGCAGCATCCGCAGCTTCCTCTGAAAGCAAAAAATAAGGACGTCTCATGAAATATAGAAACTGTGTATACACCATGGCGGCTGCCCTCCTCGTGGCGTGCTCCCTGGCGGTAAGCGGATGCAGTGATAAAAAAACCGAAGAGCCGGCGCCACCTGCCGTTTCCTATGGTGTGGTCGATTTGGAGACCCTTGTGAAAGCCCATCCGAAATACAGTACATATTTCCGCCTCGAGACTGAGTACAACCATCTCCTTGATCAGTACCAGAATGAACGAAACAAGCTCATTCACATCGCCTCTCAGCAGCAGCACATCAAGGCCGCGCTCTCTGATCAGAGCCGGCGCATGGCTGCCGAAAATGAGTGGAAGACGAAGGTCAAGGCAAAAGAAGACGAACTGAATGACGGCCTTGCAAAACTCTACAAGACCATCAGCGAAGTGCACAAGAAGGACAAGACTTTCACGCCCGATGGACTCACTGACGAAGAGCGTGCCGAGATGGCGAATCTCCAAATGAAGCTCACCGTTCTCGGCGTCACCGGCTCCGAAAAGGAAGAAGTCAAGCAGCGTCTCCATGATCTGATGGACCTTCGCACCGAGCGTACGAAGATGGATACCATCGGCTGGACAGAGGACGAAGTGAAAGCGATGAAAGAGGCAAAAGAAAAAGCATCGAAGGAGCTCGCTGACTTTTCAGAGAAGACCGCGAAAGACATCAAGCAGAACCTCGCGGAGGAAACGAGCGTCGATGAGCCTCTTTCTGAAGACCCCATCGACCCATCGTGGAACGAAGACTGGCAACAGAGGATCGATGCCAAACAGAAAGAGATGGCCGCCGTCAAGAAAGAAATAATGGAAGACATCCGGAAAGAAGCTGCCCGCGAGGCCTCTGACAAGCACCTTTCCATGATCTTTTCGAAATACAAAGCCAATATCCACGCCGAAGACGTGACGGGGGATATGGTGAATCGTATAGTCAATATCACCAAGTAGGAGGAAATCGAATGGCTATGTGGAAAAAACTGGCCTGCGTAGGACTCATTGGCGCAGCACTCGCCTTTGCCGGCTGCGGCAGTGAACATAAAGTGGCAGTCATCGACTACCAGAAACTGGAAGCTTCCTCTCCGAAGATCCAGTCTATCGAGAAAGAAATCAACGATAAAGATAAAGAAATCAGAGACCGCCTGGATCAGGACTCCCAGAGCGGACTCTCCGATGAAGACATGCAGAAGAAAGTCCAGTCCGCCCAGCAGGAGCGCATGATCTTCATACAGAGCAAACAGAAACAGATCCAGTCCATGGTCGAGTCTCAGGCAGCCCAGATCGCGAAAGAAAAGGGCATCGGCATCGTCATGCATAAGAGAGCCGTACCCAGCGGTGCCGTCGACATCACCGATGAAGTGATGGCTAAGATCGATGGCACATCAAAAGCGGCATCCGGCGCTGCTTCGTCCGCATCCAAGTGAGGTCCATCATGAAAAAAACAGCAGGTGAAATCGCTGCCCTGATCGGCGGCACCCTCTATGGGGACAGCACGGTCTTGATCGACGACGTCGCCAGCGCAGAAAGCGCAGGTCCGTCGCATGTGACCTTTGCCCGCGGTGTCTACGCCGAGCACATCGAAGAAATGCAGGCCGGTGTCATCCTGGTCGATGAACTCTCTGCCCACTACACGAAGAATCTCATCGTCGTCCCCGATGCCCGCCGCTCCTTTGGCGAACTCATCGAAGTTTTCCGTCCGGAAAACAAATGGGAACCTGGCATCCATGAGACTTCCGTCATCAGTGAAAAAGCCCTGATCGGCAAAGACGTCACCATCATGGCGTATGCCGTCATCGAAGAAGGCGCCGAGATCGGAGACGGCTGTGTCATCTACCCGTACTGCTACATCGGAAAGTATGCGAAGCTCGGCAAAGACTGTGAACTGAATCCGGGCGCCGTCGTACACGAGAACAGCATCTTAGGCGACCGCGTCGTCCTTCGTGCACACGCCGTCGTCGGCGGTCAGGGCTTCGGCTTTTCCACCGATGAACAGGGGCACCACCATCACATCCGCCAGCTCGGCCGCGCTGTCATCAGAGATGACGTCGAGATCGGCGCCTGCTCCACCGTAGACAACGGTGCGATGAATAACACCATCGTCGGCAGCGGCACCAAGATCGATAACCTTTGTCATCTGGGACACAATGTCGAAGTCGGCCAAGACAATTTCCTCTGCGCGCAGGTCGGCATCGCCGGTAGCGCCAAAGTCGGCGACCACGTCATCATGGCCGGACAGACCGGCGTGAATGGCCATATCACCATCTGTGACAATGCCGTCTTCGGAGGCAAGACAGGCATCATCGGCACCATCAAGACCCCAGGTACCTACCTCGGCTATCCGGCGAGGACCCACGCCCAGTGGGGAAGAGTCGAAGCGGCTCTCTCGCATCTGCCGGAACTGATGAAAAAGATCCGCCGTCTGGAAAAGCAACTCGCTGAGAAAGAAGAAAAATAAAATTCGCTTGAACGCATGTAAAAACCACTGAGTAAGTATCTCGGTGGTTTTTGCTTGATTAGCAATGCAGTGCATTGCTTTTTCCAAACCATGATCCCTTATCGGCGTCACTATGGATGAAAGCGATTGGAATATACGTTCTACAGGCTTAATAGGGGAAAACGTGTAGCGACATCCTTCAGGAGAGGTCACACTTTCTACTAAGTACACTTCGCACATATGATGTTTCTCACCACGCAGGATAACGAAATACCCCATGAAGTTATATGCAGATTGGGGTACTTATGAATCGTATGCTCCGTCCCTTTTTAAACCCGGTGAATCCGTTTAACCTGACGATCCACTTTCATAGTAAAGAGGAAGAGTCGAGATGGACTGCATCATTTAATAAAATATATTCAAAAATCAAGTAAAAAGACTTTATAAATTTGTCACACAATAACTGGTTATTCCGTTGAATGCAGTCGTGGAAAGCACTATAATGTGGCATATGCCATCTGATTAACAGTTTCATAAGGAGGATTCTTTTAATGTTTTCATTTTTACAGTCGTATAGTGAGCAGCGATTTCATTTGCGCGAACTTCATACAGATATCGGTACGGAGGTGATCGCTGGGCTGACGATTTTCGCTACGATGGGGTATGTACTGGCCGTTGTTCCGCGCATGATGGCGGAGACTGGTCTGCCGCAGGGCGCGGTGCTCACCGCGTTGGTTCTGATGATATTTCTGACAACGGTAGCGATGGGACTATATACCAATCGCCCCTTTGTATTAGCGCCAGGCATGGGAAGCGTTGCGATTTTCTCTATTACGTTGGTGCAGCTCCAGCACGTATCGATCGGGATTGCCAGTGCGATAGTATTTCTAAGCGGTGTTTTATTCATTCTGGTGACACTACTCGGCGTGCGAGAAGCCATCATACTGGTCATTCCGCGCGGTATTAAGATTTCTATCAGTGCAGGTGTTGGCATGTTCCTTGCCGTTATTGGCATGCGAAATGCCAAGCTACTTGCAGCGAATTCGCAGAAAGTGGCGCTTTCTTTCGGTGATCTCACGCAGCCGGCTGTCGTCCTGGCAGCCATGACATTTGTTATTCTTCTTGTTTTAGAAACGCGCAAAGTGCGTGGCGCGGCGCTCATTGGCATCGTGGCCGGCACGGTGCTTGGTATTCCGCTGGGGCTCACACACCTGCCGCAGTCGATTTTTTCCGTACCAGATGGCATCGGTCCAGTTTTTATGCAGTTTGATTTATTCGGCGCACTCGATGTGAAATATCTGCCATACCTCTTTGTATTCTTTCTGCCGGATTTCTTCTCCAGCTTTGGCACTGCCATTGGCATTGGAGGCAAAGCTGGTTTTCTGGATGAAAATGGCGATTTGCCGCACATTGACAAGGTCTTTCAGGTAGACTCCATCGCAGCTACGATCGGTTCTTTCTTTACCATCCCTGTACTCATTACGTATCTTGAGTCCGGTGCAGGAGTCGAGGCAGGCGGCCGTACGGGTCTTACAGGCATCACCACGGCCTGTGCATTCCTGCTTATTCTCGCGGTGACACCGATCGCGCTCATGATCCCGGCGGCGGCGACGGCGCCGATACTGATTTATGTCGGAGTCAGCATGATGAGTGGAATGAGAAATCTGGATTACAATGATATCTGCGATTTTTTTCCTGCCTTCCTTTGCATTGCATTTACGGCGTTCACCTTCAACATTGCGAATGGCATTTCCGTCGCTTTCATTGCATATGTCATCATGAAAGTAGCGGCTGGAAGAATGATGGAACTAAATAAAGGACATTACCTTCTAGCCTTGCTGCTAGCGTACTATTTCTATGCGATGGCAGGAATGAAATAGTAGCTGACTACGAACCCATAAGGGATACTAAAAGGAATAGATGTATGATTGTTGTCAGTTGCATGGTTCAAACAACGAAGGAAACGCTGATTCAATCGCAGAGTCAGATTTATATGCATTTTTATTACATAGCTTCGTCATTACATTCCTTCAATAGCTCGATATTCGCGCCCCCCTGATTGCTTGCTCTGTATAAAAATCCAAGAATGAAATCTGACAATGATTTAATCAGTGGTTTCCTAACAACTATATCTACCTTTTTACATCTATCACATCAGAAGAAGAGAAAGGAAGCACCTAAATCAATGGATATTAATTATTTACTGGTGAATGGTCATGTGTACAATGCATATCTGAAACGATTTGTGGATGCTGATGTGGCCATCAGCGGGAACCGTTTCTGCTATGTAGGGAAAAATGAGCTGCCGATCCAGCCGAAGCAGGTCATCGATGTATCTGGGAAATACCTCATTCCCGGACTTGTCGACTGCCATATGCATATAGAGAGTACGATGTCAGCGCCACGCACGTTCATGCACGGAGCGGTAAGAAACGGCGTAACGACGCTTATTGCTGAGCCTCATGAGATCGCAAATGTCTTCGGCCTCGAAGGGATCCGTGCGATGCTCCGCACCACGCAAGAAGGTCCGTGTGAAGTCTTTATAGCTATTCCAAGCTCTGTGCCGTCGACCAATGAACAGCTCGAAACAACAGGCGGCATCATTGATAACGATGCCGTGGAAGCACTGATGCACACCGATCATGTAATTTGTCTTGGCGAAGTCATGAATTGCCATGATCTCATCCAGCATCCGGAAGGAAAGACAAGCCGTTTGATTCGTCAGATCCGCTATGGATGTCCGTATTTTCCCCTAGAAGGGCACTGCCCGCGATTCGAGGGCTGGGAACTTGCGCAGATCCTCATGAGCGGTGTGAATTCAGACCACACCGACCAAAGTCTGTCCGGCCTTAAGCAGCGGATTGAAAATGGCATGTTTGTACAACTGCAGGATAAAACACTCAAACCTGAGTTTTTGCAATATTTAAAGGAAAACCAACTTTTCGAACACTTCGCACTGGTGACAGATGACACCATGCCGGATGCCTTCATGAAGCGCGGACAACTGAATTACCTGGTCAAGAAAGCGATGCACCTCGGCCTCACGCCCGAGCAAGCGATCTATGTATCGACTTTTACCCCGGCACGGCGCATGGGACTTCGCGATAAGGGCAGCATCGCTCCAGGGAAGATTGCAGATTTTGTCATTCTTTCCGATGTGCGTGAATTTGCGATCGAAAGCACCTGGTGCCAGGGACATCGTGTCTACCAAAAGGGCGATCCATGGCCGGAAGAAGAACGGGACACCTCCTTCCCTGAAAAATTCTATCATAGCGTCCATGTATCAGAGAAAAAAGAATCAGATTTCATCTTAAAAGCTCCGATCGAAGAAGGGAGCGTGACCTGTCGCATCCTGGAAGTACAGCCGCACACCACCTTTATCAAAGGAAAACAGGCAGAGCTTCCTGTGCATCATGGAGAAGTCGACTGGGAACACAGTCCGTACAATCTCGCCGTGGTCTTTGAACGACACGGGAAAAATGGTGGACACGGTCTGGCTCTGGTCGGCGGATGCGCGATGAAGGAAGGCGCCGCGGCTACCACGTATGCACATGATCATCATAATCTCCTTGTCATAGGGCAGACGAAAGAAGATATGAAAGAGGCTGCAAATGCCGTCATACATGCACAGGGCGGCTATGCTGTTTCTGTGGAAGGGAAAGTGCAGGCCTTTGCACCGCTGCCCATAGCAGGGATTCTCTCTGACCGGCCGCTTCCCATTTTGGGGAGACAGATGGCGCAAGTCCATCGCGTGCTTTCCGAATGTGGTTATGAGAATGACAACATTATCATGTCGCTCAGTACCCTATCTCTTCCTGTGACACCATTCTATAAACTGACTGATAGGGGAATCATTGATGTAGAACATGGAACAATCGCTCCACTCATTCTAGGACAACGCTAATTCAATCGCAGAGTCAGCTTCTACAGGAATTATTATACATGGCTGCGTCATAGCTTTCCTTAAAGAGCTCGCTATTCGTGTCAGTTTTATTCCTCGCCATATATAAGAATCCAAGAGTAAAATGATCAGCCCCTGTCAAGGTAGACATGGCAAATATCTAAAAAATTACTGCCGTAAATTTCATGTTGGTGTTTTAGCATCAACATGGGATTTGCGGCATTTTATTATGCCGAAAATTTCGTTTTGTATTTCTGAAAATGTTTGTTCTCTGCGATCGGAAACTGTTCCGGGTTCTTCGCGTGCAGAGCTGCCATGCGAACTTCCATTGGCGTCCTTACTCCAAATCGTTCCTGAAAACGTTCGTAATTGTAAAAATGGAATGTATTGTTCGATGGCCGAACGCACCTCGTCGCCGCTACTGAACTTATTCCGGGAATACATCTCTGTCTTCACAATTCCCCAGAACTCTTCCACTGGGCAATGATCGATGCCATGCCCAACGCGGGACATGGATTGCTCCATACCCTGCTTCGAGAGCTTGAACTGGAATGCTTTACTGGTATACTGGAACCCTCTGCCACTGGGGAACAACTTTATAGATTTCTATTACGCCTAAAAAAATATATAGATATTGACGAAATCGGGGGGGTGGTACTGTTTATGTATAGTTTAAGGCTTCGCGTAAACATGAAACCTTAATCACTATTATATGATCGTTTAGCTCTTCATGAAACAACTGAAGAAATCAAGGAATGCTGGGAAACCGAAGAAAGGTGGGGGGGCTTTTTTGTTGTTTTTTCTAATTCTTAGGAAAGAGAGTCTGTGATCATCATATTACACTGTATTTAAAGGAAAGAGAGGATGTATCATGAATCGGATTTACAAAGTTGTTTGGAGCAAAGCGAAGAATTGCTATACTGTGGTTTCTGAGATTGCGAAAAGACATGGAAAAGGAAACCGTGCACATACATGTGCTGCCGCTTTTTTAGCTGCATTTGCTCTTACTGGCGTTATGGGAATGAGCGAGGCATACGCAGCAGAGACTATCAATGCCACGGTTGTTAATACCAATGTTGTTAATACCAATGCACTGAATACTAAATATAATCTCACAGTAGGTGAGTTGGCAGAAAATGGGCTAATGCCGTTCTTTGTAAACCACAACGGCGCATTCTATGCAGCCAATAATAAATTCACTGTAGATAAAGACGGCAACGTAACCGCAGCCAAAGGCGAAATCGGCAACGTAGTTCTGAATAATGGTGTATTCACCGGTAATTCCAAACTGCGTGATGGTGAGCTGCTCGTAGGCGATGCAAGCGGTAGCTACAGCCAAATCACTCCGAATTCCGCTAAACTTGGTCAGGTAACTATCGATGAAAAAGGCAACATTGCCGGTGCAAACTCCATCAATACCAATGCAATGAATGCAAAATACAACCTGTCCGTAGGTACTGCAAATGAAAACGGCACCATGCCGTTCTTCGTAAACAGCAACGGCGCATTCTATGCTGCCAACGGCAAATTGGTGGTAGATAAAGACGGCAAAGTAACCGCAACCGAAGGCGAAATCGGCAACGTAGTTCTGAAAAATGGCGTATTCACCGGTCGTTCCGCACTGCGTGACGGCGAGCTGTTCGTAGGCGATGCAAGCGGCAACTACAGCCAAATCACTACTAAAGGTGCTAAGCTGGGCAAAGTAACTGTTGCTGAAGACGGCAAGATTACCGGCGTAGCAGCAGGCGCAGTCACTGCTGGCTCTACCGATGCGGTCAATGGCAGCCAGCTCCATGCAGTAGCAACCGAAGCGGGCAAGCATAGCAAGGTTGTCCATGGCAGCAACATCAATGTAGAAGAATCGGAACTCAACGGGCAGAAGATTTATAAGGTTGGACTGAATGATGAAGTTCTTCTGGGGAAACCTACTGGCAACAACGTCAGCATTAGCGGAACAAAGGGGACGATTGAGACAACTGGTTATATCGCGACCAAGGACCGTATTATTGCAGATAAGGGAGCTCAGCTTGCTGATATCAACGTCAGTGGTAATATCATTTCCAATGGTGCGGCTAGAATCGCGCTGAATGGCGCTGCAGGAACGGCAGGAATGGTGAATGGTAAAGGCGCTTCCATTTTTATGATGGCGGATCACACATTCATCAATTCAAAAGTAGATATTGATCAGAATGGCAAGATTTCCGGCGTAGCAGCAGGTAAGGCGGATACCGATGCTGTCAATGTAGGGCAGTTGAAAACTGCTGTCGCAGATGCAGTAAAAGATGCAGCGAAAGCTTCTGACGTGGGCAATATAGGCGATATTCACAAAGAGCTTCAGAACAAAGATGGGAGCAAGACGACGGTCGTCGATGCAGTCAATAATCTGGACAATAAGGTCGGAGATCTGAAATACAGTGCTGTCACCAAGGGGGATATCAAAGACGGAGACAGCTCGACAACGGCGATCGGCAAGCTAAACCAGAAACTGTCTGGCGTAGCTGCTGTAGCAGGTCAACACAGCAGTGTTTCTACTACCGATGCAAATATCAAGATCCAAGAGGGAACCAATGCAGCGGGTGGTAAGGACTATCAGCTGAGCCTGAACCCGGATCAGAAGCTTCATAGCGTCACCACAGGCGAAACAAAGATGGATACGAATGGCATTTCCATCAATGGGAAGACCTATGTGAGCAAGGATGGCTTGAATGCCAATGGCAACAAGGTCACTCAGGTGGCTGACGGCAAACTCGAAAAAGACTCCAAGGATGCCGTGAATGGCGGACAGCTGTATGCGACAAATCAGCTGGTAAAGGATAATGCTAGCAATATTTCGCTTCTTGGTAATTCAATCAATAAGCTGGACAATCGTGTGGACAAGGTCGGTGCAGGGGCAGCTGCTCTCGCCGCACTCCATCCGCTCGATTTCGACCCGGAGGATAAGTGGGACTTTGCAGCAGGCTATGGCAACTACAGTGGTGCAAGTGCCGTGGCGCTCGGTGCATACTATCGCCCGAATGAAGACACGATGTTCTCTGTCGGTGGCAGCTTCGGCAATGGAGAAAATATGGTGAATGCAGGCGTAAGCCTGAAACTCGGTCAGAGCAACCGTGCACCGGCTTCCAAAGCTGCTATGGAGAAAAAGATCAGTGCTCTTAGTCAGGAAGTAGAAGAGCTGAAGGCTGCAATCGCGGATCTTCGCGCAGCGCAGACGAAAGCAAAAGACGCAACAGCAAAAGACGCACAGAAAAAATAAGCTGGGTTTGAGGACCGCATTTATTCTGGCGTGAATATGAAAGTTGGCAGAAAAGACGTAAAGACTTTTTCTGCCAACTTTTTTTATGATTATGTAAGGAAATGCTGATCCCATGGTAGAGGCAGGTTTTAGAAGGAGCTTTATACATGGCTTCGTCATCACCTTCCTTACATGGTTCGCCATTCGTGTCGGATGATTCCCTGCCTTGTATAAAGTTTCAAGAGTAAAATCTGGCAATGATTCAATCAGCGTCTTCTTAGCATGGCTGAATTTGAAATTTTCAGAAATTTTCAAATTATATACGAAAGTATGGTACAATAATAAGGTATGTAAAAAAGAAGGATGAGGAAGCGGTATTCATATATTGCTCATCGGGGAAGGTTCTCATTGGATCCCCGATCCCCGGTCATCAGTTACTAGTCACTAAGTCACTACAACCCCTAAGGAGGTCTATAATGGCAAAAGATTATTCATTCGACGTGGTATGCCGCACGGATCTGCAGGAAGCGGCAAATGCTGTGAATCAGGCGTCCAAGGAGATCGGTACGCGCTATGATTTCAAGGGCAGTAAGAGCTCGGTCACGCTTGACGAGGACAAGATCACGCTGATCGGCGATGATGATTTCAAGCTGAAGCTGGTAAAGGATATCATTCATGGAAAGCTTGTGAAGCGCGGGATCTCCCTCAAGAATCTGAAGGAAGAGAAGAAGGAAGCAGCAGCCGGCGGGACGGTCCGTCAGGTACTCTCGTTGCAGAACGGGATTTCTTCGGATATGGCGAAGGATATCGTGAAGCGTGTGAAGGCTTCGAAGATCAAGGTCTCTGCCAAGATCAATGGGGATGAGGTGCGTGTATCGAGCAAGGATAAGGATTGCCTGCAGGAGTGCATCCAGTTCCTGAAGCAGCAGGACATTCCGGCGGATCTGCAGTTTGTGAATTACAGATAAGAAGGCTCTGCGGGGGCAGGAGATTTCGCAGGTGTGACGAGGCTGCACTTTCTGAATGGTATGGTGCAGCGTTTCCCTAGAACTGATTGAACCCGCTGAACCTTTATGTATGGGAGGAGTTATGAACGCAGAGGAAATGATGGCAAAGACGCTCCGGGAAGGGCATACCACCGGCGCAACGGCGACGGGGGCGATGAAGGCAGCGATCCTGGCTATGCGAGGAGAATTTCCAAAGCAGGTGACGGTCCTTTCGCCGCAGCGCACGGAGCTCACGATCCCGGTGGAGTCGGCTGAGGCACATGGGCGGACGGGCATCGCGACTTGCCTTAAGGATGCGGGCGATGACCTGGACTGTACACATAGGACGCCGATCGTCGTGACGGTGGAGCTGGTGGATACGCCGGGTCTTACGCTCCGCGCGGGAAAGGGTGTGGGCACGGTGACGAAGCCGGGGCTGCAGGTGAAGGTGGGACGGCCCGCCATCAATCCGGGCCCGCAGATCATGCTGCGTTATGTGTATGAAGAGCTTATCGGTAAGGATCATGGCTGTATCGTGACGGTGTCTATCCCGAAGGGGGAGGAGCTGGCAAAGCAGACGCTGAATCCTTCGCTGGGTATCGTCGGCGGGATCTCGGTCCTGGGAACGACGGGGATCGTGAAGCCGATGAGTGAGGAGGCGTACAAGAAATCGCTGGCGCCGCAGGTGCCGGTGGTCTATGCGAGCGGGGTCCGCACGGCGGTCCTGTGTCCCGGCCGTATCGGTGAGACAGCGGCGAAGATCATGGGTATTCCGTCGGATGCGATCATCGAGACGAGCAATTACATCGGCTTCATGATGGAGCAGTGCATCGCAGGCGGTTTCCAAAAGATGCTGCTCATCGGCCATATGGGAAAGCTGGTCAAGGTGGCGTCAGGCAGCTTCCATACGTACAATCGCAATAGTGATGGTCGTATGGAGACGATGGCGGCGTATGCGGCCATGAATGGGGCATCGACAGATACGGTGCGTGAGATCATGTGCTGTACGACGACGGATGGCGCGGCAGCGGTCGTGCATCGTGAAGGGCTGGATATGATTTACCAGCAGATGGCGGAGAGGGCGCAGGTGCGCTCGGAACGCTATATTTTTGGTAAGGCCAGGGTCGGCGTGATTTTTGCGGCGATGGATGGCACGGTGCAGGCAGTCAGCAGCCATGCGAAGGAGATTCTGGAGGAGGAACAATGGAGCATACATTGATCGTAGCGGGGATCGGGCCGGGAGATCCGGACTATATCCTGCCGAAGGCGCAGAAAGCCATCGAGGGGGCTCGCTACCTCGTGGGCGGCCGCCGCGCGCTTTCTGACTATGCGAAGCCTTCTCAGGAAACATATCCGGTGACAGGCAAGCTCTCTTTGCTGGCGGATTGGCTGGAAGAGGCGCTTAAGAAGGATGATGTCGTCGTCATGGTGAGCGGGGATCCGGGCTATTACAGTCTGCTTCCATGGCTCAAGAAGCGGTTTCCGGAGCATCCGATCGAAGTCATCCCGGGGATTTCTTCGGTGCAGGCCTGCTTCGCTCTTGTCAAAGAACCTTGGCAGGGAGCGCTGTGGCTGTCTTTCCATGGCCGCGTGCCGGAAGAGAAGGATACGGCTTATATGCCTGGACGAAAGCTCGCCTTTCTGACGGATCATGAGCATGATCCGGCCTATATCGCGAGATACCTGATGGACAAGGGCTGGCCGAAGGAGACGCGCGCTGCCGCGGCCGAGCATATTTCATATGAGAATCAGCATCTTTCGGATTCGACTCTTGAGGAATTGTCGCATCTGGAAGGCTATGGTGAATCAGTCATGGTGGTGATGGGATAAATGCAGTTTGGCATCAAAGATGAGGAGTTTATTCGGGGAAAGGTACCGATGACGAAGGCTGAGATCCGTGCGATGGTCATGGTGAAGGCCGCCATTCAGCCGGGCGATATCGTGGCTGACATCGGTGCAGGCACAGGCTCTCTATCCATTGAGGCAGCGCTCTGCTGCCCAGAGGGGGCTGTGTATTCGATAGAAAGAAATCCGGAGGGGATCGAGCTGATCCGGAAAAATGCGGAAAAGTTCGGCTGCCGGAATATCCATACCATAGCCGGAACAGCGCCGGAGGCGATGGAAGGGCTGCCGAAGATGGATGTGATCATCATCGGCGGGTCTTCCGGAAATATGCATGAGATCTTGGATCGATGTGAAGCGCTGCTCGCTCCGGGCGGACGCATCATTCTTACCGCTGTCACCGTGGAAACGACGGGTGAAGTGGTGAAGGAATTCGCGGATCGTCCTTTCGAGCTGGAAGGTTTCGAGATGCAGATCAATCGACTGAGAAAACTGGGGCGGTATCATCTCTATGATCCGATGAGCCCCATTTTCATATTTACAGCAATCAAACATTGAGGAGGAAGTTATTATGGGAAAATTGTATTTCATCGGCGCAGGCCCCGGAGATCCTGAGCTCATCACGGTGAAGGGACAGCGTCTCATCGCAGAGGCGGATGTCATCATCTACGCAGGCTCTCTTGTGAATCCGGAGATCCTGAAGTACGGCAGAAAAGATGCAGAGATCTACAACAGTGCGACCATGAATCTGGATGAAGTGCTGAAGGTGGAGATCGATGCGCTCAGAGCAGGCAAGATGGTCGCTCGCGTACATACCGGCGATCCAGCCATTTACGGTGCAATCCAGGAACAGATGGACGGTCTGCGCGCAGCAGGGATCAAAGAAGATCAGTTTTGTGTCATCCCTGGCGTCAGCTCCTTCCTTGCGACAGCAGCTGCGTTGAAACAGGAATATACCCTGCCGAGCATTTCTCAGACCGTCATCATCACCCGTATGGAAGGCCGCACACCGGTCCCACCGAAGGAAAAGCTCGCGCTTCTTGCCGCACATCAGGCGACCATGTGCATTTTCCTCTCTGTCCAGGCGATCGATCAGGTCATGGCGACCCTGAAAGAGGGCGGCTATCCGGGCGATACCCCGGTCGCTATCGTAGCCAGAGCGACCTGGCCTGACCAGCGTATTTTCCGCGGCACCATTGATACCATCGCAGACATTCTCCATCAGGCAGGCGTCGTTCGTCAGGCCATGATCGTCGTCGGCAAGGTCCTTGATACCGATTATGAACTTTCCAAGCTTTACGACAGTAAGTTCACCACCATGTTCCGCAAAGGAACAGATGGAGAGTAAGGAAAACGGGGGAATAGGGGCGATTTCCGTGTATTCGGATGAGGCTTTGCGAAAATCAGCGTTTCCCTAGAGATTAGGGATTAGAGTCTTCTGGTGACTAGTGACTGGAATGCCAGCTCATGGCACCACCATTTCGCATTTCTCATTTCTAATTTCTCATTCAATCGAGGCTTTCAAACGTAATCAAGGGGCGAGCCGCCTCAAGGGCTAACCCTGAACCTTGAACCCTTATCCTCTGGAGAGTATCACATGAAGTACGCTATTGTTTCTGTATCCAAAGAAGGAGCCCAGCTGGGGGTGCGCGTGAAGGCGGGCATTTCCGGTGAGGGGACTCTGTATGAAAGAAAAGACGGCGCGAGCGGCAAAGAAGCCGTGTATTTTACCCGCACGCTCGCGCTCACGGCGGATATCTTCTCCTGCTATGATGGGATCCTTTTCATCATGGCCTCCGGCATTGCGGTCCGCGCCATCGCAGCGCATGTAGTGAGCAAGGCGTCCGACCCTGCAGTACTCGTCATGGATGAGTGCGGGAAACATTGTATTTCCCTTCTCTCCGGACACCTCGGCGGGGCGAATGCCTGGGCAAGAGAAGTCTCGGCGGCAGTGGGGGCCGATCCCGTCATCACGACGGCGACCGATGTCCATGACCGCCGCGCGCCGGATGATATCGCCCGCGAGCTGATGATGCGTGTCGAGCCGCTTGCGGCCTTGAAGCCTGTGAATACCGTCATCGCAGCAGGGCGCACATTCCGATGGTTTCTGGATGAGAGCGTCGAAGGGAGCGCGTCCATAGCGACGCGCCTCAAAGAGAAAGGGATCCGCACAGAGCCCTTAGAACGACTGGATGCCAATGCGTTTGACGCATGCGCCATCATTACCGAAAAAACGATCACTGTGAAGAAGCCTTTCGTCTGCCTTCGTCCGAAGAATCTTTTCGTCGGCATCGGATGCAAGCGCGGCACCTCCGAAGAGCTGGTGCAGAGCGCATTCACCGCAGCACTTGCTCGGGCAGGGGCTTACCCGTATCAGGTAGCATCGCTTGCGAGCGTCGATGCGAAAGCGGATGAAAAGGGCTTGCTTGATTTTGCCGGTTCCATGCATCTTCCGATCCATTTTTACAAGGCTGAGGAGCTTAGAAAAATCGCGGAAGAGTATCATTTAGAAAGTTCAAAATTTGTAGAGAAAACGATAGGAGTGGGAAACGTATGTCAATCAGCAGCGTTAATGGAATCAATGAAGGGAAAAACGCTTCTGCCGAAAACGAAGTTTGTCAGTGCCACGGTGGCGATCGCCCTGGGACTATCCGGGTCATCGGCATTGGACCGGGCCATGAAGAAGAAATGACGCCGAAGGCCATCAAGGCCATGGAAGCTTCCGATATCATCGTGGGATATAACACCTACATTGCTCTCGTGAAAGACCTCATCAAGGACAAAGAGGTCGTCGGAAATGGCATGCGCCAGGAAGTCGATCGTTGCCAGAAGGCTGTCGATCTGGCGGCAGAAGGCCATCAGGTGGCCGTGATCTCCTCCGGAGACCCGGGCGGCTATGGCATGGCCGGTCTTGTGCTCGAGCTCATCCAGAAGCTTCCGAAGGAAGCGCGTCCGGAGTGTGAGGTCATCCCGGGGCTTACGGCAGCAAATACCTCTGCTGCCGCGCTCGGCGCCCCGCTCATGCATGACTATGCCGTCATCAGTCTCTCTGACCTCATGACCCCATGGGAACAGATCAAAAACAGAGCGAAGCTCGCCGCGGAAGGGGACTTCGTCATCGCCATCTACAATCCAAAGAGCCGCGGCCGCGCGACCTACCTCGATGAGATCCGCGACATCGTGCTCCAGTATAGAAAGCCGGAAACACCGGTAGGCATCGTCAGAAAAGCAGGACGTCCGGGCATGAACTGGACGATCTCCACACTGGAAAAACTGCCGGAAGAACATGTAGACATGCAGTCCACCGTCATCATTGGCAAGAGCACCACCTTCGTTGCTGACGGAAAAATGATCACACCAAGAGGGTACAAAGCATGATCTGGATCATTTCCGGAACACAGGACGGCCGAGAAATCGGCGCTGCACTCGCAGACCGAGAACAGTCCAAGTCGGAAGGGGAGCGCCGTGAGATCCTTATGACCGTTGTCAGCCAGTACGGTAAAGTGCTCGCCGCACATAAAGGGCTCGACATCGAAGTAGGGCGCTTCCGGGAAGAAGACATGCTCCGTGTCATCAGGGAAAAGGGGATCTCACTCATCCTTGATGCAAGCCATCCCTATGCAGCGATCGTTTCTGAGACGGCCCGCGCGGCCTGTACCAAGGCAGGGATCGACTACGTACGCTACGAGCGCGCGGAGATCCCACTTCCTGACTATGACAAGCTCTATCACACAAAAGATGAATTCGAAGCGGCGGACCTGGCCGGTCAGCTTGGAAAAAGCATCCTTTTGACGACCGGCTCCAAGACGCTTGCCACCTTCGTAAAGGCGAAAGCGCTGGAAGGCAAGGAGATCTGGGCGCGCGTGCTGCCGACATCGAATGTCATCAAAATGTGCGAAGACCTCGGCATGAGGGCGAAGTACATTCTCGCCCTGCAGGGACCTTTCTCCTATGAAATGAATCTTGCCATGATTCATGACTATCACGCCGATGTGATGGTCACCAAGAACAGCGGCCTCATCGGCGGCAGCGATACAAAGCTCAAAGCCGCGATGGACGCCGGGATTTCCGTCATCGTTATCGATAAACCGAAAGCAAAACTGGACGGCGCTGTGGTCTTCTCGACCGTAGAAGGCGTCCTCAACTATATGGAGGAACACTATGGATTTCATCAAGAGCCCTAAGGCCATCGAAGATAAAAGTATGGATCTCATCAATCCATTTATCATGGACATCGACCTCACACCGGAAGAAGTGACGGTCTATTCTCGTATGATTCACGCCTCCGGCGACGTAGACTACGGGCATCTCATCCAGACCAGCCAAGGCGCTGTCGCGGCCGGTATCGAAGCGCTCGCCAAGGGCTGCAACATCTATACCGATGTGAATATGGTCAAAGCAGGGATCAATAAGAATGCCCTGCATGCGCTCGGCAGTGAGGTATTCTGCCGCGTATCCGATCCGGAAATCGCAGCCATTGCCAAAGAGAAAGGCATCGCCCGTTCCATGGCAGCGATGAACTCCTTCGGCACCGATCTCAATGGCTCTATCATCGCTGTCGGAAACGCTCCGACCGCTCTCTATGAAGCCATCCGTATGGTCGAAGAAGACGGCATCAAACCGGCACTCATCATCGGCATCCCTGTCGGCTTCGTCGGTGCCGCTGACTCGAAGGAGCAGCTTGTCCGTCGTGCGCCCTGCCCCTTCATCACTGTCCGTGGCACCAAGGGCGGCAGCTCCATCGTCGCCTCCTGCGTCAATGCACTGATGTACAATCTGGTAAAGCGCAACAACAATATGCTCTTTGTCGAAGGTAAGAAATAGAACCCGTCAAAAGCACGAAAAAAGGAGCTGTGAAGAAATGAGGATTCATTTCTTCACAGCCCCTTTTTACTTTGCTTTCCTTTGGTTCAGGGTTCAAGGTTCAGGGCTCTCGTGGCGGCTTCGACGCTTTTTTTAGAAGATGGTATTCTCGTATCGCAGCCTTCCCCTCTAGGTAATGCTATTAAGTTAAGCAGCAGAACGTTCTTGGCTCCCCATCGGGGGAGCTCCCCGAAGGGGTGAGGGGGCTACGTAGCGGTATTGCATGAAAGTGTTGGAATATCGATAGCATCGGACTATTCAACATAGCACGCTATACCGCCAGCATGCCCCATCTCGCTGCGCTCGAAATGGCGTCTCACTGGATTTTAGCGTCGCTACGCTCCTAAAAATCCAGTTCGCTTGCACATATTGCCTTCGGCACTTCCCCCGAAGGGGAAGCAAGACGTTACGTAGCTAACGATTTCCTTAACTTAATAGCCTTCCAGGTGCCCGCAGGGGCGGATAGGGTGACTATGGCATGAAAGACAGCTGGGATAAGGTTTCCCGGTCACTCCTATAAGAGCTGCAAGTCCCCCGCGGCAGATGGAACGCGAAAATGAGATGATCGTTATTTCACATCGCCTTTTTGCATGCAGCGACCGTGCGGCAACACGTTTTATGGGGGACAGGGTTTCCCCTTGAGCCTGCATCACCTATAGGACCTGTGAGATTCATCAGATCAGTTTTTTGAAATACGGGATCTTCTTGATTCCCCACGTCAGCACTACACCGAGTGCGTAGGCAAGGGTGATCCAGATGACGGCATCGAAGAAGGGGAAGCGGTAGAGATAGACCAGAAGAACGCGGGAGAGGATGATGTGCGTGACATTTCTTGTGATTTCTTCGAAGAGCATGACACCGAAGGAGATGCCTCCGAGGATGACGAGGCGGCGCGACCAAGCATCGGAGATGTGGTGGGTCATGAAGTACCAGCGGGTGAGGCAAAAGACGAAGGCGGTATTCAGGAAGAGGAAGGAGTCGTAGAAGCGCTCAGAGATGGCTTCCGTCATGCCGCCGGCGCATACGCCGTGGTAGTAGGTCATGAAGCCGGCTATGGCGGTGCCGATGATGGCGATAAGCCCCAGTCTTGCAAGATTTCTCTTCGTCAGCCATGTGTCGGGGAGTACATGCTCGATCCAGTAGCCCATGAGGAAGTAGAAAGACGGCTCGCTGATCGCGAGGAGAGGGTTTACAAAGTAGTTCATCTCCGCGCTGCCCTTGAAAATGAGAAAGGAAATGACAGGCACGCAGCCAACGAAGAAAAGATTGAGCCCGATGAGGTAGAGATAGAGATCCTCCGTCATGGCCTTCACCAGTTTTCTCCAGATGGGGAGCATCAAGAGAAAGCCGATATATATGTATAAGAAATAATAAGCGGTTGCCATCTGCGAGGAGTAGAGCATCGTGAAGAATTTCGCGATGTGACCGGGGATCGTGAGGGGGAGATTGTGGTAGAACCAGACATAGTTGATGAGAGAGAAGACAAAGATGACCTGAAGGAAGCGCCAGATGCGTTTCTTGAAGATGGTGGAGATCGGCTCTTCGCGTCCCAGGAGCAGTGCGCCCGAGATCATGAAAAAGATAGGCACCGCGGTCTTTACCCAGAAGGGGACGGCGAGGTAGAAAGGATAAAAGAGCGACTCAGGGCGGTGAATGAAAATAGAGAAACCTTCGGTCGCACTATGGGTGAACATGACCAGCCAGATGCAGAGGAAGCGCAAAAATTCGATGTGGAGCAGCTTCTTTTTAGCGGGCTTGGACGTCGGTGTGGGGGGATCATTTGTCATGGGAAAACCTTCTTTGCTAATATATTTGCGGCTTAATCATACCATGAATGGGGAGGAGGGGAAAGGGCTTTGGGGGCAGGCAGGGCTTGTAAGGCGGCTTCCTATGAACGAATGGCTTCCCCATGCCTTAAGCCCCATTTCTCTTTCCAAATCTATGCCCGTGTGTTATAATCTCTTTAACCCAATGCATAGTACAAGACGCAACCGCTGGTGAGCAAGACGTAGGATGGTATTTTCGGAGGCGGATGGAGGGTCATGTGCTTGCAAAATAGAAATGGAGGAAAAGTAGAATGGCAGGTAAAAAATGGAAGAAAATTTTGGCAGCAGGTCTTTGCGGGCTGATGGCTGCGGGGCTCATCGCAGGCTGCGGTGGTAGTGACGGCGGTAAGAGCGATGCGAAGATGAAGGTCGGGGTGGTACAGATCGTACAGCACCCGGCATTGGATGACTCAAACAAAGGCTTTGTCGATGCACTGAATGAACAGGGGCTGAAAGACAAGGTCGATATCGATCAGCAGAATGCCCAGGGCGACCAGTCGAATCTACGCTCGATCGCCAATCGCTTCGTTTCCGGTAACTACAACCTGATCTGTGCGATCTCTACACCGGCAGCGCAGACGATGGCGAATGCGACGGACAAGATCCCGATCATTTGTACGGCGATCGCTGATTTCGAAAATGCGAAGCTCATGAAGTCGGAAAAAACGCCGGACAGCAATATCACAGGGACCCACGACAGAGGTCCGCTGGATAAGCAGGTGGCACTCATTCATGAGATCCAGCCGAATGCAAAGAAAGTCGGTATCATTTACAATTCCAGTGAAATCAACTCCGTCATTCAGGCTGATCGTCTGAAAAAGGCTTGCCAGCCGCTTGGCATCGAAGTCGTCGAGCTCACGGTGAACTCGGTGAATGATGTGCAGCAGGTGGCCGAGGGCTTCCTTGGCGGCAAGGTCGATGCGATCTTCGTTCCGACGGATAATATCATCGCTTCATCCATTCCGACACTGATGGCCGTCGCAAATAAGGAAAAGATCCCGGTCTATGGTGCAGAGGTGGGGCATGTGAAGTCCGGCGTCCTTGCTTCGGAATCCATCAGCTTCTATGACATCGGTCACAGAGCGGGCGAGATGGCAGCAGAGATCCTGAAGGGCAATAAAAATGTCAAAGATTTCCCTGTCGAAGGGGCTGACAAATCGAAACTTTACATCAATAAAGCAGAAATGGAAACGCTCGGCGTCACCATCCCGCAGTCGGTTCTGGACCGCGCGGAAATGATGTAGTAGTAAGGAAACGCTGAATTACCTTAAGCAGGCATTTGCCGGGAGATACTGCTTGCATGTTCCCTGTGTATAAGTAAGGCGTACAAAGGAGTAACCTTTTCCCTGAAAGAGGAAGAGGTTACTTTTCCTTGTATAAAAGAGAAAGGAAAACCTCATTGGCTTCGAAACTGAAACAGCTGTGGTGGCTCATGCTCATTTTCGCCATCTGTAATATCGCGATGGCTATTCTCCTCTATAATGACAGACCGGTACCTGTGGATGAAAATCCGCCGGTCCCGATCGCTAGGAAGGAAGTCTATAGCATCGGCATCCTTCAGTCGGACGATCTGCCTGAGCAGGATAAAATGCTTCAAGGCGTCATGGCGTCTCTTGAAGCCGGCGGCTACCAGGACGGAAAGAATATGAAGGTCGAGCTCGTCAAAGCAGCTGGCAGTGAACGCAAAGTGAAGAGCGCGGTGAATCAATTCGTCCGCAGCAAGAAGGATCTCATCATTGCCATCGGCACTCCATCAGCCAAAGCGGCCGCAAAGGTGACGAAGAGCATCCCCGTCGTCGGTGTCGGTGTTCTTTATTTCCAGAAGGATGAAGATTTCGAAGACCATGAAAACTTCACCGGTATCAGCGACTATCCGCAGGTCGTGAATCAGGTACGCATGGCATCTCGCTTCATGAAACTCGATCCGATGGGTGTCATTTACAATCCCAAGGATGAGGGGGCTCTAAATCAGGTCAAGATGCTTCGCGTCGTCGCAGAGCAGAAGCAGCTGAAGCTGGTGGAGATCAAATATAACGATAGTGAAAAAGCAGGGCCGCAGTTTGAAAAATTGATTTCTCAGGTCAGATGCGTCTATATGCCGGAAGATCCGATGGTTCTTGCACACTTTGATGAAATGGTGAAAATCGCCACAGACGCCTGGGTGCCGATCATTGGCGAGCAGAAAGAAATGGTTTCCCGCGGAGCCGTCCTCTCCGTGTCTCCGTCCTATTACCGCATGGGATTCTCCGGCGGGCGTATGGCCTGCTGGCTTCTTGCGGGAGAAAAGATCCCGAAGGATATCCTCATCACCAAGCAGCATGATCCGGAGCTTGTCATCAATATGAGACAGGTGAATGCTCTCAACATTCCACTTCCCAGTGACATCTGGCAGCGCGGCAGAAAGCTCTATCTTTATGATGGACAGCCGGCAAGACCGTAAAAAATTAGAAGTTAAGAATTAAGAATTAAGAATGAAGGTGGCAGCTTCGCCGCGTATATATGAGGCGATGCCCGAAGGTGCCATTTAAGTCACCAGTCACAAGTCACGTTTAATCCGTAGCATAGCAGAAAAGGAGCATTGAATTTACATGGCAGATTTAGCATTTTCCACCGTTGCTCAAGGGCTCATGTGGTCCATCCTGGCCATCGGCGTATTTCTTTCCTTCCGCGTACTGGATGTACCGGATATGACCTGCGAAGGCAGCTTCCCGCTGGGCGGTGCTATCGCAGCATCCATGATCGCAGCCGGTGCTTCGCCATGGCTTGCCATCGCAGCCGGTGCTTTTGGCGGTCTTCTGGCCGGTATAGTGACCGGTATTCTTTACACGAAGCTTAAGATCCCGGCCATCCTGGCAGGGATCCTGACCATGATCGCGCTTTACTCGGTGAACCTGCACGTCATGGGGAAAGCGAATATTTCCCTGCTTCGTGTGGACACCATTTTCTCGACCACGGCAAGCCTCCTGCGTGTGAGCAACTCTGTCGCGGCCTTCCTCGTGCCGGCAGTCCTGCTTTTCCTCTGCAGTGCTTTCATTTACTGGTTTTTCGGTACCGAGCTTGGCATGTGCATCCGCGCGACCGGGTATAATACACAGATGGTGCGTGCCCAGGGGGTAAATACCGATACCATGATCATCATCGGTCTCTTCATTTCCAATGCCCTCATCGGTCTCTGCGGCGCGGTCGTTGCACAGAACAACGGCTTTGCTGACGTAGGCATGGGCATCGGCACCATTATCATCGGGCTCGCATCCGTCATCATCGGCGAAGTCATTCTTGGCGTCGACAGCTTCTCTGCTTCTCTCGCCGCCGTCATCCTCGGCTCCGTCATTTACCGTGTGGTCATCGCTGTCGTCCTCTATATGGGCATGCCGCCGAATGACCTGAAGCTTTTTACTGCTATTATTGTTGTCCTTGCACTGGCTGCGCCAATGATCAAAGGCAAAGTCAATGTCGGAAAGTGAGGCTGATCCCATGTTAAAAGTTACCAACATCAGCAAAACCTTCTTCAAGGGCACCAGTAATGAAAAGAAAGCATTGAATGGTCTGTCGCTCACTCTGAATGACGGTGATTTTTGTACCGTCATCGGCGGCAACGGCGCGGGCAAGAGTACGCTTCTCAATGCCATCGCCGGCGCGTATATTCCCGATGCAGGGACGATCGAGATCAATGGCACGGACGTCACCCGCGTCAGCGAATACAAGAGAGCGAAGTATATCGGCCGCGTTTTCCAGGATCCGCTGAAAGGCACTGCGGCCGGCATGCAGGTCGAAGAGAATCTTCTGCTCGCTTCCCGAAGAGGGGAGAGCCGCCGTCTGAAATGGGCTTTTTCTGCAGGAGACCATGAGAAATACAGAGACATGGTGGCCCGTCTGGATCTCGGTCTGGAGGATCGCCTCGGCACTCGCATCGGACTTCTTTCCGGCGGGCAGCGCCAGGCTCTCACGCTGCTCATGGCGACCATGAAAAAGCCGGACATCCTTCTTCTCGATGAACCGACAGCCGCTCTCGACCCGAAGACAGCGTCCAAGGTGCTGAAAATCACCGATGAGATCGTCACCGAACAGCATCTGACGACACTGATGATCACGCACAACATGAGAGACGCACTGAAATACGGCAACCGTCTCATCATGATGAACAGCGGTCGTATCATCGCGGATTATACACCGGAAGAAAAGAAAAATCTCACCATCGAAGATCTGCTGAAGAAATTCGAAGAGACCAGTGGTACGGTCAGCGACCGCGTCGCTTTGGGATAAAGGGAAAGCCTCTCTGCGCCAATGGCAGAGAGGCTTTTGGGGGTTAGTGTGACTAGTGACTGGTGACTGGAGACTAGGAGACATCAGACTCTCGTATCGTCATTTCGAGCGAAGCGAGAAATCTTTTTTGCAGACCGCTAAACGAAGGATGCGTGAAAGCAGAAATATGTAGCACCAAGGCGTCGTTTCCCTGCCGGTGCTTATGTGATACTGACAGCAGTTCAAGAAAGATCCCTCGGCTTCGCTTCCGATGACGATGGCGCGAAGCACTATCAAAATTCCGCGGCGCTTCCATATTTTTATGCGACGCACCACCATTTCTCATTTCTAATTTCTAATGCAAGCGAGGCTTTCAAACGGAATCAAAGGGCAGCACGCCACAAGGGTTAAGTTTGAAAGCAGGGATTAGTGGCTAGGGTCATGTGACTGGTAGCTAGTGACTGGTGACTACATACAACCCTCGGGCATCGCCGTTATTTTTACTCGCGGCGCTTCTATTTTTTCATGCGCCGCACCAGCACTCCTAACTCCTAACTGGCGAATAAAGCTTTCATACACAATCAAGGGACGGCACGCCCAAGGGGCTAACTCTGAACCTCTAATTCCCCTTGCACTTTCCTTGATTTCCATGTATAATAGTTATCGTTGTGAATACTGTATCCCAGTGGCACGTATCTCCGGCGGCGACTTAGATACAGCTCATGTGTTATTTTAGGAGGCTATTATGCTTACAACCGAACTGAAGAAAGAAATCATCGAACAGTATGCCACCCATGAAGGTGACACCGGATCTCCGGAAGTTCAGATCGCTATCCTCACAAAGAGAATCGTTCTGCTCACCGAACATCTGAAATCCCACAAAAAGGATCATCATTCCCGTCGCGGACTGCTGAAAATGGTCGGCCAGAGAAGAAACATGCTCGACTACCTGCGTCGCAGCGATATTGAACGTTACAGAGCTCTCGGTGCTAAACTGGGCCTGCGTCTGAAATAATTAAAAATTTTTCCACTTATATAGACATAGATAATTCACAGGAAAGCAGTGGCCATTGCCGCTGCTTTTTTGTTGCCAGAAAAGGAGCAGCGGGCGAAAACGGATCCATCAGGGCGGATCAGACCGGTTTGCGAATGACGCTCACTGCTTTCTTATGTTTATACAAAAAACATTGACCTTATTCATAAAATGCTATACAATTTATAACAAAGTATCTTCCATACTTTCGGGAAGTATGGCTTCGTTTATGCAGATATTTCAGTCTATGCATAAAAGTATGTTTATGAATTGCTTGAGGAGGACAGCTATGAAACGATATAGAATCATGAAAATCAAAGAGATCATTCAGTCGCAGATCATCGAGACACAGGAAGAGCTGGCAAATGCTCTCAAAAAAGAGGGGATCGTCGTGACACAGGCGACGGTATCCCGCGATATCAAGGACCTGATGCTTCTCAAGATTCCGTATGGTGATGGGCATTATCGGTATGCGCTCCCGAGTGAAAAGCCGAATGTGATGTCTAAGAGTCACACCGCGATTCTTTTCCAGGAAGCGGTCATCCGGATCGATAGTGCGATGAATATGGTCGTGCTTCACACATTGCCGGGTTCTGCATCCTCGGTCGCCTTTGCCATCGATCATTCCAGGACAGAGGAGGTCATCGGTACACTGGCGGGGGATGATACTGTGCTCCTGATCCTGAAGACGCCGGAAGATGTACCGGCTATGATCAAAAAGCTTCAGGGTCTCTTGAAAAATTGACGAGGTTGCCATGCTGCAGAGTTTACATATCGTGAATTTTGCCATCATCGAGGATACGGTGATCGATCTCACGAAAGGGGTCACGATTTTTACGGGGGAGACAGGAGCGGGGAAGTCGATCCTGATCGATGCTCTTGCGGTTCTCACCGGACGGCGCGCGAAGACGGATCTCATCCGTACCGGCGCTGATTTCTTCAAAGTGGAAGGGATCTTCTATGCGGATGACAGCATCGTCTCTGCTTTGCAGGAGCTTGGTATCGAGTGTGAAGGACACGAGGTGATCCTGTCGCGCAAGCTGAATAAGTCGGGGCGCGGTCTCTGTACCATCAATGGGGATTTCTGTACCGTCAAACAGCTCCAGAAGATCGGCAAGATGCTGGTGCGTCTGCATGAACAGAATGACAATATGGAGCTCCTATCCATCCCTTTCTGCGAAAAGATGGTGGATTCGGGGACATCGGAGGTGGTAGCTGCCTACAGGGATTATCAGGATTCCTACCGGGAGTGGAAAAAGCTGAAGGATGCCCTCGAGGACTATGAGAATGCGAAGCAGGAGCGGGAGCGGCGGCTGGACATTCTGGAGTGGGAGCTTTCCCAGATCTCTTCCGCGCATCTTTTGCCGGATGAGGATGAGGAGATCGAGAAGAAGCTTTCCGTCCTCCAGAACCATGAGCGCATTTTCCGATCGGTGCATCAGGCACTGGAGCTTCTGACGGCAGAAAATGGTCCGCAGGATGCCATCGGGGATGCGATCCGTGAGGTGTCATCGGTCTCCAAGTATGACGAAGCGCTGGAAGCCTTCGTCGAGTCACTGAACAGTGCCTCGTATGCGCTGGAAGATGCCATCAATGGGCTTGATTCCTACATTTCAGATACCGACTTCTCTGAGGAAGAGCTGAATGAGCTGCAGAGCCGGGATGAAGTGATCTCTGAAATGAAACGAAAGTATGGTCCGACGCTTTCGGATGTGCTCGCCTATGAAGCAAAGGCAAAAAAGGAATATGAGGCGCTGAAGGAAGTCATCTATGACAATGAGGCGCTTCAAAAAAATTATGCATCACTGACCGACCTTTTGATGAAGAAGGCAGAGGTGCTGAATCGGTATCGCATGATCTCCTCGAAGAGGATCCTCACAGGGGTCGTCACGACGCTGAAGGATATGGGCATGGAAAATGCGCGGATGGAGCTGCATCTCGTCGCTCAGAAGAGCCCGATGCCCAATGGCGCAGAGGAGATGGAATTTTATTTCTCGGCGAACCCGGGTGAGCCGCTCCGCAGCATGCGCGATACGGCATCCGGCGGGGAGATCTCCCGTATTGCGCTCGCCATCGAGATGGTGATCTCTCACCTGCTCTCGCAGCAGACACTGATCTTTGATGAGATCGATGTCGGCATCAGCGGTAAGGTGGGGCTCAAGGTCGCCAGAAAAATCGCCTGCCTGGCGAAGACGATCCAAGTACTCTGCATCACGCACCTTCCGCAGACTGCCTGTGCAGCGGATCGACACTATCAGATCGTGAAGACGATCGCAAATGGCCGGACATCGACAAAGGCGGTACTCCTCAATGACGCGCAGCATTTGGACAATATCGCACAGATGATCTCCGGTACGGAAGACTCAAAGAGCGCACTGACATCGGCGAAGGAAATGCGACGGCTGGTGATGGGAAGATAGGAATGGGGGCCGGAGGTTTGGCGGATTCCTCGGATGATAGTTCCATTTTCCGTGTTGCTTACAAGAGCTGGCTTTCCTGAAAAAAGATCCTCTGCTCAGGGGAAAATGACGATGCGGGAAAACTTTTACAAAGCCATCACAGGATAAGTTTCACACCTTATCATAAATAAGAAAAGGTGATGTGAAATAACGATCATCTCATTTTCGCGTTCCATCTGCCGCGGGGGACTTGCAGCTCTCATAGGAGTGACTGGGAAACCTTATCCCAGCTGTCTTTCACGCCATAGTCACCCTATCCGCCCCTACGGGGCACCTTCCCCTAGAGGGGAAGGCTGCGATACGAGAATACCATCTTCTAAAAAAAGGCAGCGAAGCCGCCACGAGAGCCCTGAACCTTGAACCTTGAACCCTGAACCAAATGAAAGCAAAGTAAAAAGGGGCTGTGAAGAAATGAATCCTCATTTCTTCACAGCCCCTTTTCTTATTTGTAAACGATGATGGTCGATACATCATCGCTGCCATTCTCGGAAGAAGTGGTTTCCGGTGATGGCTGTTCCGGAGCGATCGCAGTGTCTGAGCTTCCGGCGGTTTTCGCTTTGGCATCGGCTTTCTTTTTCGCAGCCTCCTCGGCAGCTTTTTTCTTAGCAGCTTCCTCGGCAGCCTTCTTGGCTGCTTCTTCCGCGCGGCGCTGCTTTTCTGCAGCGGTCAGGTAGACGGTGTATTTCGGTGTGGGCGAGACCATGGCATTGATCTCAAAGAGGCGTCCCCATGGGAAATCGGCGGAGATCGTCGCCGGGTCAAGTCCCATTTTCCGTTTGGCAAAGTCCTGCACCTCGGCGATCATTTCCTCTTTCATGGCCGGGGTGGGGATGTAATTCGTCCTTTCGAGCTCTGTCAGGCGGTTGATGTTCTTCCTGACGTTTGCCTGATAAGCCCAGTTGTCGATGTATTGCTCGGTCAGCATATCACGGTGATCTGTCTCGCTCATGTCCGGCGCGAGGATGGCCTGAGCGATGGCATAGCCGATCGTGTTGGAGGCCGTGTTCCATCCATTGTAGGCGGCGACCTTGTAGAGAAGATCATGCTGCTTCATGAGGCTCATGAGCGTATTGTCCGAGCCATTGGCGAAGTAGACGTCCACCATGGAGACAGGAATGCCCTTATCGATGACGGCTTTCACCTGATTGATGAATTCCGTGGTGGAAGGCTTCATCATGCCGTAATTGGAAAACTGGCCGGACTCACCCGTGGAGGAAAGGGGGGTATTCACGGCGAGTACGAAGTCGGGGCGGCCTTTGGGATCCATGATGCCGCCGACGGCTTCTACATGCTCGGCGATGGTCTTTCCGATGGGCTGGCTTTCATAGCTGGGGACTGTATCCTCTGCGCGGCCTAAGGGATATATGGAGGTGAAGCTCGGCGTGAGGTGATTCACGTCATTGTGATAGCGTGCGATGAGGAGCAGGGCAAGCTGGTCTGCTCCCGGGAAGGAGCCATAGACTTTGGGAGACAGCTTCGCACTTTCCTTTCCCAGATACCGTGCTTCCATGGCGGACTGGGAGTTCGTGCTGTTATCATCATGCCCCTCACAGAAATAGGCAAAGATGCCGCTCTTGGTATCTTTGAGGAGCAGGCGGTTGATCGTATGGTTCTTTGTGCGGCGCTTGAACCAGTCCTGCAGATATTCGGACGGGATGGAGAGCTTCAGGGACAGCATTTCCGCCGCCTCATCCTTTGTGAGTGTGCCTAGATCCATCTTGTCCTGCAGGCCGGAGAGTACATAGAGGTCGTGACCATACTTGGCGTAGTAGTAGGGCTCGACACCACTGTTTGAAGCATACGGCGTTCTCATGATGGTGCCGAAAGCATAGATCGGCACATTCGGATACATGTGGTGAAGCCGCTGGATACGGTTTTCCCGTGCCATCAGCGTATCGAGCGATTCGTTGTGCTTTCTGGAGTCGACAAGACCGCCGTAGATGATGGTGTCCGTAGAAATCACCGCCGCATCGGCCTCGCTCATGTGCTGCTCGACCCAGCGCCAGACCTGATCAGGGCTGCCCTGATAATTCTTCCCGGAAAGATAGCCTTTCGGCGGCGTCAGCACCGTGTAGCCGGCCTTTTCTGCGGTGGAAACCGTGTAGTCAAGAGAGACGGGACGGTCATCCTGCGGTACAAGCAGGATGGTGCGCGCATCGATCGAAGCGAGTCCGCCTGCGATCAGGAACGCCATAGCCAGCGCGCCGATTTTTTTATGATAGTGCAATGGAAAGCCCCCGTTTGAGAATGAGAAATGAAAAACAGAGAAGCGGCGCGTCAAAGCATGAAAGCGCCGCGTGACAGATCATTCCACGCGGTAGAAGAAACGCTACTGCGTGACATATTTATATGGTATTATTATACCATGAATGAAGAAGGTACGCAGGAGTTGACCAGCGAGGAATGAATATATGGCGGTGGTCTATGCATCGGATACGCTCTGCCCTCTTTTTTCAGTCCCAAAGGAAAGCAAAAATGAAGGTCTATGAATACAAGGAGATACATTGTGGCAAAATATCAATTTGATGAGCTGGTCAAGGCGGCCGGATCCGGTGAAGGTATCTATGATCATCTGAAGAAGAAGGAAATCAGCGAGAAGGAAGCCATTGGGGACATCCTGCAGGGGAGCTTCCGCTTCTCCATCACCGATGGCTATCTCGTAGAAAAGGGCGGGCAGTTTGACTACGCTTTTGATTTTGGAAATGGGGCCTGCGTGCGCTATGACTGGCGAAGCGGAGTCCCTGTCAAGAAAGAGGCGGTGCTGTCACGGGACGTGATGGAGACTTTCGCGAAGGAAATCGCGTTTCTTTACCAGCTTCCGCAGAAGCAGTTTGTGACCGACACGAAGTCGACGACCGTCCAGACGAATGCGTATGAAAGAGAGAAGTATGGTCCCATCAAGCGCCTCACCCGTGCGGAGCTCAGATTCGGTGATAAATTCTTCCGTTGGGTACCGGAAGAGGACGAAGACCGGCCGTTTAAGGAATTGTATGCAGCATTGATGACGCTTCGAACGGCGGTGGATGAGGAAATGAAATAGGGGCTAGCCCGTGGAGGCGTACATTCCCTTGATTGCGTGTGAAAGAGGTTCAGTGGGTTCTGTAGGTTCTATGGGTTCAAAGGGGAAGGTGCGGCGCATGAAAATTAGAAGCGCCGCGGAGTATAAAAAGGGCGATGCCCCAAAGTAGTATTGAAGTCACCAGTCACTAGTGACTAAATTCCCTAGACCACTCGACTAGAATGGTGTACAATAGGGGCGTTGTTTATGAAAAATCTGCGGTCATTCCAAGAAAATTGTCTGTGGATCTTTTGATTCATTAGAAACAAAAAGGAGAATGAGAATAGCGGCGGCTCCGCTGCCAATCAAAGATGGGCGATGCCCGAGGGGAAAATAGGGCAAAGGCTGACATCTGCTATCTCTCGATCCCTGTTATCTGCTCACTTATAATAAGGAGACATACATTCATGCACGAACTTTTTGACTGGATTTATTCCATCGTCGTGGCGCTTTTCATCGCCATGATCATTCATATTTTCCTCTTCGTTCCGACGAAGGTATCGGGGCAGTCGATGTACCCGACGCTGAATAATGGCGAATACCTCATCGTATCGAAGATCAGCCACGTTTTCCGCGAGACGCCGGAGTATGGGGATATCGTCATCATCGACAGTCGCACGCATCGCGAACGCTCCTGGATGGATGATCTGGAAGAACCGATGAAGAACTACATCGCCATCTTTGATCGCTCGAGCCGTGAGCACAACGTCTGGGTGAAGCGCGTCATCGGCAAGGGTGGTGACACGCTGGCATTCAAGGAAGGCCATGTATGGCGCAATGGCGAGAAGCTGGAAGAACCATACATCAATGAACCGATGGAATTCTCTATGGACGGCTCCTACACAGTGCCGGAAGGTACGGTCTTCGTCATGGGAGACAACCGGAACCACAGCTCTGACAGCCGTTTTATCGGACCCGTACCCGTGGATCATGTCCTCGGTAAGGTTGCGATCCAGTTTTGATCGGTGTTCTTTGGAAACCGCTCTCTGAAAAGAGGGCGGTTTTATTGTGGGGGGAGTGATCAGGAGACTTGGAGACCAGGGAAACGCTGATTCAATCGCAGAGTCAGATTTTACAAAAATCTTTATACATAGCTTCGTCATAGCCTTCCTTAAATAGCTCGCTATTCGCGTCAGGTCATTCCTTGCTATGCGTAAAAATCCAAGAGTAAAATCTGACAACGATTGAATCAGTGTTTTCCTAGCGGGGATAGGGAGATACATGGGAAGGAGGTTCCGTACGGTAAAGCGGGAGTCGAAGGATCTATTTCGTGAAACGTGTTTCCAAATCTCACTGAATGAAAATATGAAATCTGTATGAATGGAAACCGGAAATCTTATGGAATGGAAATTCAAAATCTCACTGAATAGAATTGCAGAATCTTACTGAATGGCATATAATACGACCATAGGAGGATCGCTATGGACAAACAGAAATACATGCCGCGGCTGATAGACAAGAAGGTCGAGACGTATCTCAAAACCTTCGGCGCACTTTGCATTGAGGGGCCGAAGTGGTGTGGGAAGACGTGGACATCCGCCTACCACTGCAAAAGTGAGATTCTGCTCGGAAACCCGGAAGGCAATTTCCAGAACAGGCGGCTTGCTGAGATGTCGCCTTCGCTTGTCCTTTCTGGAGAGCATCCGCGCCTGATCGATGAATGGCAGGAGGTACCGCCGCTTTGGGATGCGGTGCGCTATGCGGTCGATGAGACGGGGGGAAAAGGGCAGTTCATCATGACGGGTTCGGCCACGCCGAACCACAAAGGCATCATGCACAGCGGTGCAGGGCGTATCGCACGCCTCCGTATGCGTCCGATGTCACTCTACGAAGCGGGCTTTTCTTCTGGCGATGTCTCGCTGGAAAAACTCTGCGAAGGACAGCTTACGCCCGAGCTCACTGGCGAGGTGGGACTTCCACGACTCATCGAGTACATTCTGCGCGGGGGCTGGCCTGGGAGTATTGACCTGCCGCTTGCGGAAGCCTCCCTGCTTCCCAAAGAGTACGTGAAAGCTATCGTCGAAGATGATGTGTACCGCATGGATGGCATCAAAAGGGATACGAATAAGATGCGCCTCTTGCTGCGATCGCTGGCGCGTAACGAAAGCACGACGGTGACGAACCGCACGCTTAAAAATGATGTGAAGGAAATCGATGATGAAGACATTGATGCGAATACCATCAATGAGTACCTGAATATTTTTGAGCGGCTTTTCCTCATCAATAACCAGAAGCCATTTGCTGCGTCTGTGCGTTCATCTGTCCGTATCAAGCAGGTAGTGAAGCGTCACTTCGTCGACCCGTCTATCTCGGCGGCGCTCCTTGGTGTTACGTCTTCCTCTCTTTTGAACGATCTAGAGACACTGGGCCTCCTCTTCGAGGCGCTGTGTGAGCGTGACTTGCAGATTTATGCTGACGCTTTCGGTGGATCGCTGTATCATTATCAGGACTACAAGAACCGCGAGATCGATGCGGTGGTAGAGTGCCCGGATGGCGAGTGGTGCGCTTTTGAAATCAAGCTCGGTGCGAACCAGATCGATGCAGCCGCCGAAGGGCTCTTGAGACTCAAGGCGGAATTTGAGGCAGATCCGAGGGGCAGGCCGCCGAAGGTGCTCTGCGTCCTCTGCGGCCTTTCGAATGCTGCCTACCAGCGTCCCGACGGCGTCTTCGTCGTTCCATTGACGGCGCTGAGAGATTGATAGTTGTTAGTTGAAGGAGAAACACCATGATTACCGGAGATATCAAACATTTAGAAGACTATAAGAAACAGTTGCCGACATTCATCTATGAGTGCCTGAAAGAAGTCGCGGCATTTGATTTCACTGCGGTGCCTGATGGAAAGTACAAAATCAATGGCTGCGATATGGGCTTGGAGTCGCCTGTGACAGAGCCGGCGGCGGATAGAAAGCTGGAAGGTCATAAGAAAATGATCGATATCCAGTATGAAGTGGAGGGCGAAGTAGAATGGATCGGCGTGGAGACGATTTCCGAAGCGGGAGAGTGCATCGAGAGCTACCCGGAGCGTGACCTCTATTTCTATGAGTCTTCGCCCAAAGGGGAGTCGAAGGTGTACTTTGAGACAGGCCGTTTCGCCGTCTTCTTCCCCGAAGACCTCCATCGCCCGCTCTGCCAGGGAGAAAGTGGCAGCCGGCAGCTTCGCAAAGCTGTCGTGAAGGTGCCGGTGGAATGGGTGAGTGTGAAATAGAAGTCAGGGATCAGAGGTGGCTGGTGATTGCGAAAACTGAGCGAACCTCTTCTTGACTTAAAGTCAACTCTTTGCTATTATAATCTATATTCGATTACTAGCGATTTCTACAGTACCGCACGATGAAGGTGGTATGTGTAAGGGGGCAGAGTATGAAGTATAAAAAATTTTTGGCAGCTGCCATGGCGGCAGGCTTTTTGCTTTCCGCCGGCATGATGACCGGCGGATGCGGGTCGGCCAAACAGCAGCAGGGGCAGCAGCAGGCGATGAAGGTCACGACTTTCAAACCGTTCAAGTCGGACACGCCGATCCAGAGAGAGTATGCCGGCTCCATTATGGCATTGCAGGAAGTGCCGGTCCGCTCGAAAGTATCCGGTACAGTCATGGAAAAATACGTCAAAGGCGGTGACCATGTCACAGAAGGGCAGCCGCTCTTCCGCCTTGATACGCGCACTTATTCGTCCTCTCTGGCAGCCGCAGAGGCGCAGGTCGCGCAGGCTTCGGCTACCTATGAAAATGCGAAGCGCGATCTCGCCCGCTATGAGCAGCTGATCGCGACGGGAGCGATTTCCAGGCAGGCTTATGATGCACAGAAGGCGGCGACAGAGTCCTATCAGGCTGTCGTCGAAGCAGCCCAGTCGCAGGCAGCGATCGCATCGGATAATCTTTCCGATACCATCGTGACAGCTCCCTTCACAGGGACGCTCTCCATGGATGATGTGAATATCGGCACCTTCGCTTCGGCAGGACAGACGCCGCTCGTCACGATTTCCTCGGCAGATCCGCTGTATGTTCAGTTTGATATGTCGGAGAGCGAATACCTTTCGCTCACCAAAAATAAGAGTGGCACGGAGACGCTCGGGGATACCCTGAAGCTTCGCCTTGCTGATGGCTCCATCTATCAGGAGACCGGCAAGATCGTCCAGATCAATCCGGGTCTGACCGGCGGACAGCTGACGATGAAGGCGGCATATGCAAATCCGGATAACCTGCTCGTACCGGGGATGTATGCGACGGTCGTTTCTGATGCAGAAATCGCCAAGGGCAGTATCCTGGTACCGACCAAGGCACTGATACAGCTCTTGAACCGAGATATGCTTGATGTCGTCGTCGATGGCAAGGTCCAGCAGAAGGCGGTCAAGCTCGGTGCGACCTATGGCATCTATACCATCATTGAAAGCGGCATCGATGAAAATGATGAGATCATCGTCGAAGGCCAGAATAAAGTCCGTGTCGGACAGGCAGTCGCTCCGGAAGAAACCACACGCGAGGCCTTGGAACAGGCGGCGATCAAGGCCGCTTCTGTGCAGCATGGCACGACAGATGCTAAGAAATAAGGGGAGGAGCTATGGCAAATTTCTTTATTAAACGCCCTATCTTTGCTATCGTCGTGGCTCTTGTCATCACGATCGCCGGGGCACTCTGTATTTTCTCACTGCCGATTGACCGCTATCCGAAGATCACGCCGCCTCAGGTCTCTGTCCATGCGACCTATCCGGGCGCTGACTCTGAAGTCGTAGCGCAGACGGTGGCCGAGGTCATAGAAAAGAATGTCGTCGGTGCCGAAGGCTTTGATAATATGTCTTCGACATCGAATTCGAATGGCTCCTATTCGCTCTCGGTCCAGTTCCTGACGGGGACGGACTCGGATATGGCGACCATCCGTGTACAGAATGGCGTCACGGCTGCCGATGCAGGGCTTCCTGATACAGTCCGTTCCATCGGCGTCTCCACGAAGAAATCTTCGGGGGACATGGCACTTGTCGTCGGCCTGCTCTCACCGAATGGCACTTATGATGACGTATTCCTGAAGAACTATTTCTCCATGAACTACCTGGATGAGCTGAAGTCCATCAAGGGCGTCGGCAACGTACAGGAATTTGGCTCTGACTTTGCGATGCGCATCTGGATGGATCCGACGAAGATGTCGCAGAACAAGATCACTGCGAGCGAGGTCATTTCTGCCGTTTCTTCGCAGAATAAGCAGATCGCGGCCGGTAACATTTCCAGCGCTCCGGTCGATCAGAATGCCTCCTTCCAGTACATCATCACGGCGAAGGGCCGTCTTGTGACGGAGAAGGAATTTGGAGATATCGTACTTCGTACCAATGATGACGGCTCCATGCTTCGTCTGAAGGATGTGGCCCGTATCGAGCTTGGCGCAAAGGACTACAGCTTCATTTCCCGTGCGGCGGGACAGGAGTCGGCGATCCTCGCCTTCTCTCTGACCGATGATGCGAATGCGCTCGAAACTCTGGGGGCGATCAAGGAGAAGCTGAAGGAAGATGCGAAGAGCTTCCCGGATGATATGACCTATGTCATTTGCGCGGATAACACGGACTTCATCTATGCCTCCATCAAGGAAGTCATGCATACCTTCGTCGAAGCGCTCCTCATCGTAGCACTGATCGTGTACATTTTCCTGCAGAACTGGAGATCCACGCTCATCCCGATGATCGCGGTCCCGGTATCGCTCTTCGGTACCTTTGCGTCCTTCCTGCTTCTCGGATTCACCATCAATACCCTGACGCTTTTCGCAATGGTTTTGGCCATCGGGCTGGTCGTCGATGATGCGATCGTCGTCATCGAAGCCGTCGAGTATGAAATGCGCTATAACAACATGGGTCCGAAAGAAGCGACTGTCGCTGCGATGCAGAAGGTACAGAGCCCGGTTATCGGCGTCGCGGTCGTTCTGGCTGCGGTTTTCGTACCGGTTGCTTTCCTTGGCGGGATCATGGGTATCCTGTACAAACAGTTTGCTCTCACCATCGCTGTCTCTGTCCTGATTTCTGCTTTCGTTGCGCTGTCTCTGACTCCGGCTCTTTGCGCCGGTCTCTTGAAACCGCCGAAGAAGCAGAATAGGAAAAACTTCCTCGATCGATTCTGGGATACCTTCAATGATGGTTTCGATCGTATGGTAGAGATCTACGGCGCGATCCTGCAGAAGATGGGACATGCGATCGCTGCTCCGATCCTTGTTTTTGTCGTCATCACGGTCGCAGCTTTCGGTATTTTCTTCAAGCTTCCGACAGCATTTCTTCCGCAGGAAGATAATGGCTTCTTCATCACGGCATTCTCTCTGCCGGAAGGCTCTGTCAATGTCAGAACGAATGCAGCGATCAACGATTACCTCGATTATATGGGAAAAGATCCGGCGATTGAACAGTCGCAGGGCGTCACCGGCTTCGATATTTTGTCTGGCGGGCAGAAACCAAATGCGGGTCTTTCCTTCATCAAACTGAAACCGTGGGATGAACGTAAAGCACCGAGTGAACAGATCAATGCCATTATGGGCAAAGCCATGGCATATGGGGCGACCCATCCGGATGTATCTCTGATGGCGCTGAATCCGCCTCCGATTCCAGGCCTTGGCTCCTCCGGAGGCTTCAGCCTTTATATCATGAACAAGAGCGGTGCATCGGATGAAGAATTCCAGCGCGTCGTCGGAGAATTCCTCGGCGCAGCCAACCAGCGTCCGGAAATCCAGATGGCCTACACCACCTTCCGAAGCGATACACCATCCTACAATTATGATATTGACCGAGAAAAAGCACAGCGAAATGGTGTGGCTGTCGGGGATATCTTCACCGCCCTTCAGGCTTATTATGGCTCTGTCCAGATTAATGACTTCACGATTTATGGACGTAACTTCAAGGTCGTCGCGCAGGCGGATACCCCGTATCGTACGAGCCCGGGGGACAACAAGTTCCTGACGGTTCGTGACAATAAGGGGAATATGGTGCCGATTTCCACCTTTATCACTCCGAAGAAATCCAATGCGATCTCCGTCATCACTCGTTACGACAACTTCCCAGCGGTTAACATCGGCGGGCAGCAGAAGAGCGGGTATTCATCCGGTCAGGCACTTGATGCGCTCGAAGAGACCGCCAATCAGGTCCTCCCGAATGGTTATGGCTTCGAATTCGTTGAATCCTCTGCCCAGGAACGTGAAGCGAGCGGTAAGACGGTGTATGCCCTCTCGCTCGGCATGCTCTTTGTGTTCCTGTCTCTGGCAGCTCTCTATGAAAGCTGGAAAGTCCCATTCACGGTCATCTTCGGGATACCGACAGGCTTCTTTGGCGCGAGCCTTGCGGCCATGATATTCCATGTATATAACGACATTTACTTCCAGATCGGTCTTTTAACCATCATCGGACTGGCCGCGAAGAACGCCATTCTGATCGTCGAGTACGCGAAAGTCCGTACGGATCACGGTATGGAAGCGCTTCAGGCGGCTGTCGAAGCATCGAAGATCCGTCTCCGTCCGATCCTGATGACATCTCTTGCTTTCATTGTCGGTAACATCCCGCTGGCTCTCTCGACCGGCGCAGGTGCAAATTCCCGCTCTGAAATGGGGATTGCCGTTGTATTCGGTGTGCTTTCCGCCACCATTTTCCAGATCTTCATCGTTCCGATGCTCTTCGTCGTCATTGAACACATTCATGGGTTTAAGAGATCGAAGAAAGTCGTCACTGAAGACTGATGATCGTAAGTAAAAAAAGAGCCTCGAGCCTTGTGCTCGTGGCTCTTTTTGCTGGCAGGCATTGCGTTTTTGAAAGTCATGTTTTTCAGCTGACCTCTTCATTTGAGTAATGCTATTAAGGTAAGGAAATTGTTAGCGCCGTAATGACTTGCTTCCCCCTTCGGGGGAAGTGCCGAAGGCAATAGGGGCATGCCAGCGGCCATCGAACAATGTTGGATATACCGTAGTGCTACCCCCTCAGCCCTCCGGGCAGCTCCCCCGATGGGGAGCCAAGAATGTTCTGCCGCTTAACTTAATAGCATTGCTCAAATGAGGGATCAGAAATCGTGGTGCGCTGCGAGTATCTATGGGATGCCCGCAGATGTCATAGTCGTGCCTCTGGCCTCTTGGACCAATATAAAACGGTTACACCGCTAATTGCGATGTAACCGTTTTATGACTATGTTTAATTTCCAATCTTCTTTGCCATCCACTCCATGGCTTCGCCAAGGATGTAGAGGGAGCCGCAGATGATGACGACATCGCCATCTTTGGCTTCTTTCTGTGCCGCATCCAGTGCTTTCGTGACAGACGGCTCTGCCGTATGCACGGCTGCGATCTTCTGCTCATCGATCATGACAGCAATCTCTTCCGGCTTTCTGGTGCGCGGTGTCGGTGCTTCCGTCAGGAATACACGGTCACCCTTGCGAATGAGGAGCTGGATGACGGTCTCCGTATCCTTGTCCTGAAGAGAAGTGAAGACGAGGACGCGGCGCTTGTCCGGGTACTGTTCTTCGATCGCTTCCTTCAGGGCTTCCGCACCCGCCGGATTGTGTGCGCCGTCCATGACGAACGGGATACCGCCCAGATCATGGATCTCAAAGCGGCCCTTCCACTGGGCACGTGCAAGACCTTCACGCAGGTCATTCTCATTGACTCTCTCATCCTGCTTCATGATGAGCGTGAGCGCCATGGTCGCGACAGCCGCATTGACTGCCTGATGCGCGCCAACGAAGGGCACGAAGAGGAGACAGTTTTCGAGTTCCTTGGGCATGTCCTTGCGCTTGACGACAACAACCTGTCCATGACCGTACTTACTGCGGGTATCGATCTCAAAGTCTCTTCCATAGAAATAAAGGCGCGCTTTCTTATCATGCGCTTCTTTTTTCAGCTGCTTCAGCGGTACATGCTGGGCTGCGGTGACGACAGGGATGCCCTCTTTGATGATACCAGCCTTCTGATGTGCGATCTCCTCCAGATTCTTGCCGAGGTATTTCTCGTGGTCCATCGCTACATTCGTGATGACGGAAACAACCGGGATGATGACATTCGTAGAGTCGTAGAGCCCGCCCATACCGACCTCCATGACAGCGTAGTCGACCTTCTGTTCTTTGAAATACCAGAACGCCATAGCCGTCAGGAGTTCAAATTCCGTCGGAGCTTCGACGCCGTCAGCAATGGCTTTTTCTGCGGCTTCGCGGACGACGGTCGCAGCCTTCGCGAAGTCTTCCTTCGGAATATCATGGCCTGCGATGTGGATGCGCTCGGTGTAATCGATGAGATGCGGGGAAATGTAGCGACCGACTTTGAGTGTCGCATTTTCCAGCACACTGGTGATCATAGCCACCACGCTGCCCTTGCCGTTCGTACCGGTGACATGGATGACTTTGTAAGCCTTTTCCGGATGATCCAGACGTTCAAGGATAGCTTCGATTCGTTCGAGGCCCGGCTTGATCCCGAAGGATGCCGCCGCTTCCAGATAGGCGATAGATTCTTCGTAATTCATGATTTCTCCTTACTATAGTTAGCTGCTCGCTGCAAGCAGCAGGCAGGTAGCGGATGCCCTCTGCCTGCTGCACGCAGCCAACGGTCTTTTAGCCGAGCTTTTCCAGGAACTGCAGACGTTCGTCCAAAGACTTCATCTTTTCTTCAAAGGTCGCCAGCTTTTCCTTTTCCTTCGCTACGACAGCTTCCGGTGCCTTGGCGAGGAAGCCCTGATTGGAAAGTTTGCCGGACGTGCGGGCGATATCTTTGGCCAGAGCATCTTTCGCCTTCTGGATCTTTTCCTTTTCCTTCGCCGTGTCGATGAGGCCTTTGAGCTCGAGGTAGACTTCAAGACCTGTGACGACAGCCGCATTTGCATTTTCTGGCCTTGCCGCATCTGCTGAAAGGAGCTTCATGCCTTCGACATGGCCGAGTTTTTCGAAGTATTCCTTATTGTTTTCAAGGCAGGCTTTGAGGTCATCACGAAGGACAGCGATCTGGATATGGCAGGCTTTATTCGGGGTGACACCCGCTTCGGCACGCATGTTACGGACCGCCTTGATGCAGTCCATGATGCGATCGAACTGTTCTGCTTCGGTCGGGAAACGGAGCGCATCGTCCGCCTTCGGCCACGGAGCTCTTGCCAGCGTTTCGCCTTCATGCGGCAGATGCTGCCAGAGGTGTTCCGTGATGAATGGCATGAACGGATGGAGCAGTGCCAGCATGCGGGTCAGGGTGTACACGAGGACATACTGGGTGACTTTTCTATCCGTATTGTGCTGGCCATAGAGACGGCCCTTCGCCGTTTCGATGTACCAGTCACAGAAATAGTTCCATGCGAAGTTGTAGATGCTGTCTGCCGCTTCACCGAGTTCATACTTGTCAAGGTTCGTGCCTACATAGTCTTCGGTGTAGGCGAGACGGTCGAGGATCCACTTGTCTGCCAGCGTCAGCTGTTCCTTGGTCGGGACGAAATCCTTGTCATAGTCATCCAGGTTCATCAGGGTGAACTTGGTCGCATTCCAGAGCTTGTTGGCGAAGTTTCTATTTCCTTCGACACGTTCATAGTAGAAACGCATATCATTGCCCGGGGTGTTGCCGGTCACCAGGGTGAAGCGGAGCGCATCTGCGCCGTACTTTTCGATGACTTCAAGAGGATCGATACCGTTACCGAGGGATTTGGACATCTTACGTCCCTGAGAGTCGCGGACAAGGCCGTGGATGAAGACGTATTTGAATGGGATCTCCTTCATGAATTCCATGGACATAAACATCATGCGGGCTACCCAGAAGAAGATGATGTCGTAGCCGGTGACCATGGTGGAAGTCGGATACCACTGCTTCAGCGTCGGTGTCTGATCCGGCCAGCCCATCGTGGAGAATGGCCAAAGCGCGGAGGAGAACCAGGTATCAAGGACGTCCGGATCCTGATGGATATGCTGGCTGTGACACTTCGGGCATTCTGTGAGGTCGGTGCGGGATGCAGAGACAGCGCCGCAGTCATCGCAGTACCAGACAGGGATACGATGCCCCCACCAAAGCTGGCGGGAAATGCACCAGTCATGGATGTTCGACAGCCACTGGATATATGTTTTCGAGAAACGTTCCGGGACGAACTTGGTCTTACCGGAGGTAACAGCTTCCATAGCAGGACCGGCAAGCGGTTTCATCTTGACGAACCACTGCTTGGTGGTCATCGGTTCGACGACGGTCTTGCAGCGGGAGCAGTGACCGACCGCATGCTTTGTTTCTTCGATCTTGACGAGAAGACCGGCTTCCTTGAGATCAGCAATGATGGCTTTTCTCGCTTCGTAGCGATCCATGCCGACATACTTTCCTGCCTTTTCATTCATCGTGCCATCTTTGTTCATGATGACGATGGTCTCGAGCTGATGTCTCTGTCCGACCTCAAAGTCATTCGGGTCATGCGCCGGTGTGATCTTCACGCAGCCGGTACCATAAGCCATGTCAACGTATTCATCGGCAATGATCGGGATCTCACGGCCGGTGCCAGGAAGTGCGACCTTCTTGCCGACGAGATCCTTGTAGCGTTCATCTTCCGGATTCACTGCGACGGCGGTATCGCCCGGGATGGTTTCCGGACGGGTGGTCGCGATCTGAATGTATTTTCCCTCTTCGCCAGCGATCGGGTAATTGAAGTACCAGAGATGTCCGACTTCATCTTCATGTTCGACTTCGATGTCGGAGAGCGCTGTCTGGCAGCGCGGACACCAGTTCGTGATGCGGAAGCCCTGATAGATCAGGCCTTTTTCATAGAGGGAAACGAAAACCTCACGAACGGCACGCGCACAGATATCATCCATGGTGAAGCGTTCACGGGACCAGTCGCAGGAAGAGCCGAGGCGGCGGATCTGCAGACCGATGCGGTTGCCGAATTTTTCCTTCCACTGCCATACACGTTCCAGAAATTTTTCACGGCCGAGGTCATATTTATTGAGACCTTCTTCCGCGATCTGCTTTTCGACCTTGACCTGCGTTGCGATGCCGGCATGATCTTTGCCCGGCAGCCACAGGACATTGTAGCCCTGCATTCTCTTGTAACGGATCAGAATATCCTGCAGGGTATTGTCGAGCGCATGCCCCATGTGCAGCTGGCCGGTGACATTTGGCGGCGGCAGCACGATGCTGTACGGTTCTTTTTCTGAATCTGGTTCATCATGGAATACACCATGATCTTCCCAGAAGTTATACCATTTCTGTTCGATCTGACTGGGATCGTATTTTCCCAGATCTTTCATGTCTTCTGCCATATCGTTCACTCCTACAATAAAAAAATCTCCTTCATCCACATAGGACGAAAGAGTGCTTCCGCGGTACCACCTAAATAATCAGTAACTGATCGCTCATTCGCGCGTAACGTGCGCCGCGGACAGATCTCGCTGTCAGCTCCGGGGTGACCCGCTGTTTCCTTTCTGCCGCCTTTCCAGCCCCGGCGGCTCTCTATGAGAAATTTCCCAGCTTCTTCCCATCTTTGCTTGTACATATACGTTAGTATGATAGCAGGATTTAAAGCAAAATGCAAGAGGAAAATGGGAAAGGTTGGCGGGTTCAAGGTTAGCCTCTGGGGCGTACTGCCCTTTGATTCCGTTTGAAATCTTCGCTTGAATGAGAAATTAGAAATGAGAAATCCGAAATGGTGGTGCGGCGCATAAAATAATGAAGCTCCGCGGAATTTTGATAGTGCTTCGCGCTGTCGTCATCCCGAGCGTAGCCGAGGGATCTTTCTTGCACTGCGGTTAGTATCACATAAGCACCGGTACGGAAACGACACCTTGGCGCTGCGTATTTCTACTTTCACACATCCTTCGTTTAGCGGTCTGCAAGAAAGATTTCTCGCTTCGCTCGAAATGACGATACGAGAGTCTCATGTCTCCTAGTCACTAGTCACTCCTAATCCCAAATCCCTAGCCACTCATCCCTGCTTTCAAACTTCAGGGTCAGGGTTAGACCACGGGCGTGTCGCTCTTTGATTCCGTTGGAAAGCTTCACTTGAACGAGAAATGAGAAATGGTGGTGGCGGCTCCGCCGCAAATATATATTTTGCAGCGAAGCTGCCACCACAACCTTGAACCCATCAACCTGAACCCTGAACCCATTATATGATTTTCCTCTCCCTATAGATCACGCATGCAGCGAGGAAGAAGCAGAAGGCCGTCGACCAGAAGACCATACCATAGCCCCACTGCATGGC
>SKEO01000263.1_pt1 | contig 52092 bp, 41 predicted proteins | sample 4826801 | NCBI WGS metagenome assembly SKEO01 (sample SAMN11008807, study PRJNA524170) | human gut metagenome | biome: Human fecal sample; material: Feces; isolation source: fecal sample from pouch patient p3 | host: Homo sapiens | place: Israel: Tel-Aviv | collected 2016-02-25 | reverse complement strand
CATGAAAGTGTTTGAATATCGATAGCATCGGACTATTCAACATAACACGCTATACCGCTAGCATGCCCCTATTGCCTTCGGCACTTCCCCCGAAGGGGAAGCAAGACGTTACGTAGCTAACGATTTCCTTAACTTAATAGCATTACCCCTCTAGGGGAAGGTGCCCGAAAGGGGCGGATAGGGTGACTATGGTATGAAAGACAGCTGGGATAAGGTTTCCCTGTCACTCCTATGAGAGCTGCAAGTCCCCCGCGGCAGATGGAACGCGAAAATGAGATGATCGTTATTTCACATCGCCATTTTTTATTTATTTTCCATGTCTATCACAGTCCCCATGCCGGCGAGTGCGGGATCGGTCCCGGTCATGAGTGTCTGGATCTTCTCTTTTTCCAGATACGTCATCAAGGCCTCCCTGCGCGCGGCATCGAGCTCGCTTCCGATGTCGTCTAAGAGCAGTACGGGATAGGAGCCCGTTTCCTCTTTGATGAATTCCATTTCCGAGAGCTTCATCGAAAGGATCGCTGTCCGCTGCTGTCCCTGCGAGCCATAGGCGGCGATATCGAGCCCGTTCAGAAGAAACCGGAGGTCATCCCGATGCGGGCCGACAGAGGTATGCGCCAGACGGGCATCCATCTCACGATGCCGGGAAAGCATCGTCAGGTACCACTCCACCTCGGTGTGCGCCTCTTCTTCCCCCTGCTGCACATAGCGGATGGAAAGCGTCTCCTTCTCTCCCGTCAGATACCTCTCCAGCAAAGGGACCTTACGGTCCATCTTCGCGACCGTTTCCAGACGTTTCTTCACGAGGTAGGCTGCCCCCTTGGCGATCTGCATATCCCACAGATCCACTTCTGCTTTTCGTCCAGAGAGCTGTGCCTGACGGAAGGCCGCATTGCGCTGCTGCACGGCCTTGTTGTAGGAGAGGAGCGTCTCGTAGTAGCGGGGAGAGACCTGTGATATCTCCATATCCAGAAAACGGCGGCGGATGAGCGGCGCGCCTTTGATGAGCTGCAACTCATCCGGTGTGAAGAGAACCGTCCTGAAGAGCCCTAGAAGCTCCTTGCGGCGGATCGGCGTATCATTCAAATAGAATTTCTTTCCCTGCCCGCGCACCATGCGGATCTTCAGCACATGCGAGGTCTGATGCACGCGGTAGGTCAAGAGGATCGAGCCCTCCTCCTCACCAAGCCGGATCATATCATTGGCATTCGCCGTGCGAAAGGACTTCCCCACGGAGCTGTAATAGATGGCCTCGATGAGATTCGTCTTGCCGCAGCCATTGGGGCCAGCGATGAAGGTCAGTCCCTTTCCGGGCTCTATGGTTTTGTCATCCAGATTTCTGATATGGATCAGACGAAGCTTTTCGCAGTACATGGGAGATCCTTTCGTAGTTCCTGACTCGCAGTGGTTTCATTTCTTTCTCTTATTATACCCCATTTTCCCCACGAAAAAAGGCGATGTGAAATAACGATCATCTCATTTTCTCGTTCCATCTGCCGCGGGGGAAGTGCCGAAGGCAATATGTGCAAGCGAACTGGATTTTTAGGAGCGTAGCGACGCTAAAATCCAGTGAGACGCCATTTCGAGCGCAGCGAGATGGGGCATGCCAGCGGTATAGCGTGCTATGTTGAATAGTCCTATGCTATCGATATTCCAACACTTTCATGCAATACCGCTGCGTAGCACCCTCACCCCTTCGGGGAGCTCCCCCGATGGGGAGCCAAGAACGTTCTGCCGCTTAACTTAATAGCCTTCCCTAGAGGGGAAGGCTGCGATACGAGAATACCATCTTCTAAAAAAAGGCGGCGAAGCCGCCACGAGAGCCCTGAACCTTGAACCCTGAACCCTGAACCAAATGAAAGCAAAGTAAAAAGGGGCTGTGAAGAAATGAGGATTCATTTCTTCACAGCTCCTTTTCCTTTTCCCTATTCGGCCTTCATCTGATACTCCCTGCCATCGATGGCAAGGACATCTCCAGGACGGATCTTCTTGCGTTTTTCATGGACAGGATTGCCATTCAGCTTCACCTGATGCCGGGCAAGGTAAGCACCGGTCTCTCCGCCGGAGCTGATCGCATCAATCTTTTTCAAAAGCTAGTCAAGCTGGATGTAGTCTCCGTAGACGGCTATGATCTCCATCAATGTCTCCCCCTCATCGGTGTCACGACATACTGGTAGGCCTTATCTTCTTCCTGCTCTACCAGAAGCGGGCCGTTTTTCTGCAGATGCAGGATGACTGTCTCGCCCTCAGAATGCTTCAGGATATCTTCGATATAGTTGCAGTTGTAGGTGATCTTGATCGGATCGCCTTCGAGCTTGATGGGGATCGATGTGCTGCTGCGGCCGATCGCAGGATCCTCTTCGTAGATCTCCACCGCATCCTCATGGAAGATGAAATTGATGGTATGGTAGTCCACACCGCTGGAGATCGGGCTGACGAAACGGACGGCTTCCTGAAAATCGTGAACATTGACTGTCACAAGTGCATCATGATGGGTCGGGATGACGCGGTGGTAATCCGGATATTCACCGTTGAGGAGGCTGGTAATGAAGTACGTGCTGCCAAAGGTGAAGGCGACATGGTTTTTAGACCAGGAAATCTCGACGGTGCTGCCCTCTTCGTCCGGCAGCAGGCGGACCACATCCGAAAGGCTGCTGCCGGAAACGACGAAGCGTCCTTTGGCGCTTGCTTCCTCCGGCAGTGTGATCTCTTTGGCAGCCAGGCGGTGCGTATTGGTCGCCGCCATGATAAAGCGGTACTGATCGACCTCAAAGAGCACGCCGGTGAAAAGCGGCTTCTGTTTGTCGGAAGCCGTGGCAAAGGAGACCTGACCGGTCATTTCTTTGAAGTCTTGGCAGGAGACTGTCGCATGATTGGTATGCTCCATTTCTTTGACTTCCGGGAATTCATTGATGTCGCGGGTCGGAAAGCGGGCAAAATAAGAGCCGCAGGTAAAGGAGACCATATTTTCCTCTTTTTTCTTTTCCATGACGACATCCCCTGCCGGCATCATGCGGATCGTGCTTTGCAGCTGGCTGGCAGCGATCACGATAATGCCTTCTTCCTCGATCATGGCCGGGCAGCTTGTTTTGATCCCGATGGTGTAATCATTGGCCTGCAGCTCGACGTTTCCGTTTTCTGCAGCAATGAAGTATCCGTTATTGGTATTGGATGTAATTTTTGCCTGTGCAGCCCGCTGTACGCGGTCGATTGCATCAGACAATTCCGTTTTGTCGAAAATGACTCTCATGGCAGCACCTCTAAAAAATAACGATGATAGATAAAAGATAGTAGTCGCCGTAGTAGGGCAGTGTGAATAAGTGAATAACTCTGTGAAAAGTGAGATTTTCTCGGATCTCGCGGTTTGTTAAAAAGGATTGAATAACTTTTTTTGGAATTCACGGTTTTCACAGGTTTTTACGAACCTGACGTTTTTCACAGTTTTTCAGCAGGATATTGGATGATGGGAAATGGGGTTGTTCACAGTGAGTGAGGGGCATGGGAGAAAGGGATACTTCACCCCGTCTGCCCATTCAGCCCTTATCCCCGCTGCTTTAAGAGCTTCCGGATCGCTTCGATAGAAGCGCGGGTCTGCGGGTCACGCTCGATGTCTTTTTCCACGCGTTCGCAGGCATAGAGGACTGTCGAGTGGTCTTTTCTATGGAAATAGTCACGCAGCGTCGGGTAGGACTCGTTCAGCTCATTGCGGCACAGGTACATGGCGATCTGGCGCGGGATGACGATCTTCTGCGGACGGCCGCGGCCGAGGAGCTTATCCTTCTTGACGCCGTAGTACTGGCAGACGGTATCGATGATGAAGTCGACGGTAAGCTCTTGACGGTTGTCGAGGGGGATCTGGTCTTTCAGCGCATCCTTGGTGAAGGCGAGCGTGATCGTTTGTTTCTTGATCTGCGAGAAGGTGACGAGCTTATTGAAAGCCCCCTCCAGCTCACGGACATTGGTATTGATATGACTTGCGATATAGTCGACCACGTCTTTCGGGAGTGTGATATTGAGCTTTTCTGCTCTCTGCTGAAGGATGATGCAGCAGATCTCATAGTCCGGCGGAGAGATCGGGGCGACGAGCCCGCTCGAGAAGCGCGTCTGCAGGCGGTCTTCGAGCTTGTCGATATCCTGCGGTGTGCGGTCGCTCGTCATGATGATGTGCTTCTTCTTATCGAAGAGGTCATTGAATGTATTGAAGATCTCCATCTTCGTCGCATCCTTGGAGCCGAAGAACTGCACGTCGTCGATCAGGAGAAAGTCCAGATTTCTATACTTGGCACGGAATTTCGGCATGGTGTGATTCTGGATGGCATCGATCAGCTCATTGGTGAAAGTCTCGCTCGAGACGAAGAGGACGGAAAGCTCCGGCTTGTTTTCGTGGATGTAGTTGCAGATGGCGTGAAGCAGATGCGTCTTGCCAAGGCCGGAGGGACCGTAGATGAAAAGAGGGTTCATTTTCTGATCGGCCTGATCCGGATGGTCGGCCGTCTTGGCGACCGCATAAGCGGCCTGAAAGGCGATCTCGTTGCAGTTGCCATGGACGAAGGTGGAGAAGGTGTATTCTTTATTGACCGGATTCGGCAGGAAGGCATTTCTCTTTTTCGGCTCGCTGCGCATGGGCGCATCGAAGAGGGAGGTCTCTCCGAGCTCCCGGATGTCGGGGAGCGGGACCTCATCGGCCGTCATAGGCTTCAGCTTGGAAAAATCCGGCGGCATAGCTTCCTTCGGAAAGGGATCATCGATATCAGGCTCCGGGAGAGGCGCAGGCGTATTTTCATAGGGGGCATCGGCTGTCTCATGGGCCATCAGGAAGGGTGCCTCGCTCTCCGCCGCCTTTTTAGGGGCACCGGCTTCCGGAGACGGCGGCATCGGCGCGGGCTCCGCGGGTTGGTTCATGATATCGGAGATCTCGATGGAAAGCTGCTTTCCCGTGATGTTGAAAATAATTTTTTCCAGCTTTCCTTTATATACATTTTCGATCCATGGTTTCCGCCGCTTGTTTTTGGGCGAAATCGTCAGTGTGTTTTCTGTCATGGAGATAGGAAAGACTTCGTTGGAAAACATGTCATAGTACGGGTGGTCATACTGGTCGATATAGTCCAGGATCTGATCCCATAATTGAAAGAAGTCCATAGGGTACCTCGCTTGCCATAGCATAGGGCAGCCGCCTTGGCTGTGACTATGTGAATGACTTTGTGAATAATTGTGAATAAGGCGTTGTCTCCGATCGGACGCTTTGGAAAGAGGCTTGACGGCATCGGAGAAAGCGGCGATTGAATATCTTTGTGGATAAGTGGATAAGTCTGTGAATTAATAGATGCTTTCTATGGCTTTTCCACACGTTCTTCTGCGGTTTTCAAATGGCATTGTGAATAACTTTATTGTATCATTTCCCTTGCATCTTGTATATGCACAAGATGTGGGGAGGAAACCGGACAGGGACGCAAGGAAAACGGCGGAGAGCGGGTTCTATGGGTTCGAAAGGTAGAGCGGGGTTGGGGCGGAGCCAGATCCTTCGACTCAGTTCTCACTGTTCCGCCTTTACATTTTCGAACATCCGACATTTCACTCCGCTCAGGATGACGAAATGGGGCGATGCCTGAAGGTCTCTTGATAGCAGCTTCCCGTTTTGGTTTCCTGTCATCGACCGCCGGATCGCCAATGAAAAAAATTTCTCGCTTCGCTCGAAATGACGATGCGGGGGCTGGTGGCTCTCGGTGTATTAGCCTTTCCGTCCCTAACCACTAGCTCCCAGTCACTAGTCCCCTCTCCCAAACCTTGTCTTGGCAGCCTTCCCTTTGGTAAAATATAAGTAAAAATGATTTAGGCGAGGCAAAGTATGAGTGAGATTACAAATGATCCGCGGCTGAAACAGGCGGCGGAGGAAGCGATAGCAAAGGTAGCGGACCGGCGCGTGATTTCCTTCACGCTGGATGGTGAGACGTACTGGATCAAGCGGAAGATGGGAAATGGACGGAAACAGTTTGCTAAATATTCCGTCGAGAAGGAATTTTATTTCGAAGTGGCGAAGATGACCATCGCCGGCCGCGCAGCGCCGCTGCTTGTGCCGGAGATCCTGGTGCTGACGCCGGACTATATGGTGACAAAGGACGGCGGGCGCACGCTGAAGAACTGGCTCGATAGCGACATGCCGGAAGAAGATAAGGAGCAGCTTCTTGAAGAGGCCGGCCGCGCGCTGTGCTCCCTCCATCAGGCAGGCATCGTCCATGGCCGTCCGGCACTGCGTGACATCACATGGAAAGAAGGAAATTTCACCTTTCTGGACTGGGAGAACCGCATGTTCACCAAAGACATCGAAGAGCAGAAGGCCGTCGACCTCATTCTTCTCCTCCATGGTCTGGCACGCGAAGACTACAGAGAAGAAGGACATCGCATGGAAGCCCTGGACCGTGGCTATCTGGCACAAGGCGGAGAGAAGACGCGTGAAAATGCGATCTGTCTCTTCCGGAAGCACGGCGTCCTCTGCCGCATCGTCAAGGCGCTCTCCCCCTTCCACATGGTCGATGTCGAAGCGGCCAGAAAGGTGTGCGAGTACTTTTTAAATTAGGAATTAGAAATTAGGAATGAAGGTGGCGATTTCGCCGTATTTTAGATGACGGTATTCTCGTATCGTCAGCCTTCCCCTCGAGGGGAAGGTGCCCCGAAGGGGCGGATAGGGCACAGGCGGTATGAAAGAGAGCGGGAAAGAGCGTCTCAAGTACGTCGTTTATGAGAGAACCCTATCCACCGCTCCGCGGTCCCCCTTCCCCAATGGGGAAGGCTAATTGGTGGCGGCTTCGCCGAGATCGATGGCTCAGGTCGCAGCTGTTCTGGCATTCGTACTCTCACATACGACGTTTCTCGCCGCTCAGGATGACGAAACGGGGCGATGTCTGAAAGTAGTATTCAAGTGACTGGGTGATTAAGAGACTAAGAGGCTAGAAGACATCAGACTCCCGTATCGTCATTTCGAGCGAAGCGAGAAATCTTCCTTGCAGACCGATAAACGATGAATGTGTGAAAGCAGGAATGAGTGGCTAGGGATTAGGGATTGGGGATTAGGAGTGACTGGTGACTAAATACAACCTTCGGGTATCATCATGATTTCTACTCCGCGGCGCATTTCGTCATCCTGAGTGGAGTGAAATGTCGGATGTTCAAAAATGTAAAGGCGTAACAGTGAGAACTGAGTCGAAGGATCTGGCGCCGCACCAACCCCCTTTGAACCTTTTGAACCTATAGAACCCGATGAACCTCTTTCGCACGCAATCAAAAGGCAGCACGCCCCATGGGCTGGCCCTAAGTCCATACCCAAAACTCATTTGACTTTCTATTCAAATCATGGTAGAATGTGTCCAATTTCAAAACAGACTAGGATCGGAATCAGGCTGGTGAATTTTCTCAGAGAGGCAGTGGATGGTGAAAACTGCTGAAAAGGACGCAGCCACGTCACCCGAGAGTCCTTTTTTTGATCCCCCTTGCGGTATAGAGAAAAGCGGCGGCTCCGTTATCGCCCAATCGAGCAGGAAACAGCGGTCTGTTTCCATGGCAAGGTGGTACCTCACGCAATGTGCCCTGTCGGATGTTTTCCGGCAGGGATTTTTTATTGGCAGGAAGAAATCCCAAGGTTCACGGGTCTGGAAGGCGCCTCCGCTTTGCGAGCGGTATATGCAAGCCGAAACATGCGGCGGCTCTATAAGATGGATGTGCCGCCCTGCTGAACCCTTGGAAGTGACAGAACCATTTCCGCAAGCCGTTTCCCGGATCCGATCCCGGATCCTTCCCCCATTCACGAAAGGAGTTTACTATGAAGAAAAATTTCTTGATCCCGATCGGGCTGATGCTCTTTGCCCTCTTCTTTGGCGCAGGGAATCTGATCTTCCCTGTGTACATGGGCCAGAATGCCGGCGTGGATACCATTCCCGCGACGCTGGGCTTTCTTTTGACAGGTGTAGGGTTTCCGATCCTTGCCGTCGCAGCGATCGGCTATGCCGGGAGCGACCTCGAGTCACTGGCCTCCCGTGTACACAAGGGCTACGCCATTTTCTTCACCGTCTGCCTCTACCTCACCATCGGGCCGGCTTTCGCCATCCCCCGTACAGCGACGACATCCTATGCGATCGGCATTGCGCCCTTCTTCGGTGAATCGATGCAGCAGACCGCGCTCTATGCCTTCGCCTTTATCTTTTTCGTGATTTCCTGGTGGCTCTCCATCAGCCCGTCGAAATTGGTCAACCGCATCGGGAAAATCATCACCCCGGCACTCCTTCTCTTCCTCGCCATCCTTTTCATCACAGCGACACTCTTCCCGATGGGCAGCTGGCAGGAGGCACAGGCAGCCTATCAACCCTCCATCAAAGCACTGACGCAGGGCTTCCTCGATGGATATAACACCATGGACGCACTGGCCGGCTTCGTCTTCGGCATCATCGTAGTCAATGCGGTCCGGCAGTATGGCGCGGCAAGCAATGAAGAGGTCGCCTCCCATACCCTGAAGAGCGGCCTCATCGCGGGCGTCTGCCTGGCGGTCATTTACATCTTCCTCTCTTTCATCGGTGCCTGTTCTGTAGAGGAGCTGGGACTCATGAAAAACGGCGCAGACATCCTGGTCGGCACCGCGCACCACTACTTCGGCAGCTACGGCCGCATCCTGATGGGCGTGATCGTCCTCCTCGCCTGCCTCACCACCAGCGTCGGCCTCATCACCGCCTGCGGCGAATATTTCAAGAAACTCATCCCTGCTCTCTCCTACAGAGCTTGGGTGACCGTATTCTCCGTCATTTCCTTTGGCGTCGCCCTCTTCGGCCTCACCACCATCATCACCGCTGCCATTCCGGTCCTCATGTTCCTCTATCCTTTGACCATCTCCCTCATTTTCCTCACCTTCAGCGATCACCTCTTCGGCGGGAAACGCAGCGTCTACACCTGCGCCACCCTTTGCACCCTGATCCCTGCCCTCTACGACGGATGTCACACGGCCGGTCTCTCCCTCGGCGCGATCGACGGCCTCATGCAGTCTCTCCCACTGGCAGGCTATGGACTTTCCTGGATCTTCTTCTTCCTCTTCGGAAGCGCGCTCGGGATGGTCTTGGGGAAAAATAGGAATTAGGAATTAGGAATGAAGGTGGCGGCTTCGCCGCATTTTAGATGACGGTATTCCCGTATCGTCAGCCTTCCCCTCGAGGGGAAGGTGCCCCGAAGGGGCGGATAGGGCACAGGCGGTATGAAAGACAGATGAGGAAAGTGGAGAGGTGCGCCGCACAACCTCCGCCTTACCTATAGAACTTATAGAACTTACTGGACCTCTTTCACACGCAATCAAAGGACGGCACGCCCAAGGGGCTAACCCTGAACCCTTAAAGTTTGAAAGCAGGGATGATTAGTAGCTAGGGATTAGTGGCCAGGGATTAGGAGCCGCAAGTGACTGGTAGCTAGTGACTGGTGACTTAAATACTGCCTTCGGGCATCGCCACCATCTATACTCCGCGGCGCTTCTATTTTTTTATGCGCCGCACCACCCCCTTTGAACCCACTGAACCTGTTGAACCCGCTGAACCTCTTTCGCATGTAATCAAGGGACAACACGCCCAAGGGGCTAACCCTGAACCCCGAACCCTTAAACCCTTTATCTCACTTCCCATCTGTGCTATGCTATACGAAACAGCAAACCGCTCACTATCCACGATTTCCAAGAAACGAGGTCCTTCCCATGACATCTGGCGATGAAAAAAGTCTCGCCCTGCGCAAATGGATCTTTGCCGGGCTGATGGTCGCCGCCGGCGTACTGCTTTCCCCCATGTTCTCCTTTCCACTGGGCGTGACGAAAGCATTTCCCCTGCAGCATATGATCAACATCTTTCTGGCGGTCCTCTGCGGCACGCGCTATGGCACCGCAGCCGCCTTCGGCACCTCCCTCATTCGCAATCTCCTAGGCACCGGCAGCCTTCTCGCCTTCCCCGGTTCCATGGTGGGCGCTTTCCTCTCTGGCTACCTTTACAGCCACACTCACAAGCTCTGGGCTGCCGTCATCGGAGAATTCGTTGGTACCTCGATCATCGGAGGACTCCTCTCCTACCCGATCGCCGCCCTCTTCATGGGCTCGGCCAAAGGCGCCTTCTTCTACGTCTCCCTCTTCGCCGTCTCCTGCGGCGCAGGCTGCGTCATCGCCTTCGTCGTCCTGAAGGGCATGAAAGTGATTCAAACAGAATTTTTGAAAATGTAAGAAAATAAAAAGCCCAGTCCCCACATCGGCGGCTGGGCTTTTTGTGTGGGCTAACCTTGGAGTTTGAAAGCAGGGATTAGTAGCTGGGGATTAGGAGTTTCGAGTGATTGGGTAACTAAGAGACTGAGAGATTAGGAGACATCAGACTCCCGTATCGTCATTGAAAGCGTTGCCGAGAAATCATTCTTGTCTACCGCTAAACGAAGGATGTTTGAAAGCAGAAATACGTAGCACCAAGGCGTCGTTTCCATGCCGGTGCTTATGTGATACTGACCGCAGTGCAAGGGAAACGCTGATTAAATCGCAGAGTCAGATTTTACAAGAATTTTTATACATAGCTTCGTCATAACCTTCCTTAAATAGCTCGCTATTCGCGTCAGGTTATTCCTCGCTATGCATAAAGATTCAAGAGTAAAATCTGACAACGATTGAATCAGTGTTTCCCTAGAAAGATATCTCGGCTGCGCTCGGGATGACGATACGGGAAAGGGATACCCCAAAAGTTTGAAAGCAGGGATGAGGGATTAGCCCAAAAGACTGGGAGATATTAGACGTCAGACGTCAAAGGTTAGATGTCTAAAGTCTCCAAGTCTAAAGTCTCCAAGTCTCAAACAGGCATCGCCCTATTTATACTTCGCGGCGCATTTCGTCATTCTGAGCGGAGTGAAATGTCGGATGTTCGAACATGTAAAGGCGGAACAGTGAGAACTGAGTCGAAGGATCTGGCGCCGCACCACCATTCCTAATTCCTCATTCAAACAAAGATTTCCTTCATAATCAGTGGACGGAGCCGCCCCACGGGCTAACCCTGAACCCATCAACCTGAACCCCTTTCTCTCTTGACACTCTCCCACTTATTACGCTATAATGTTTTAGTTTTGTGAATAAAAAATAATACACATAATATCTATAAGTTTTATTATCACATTTTTGCATGAGAAATCGAGAGCGCACCATGGGGAAAGCGGCTCCGATTTCAGAAGAGAGGAACCATGAAACACGCTTTTTTGAAAGCAGCCATTGCAGCCTGCTTCGCCTGCGCCGCAGTGACTGTAAGCGCAGCGAATCCATTCACCGACGTATCTGCTGACGACTGGGCCTATCAGGCAGTCGCTTCGCTCTCCGATGAGGGCGTCATCGACGGCTATCCGGACGGCACCTTCCGCGGAGATAAGCACGTCACCCGTTATGAGATCGCGCAGATCGTCGCCCGCCTGATGGCGAAGGAAGACACACTGAATGCTTCCCAGAAGGAGACCCTCGCCAAGCTCTCCTCTCAGTATGCGAATGAACTCAAGGATCTCGGCGTCCGCATCGCAGAGCTTGAAAAGAAGCGTGGTGCGACCGACCTCATCACCGAGCTCCGCGTCCAGAGCATCGACCGCTATGACAATGTATTCAAAGGAAATGTCCAGAAGCACAACGAGCTTTCCACCCGCGTCCGCCTAAATACCATCACTCCGGTGAACGACCGCGTCCACCTCTATGGACAGCTCGAGACCATCCTGGACATGAATGGCAAAGAAAGCTACGATGTGAACCGCATCGATCCGAAGGACAAGAGCCAGACCAAGCCCCGCACGGGCTACGGCGATGGTGATTTCCATCTGAACCGCCTGTGGACCACCTACCACTTCGGACCGAAACAGGATACCTCGAAGCTCCCCTTCGGCCCGTCCAAGAACCTCATCGGCATCGGTCAGTTCCCCGTCAAGATGGGCGTCACCGGCTACACCTATGACGGCGAAGTCAAAGGCGTCTTCGCTACTTTTGGCGACTACCGTGAAGGCGGCCGCCTCACCCTCGCCTTCGGCCGTGCGACGAATATCAACTACGCATACACCGGCCCGATGATGCGTGGCATTCCACTGAAAGATAGCGAAGCTGGTAAAGGATTGGCTAATGCCATTCTGGAAGCGGGTAAGAATAACCCGAAAATTAAGGCACTACAGGGGCAAATGGCAACCGGTGTACAAACCGCGGTAAATCAAGCGGTTCAGCAATATAGACATGATAATCCTACTGCAACCCAGCCAGAAATTGAAGCGTTCAAAAAGGTGGCTACTGAAAAGGCTACCGATGCAGCCATGGATACAGCCATTGCTACATTGGCAAAGCAGAATAACATGTATGTACAGAATGGCTACATGTATCCTATGGGAGCGGATGTCGTCATGGGCTGGGGCGATGATGAAGACGTACCGGTCGCTTACGCTTCCTATATCTACAAGAAACCGGGCCAGTGGGAAGTTCACGCTTACGGCATGAAAGCCTGCGGCCCTGTCGGCCATATCGCGAAAGCCTACGGCTTCGCCGGCTCCTACAACGTCACCCCGATGCTTCGCGTCCAGGGGGAATTTGTCAAGAACCTCAGAAAACTTCCGCTGAATAATGAACGTCCGTACAGCTATAACTACGGCATTCACTACGGCGAAGCAAATGTCCTCAAAGCCAAGTCCTTCTCCATCGGCGTCGACTACGTCTACAGCCAGGCAGGCACCTACTTCGGCGGCTCCAGCAATGACATTGTCGATCAGTACATGGGACATGTTTACCGGGATTGGCATGGAATGCATAACATGCCAGCGTATCTTGCGGATAAAATGGAAGCATTGGCACAGGGAACCGACTCTCCGGATAAGAAATACGGCGGTGCGAAATTCTACCTCGCCAAAGCCTCCTTCGTCCCCATGCGCGGCCTCCTTGTCGAAGCCAACTACGGCTTCAACGCCAAAGACATGGGCGGCAAGAAGATGGACAACATGTTCATGCTGAAAGCGACCGCATATATTAAATGATCGCGGATCGCGAAAATTTCTCACCTCCGTGGATAAGAAGTAGAAATCGGTGATGGTGCAAAGTTCAAAAAATTCAACGGGATTTCCGTTTGGAAGAATACTGTATGACCGTGCGGTGCTTTTATTACGCACCGCACCACCCCATTGCCCTCACAGGACCCGTTGCGCCTTTTTCCTGAGACCCCTGAACTTTGCACCAAAATCTTTTTTCAAAAATATTTGCAAAAACCCCTTGCAATTTCCGAAAAGATTTGTTATTATATACAAGTCACATGGATGATGACTTCCATCAAACAGATAGGGGCATAGCGCAATTGATAGAGCAACGGTCTCCAAAACCGTAGGTTGGGGGTTTGAGTCCCTCTGCCCCTGCCACATGGCCCAATAGCTCAGCTGGATAGAGCACTTGACTACGAATCAAGGTGTCGGGAGTTCGAATCTCTCTTGGGTCACCAGCCTGAAAGCCAGTACCGATCACGGTGCTGGCTTTTTTCGTGCTTGAGAAAACAAATAACAGAAGGCGATGTGAAATAACGATCCTCTCATTTTCGCGTTCCATCTGCCGCGGGGGGACTTGCAGCTCTCATAGGAGTGACCGGGAAACCTTATCCTAGCGGTCTTTCATGCCATAGTTACCCTATCCGCCCCTTTCGGGCACCTTCCCCTAGAGGGGAAGGCTGCGATACGAGAATACCATCTTCTAAAAAAAGGCGGCGAAGCCGCCACGAGAGCCCTGAACCCTGAACCCTGAACCAAATGAAAGCAAAGTAAAAAGGGGCGGAAGAGCATTCCGGGATGGGGCCAGCCCATCGGAGCGAGACAAATTTGACGAAAAAAGATGGAAAACATGACTTAATGCTGACAGGGGGCGTGTAAGATAAAAATGATCGAAGCGGTATTGGGCGCGGGCCATAGAGATCCTGACATATCGGATGGGTGGCTTTGCCCTCCTTGATAACATGGAGACATAATAGAACATGATGTTTATGCCAATATAGAAAGAACATTCAATTTGTATATACTATATGTTAGAATTACGGTGGGTTAAATATCGCCATTATGTATATAGTCTTTTTGGAATCATGGAGACTGATGGGGGTATTACGGAATCACGAATCATTGGTATCGCAGTTGATGAGGTAAGGATTTAGAAAGCAGGGGTAATGTGAAAAAAATTTGGAAAAGTCTGTGTTTTGCTGCAGCGAGCCTTTTTATGATCTCGCTGGCAGCAGGTTGCGGAGGCGGTACTTCACAGGATAAAGCGGCTGTTAAAGAAAATGGGAAAACGGTCGTTACATTCTGGCATGTGTATACCAAAAACTTTGGTGCGCCGGTCATTAAGCAGATGGTCGATGATTTCAATAAGTCGCAGGATAAGATCATTGTCAAGGAAGTGTATAATCCGGACATGTATCCTGGACTGATGAAGAATCTGCAGGCTGATGTGGCTTCCGGCAAATCGCCGTCTATCGCCATGATCGGATACAATTATTTGAAGTATTTTGATCAGAACTTCAAGTATGTCACTCCGGCAGATCTGGAAAAAGCGTCTGAAAAAGATAAGGATTTTATTGAAAAGAGCTTTTTGCCCAATGTCCTGGAACTGGCGAAGGTGGACAATAAACAGGTAGGACTTCCATTCTCTATCAGTGCGCCGATCGTTTATTACAACCCGGATCTGTTCACTGCTGCCGGTCTGGATCCGCAGAATCCACCAAAGACCTGGGAAGAGGTGCGTGCTGCCTCTAAGGCCATTCATGATAAGACCGGCGCATATGGATTCTATATGCAGGAATATCAGGACAACTGGGCGACGCAGGGCCTTTTGACCTCGAATGGTGCGAAGATCCTTGATGATAAAAACAAAGCGGTTTTTGCATCCAAAGAATCTGCCGATGCGTATCAGCTGTATGCAGATATGGTCTTGAAAGATCAGTCTGCTCTTCATATCGCAGCGGATGAAGGCATTGCTTCCTTCTACAGCGGAAAGGTCGGTATTCTGATGGGAACCAGTGCTAAGATCGGTACGGTCACCCAGTCCTCCAAGTTCAATGTCATGGCTTGCCCATTCCCGGCTTTTGGCGATAAGAAAGTACAGATCCCGGCAGGTGGCAACTTCCTTGCTGTAACGGCACAGTCTAAAGAAGAACAGCAGGCAGCTTGGGAATTCATGAAGTTTATCATGCAGCCAAAATATCTGGCGCAGTGGACCATCAATACCGGATACCTGCCGCCTCGTCAGGAAGTCGTAGAGGATCCGGCTATCAAAGAAGCGATCGCTAAGACTCCGGCCCTCAAGGTTGCATTTGATGAGCTGCCGACACTTTCTCCATGGGTGGCATTCCCCGGAGATGTGGGTGTCAAGGCTGAAAAGATGTTTGCAGATACCAGAGATAAGATCCTGTCTGGTGAAGAACCGATGGCAGCGTTGAAAAAAGCGCAGGATGATTTGAATGCTCTTTTGAAATGATCAATTGCGATTTGTGATTCCTGAATATAAGAGGGCCAAGTGTTTCGGCCCTCTTATATTTGTTTTGTGTATGATTGGAGAATCCATCTATGAAAAATACACCTGAAAGTGGTACCTATCGGGAGAAAGAAAAAAGATTGGCGGCGCTTTTTATCTTGCCGTCTTTGGCTGTCTTCCTGGTTTTCATGTTCTATCCACTGGCATATACCTTGTATCTGAGCTTCTTTAGATGGAATATGGTTGCGCCCAACATGAAATTTGTGGCTTTGCAGAACTATATCCATTTGCTGACAGATCCGGTGACATTAAAAGTGGTGCAGAATACGCTTTTGTATATCGTGATCCTGGTTCTGTTCAATTTCCTGCTGCCCTATGTATTATCCTTTATCAATACGTTTTTGATGAAGAGAGGAAAGCATGTATATAAGGCGCTGCTCTTTTCCTCATCGCTGATCGCTCTTGTCGTGGGAGCGATCCTCTTCCAGTGGATCTTTAATCCGGTGTCAGGGCCGGTCGCAGCTGTGGCAGAGAGCTTTGGGATCACACTTCCGGCATGGTCTAAAACACCAGGACTTGTTATTGTGATCATCAGCTTGGTTGCCGTGTATAAAGCATTTGGCTATAATTTTCTGATCCTTCTTTCCGGGATGAACAGCGTTCCTGAGGAATTGATCGAAGCAGCAAAACTGGAAAAGGCGTCGAACCGCAGTATTTTCACGAATATTGTCATGCCGCTCACCTCCTCTACGGCCGTCTACATCCTGATCATGACCATCGTACAGGGGCTGCAGTACGTTTTTACGCCGATCAAGGTACTGACACAGGGCGGGCCAAACGATGCCAGCTCGAATATAATTTATCAGGGATATGACTATGCCTTTACCTATTACGAGACAGGCATGGCTGCGTCGCTTGCTATTGTGACCATGGTTATTTTCTTCGTCCTTTTGTATTTGGAATTCCGTTATGTAGAAAAAGGAGTGTATTATGAAAATTAATACCTCAGAGATCAAGTGGCATGTGATTTTCATTATACTGGTTTTGATGCTGGTGTATCCGCTGCTGTTCTCGCTGTCCACCTCGTTCAAGACCATGAGTGAGGCATTCACGTCGTCATCGCTGATCCCCCAGGCACCTACGCTCTCTGCGTATGAACGGGTATTTACGACCATTCGCTTTGCACAGATCCTGTCTAATACGTTTATTATTGCGAGTCTGGTGACTCTTTTCAAATTGGCAACAGGGGTTTTGGCGGCTTATGCTTTTGTTTTTTTCCACTTTAAGGGGAAAAATGTACTGTATTTTCTTCTGATCAGCACGATCTTTATTCCGTTTACCGTCACCATGGTTCCGAATTACATCACCTTATCGGATATGGGTCTCGTAGACAGCATTTATGGCGTCGCGCTTCCGCAGCTGGCGGATGCGACCGGGATCTTCCTGCTGAGGCAGTACATGAAGGGCATTCCGATGTCGTTGATGGAAGTAGCAGCGCTCGAGCATGCCTCTCATTTGAACAGACTGCGGACGATCGTGATTCCGATCATCAAACCGGCCATCCTGTCCATTGGCATCATCTTTTTTATCAATTCATGGAATGAATATGTATGGCCGGCCATTATGATCAAGAGCGAGGCCAATTATACGCTGTCTCTGGCACTTCAGATGTTTGTCAGTTCGGAAGGCGGCACGGATGTGCCGGTCACCATGGCCGTAGCCACATTGACGATGCTGCTGCCGCTGGGCCTGTACTCTGTTTGCCAGAAGTTTATTATCGGCACATTTGTTCACTCTGGAATTAAATGATGAGGTAATGATTATGTATAGTATTGAAATGAAGAACGTGGTCAAGCGTTTTGATAAAACGGAGGTCATCAAAGGACTGAATCTTTCCATCAAAGATGGAGAACGACTGATCCTTTTAGGATCCTCCGGCTGCGGAAAATCTACGATCCTTCGAATGATCAGCGGCTTGGAGACCATCACCTCCGGCGAACTGTTTCTGAAGGGAAAGCTCGCGAATAATATGGATCCCGGGGATAGAAATATCGGCATGGTTTTCCAGAACTATGCGTTATTCCCGCATATGACCGTAGAAAAGAATATTTCTTATGGTCTTCGTGTGAATCAGATCCCGGAAGCGGAAATCAAAAAACGTGTGGCGGATGCGGTGGATATTCTGAACCTGGGCGGGCTGGAAAAACGTCTTCCCAGAGAATTGTCCGGCGGGCAGAGACAGCGCGTGGCTTTGGCGAGAGCCATCGTGAAGCAGTCTGATTTCTTCCTGCTGGATGAACCCTTGTCCAACCTGGATGCGCAGCTTAGAGGACATGCCAGAAAAGAACTGGTCAAGCTCCATGAAATGTATGGGCAGACCATGATCTATGTCACGCATGACCAGATCGAAGCCATGACGGTCGGACAGCGCATCGCCGTCATCAATAACGGGAAAATCCAGATGCTGGATACGCCGCACATGGTATATCATCGGCCTGCCAATATTTTCGTCGCCAAGTTTATCGGCTCTCCGTCGATGAATATATTTGATGCGCCCATGGCAGGAAATCAGATGAAAATGAACGGCGTAGATCTGACTTTATCGGATCGATGGATGGAGCAGATCGCTCGGCATCATTCGGAGGTCAAGACGGGAGTCCGTCCGGAGGATGTGACGCTGCAGGCAGAGCCAGGAGAGGGCTGTATCCCTGTGACCGTTCAGTATCACGAAGATTATGGAAGCCGTGTGGGATATTATTTTACGGTCAATGGAACGGATGTCATCTCCATTATGCGAGAAGATATTCTGCAGGGAAGATCGCAAGCCTACTGGAAGGTCGATCAGCATACACTGCATTTCTTTGATAAGGCAACGGAAGCCAATATCGGGTATCCGGAGGAGTAGTCATGAAATATTTCATCAGTGATCTCATTGTAGGAATGAAACATTTTGCGGAATTTGCTGACTGGATCGAGAGCAACGAGGATCCCGATCTCGGCATTGAATTTACCGCATTCACACATGATGAAGCCTATTGGCAGGCTTTGGCGGCCAAAGTCCCGCAGATGACATGTTCCTTGACCTTTCATGGTCCGTATGTGAACATCGAGGCGACCTCGGACATCGGATCCGAAGAGAATGTATGGCTTATGGAAAGCTATAAAAGGGTATTTGCGCTAGCGATGCAGAATCAGGTGCGCCATGTGGTATTTCATTATTCGCAGCTGCAATTTGAACCGGAAGAAATTCCGCAAAAGCAGAAGAATGCCTATTGGGTCATGAAAAAACTGACGGATATGGCAGCGCAGATGAAGGTGAATTTCGTGATCGAAAATCTGTGTCGGCAAAAGCATGGTGTGCATCTCTTCAGCAATGAGGAGTATTTCCGGATCTTCCAAAATATCCCGCAGGCGCAGTCTTTGATCGATATCGGACATGCCCATGTAAACGGGCTGGATATAGAACGCTTTTTGGCCACTTACGGCAAACGTGTCAAAGGATTCCATGTACATAATAATGATGGCAAAGCAGACCAGCATCTGGACTATCACCATGGAACGGCAGATATTCGGCAGATCATGCATTGGGCAGGGAAATATACCGAGGATGCGGACATCGTTATCGAGTATGAACCGCATGAAAAGCTGACACATGAGGAACTGTTGGAGGAAGTGCATGAATTGAGAAGCTGGGTGGAAGAAGGCCAGAAAACTTAAGATCTGCATACTAGCCTGTGCTGCTGAGGGAGGTGCTACAAAGAGAACGGCCCTTTTTCATGGGAGCTTTGTAAATAATAGTATTGCATCTTGACAGGAAAAGTAAGGAGTGTTACTCTTTACTTCAACAAAGCGATGAAGAAATGAGTAGGCAGTCTGATGACGGTAAAGCGAGCCTGGGCGGTGGGAGCAGGTACGGATAAGGTGCTGAAGCGCTTTTCTGAGCTTGGCGGGCTGAAATAACAGTAGGCTTTCCCGGGATCTCCCGATATAGAGATAGAGCATGCAGCCTGTCTAAGTGCTCGTAGAGATATGCGTAGTGATATGCATATAAAATTAGGTGGAATCACGAATCCCTCGTCCTATGTGGACGGGGGATTTTTTGCAAGAAGCAAATGGGAGAAAGGAAGACGCAGATGAGCAAGGAAGAAATCAAAGCATTTATGGCAAATACCAAAGTCGATCAACCGGCAACGGTGGAGGAATTTACGGATGCCGTATTAGAGGCTTACAAAGATAGAACGAGGCAGGTTTACTTTATCTGGCGGAAACTGAAAGAGTTGTATCCGGACGTAGATGCTAACCGCGTCATCCGAGAAGGAAGTTACGATTTCGGATTATTTCAGGGAGAAAAGATAGCGAGAAAATATGGTGGTGGGGATAAGGTCGGACCGAAAGAAGCGCTGCTTGGTCAGACATCTCGAGGAGGACTGCTGGTTTTCAAACAGAAAATAGAAGAATTAAGTGATGAAAAGGCCGTGAAGCTGTTTCATCGATGTCCGCACGTAGAGGCTTTGGCTGATCTTGGGCTGACCAAGGAAGAAATCAAAATGTTCTGCCGTGATATGCTCGGGCATTGTGATTATGCCATTTGCAAACCTTTTACCTATGTGGAAATAGATTTTCCCACAACCATTGCAGACGGCGAAGGGCATCCCTGTGCTATGACGATTACGAGAAAGCACGATAAATAAGGTCTGCAATTCTTCTGTTTCCTGATATGACGGCAGTGTCGTTTATTGAATTTGAGGTATAAAAGATGAAAAGGAAACCCACTTTTATAGAGGCTTTGGTGCCGCTGCTCGGTATGGTATTGCTTTTAGGCATCGGGTATGGCAAGTACGGTCTGCCCATCCAATTTTTGCTCATTGTCGCGGCTTTTATTGCATCTATTATTGCCAAACGATGCGGCTACACATGGCAGGATATGATTACGGGGATCGCAGATAAAATCCAAAGCAGTTTGCCGTCACTTCTGGTTATGGTATGCGTAGGTGCGATGATTGCCAGCTGGATGGTCAGTGGTACCATTCCTATGCTGATTTATTATGGGATTAAAATCATTGATCCGCAGTTTTTGTTTGTCACAGCCTTCTTTGTGACAGCTGTGATTTCTACATTTACAGGAACGTCCTTCGGTAGTGCCGGTACGGCAGGCGTTGCCATCATGGGGATCGCTATTGCTTTAGGCGTTCCGCTTGAAATTGCAGCCGGCGCTGTCATCAGTGGCGCTGTATTCGGGGATAAGCTGTCTCCGCTTTCGGATACGACCATGCTGGCTCCGATTGCTGCAGGCACGGATTTATACAGCCATATCAGACATATGCTTTATACTACAGGCGCAGCAACCATTACCTGCATGATCGTATTTACTGCCGTTGGTTTGAATATGGATGTTTCCACGATGACCAATCCGGAAACCGTCAATGCCATTCTTGGAAATCTGGAACAGCTGTATCACTTTAATCTTCTTCTGCTTTTGCCGCCTGCCTTGATTTTCTGGGGGGCATATACAAAGAAACCGACGATTCCGATGCTTCTTCTGGCATCCGTGATTGCTATCCTGATGGGAATGTATTTTCAGGGATTTGGCTTCAAAACTGCATTACAGGCTTTTGTAAATGGATTCAAAGTAACAATGATTCCAGGTGCTTCGGATATCAAAGTAGTGAAGCCGATCATTACATTGCTAAATCGCGGCGGCTTAATGGGTATGATGAGTACCGTCCTTCTGGTATTCTGCGCATTCGCTTTTGCGGGGATTTTCAGCAAAGCAGGCTGCATTGAAGTGGTGCTGGAACGCATCATTGGCGCGATTCATTCTGTTGGGCAGTTGATTACAGCGACCATTGGTTCTGCACTGTTTATGAGCATCGTCACCGGCAGCTCGTATCTGGCTATTTTGATTCCAGGGGAAATGTTCCGCGATCTATACAAGAAGTTTGATCTGGATCCGAAGAATCTTTCTCGTTCTCTGGAGGATGCAGGAACCTGTGCCGTGCCGATCGTTCCATGGTCCGTTGCCGGTACATATATGGCGACAACTCTGGGGGTCCCGACGACAAGCTATCTTCCATGGGCTGTACTGTGCTATAGCAGCATGATTTTTGCCATTATCTTTGGCTTTACGGGATTTGGTATTGCGAAGCTGAAAAAGTGAGATGTTTTTATATAAGTCCAAACACGAAAAAGGGGCTGTGAAATAATAGCTCAATGAACACGAAAAAGGACTTTCGATTTTTGCGAATCAAAAGTCCTTTCTTGTGTTAGAATTTAACTGCAATGAAAAACCTAACTGTGTATTATGGTACTCCCAAACAGGGAATTTTACCAGCATTTTTTTCTGAGTGCCTAGATATCACAGATCCGGTTTTCACATTTGACAGATTTATGGAGGAAATCGATTTACGCAAATATCTGAGCAAACTCCCTGCTCATAAGTTGGGAAGAATCAGATATAATCCCGTCAATATGTTGAAAACGGTTCTGTTCGGGTTTATGGATGAAGGATGCATCTCTCTCAGAAAGCTGGAAGACAATTGCAAAGTCAATATCCGCTATAAATACCTTATGGACGGTAAAAGCCCGTCCTATCGGACTTTCGGATATTTCATCAATACTGTCCTGATGAATCAAGCTGAATCGCTCTTTTATGAAATCACCCAGAAAATCATCACCAAAGAGCATGTGGACCTGGACCACCTTTATATCGATGGCTCCAAATTCGAAGCCAATGCCAACAAGTACTCCTGGGTCTGGAAAAAAGGTACGGAAAAGTCGAGATTCCGTCTTTATACCAAAATTTCAGCACTCCTGGAAGAAATCAATGGAATGTTGGGCTGTAGTGGTCTGAAAGTCGAGATCAATTCAGAATATGCTCCTGAATATCTGGAGCTCATCCTGAGCAAACTTCATGAAATCTGGAGCCTGGACGAGGAAAAATTTGTCCATGGCAAAGGGCACCATAAGAGTCCGGAACAGCGGAATTACGAAAAGCTGAAAATGTATCTGCATAAAATTAAGGAATATGGGGAAAAGTTGAGTATCTGTGGAGAGAATCGTAACAGCTACTCTAAAACGGATCATTCAGCCACGCTCATGCGGATCAAGAGAGACTACATGGGAAACGACCAGCTACTGCCGACATATAACGTCCAAGTTGGCATAGCCGATGAATACATACGGGAATATGGCCGGATTGTCCGAAGAGGTATGGATTCAGTGAAAATGGAAGTGTTTCTGGTTTCTATTGGCTTTAACCTGTACAAATACCATAGGAAGCAACAGGCACATATGGATATGGCAGCTTAACTTTAAAAAGCTGATTTTTTGGGAAAAAAGGGGGAAGTATGCCCTTTTCCCCTTTTTTAATTATTATAGATGCTTACTTTATCCTGTGCTTAGGCTATCCCGTTGTCCATACTCTGCAAAGGTTCAAGTTTAGTAATGCGAGTCGAAACAAGTCACGAAGACTCTGTTTGGGCATTCTAATATTAATCTATTAACAAAATGTTAGCTTGATTTTTTAGTAAAAAGCTGTATAATTAAAAAAACCTTACATGTGATTTAACTGTGTTTAAAATATATTTCGCAGATAAGGAAATGAATATCAGTTAGAGCAAGAGAGAGGAGCTCAAACATGAAAAAGGGAAAATTGTTAAGCGCTGCCATCGTCGCCATGTTGACAATCGGGGGGGTAGCTTCATTCAAGCTGCCGAAAGTTATACACTGGACGGTATCATCGTAACAGGAGATAAGGAATATGACCGATTCGGGAATGTGATTACTGAACAGTCTTATTATCGAACTGGGGGCGATGTGGATGTAATCACGAGCCAGACATTAGAGAAGAGACATTATGAGCAGTTAGGAGATGCATTGAAATCTGTGCCAGGCGTGCAAGTACAGTCTCCTGGAGGATATAGAGGTGGGGAATATGGCTATACCCAGACACATAGCATCGTAACCATCAATGGGGATTCCAGAGTCGTTGTAATGATTGATGGACGGCGAATGGATAATAAAGCAGGGGGAGTCGTTGCAGGCAATTCAGGCTCTGGATCCAAAGCCATGGTCGATATTAACCAGATTACCAGTATGGATAATATTGATAAAATTGAAGTCATTAAAGGGCCAGGGGCATCCGTGTATGGGGCAGATGCCACAGGCGGTGTTATTAACATTATCACGAAAAAAGGGACTCAAAAAACATCAGGAAGTGTAGATTTTTCAGCAGGCTCATGGAAACGATATAACTACGGATTCTCTCTATCTGGCAGTAACACAGATGGAAAGCTGAAATATTTCATGTCCGGACGCAGAGAAATGAGTGGAGATTCACACTATAAAGATGGACTGACTGGAGAGAATCATACCTGGGAACAGACAGGGTATAGAGATGATTCTTTTAATGCCCGCGTTGATTATGATTTCAATGATACCCATAAGTTGACCGTGGCTTATAATCATCTGCAAGGTGACGATGATTATCCACTGACTGCGGCAGACTATAGATATATCAATCCTACTGACTGGGAAAGAATTAAGCAGAATTATGCTAATGACATTACCGGTGATCCGAAGAATCCAGGCTATAGAAATTTATGGTTGATGTGGCTTGGTGCCTATAATGCATACAACAAGAACAATTATGATGTAACCTATTCCTTTAAAAAGGATCACGGAATGGAAAGTTTTGTTCGTTTATATGATCAAAGAGAAACTTATTGGGGCTCCTTTGGTGGTGGCGATGGTGATATGTCTGCTCCTGTTCCGTTTACCAAAGAATGGTATGAATGGGGAAAGACCCATTACAAGGGAAGAGAAAAGAAATCTTGGTTCCATCATTTAAAGAATAACGGTATCGAAATTCAGCTCGGTAAATCTTTTGGCAAACATGATGTGTTGTCATCCTGGACTTTTGACAAGTCTAAATACTTCAACACAAATACAAGAACTAAACTGACATCGAGCGTAAAGAGAGATTCTGTTTTAGGCTATTTACAGGATAAGATCCATGTAACGGATCGTTGGGAAATCACTCCATCTTTAAGATATTCTTATTACAGTGATTTTGCGCAGGTTTCCAAAGCGGGAGAAAGCAGTAATACAGGCAGTTCGTCTTCAACAATTACGCCATCGATCAATACACAGTTTGCATTCAACGACTCTACAAGTACTTACTTAGGGTATAGTAAAATTTATAGACCTCTTCGTGTGGGAGATTATGACAGAACAAACGGCAATGAGTCGGCGGGTCTGGAAGATGAAAAGGGGGATGTATGGACCTGGGGGTTAAGAGAAAACATCTCTGACAAGACATCGGTATCTATCCATTATGACTACACGAATATGAGTAATGCTGTAGCAAGATATAGTGTATGGGATAAGAGCATCAAAGATTTCAAATTGAAATATGTCAATGCCAAAGAGGTAAAGAAATCGTTCAATATGAGTGTTTCCCATAAGATGGGTGAGCATTGGACATTGGATCTGAACTATTCTCATGCCAATGATGATTGGAAAGCCAAAAACGGAATGGTTTTCGATCCAGATCTGACGTGGACAGATGGAAATGTAAACTCGGTCATCAATAAACTTCGTCCGCAGAACACTTACACTGCAAACTTGACCTACGAAAATGCAAAGTTCTCGGGCTCTCTGTTGATGAATTATTATACGGGTCTCAGCAGACAGGCGTATACTGACAACAGATTCCTTGTTATGGATTTGACGCTCAACTATGATTATTCCAAAAACATTTCGTTATATGGAACTGTTACAAACTTGACAAACGAAGCATGGGAAAATACTTATACCAGTTACCTTGGCATGGGAGCATGGCCACAGCCTGGTCGCGCTTTCATGTTTGGGGCAAAGTATAAATTTTAATTCTGAGATTTGATTGTGCGAAACAAGTTGGGGAATATCCTCAGCTTGTTTTTGCATATTCACAGGATGAAACTATGAAGAAAATAGCAGGTATAAGTGTTCTGGTCATTATAATGATACTGTTAGCTGGAGCCATACTGGGCAATCGTCAAGAAAGGGTGCAAGTGCCAGACAAAACTGTTTCCCACACTAGTGATCATTATCCAACAACGGTAAAAACTTATGATTCAGAGAACCATCCGATATCAATGACTTTCAAAGAAAAACCTCAGCGTGTCGTGGTACATGAACTAAACACCCTGGAAACGCTTTTGGTATTGGGCGTAGGTGATAGGGTTGTGGGAACATCTGTAACACCTGACAGTATGACTTATAAAAGGCTTATGCAAAAATACCCGGATCAAATGCAAAAAATTATGATCCGAAATATGCAGGAGATGAATACGGAATCCGTATTGGCATCTTATCCAGATGCCATCATCGGATGGAAATCGACATTTACAGCTGCCTTAAAGAGGAATACACAATGGTGGAATGATCGAGGCGTCAAAACCTATGTGGCAGCTACGTCCAATCATATATTGAATTATGGAACCATAGAAGATGAGTGCCAATACCTCGCGGATATGGGAAATATTTTTGATATGGAAGATATGACCAACCAGTTGATCGATGAAATACATCAGGAGATTCAAGCAACTAGGGAAGCCGTAAAAGGTAAGCCCAAACAAAAAGTCATGGTCATAGAGATGAGCGGCCGCGGTGCTTTTATGAACTATGATGAGGGCTGGCTGGTTGGTGACATGGTCACATCTCTTGGTGGTTATATGCCAGTCAAAGAACGGCGTGTTGGTGTCGAAGAGCTATTGGAGCAAAACCCAGAAGTCATTTTTGTGGTGTATTTCAATGAATCACAAAAAGATACCATTCGACAGTTGCTAAGGCAGCCACAATTCAGTTCATTACAGGCTGTCATAAAAAACAGAATTTGTCTTTTGCCTTTTGATTGCATGTACACATCTGAAATAAAAACGATTCAGGGAATCAGGCTCATTAAAGAAGGATTGTATCCGGAACTGAAAGAAAGCGGGGAAACGGTATGAAAAACTATTTGGAAGAAATTGGTTTTGTGCTAGTGCTGTTGTTCCTTGCTTTGCTGCTCGTATTCTCCCTGTTTTGGGCACTCAGTATCGGGACAGTGAAGCTGCCGGTTCGTGAAATTTACGAGACGGTGCTCGCACAGTTTACCAGCGGAGAGCCCATCACGGCGCCAGGACAGGGGCCAGTCCATGATATCGTCTGGCTGCTTCGTCTGCCGCGCGTGATCCTGGCGTCTCTTGTTGGCTGCGGGCTGGCAGTGTGCGGGGTCATCATGCAGGCGATCGTGAAGAATCCATTGGCGGACCCCTATATATTAGGCATTTCTTCCGGCGCATCACTGGGAGCGACGTCGGCGATTCTCTTGGGCATCGGCGTTTCGCTGGGGCCGAATTTTGTGGGGATCGCGGCATTTATCGGCGCCTTTGCGATTTCGCTGGCGGTGCTTTTTATATCGAATTTGGGCGGGCGCTCGAACTCGATGAAGCTGCTTCTTGCCGGCATGGCACTTTCGGCGGTGTGCGGGGCATTTTCCAGCTTTATCGTGTACTTTGCGAATAATAAAGAAGGCATGCAGACTATCGCGTACTGGATGATGGGGAGTCTTGCGGGAGCCAAGTGGGGAGAGCTTGCGATCATTGCACCGATCATCATGGCTTCGGTTATTTTTTTCTGGACACAGAGCCGCGTGTTGAATCTAATGCTTCTTGGGGATGAATCGGCCATTACCATGGGGACAGACCTTCATGCCTATCGCCAGTGGTATCTTTTAATCTCCTCACTCATTGTCGGCTTTGCGGTATACGCGGCGGGCATGATCGGCTTTGTGGGACTCATCATCCCTCATGTCATTCGTATGTTCACGGGGCCGGATCATAAGCGGCTGATCCCTGTAGCGGCACTGACGGGGGCGATTTTCCTCGTCATCTGCGATGGCTTGTGCCGCATCATCATCCCGCATACCGAGCTTCCTATCGGCATTCTGATTTCTATGATCGGCGCGCCGAGCTTTATCTATCTGATGATCAAGAAAACGTATGGCTTTGGAGGGAATGACTGATGGAAATACTGGCAGAGGCGGTGAAATATTTCATCGGCAAAAAGGAGATCCTAAAGGGCATCGACCTGCACCTTTCGCCGAAAGAATTCCTGGGAATCATCGGACCCAATGGCAGCGGGAAAAGTACTTTTCTGAAGTGCGTCTATCGCGTGCAGAAACCGACCGAGGGGAAGATCCTCTTTGACGGAAAAGCGCTGGATGAGCTGTCGTATCGGCAGTCGGCGCTGATGCTTGCGGTCGTGGCGCAGCACAATTACTACAATTTTGATTTCTCCGTGCTCGATGTCGTCCTCATGGGGCGCTCGCCGCATAAGAAGATGATGGAGCGGGATAACGAAGAGGACTACCGATTGGCGCATGAGGCGCTGGATATCGTGGGGCTTCATGGCTTTGAAGAGAGAAATTTCTCGACGCTCTCCGGCGGCGAGCAGCAGCGCGTCATCCTGGCGCGTGCGCTGACGCAGGGATCAGAGTGCCTCGTACTGGATGAACCGACGAATCATCTCGATATCAAGTACCAGCTCCAGATCATGGATATTGTGAAGAGCCTCGGTCATACCGTGGTTGCGGCTGTGCATGACCTGAATATCGCAGCGATGTATTGTGATAGACTGATCGCGATACAGGGCGGGAAGGTGGTCGGCGCAGGGACGCCGAAGAAGCTCCTGACACCGGATTTCATCAAGAAGCTCTATGATGTGGACTGTGAGATCCACTATGGGGCGGATGAAAGGATGAATATCGTCTATATCCCGCAGCATTGGAAGAAGTAAAGAATGCGTGCGATGATGATTCAAGCTGCAATCAAAAAAGCAGGACGTCAGTGACGTGCCTGCTTTTTTGATTTGTGATGCTATTCCGGTGTAAAGCAGCTTTACTTTTAAGAGTCAATTCGAATCATGGTGGTCATGATCCATCGACTTTGCCCTGTCATCCAATACTGACTGAGGGGAAATACCATGAAGTGATCATCGGCTTTCATATGATTCCGTTCGATAAAGTCTAGCAGAGTACGTTTCGTTTCTGTATCAATGACACCATAATGACCATATCCATGGACTTTGAGATAGATGCCCGGCTTCATGGTGTATACGGCTTGCTCTTTTATACCAGGTATGTGCGGGATGTAATGTGTCAAGAAAGAGTAGGTTGTGACGGGCTGTTTCTCGTACAGGGACGACGATGGTAAAATGAAGCCGAGAATGCTGTCTCGAAAGCAGTTCTCGTCTTGCAGATAGGGACGGAGAGCCGCAGCCATATGTGAGACGCGATCCTTTACTGGTGCAGACATATCTATATCCCAGCAATAATATCGACGTTCTTTCTCCAGCTCGGTGATAAATATCCGGTTCAAAATGAGATGGGGCTGACGTTCCATAGACTGGATGCGTTTTTCGAGGATCTGGCTTTTCTTTTGCAGCTGCTTCATTTGCTCCTGGTACTCGGATAGCTTCCGCTTATAGATACTAAGAAGAAATTCGTCGTTTCCATGCTGCAAGTATTGATAGATTTCTTCCAGCGGGATGTCCATTTTTCTCAGAGTGATGAGTATCTTTAGCTGGAAATACTTGGAGAGCAGATAATACCGATAACCGTTGCTTCCTGTCGCGGTAGCGGTGAAGAAGTTCTTTTTGTCATAGAAGATCAGAAGCTGCTTGGATAGACCGGTGAGCCGGGCCAATTCGCCTGTGGTAAAGTAAAATTCTTTATTTTCCATATTTTCCCCTTGACAATAAAGTCGTTGTACTTGCTAGATTAAATAAAGATAAATTTTATATGAATGATAGAAAGCAGAAAGTGAATACTTTTTATATTATATCATTCGATTTGCTGAGGAGGAAAGCGATGAAATTGAAAGGGAAAATCATCATCGGTGCGATGGTTTTGACAGCGATCTCGGGGATGCAGAGTATGGCGCAGAATGTATATGAATTGACTCCAGTTCTTGTTACCGCGAATAGATATAGCACACCGGATTTAAAGATTCCGGCAGCTACGGAAGTATTCACGCAGGAAAAGATTAAACAACTGGGTGCCCAGACGGTCATGGATGTAGTGAAGAATATTCCAGGATTTTCATTTACAGCATCGCCTACAGGAAATCAATATGTCGGATTCAGAGGATTAGGACGAAATTATACGGCAATTCTTGTTAATGGTATTCCGCTTGGGCAGGATGCTAATTATGACCTGGACGCTATTTCTACAGACACTATTGAGCGTATCGAAGTTGTCAAAGGTGGTTCTACGGTGCAGTATGGCTCTAGTGCAATGGCTGGTGTTATTAATATCATTACAAAAAAAGAAAGTAGCACATCTAAAGTCGTTGTCGGTGGTGGGGATCAGCATAAATTAACGGGATCTGTGGATTTAGGACTGAATAAATTAGCTATCAGCTATAATCATAGCCAGCAGCGGGATTTTGGTAAAGTTTACACCATGAACACCCGCGCGGGATTGGGCGGATATATTGGAGATAAACAGAAAAAGGACAGTCTGAATGTGCAGTATGCACTGAATGAAGATTGGACTTTCCAGTATATGTACACGGAAAGGACGACGGATTGCAGTCAGTTTTTAGCCTCAACAGGAGCTATCAGCCCGGGTTTCCATAGTGTAATCAAATACAATTTTGCGCAGATGCATTATGCTAAAGATAATGTCTTGGGGGCTGTTTATTATCGCAATCGTGATTGGAAATATAATACAAGCACGCATCAGAAAGGTAACAACTATGGATTTAACCTGCAGAATCGCTGGGATATGGAAGATACGAAGCTGACGGCGGGTGTAGAATATGAGAGAGAAAGCACCAAAAACAATACCAATGTAGAGGCGGGAAAGCGTAACAGCGCGGCTGTCTTTGTGATGACAGATAATAAGATTAATGAGCATCTGAATGTTTTGATGGGAGCTAGAGAGGCTTATGTAGAGAGATCTGGAAGCAAGCTTTGTCCGCAGTTTCAGATCTTGTGGACTCCGGCAGAACGGGATTCCTATTATGTCAATATTAACCGTTCTATGCGTGCACCTAATGTATACGAACAGTGGGGTTCTCCAACACAACTTATGAATCCAGATTTAAAAGCGGAGAGCGGCTGGAACTATGAGATGGGTTGGAAAAAACTTTTTAGTCAGGGAGATTATTTTAAAGTCGATCTTTTCCATATGAAAATTGATGATAGAATTTCAAGTCGACGGGTAGGAGAATTGACACAATACTATAATGTTGATGCGTACAAAAATACAGGGGTAGAGGTGTCCTATGAAAGCAACCCGTCCTCGCATTTTATGTATAATGTAGGGATGTCCTATGCCAATCCGAAGCAGAAAAAGAAAGGCTTATGGGAAAGAACAGAATATAAGCTAGGAGCTAACTGGGGACTGGGTTATAAAGATGATGTCACACAGGCCAATTTGACATTCAATTACTATGGCAAACGCAGCAACGATGTGGATCGTATGCTGAATCTGGATTTGTCGGCCAGCAGAAAACTTTCTGCTAATGATACAGTTCATTTCTATGTGTACAACTTGCTGGGGCGGGATGATATACGTTCAACAGGGGCAACTTCCAACACTGGTTCGTTGCTTCCGGAGCGAAACTGGCTCATGACGTTTGAACACAAATTTTAATAGGTAAGGTGAAAGCGGGGAATTTCAATCAACTGAAATTCCCTTTTCTTTCTATGAGGAGAGATCCATGCTGAAGAAATTGCTAAGCCTCATTCTGGCGGCGATCTGTGCGATCGCGCTAGGCGGATGCATGAGTGATGCGCCGCAGTCAGGGGACGGGTACACGGTGACAGATGCCCGTGGGAAGACGCTGCACATAAAGGAGAAACCGAAACGTATCATTTCCACGTATATCTTTGCAGATGAGATCTTACTCGATCTGGTATCGCATGACCGTATCGTGGCCATGGACAAATGGATCCACGACCCGGGTCTATCTATGGCAGTCGAGAGTGCAAAGGATGTCACGACAGAGGTCGATAACAGCCCTGAGCACATGATATCGCTGCGCCCGGATCTGGTGGTGGTGGGTGAGAGTCAGATCAAGATGGTGCAGTCATTGGAAAGTGCGGGGCTTCCGGTCTTTGTTTACAAGGATGCCAAGTTGATCAAGGATATACCGGATGAGATCCGCTCGCTGGGGAGAGCGGTGGGAGAGAATGATAGGGCAGAGACGCTGATCGCAGAGATGGAAAGCCGCTTGCGGGACATAGATAAGAAGGTGGCGGTCATTCCGGAAAACCAGAAGAAGCGGGTGATGCTGGTGCTTCGCTTTGGTCCTATCGGCGGGGAAGGAAACATATTTCATGATGTGTTGACCCGCGCGGGGACGATAGACGTCTATAATGATGTGCGTCCGCCGGCGCTTTCTGGGAATGGGACATCCATGATTTTAAGCAAGGAGGAATTCGTAAAGTCAGATCCGGATATGCTCATCATGGGGAACTGGTCACAAGGGGGCGCTTTTAAAGACAGCGAGCAGCAGCTGCAGGAGATGTATGAGAATCCGGCCTATTCTTCTATGAGAGCGATACGGGACAAGCAGGTCATCATCCTGCCGCAGCGGAATGTGAATTGTCTCTCTCATCATGTGACGGAAGGGATCGAGACCGTGTATCAGGCAGTCTATGAAGGAAAGGGGAGTGCGTCATGATTTTCACGTCGGGAAAGCAGAGAAAGATCATTCACTGTAATCTCATGCAGGCTGCCTTGGGGGTAGTACAAAACCCAAGATGTGCGGTGGTTATCCATAATGTCAGATCCTGCTCCAAGGTGGTGTGGGATGCGTTCCGGTCGTTGGGAGAAAAATACAGAGAAATCACTGGGAACAGAAAAATGGATGGCTTTCTTTTCTGTACGGGCTTGACCGATCAGGATGCTGTATTTGGCGGCAATGAAAAGCTCAGACGTTGTCTGGAAGATATCTGTGATGAGATTCATCCCGAAGTGATTTTAGTCGTTTGCGGATGTGTGCCGGGTGTCATTGGGGATGATACCGAGGCGCTGTGTCAGGAGGTAGAAGCGGAAACCGGCACGACTGTCGTTCTGCTGCCTGGGCACGGCTTTATGGTGCCGGGCCTGGTGGATACTGTTACTTCCATGGCGCGGCTGCTGTTTGATACATGGACTCTTCCGCAGGTGAAGGCAGAAAAAGACCGGGAGATCTGCCTGGTGTCCGGCTTGTCACCGGCTTATAGTTCACCGGAAGAATATCATGAGTTCATGGAGGTGCTGCGCCTTTTGGGGTTCACACGCATTCTGTGTCCGCCCGTGGGTGTCAGCAGGAACGATTATATAGACATGGGGCGTGCGTCACAGGTCGTATCGTTCACCAGGGGGGCTTTTCAGGAACAGGCATCGACAGAGAATGCTCTGTATATGGCACATAGACTGGATGTACCTATGGTGAATTGGACCCATGTCCGCACGCCTGCAGAAAGCCGACGTGCTTTTATGGAGATGGCTTCTTTGCGAGAGAAAGAAGAGGTCATGGAAATGTATTGCCGGAAGCAGGAAAGCCGTCTGATGAAATTGCTGCAGGAGGGGAAACGTGCTGTTCGTGGGAAAAGCTGCCGGATGCAGCTGGGAATTACCCGGCAGGCAGAGGGGCTGAGGCAGCCGGTGGCATTTCTTCGTGCGATGGGGATCGAAGATATCACCATCGTCTTGGCGGCGATGATCCCGCAAGAGGATGAAGCGTCGATACGCTCTGGCGTGGAAACAGAGTGCGGGGCATTGAAATGGAGCAGGCAGGAGGTATCAGCGGATGTACGGCTGTCTACCGTTTCTTTTGATCTGCGGCAAAGTCATGAGATCCTGATTCCGTCATGTCTGGGATATGCGGGATGGATTTCCTTTATCACGCAGATCGTAAAAACCTATGGAGGCTGTGATGAGTAAGCTGGATCGATGGCGGGTGTGCAAAGAAGAAACGGCCATGGCGGGAGCGGCTGCGGCGTTTCTCAGTATTTCCGATCTGGGGTTGGTTCTGGATTCGCCCATGTGGTGCTCGGCTTTGACCTCTCGGAGGATCGCAGAGTGTGAGCCTCTTTGGGCGAGGCGGATGTACAGCACGCTGATCGAGGAGAATGACCTAGTCTTTGGAGCCAAGAAGAAACTGCTGCAAGTGGCACAGGATATGCGGCAGGAGGCGGACTATGCGGTCATGGGGGTAGCCGTGAACTGTGGACCGGCGTTGATGGGGGATGATATCGCGGGGATCTGCCAGTCTGTGATGGACATTCCCGTGTGCGTATCCGACGCCAGCGGGTTTAACGGTGATGCCGATCGGGGGTGGTCGGATGCTATGATTTCTCTGCTGCGTAAAGTGCCTCACTTTTCAGAGAAAAAGCAGGCGGGGAAAATCAATGTGATCGGTCAGTGCATCCTGGATCCTGCGTCCGATGAAAGAGGGAATAAAGTGTTGTTCATTCCTGGCGGGCAGCCAATGAAGTACGAAGAGCTAGCCTGGCTGTCGGAAGCAGAAATGAATCTGGTCGTGCATCCCAGAGGCCTTGCTGTGGCGCGCTGGCTGCAAGAACACGCGCACGTGCCGTACAGCATTCAGTAGGAGTCAAGCCTGTGTCCAATGCTCGGTTATTCTGGCCTCTTCTAAGGAAACGCTGATGCAATCACAGAGTCAGTATTTCCCTGTATATAATGACGCCCTTTAGCTATAGCCTGCAGCGTGGATAAAAGGCATGCAATCATTCGAGAAAGACTGGGGAATCGTATAGACTTTTAAGCGGCGCGGAAGTTCGCACTTATTCTTGGGCTTTCATTAGGAAAGGCCAGTTAACGTTGCAGATATTGAGATTTTCATAAAAACTGCAACGTTAACTGGCCTTTTTCTCGTAGGCAGATATAATAAAGAAAGGAGGTTTTCTACTATGGAACTGTTCAAACGAGAGAAATATTTATCCAAAATTCGTGGATTTTATGATGCGGATGATATGATCAAAGTCATCACCGGGGTCAGACGCTGCGGCAAATCCTGCCTGATGCAGACCATTATGGGTGAACTTTCCGCTAACGGGGTCCCTGCGGATCACCTCATCTATCTGAATCTAGACAGCCGGAGCTATCGCCATATACAGACCGCTGAAGTGTTGGATCAGCTTATCGCTTCTTATGCATCGCTCCCCGGGCGCAAGTATCTGTTCATTGATGAAATCCAAAATGTCAGCCAGTTCGAGCGAGTCATTAACAGTTTTCGTGAAGACGGCGATTTTTCCATTTTCATTACGGGATCGAATTCCTATCTTTTGAGCGGTGAGCTTGTCACCAAGCTGACCGGCCGATACATTGCGTTCGAGCTTTATCCCCTGAGCTTCGACGAGTATGAAGAGATGAAGCAGTTTTATCACAAGGCGATTGATCCAGACCGCCTGCAGGAACTCTCCCAGTATATTTTGGAGGGCGGTTTTCCTCGGGCTATCGGATTCGCTGAACTTGCTGACAAGAGAACCTATGTCCAAGGGATCATACAGGAAATCTTTGAGAAAGACATTCGTCGACGGGTCAAGATCCGCGATCGACAGTCTTTTGAGACGGTGAGAAATTTCATCATCAACAACTTCGGGGCGACGACAAGCATCAGCAGTCTGCATGATTCGCTTCGCAAGAACGGGCTGGAGATCAGCCGCCAGACCATCGCGAGGTACATTCAGATTTTGGAAGACGCCAAAATTCTTTACTGTTGTGATCGATTTGACATGAAATCCAAACGTGCTTTGAGCGGAGAGAAGAAATATTATCTGGCAGATTTGAGCTTCTACTTCGCGCTAAACACTGACAATCGGATCAACTATGGCCCTGCACTGGAAAATATCGTGTTCATTTATGCAAGAAGTATGGGCTATGCGGTCAGCATTGGGCGCATCGGGGCGCTGGAATGTGATTTCATCCTGCGAGGCGGTGATATGCAGTATGCTTATGTGCAAGTCGCGCTCACTATCCTCAGCAGCCGTAAAACGGAAGATAGAGAGTATCGTCCGCTGGAGATGATTAGGGACAATTATCCAAAGTATGTCGCCACGTCAGACGCATTCCTCCAGCAAAGAAATGGAATCCAGCATATCAATATAATTGATTTTATGAAAAAACTGAGACGTTTTTAATCAGCGCTTCATTAACAGTATACGGCCTTCAAACTTATCGTATGAAGAAAGAAGGTCATTCCTATGCATATCGCGATTTCTGCTCCCATCAAGAAGGAGTTTGAGGAAACGGTTTCTCAGACGTTTCCTGACTCAACTTTCCCAGCTGGAAACTGCCTATAAAAGCCCATAAAATCTATGAATCGGCCCAATCCAATAGGTCACTTTACATTTTATCGATTCTGTGTATTCCTTGCCAACTGGCGCATGCACTGACGCAGGGCTCCGAGCGCCTCGCGCTGGATGAACCGACGAATCATCTTGATATCAAGTACCAGCTCCAGATCATGGATATCGTGAAGAGCTTCGGTCATACCGTGGTTGCGGCTGTGCATGACCTGAATATCGCAGCGATGTATTGTGATAGGCTGATCGCAATACAAGGCGGGAAGGTGGTCGGCGCGGGGAGGCTGAAGAAGCTCCTGACACCGGATTTCATCAAAAAACTCTATGGTGTGGACTGTGAGATCCACTATGGGGCGGATGAAAGGATGCATATCGTCTATATCCCGCAGCATTGGAGGAAGTAATTTTGTGTTGTCATACAGCAAAGAGCCATGTCAAATGCATGATGCATTTGACATGGCTCTTTTGTTTCCGGAGGGATTGCAATAGATGAGTATTTACGTCATTCACATCACATTATTTTATGAATGTGCTGGGCGTATAGCAGCTATAGACTAAACTTTATTTTTTGGAGGCTTATGGGGACAGCGACATGTTTATTTGAAATAGAAGCACAAATTTGATGAGGAACTTTAATTTGACAGCAATAGATTTGAGTTCATAAAATAATATTTTACTAAAATCAGCTTGACTATATACCTGCTATAGTGAGTATACTGCTGTTATATTAAGATGTGATGGACGTAATGAGATAATTAAGAAAGATAACATAGATGGTTTGCTCGAAAGAGCTGTTTCATAGCAGAGGGTTCATGATTGATAAACTGATACGGGCAGTCTTGCTTCTCATCGGACTGCTCTGGTTCGCCGGATGCGGCTTTATCCAGTCGCCATCTTTACCGGAAAAAATGGCTGGAACTACAACAATAAATAATTTTGACTTTGATGGGAAACCGACGCAGATACAAGTGCAGGGAGTTCCTGAGCGAGTGATCGTGGCCAGACCAGAGATATTGGATGCATTGCTGGCATTGCACGCAGAAAATCATATTTGCGCTGCGTATATTACTAGGGACAAGGCGGAGCAGATCCCTGAGCTGCAAAAGAAAATGCCAAAGGCTGTGTTTTACACATCGGAGATGGATCGGGAGACGGCCTTGATGATGCATCCTGATTTCATACTTGGATGGCGTATGTCATTCCGCAAAGGAGCTCTAGGTGATACTGCGTTCTGGCGAGAAAGAAACATTCCCGTTTATATCGAAGAAAATTCCGGACCGGTTCCTGCGGTAGATCCTTTCCCGCCATCAACTGTAGAAACAGAGATGAGGTTCATTCAGAATATGGGACGGCTTTTTCAAAAAGAAGAAGTGGCGGATGGCATAGTAAGAAATATCCAAAGCGCCTTAGATGAAGGAATCGCAAAAGCCAGAGAGGTTCCGGCCAGACGGGTCATTACTATCGAATTCATGAGAGATAAGATCGAAGTATTCGGCGATAAACTGCTGTCGGGTGATATTATTCGAAAGATTGGCAGTACGAATATCCAGTTCGATACGGCATTTATCAGTCGGGAGGAGCTTCGCATGTGTGGAGCGGATACCTTGTTTATTGTCTATCATGGGAATGAGCAAGAAGGAGCTAATGCGTTAGCGCAGATTCAGGTTCCTGAATTCAGCGATATTCCTGCGGTGAAAAATGGCCGTGTATTCCTGCTTCCCTATAGAAATGTTTGCGCAAGTCATGCTTATACAGCCCAAACCATCAGGGAAATTTCTAATGGGCTTTATTTTTATTAGAAGAGGAGAATCATTATGAAAAAGTCTATGAAGATGTTACTTTCAACAGCCATGTGGTTGACAATAATGGGGGGGTACAGGCCGCTGACACTTCCGTACTGGAGGAAGTGATCGTCAATGCGGATAAAGACAAGGCCTATGCCGGCGGCTATTTGTCGCAGAATACATCTTTGGGGATGCTTCGTAATAAAGACATGATGGAGCTTCCTGCGGCTACGATGACCATCACCGATCAGTCTATTAAAGATTTTGCCATTTCTGGAAATAATGAAGTGATGGATATTCTTTCTTTAAATCCATCCATTCGTCGCACCACCAGTCCCAATGTGGTGTCCGTGAGAGGCAAGTATACCACAGCATCCCAGATGAGTGTCAATAATATCCCCGGTATGTACAGTAATTTCACGATGGGAACGAACTTTATTGGAAATCTTGATGTGCTGGGAGGCCCATCTTTAGTTTATTCCGGAAGTACCACGCAAAATGTCATTGGCGGTACAGTAAACTATCGTTCCAAAGTAGCGGAGAAAGAACCATTAACAACCGCCAATGTGAAGTATACCAGTACAGGAAATCTGCAGGAGTCCGTCGATATGAGCCGTCGCTTTGGAAAAGATGGTGCATGGGGGATCCGCATCAATGCATTGACTGGGGATGGGAATCTGGCTACCCATGGAGAAAAACTCAAGAATAGAAATATCTTCGTTAATTTGGATCATCAAAGTGCTGATAGCTCGACCAACTTACTTATGGGGTATGCCAGAAGTCTGCATAAAGGCGGAAACAGCCTATTTCAGACGGTTTCTTCCACTGAACTGAATCCTTTGAGTAAGATGCCGTTTTTGCCTGCGGCTCCAGATGGAAAGCACAATTTGAATCCAAGCTGGGCATATACAGAGAGCAAGACCTGGCTGATGACATTGAACCACGACCAGAAGCTCAATGACCATTGGACAGCATTCCTGAATGCAGGAATTATGAGGAACGATACGCCGGTCAATATTTCTGGCTCAGCTATGACCGCCGGGATTTTGCAGTTCAATCCGGATGGCAGTTTTGGGGGTACATTCAAAAGAGACTTAACCATTGGTGCATCTGGTAGCACAGCCAGATATATTGGGACGGGCCTTCGCTCAGAATATGATTTCGGCTTCATGAAAAATGAATTCCTCTTTGCCGTGGATCGGAACAGCGCGGTCAATAGAACAGCATCCCCTCGCAAATTGGGGACTTACATCGGCAATCTGTATCAGAACAATGACTGGGCAGCACCGGATTTGACAAAAGTCAGCACGCGTCTTGGCAGCAAGTATACGACTAAGGGCTATACACTGATGGATACCATGAAGTTCATGGATGATAAATTGATTGTAAATGCCGGGTTGCATCATCACAGCTACCAGAGCCGCAGCTATAACGCCAATGGAACGATCAAAGATGAAAAAGACTACGATGGCAACTGCCCGACATATGGCATCGTGTATCGCTTTACGCCATCGCTTTCTGTTTATGCCAATCACACAGAGACATTCCTTGGTGGAACCGTAGTTCCTACAGGTAAGGGATATAAGAATGAGGGTGATTTGTTGGATCCGGCTAAGACAAAGAGTAACGAGTTCGGTATCAAACTGAAAAAGGGTAAATTCACGCATACGTTGGCTATGTATGAAACCAAAGAACCTGGAACTGTAACAACATCGGATAACTATTACAAGTATGACGGGGAAACAAAGTATAAGGGAATCGAATGGACAACTGCCGGCACGATTGGAGATAAACTGGATTTTATTGCATCCATTGGGTTCAACCGTTATATCTGGACAAGATACAGCAATCCCAAATTCAACGGCATGACAGCGGATGGTATTCCGAAATGGAATGGTAATCTGGCATTGGCTTATCACGCAACGGATGATTTGACAGTACTGGGAAGAGCCAGCTACATCGGCAAGAGCCATATTGGACATGGAACCTACACCGTGCCACAGTATTACCGTTTCGACTTGGGGTTCAAGTATGAGTCTGTCATGGGCCATACCCCGGTGACTTGGTCGGCCATGTACTACAATGTGACCAATAAGAAAGGTTGGTATAGTGCGGATCAGGGAAACCAGATTCTTGCTGCAGATCCGAGAACTTTCGTAGTGTCTGCGGAAATTAAATTCTAATCGCGTATTCTGATTTCAAAGGAAAGCGATAGTTCACACAAAAAGCCGGTACCGATCTGATCAGCCCCTGTCAAGGTAGACATGGCAAATATCTAAAAAATTATAGCCGTAAGTTCCATGTTGGTGTTTTAGTATCCACATGGGATTTGCGGCATTTTTGTTATGCCGCGAATTTCGCTTTGTATTTCTGAATCCGTTTGTTCTCGGCAATCGGGAACTGTTCCGGGTTCTTCGCGTGCAGAGCTGCCGTACGAACTTCCATTGGCGTCCTTACTCCAAATCATTCCTGAAAACGTTCGTAATTGTAAAAATGGACGTATTGGTCGATGGCCGAACGCAGCTCGCCGCCGCTACTTAACTTGTTCAGGAAATACATCTCTGTCTTCACAATTCCCCAGAAACCTTCCACTGGGCAATTGTCGATGCAATGCCCAACGCGGGACATGGATTACTCCATACCCTGCTTCGAGAGCTTGAACTGGAATGCTTTACTGGTATACTGGAATCCCCTGTCACTGTGGAACAGCGGGTGTGCATCCGGATTTTTGCGAATCGCCTGCTCAAATGTGTCAAACACCAGCTTGTTGTCATTGTGTCCGCTTATGACGTAGGCGACAATCGACCGATCATAGAGATCGAGGATGGCGCTCAAATAGAGCTTTTTGACAACTGATCCTTCGTACCATTTGAATTCTGTCACATCCGCTATCCACTTCTGGTTCGGTCGTTCTACCAGAACATCCCTGTGAAGGATGTTCTCTGATGTGGCTTTTGGTGCGGCCCTTCTGTATTTTGCCTTCTTGCACCGGATCACGGAATGGATATTGAGCTCCTTCATGAGTCGATGAATGCGGTTCCTGCTGTAATGCGTGTGGTTCAGGCGATTAATCCAATCAGTCATGCGCCGATAGCCCAGGATGTGGTGGAATCGTTCATCATACTCTTGGATTAGTTGGGCGATGATCTCGTTTTCTTTTTCCGCTTTTGGGACATCTCGCTTCAGCCATTGATAATAGGATGCTCTCCTAATACCGACCTGACCACACAGCCAGCAAATGCCCCAGCCCTTTTCTGCGTGGCACTGCTGGATTGCTTCATAGGTTATGGCATGGCGCAGCCTTATGAAAGAGGCCTCATCCTGTTCCTCGTATTTCCTTACCCAGTCACGAAGACTCCGCTCGGATATCCCATTCGCTCTGGCGATTTGTCGGTAAGATCCTTTGCCGGAAAGATATTCGCTCACTCCGGCAAGCATCCAATCTGCTGAATGTTTCCTTTTGGCCATAAAAAAATCCCCCTAAAGCAGTTTGGCTATTTACCTTGTCTGCTTTAGGGGGATCATATCACAGTTGCAGGGCTTCTTTTATTTTTCGTTTGAGAGTGCGTTCAGGCTTTGTCGGTTTCATTGGAAGATAGAGCTCTTTACAATTTCTATAAGAAAAGAACCCTTTCGAAGTCATCGGCAGGGGACGATGTTTCGGGAAGGAATGACGTGCAGTGTCCTATCAGCACGTGACATAGTTGATGAAAAAAAGTAAAAATATGTACTTGTTTTTGACAGCGATAATATAAGATGAAAAGCACAAAAGGGAGGGAAGTGAATGATTGCTAGAAAGGGCTATATGAGAGAAGCAAGATGGTATGTATCCTCGACTTTGTTCTGGGGCTTGCCGCCGGAGAGGTGGTTTGAGCTGGCAGGGAGCCATGGACTGGCGGGATTGGAAATCTGGGTGCAGCAGCTACAGTCGGAAGGAATCTCGCCGGAGAGGATCGGTCGGCTGCGAGAAAAGAGCGGGTTGGCACTGACGGTGCACAGTTTCAGCTGGGATCTGAATTTGATCTCTTTATCAAGGCCTATGCGGCGGATGGCGGTCAAGCTCAGCAAGCGTGCGGTGGATATGGCGGCGCAGATAGGGGCGGATCAGGTCACCGTTCATCCCGGTCGGGAGGGGCTTCTCCTTCCGGGGGTAGATTTCGATGCGATGCAGGCGGAGGCCGCAGCTTCAATCGGTCAGTATGGGAAGAAATCAGGGGTTTCAGTTTCTTTTGAAATCATGGAGAAGATCCCTAAAGAGCGATTCACTTCCGCAGAAGCGGTGCTGCGGATGGAACGATGTGCAAAAATGGGGGTCTGCTGGGGATACACAGAGGATCTTGCGCATTGCGATACGGAGGAGGAAGTGTTCCGTACGGCGCAGGTTCTTTCGGGAAGGCTGAAGGAATTTCATGTCAGCAATAAGAAGGGTAAAGCGCGGCATGTGGCTGATGTGCGGGGCGGGGATTTTGATCTGCCGTCTATAACGCATCGGCTGATGGAGTATGAACTGCCTATGGTACTGGAGGGCTATGATCCTTCCGGACAGGCAGAGCGGTTCGAGACGACGTGGAAATGGCTTACGGAGGCATGATTCTCCTTATAATAAAACAGTCTGTCTATATAGATGTGAGTGATAAGGGAATGCGATGATGGTTTCATTCGTATTTCACTGGAAAGGAATATTATGAAAAAGACAATGAAAGTCATGGCTTTTGGAGTTTGTACAGCAGCGGCTGTACTTTTTGCAGGATGCGGCAGCTCTGCGCCAGCTTCTTCTGCAGCAGAAAAGGCGGAAGGGGCTTTGAATCTGTATACGTCGCAGCCGGAAGCGGATGCACAGAAGCTGGTCGAAGCCTTTAATAAGAAGTATCCTGATGTGAAGGTGAAGATTTTCCGCTCTGGTACGGAAGAGGTCATCAGCAAGGTCATGGCGGAGAAGAAAATGGGACAGATGCAGGTGGATGTCCTGCTGGTGGCGGATGCAGCGACCTTTGAGCAATTGAAGAAGCAGTCGATTCTTGTCAATTATGAATCACCGGAAATGAAGTCTATCCCAGAAGAGCTGGTGGATAAGGATCATACCTATGTCGGTACGAAAGCGATCGCCACGGGTATCATGTACAATACGAATCTGGTGAAAGAGGCGCCGAAGTCTTTCATGGACTTGACGAAGCCGGTGTACAAGGATATGGGGATCATGCCTAGCCCGCTGTATTCCGGAGCGGCGGCTTATAATCTGTCTTTGATGACGCGCACGAGCGGTCTTGGCTGGGATTTCTACAAGGGCCTCAAAGAGAATGGAATGAAGGTCGATAAAGGAAATGGCGGTATCCTGAAGGCTGTCGGGGAAGGACAGAAGGGGGTCGGCATCGTCGTAGATTTCATGGTCTTCCGAGCGCAGAAGAAGGGGGCACCTGTCCAGTTTGTATACCCTGCAGAGGGTTCCCCGATCGTGACGGAACCGATCGGCATCGTCAAAGGTGCGAAGAATGAAAAGATGGCCAAGTTGTTTGAAGACTTTATCCTGTCGGAAGAGGGACAGACATTCACAGCAGAGATGGGGTATATTCCAGTCCGCAAAGGAGTGAAAGCACCGGAAGGCATGAAATCCATCGAGGAACTGAAAATCATGAGTGGTAACCTCGCGGATCTGGTAAGCAATCGAGAGGCGGATAAGAAAGAGTTCACCAGCCTCTTTCAGAAATGAGAATGAGGATCGCGAGATCAGTCAGTCCGGGGGTTGGGATGCGGTTGCTGCTTGGCGTCATGGCATTGGGACTGTTCGTTTTCCCACTGATCCGTCTGTTGCTGCTGTCGTTGGGGGCAGAGGATAGCTCATGGAGTCTTGAGGGTTATCGCCTGCTGGTATCTGATGAACGGGCGTCCACGGCCATCGTGAATACGATCTATATTTCGATCGCATCAGCGCTCATTTCTTCCTTCTTAGGTACGCTCATGGCGTTCCTGGTGGGGTATACGAATATCCACTATAAAAAAATCATCGAGATGCTGATATTTCTTCCCTTTGTGATCCCTGCCTACGTCATGACGATCTCATGGACGGGACTGACTTCGCCGGGCGGCGCTCTGACGCTCTTTTTGAAAGAGCTGGGGCTGCCGGGGATCGATCTGTATACGATGGGGGGAATCATCGCGATGCTCGGTATCTGCCATATGTCTGTCGTCTATGTGACGGTGATTCACCGGCTTCGGCAGATTTCCATGGAAATCGACTGGGCGGCGCGGGCGTCCGGTTCTTCCCTGTGGCGATCGATCCGGAGGATCGATCTGCCGATGGCAGCATCAGCCATAGCCGGCGGCGGTGTACTGGCTTTTCTGGCGGATATAGATAATTTCGCAGTCCCCGCCTTTCTGGGGATTTCTTCCAATATCCCGGTGCTCAGTACGTACATCTACGAGAAAGTCATCAGCTTCGGACCGGGTTCCTTCGAGTATGGAGCGGTTCTGTCTGTGGTCTTGTCTGTCATCGCGCTATCTGGTACCCTGCTGGCGGCACGCCTTGGCAAAGCTGTGGGGGAGGAAGAGAGTCATCACGCTGAGAGTGAGGCGCGTATTATCCTTCAGCGTCCGATCAGGCATGGAGTAGAGTGGATGGTTTTGGTTTTTCTCCTCTCCATCAGTGTCATCCCTTTCTGTTATATGGCTGTCAGCGCTCTTTTGAAGACATTCAACTTCTCGCTCCGTATGGAAGATATGACGTGGGATAATTACCGCTTTGTTCTCACCAATGACAGTGTACGCGAAGCGGCATGGAATAGTCTATGCATGGCCGGCATGGGGACGATGCTGTGTCTGCTACTTGGTACATGGGTGGCGTATCACGTGGTACGCAGAGGAAACCGCATGGCGATCTTCGTGGAACAGATGGCAGGGATGACCTATTCCGTGCCGGGGATCGTATTGGCGCTAGCACTCATTTTCTACTGGAGTCAGCCGCTGCCGGGGCTGCATACGGGGCTGTATGGCTCCTATACCATACTGATCCTTGGCTACGTGACGCGATACATGGTGGTGCAGATTAAGAACAGTGCTGCTGCCATGCAGTTCATGTCTCGCTCGGCTGAAGAGGCAGCGATGGTCGCAGGAAGCAGCGTTTTCCATATGTGGATCAGGATCATCATTCCGCAGTTGGCGTGGCCGGCGTTATCTGGCTCATTTTTCATCTTCCTGTCTGCTTTTACGGAACTCACCATGTCTTCTGTCATGGCATCGACGGATACGAAAACCATCGGACTGACTATTTTCAATCTGCAGCAGGCGGGAGACTATAGCCTGGCGGCTGCCGTATCCTCGGTCATCTTAGTCGTTATGATGATAGGCTCGCTGCTGCGCCTTCTAGGTAAATGACGGGAAAAAGAGAATTTCATAGAAAAGATAAGGAGTGAATCATTGATGTCTCTTTTGATAGATCATATCTCTATGGCCTATGGGAATACACAAGTACTGAAAGATATTTCCGCAGAGATACAGAGAGGAGAATTCCTATCCATCCTAGGCCATTCGGGCTGCGGGAAAACGACTCTGCTCAAGATACTGGCCGGATTCATCCGTCCTGTGGATGGAGAAATTAGAATGGATGGTGTGCTGTACTCAGATCGCTGTCAGGCGCTCACCCCGGATAAGCGGGATATGGGGATGGTATTTCAGTCATTTGCTTTATGGCCGCATATGACCGTCAGGGAGCATATCGCATTTCCTTTGCAGTGTCGGAATAAACATATGTCAAAAGAAAAGCGAGAAGAGCGGATCGAGGACGTCCTTCAAGCGACCGGACTGACCGATCTTGCAGAGCGCTATCCTGATGAACTTTCCGGCGGGCAGCGCCAGCGAGTGTCCCTCGCCAGAGCCATTGCGCCAGGCCCTGCACTCCTTTTGATGGATGAGCCCCTATCCGCACTCGATGCTGATCTGCGTATCTCTATGAGGAAAGAAATCAAACGTATCCATCGCCTGACGGGTGCTACCGTGGTCTTCGTCACGCATGACCAAGGGGAAGCCCTCTCCATGTCCGATCGCATCATGATCTTGCAAAACGGCAGGATCGAGCAGCTCGGGACACCCGAAGATATCTATCTGCAGCCGGCGACAACTTTTGTTGCATCCTTCATCGGGCGATGCAATTTTTTCCATGGAAAGTGGGAGGGAGAGACCTTCCACGCAGCCGAAGGACAATTCGTTTGCGGCGGCAAGAATGTAGCCGATGTCTTCCGCAAGGCCGATGTCTGCCCCGTACGCCCCGAGCAACTCTCTATGAATCGTGTAGGATGCGGCATCCATGGTATCGTACGAGAAAAACAGTATAATGGGCGAGAAATCCATTATGCCGTATCAAGCGGCAATGACTTGTTTACCGTATATACCAGCGCCGGAGAGCGCTTTGCCATCGGAGAGGAGGTGTACCTGCAATGCCGATAAAACCAGTCTTTGATTTACATACTCATACTATGGCCAGCGGACACGCCTACTCGACACTGCTGGAAAATCTGACAGAGGCGAAGCACAAGGGGCTTCTTGCAATGGGCACATCCGACCACAGCCCGGGCATGATACACACCACACACAAGGCCTTTTTTGAAAACTACAAAATACTGCCGCGCACATTCGAAGGTGTGCGCCTCTTGCGTGGCATGGAGGCCAATATCATCGACTATGAGGGAACCGTAGACGGCGGGCTCGTCATGAAAGACCTAGATTACGTGATCGCCAGCCTTCACACCCCCTGCATCAAAAGCGGCAGCGTGGAAGACAATACGCGCGCCATCATTGGTGCCATGAAAAATCCGTGGGTCAAGATCATCGGCCATCCTGACGACGCCCGCTATCCCATAGACATCGAGAAAGTGGTACAGGCTGCGGTCCACTACGGGGTGGCACTGGAACTTAATAACAGCTCCCTGCGTCCGAACTGCACGAGAAAAAATGGCATCGTCCTCGAACGTCTGCTGGCCGGGACCATCATGAAGTATCGCGCGAAAGCCGTCATGGGTAGCGATGCACACGTCTGGTGCGATATAGGAAATTTCACGGAATGCATTGCCATGCTGGAAGACATGCATTTCCCGGAAGAGCTGCTGCTGAATCAGTCGGTCGACGGACTGGACGTACTGCTTGAGAAGCGACATATAGAAGACACTGTATCTCTCTTCTGAGGGATATCATTTTCGGCATCACCGTATGAGTACCATGAGGTGGTGCTTTTTGCTATGTGATAGGTCGCAGGTATCGAGAAGACCGCATGAAGAGAACGTTCCAGAAAAAGAACGGGAGCCGGGGACAGCTGTGGCATGATTCTTGGGGTGTCGGTTGTCTTTTTCTTAAAATTCATTTTCTTTGCTGTTGGAATAAAATGAATGACAGCTTGACATGGTGGCGATGGAGGAGTATATATTAAAATAAGAAATAGACAGCATGCGTTATTTTCCTCGGGGGAAAATATAACACATACTGCTATATGACTGGTTATTCTATAAGGAGGACTCCATGATGAAAAGGAAACAATCTGTATTGATGATGGCAGTCATGACTGCATTGTTAACCTCGAATTTCGGGGTGTTTGCTTCTGACTTGTCGGAATTGCCCAAAGAAAACTTTGTAGTCACTGGCAGTGGTCAGGGCACCTATGGGACATATGATGGAAAAATAGGAACCTTTACTTGGACCAAGGATAACCAGACGGCCCAAGGGGATAAGCAGGGCGATATTATTTCGGTATCAAAAGGCGCATCCTTGAAAATTCAAAACCTGGACTCTTTAAATTTCAAGGAAGAGCTGGATTCCACTACAAAAAAGCAGTCTGTAGATGCTGCGCTTAAAGCTTTTGAAGGCGCTTCTGTAACCATGAACATCAAAAATTTGAATTTTGGTAGCAAAGACGATGTACTGAAAGCCGATCAGGGGCTTCATGCCTATGGCGGGACTATAAAGGTCACGGCGGATAATATCTATGGAAATGTACGGGGATCCGCTTTTCTCATGAACCAGAGTGTGGAAAGTGGTGGTACTGTCTATCAGGGGATACTGACTGTTCATGCGAATCAGAATATCGATCTGACCAGCAATTATCGTGGGCTTGTCGGCGCCCAGTCATATCAGAAGACGCCGGGAGACAATGGTAAAGCGGTATCACAAATCACCGCAGACGGAACCATTGCTCTCAACGTGACTGGATCTGAACCAGGGCAGGCTGTTGTCAATGTATTAGCAAGCAGTTGGGGAGGACCAGACCCATTGGTGGGTGGTGGTGATGTGGACCTTACGATCGCTGGGAAGAAAGGCGTCACACTGAGGAGCGATCACGGGTTCGGAGTTTCCAGTATCTTGACGATTGGCGACCATGATGCCAATCAGGCAAAGATTGCTATCACGTCAAAGGAGGGAGATGTATCCATCCTCTCCTATGGCAATGCCATTCAAGCTACCGTGAAAAATAATCATAATACCCAGGCGGCATCTGGTATCGATGTGTCCGGAGCCAATGTCAATGTGGTGAGCCGGAATGGAATCGCGCTCCTATTGGGGCGCAATGCTAGCGTGAACGTAGGCACGAATAAGAATCAAGGCGTGGTTCATATCTCCGGAAAGGAGCTGGCTGCTGATGTGGGGCATGGTTCTCAGCTGACTATGGGGAATGGCACGAATGATACTACCATTCGGCTCAGCGGTCGAATCAACGTAGCAGATGGCGGCACTGTCACAGTGGCAGATAGGACAACCACGGTCATCGATGCTGATTCTTTAGGGACGAAGGCTCTGGTTTCCGTCGGAGGTACCGGGACATTTACCGCAGAAGGAAATGCCAAGCTGGTCGTCAAAGGGGCTGATACGGGGGCTGCTTTATATCAAAAGGAAGGCACAAGCACGATCGATTTTTGGTAGGCAAAAAATACCAGCTTTGACAATCCATTCCAGTATTTGGATGATGCGGGGAGAGTCAAGGCCGGTATCACCGAGGCCAATCAGCAGGGCATCGCAGGCTATATCGCACCAGCTGTCGCCATTGCCGCGACAGGCAAGAATGATAAAAAAATGGCTGCTTTCCTTAGAAATGGGAAAACCTCCTATAATGATGCCATTGGCATCGGACAGGCAGGTGGCATCGAGCACAGCACCTATGCCGTGACGGGCCTTTTCACGGATGCTCTCACGGACCGTGAAAATACACCGGAAAAAGATCTGTGGGCCAAAGGTTTCCATAGCAAAGAAAACATCGACGGTCTTGGATTTGATGGCGGCGACCTCTCTCTGGATACCCAGTACAATGGCACTGTAGTCGGCATGGATCTCTATCGGAAAGCCAATACCACTGCAGGCGTAGCCATCGCCTATGCGGATGGGAATAGCAGCAGCTCTGATGGGGTCGCTTATACCAAGAATGATGCGACCTATCTGGGAGCATCTTTATACGGTCTGAAAGACCTCGGGGGCTATCGTCTGGCAGCGGATCTCTCCTATGTGGGCGGCAGCCATGACATCACCCAGTACAATGCAGATAAAGTCATCACCGCAAAACCGGATACTGAAGCATGGACTCTTGGCGTGAAAGCCATGAAGGACTATGATCTGGGAGAGGGCATCCTGACGCCCTATGCAGGCCTTCGCTATCTTCGTCTCACTACAGACAGCTACACCTCCAGTGCGGGTCTTTCCTATGACAAAGAGAACCAGAACCTCTTCCTCCTGCCGATTGGTGTAAATTATTCCCTCCATCTGAATCGCGGCAGCTGGGATGTCAAACCGTATGCAGGCCTTAGCTACATTTGGACCATGGGCGATAGAAATGCCGATCAGACCGTATCCTTCGGCACGGCATCAGATGTCTTCTCCTATGACGTGGCTGATGCAGGCAGCTTCCTTGGCAAAGTGGGAGTCACGGCCTCTAAAGGAGCCTGCACATTCGGCGTAGGCTATGCCTACCAGACCGGCAGCAGCGTAGACAGCTCTACTTGGACGCTGCAGGCCTCTTACGCTTTCTGATTTTATAACGCCCTGCAGTAAAACACCCTCTGATGAGTCTCTTATCTCACCAGAGGGTGTTTTTTATTTGCGGAAGTATGAGATAGGAAATAGGGCTTTTGCTTATGCCTTGGTGGTTCTTTTGAGGAAGACGCAAATTTATCGCGCGGATCACAAATTCCTTTCTTTTAATCAGCGTCTCTTTAATTCGCCTTTTGGCGTAACATACTCCCGTGCAGGACAAAAACATGATATAATAATTGTCGATAAATGACAGCAGCTATGGCTGCCCGGTGAAGCAGGGGTGTATGTATGCATTTTCAGGATGAATTGACCATCGATATGACGCATTTTTCCGGCGAGGGCTGGGGGATCACGGAGGAGGAGATCGATGCCTGCAAGGAGCGCATCCGTGAGGCGGCGCTTTCTGTGGAGCGGCTTCGGAAGAGCGGGAAGGGGCCGGACGGCAGTCTCGTGCTTTTCCCGCATCTGCCGTATCTCCTGGAGGAAGAGGTTTTGATCTCCAAAGAGGAGAGAGAGAGGCTGCTTGCGCTCTCGAAGCTGGCGAAGGAGCAGGATATCGTGGTGTCGATCGGTATCGGGGGCTCGTATCTTGGAAATCAGGTGCTTTTTGATCTTTTCTGCGGACAGTACTGGAATCTGATGACGAAGGAGGAGCGCCACGGGTATCCGCAGCTGTACTTTGCGGGGCAAAATCTGGATCCGGTGAGTCTTCTCTCGCTGGTGGAGCGTATCCGGCGGAGCTCGCAGACAGCGTGGTGGAAGCACAAGGTGCTGCTGGTCGTGAATTCGAAGTCCGGGACGACTTTGGAGCCGGTCATGGCAGAGCGGGCGCTGCGTGAGATGCTGGGGAAGTTCTGCGAGGTGAGCGTCATCGCGGTGACGGACAAGGAGAAGGGGGCGCTGCGTTCTCTGGCGGAGAAGAATGGCTGGCCATGCTTCACGGTGCCGGATGGCATCGGCGGACGTTTCAGTATTTTCTCCCAGGTGGGGCTGGTCTTTGCGATGCTTTCGGGGATCGATATCCGGGATTTCCTGGCGGGGGCGAGGATGACGGAAGAGGCTTGCCGCAGTCTTTCGCTTTCGGAGAATCCGGCGCTGCAGCTGGCGGTCCGTAAGTATCTGGCGCGGGAAAATCATGGTGTCGATGCGGAGATCATCATGCCGTATGGGGACAGTCTCCGCTCGCTCGGCTGGTGGTATGCACAGCTTCTGGGTGAGTCTTTGGGAAAGGCGCTCACGGTCTCCGGGGAAGAGATCCACTATGGCCGTATCCCGGTCGCAGCGGTGGGGACGACGGATATGCATTCGTTGACGCAGGAGCATCAGGAGGGGAAACGGAATAAGCTCGTGCAGTTCATCTCGGTCAGGGAATCGAGGGAAGACGCGGATATCCTCTGTGATGAGGGGGAAGAGCGCGGCCCGGTCCCGCTTTCCTATATGCTTTCTGCGGCACAGCGCTCGGATGAGGAGGCGCTGGCCCATGATGGCCGCATGAGCTGTGATCTCATCATGAGAAGGTGTACGCCTTTCCATGTGGGGGCGCTCATGTATTTTCTCTTCCTCACGATCGCCTACGAGGGGGCGCTTGCGGGCGTCAATGCCTATGACCAGCCGGGAGTGGAGAGTTATAAGAAGATCCTCCATGCGGATCTGAAAGAGTATATCGTGAAGCATAAGAAGTGACTAGGGACTGGTGGCTGGTGACTAGTGGCTAGGGACTAGGAATAAGGGAGTAGGAATAAAAAACCGCAGCGGCGATGCCGCTGCGGTCTTTTGCGCGCTAAGGAAAGGCAGATTCATTGCAGAGTATAATCGGAAAGGGGGACATTGACAGCAGGCGGCTTTCTCGTAACGTCATTTCGAGCGAAGTCGAGAAATCTTCCTTGCCCTGCGGTTATCCATGTCAGTGTGAAAATGAAAACCGACGTCTTTGTGTTTCGTTTCCCTGCTGTATCACGTCGTCCGTTTATGGGTCTGCCAGAAAGATCCCTCGGCTGCGCTCGGGATAACGAAACGGGGAGCGGATGGTTTCTCACTCGTTTTCAGATCGCTGCCATCCATCCGCTTCCTTCGGTGTGTCCCTCTTCAACGAGTTCGCAGCGGGGAGGAATGCCCGAAGAACTGCGGAGAACGTTTTTCTCGTATCGTCGCAGAGTATAATCGGAAAGGGAACATTGGCAGTAGGCGGCTTTCTCGTAACGTCATTTCGAGCGAAGTCGAGAAATCTTCCTTGCCCTGCGGTTATCCATGTCAGTGTGAAAATGAAAATCGACGTCTTTGTGTTTCGTTTCCCTGCTGTATCACGTCAGCCGTTATGGGTCTGCCAGAAAGATCCCTCGGCTGCGCTCGGGATGACGAAACGGGGAGCGGATGGTTTCTCACTCGTTTTCAGATCGCTGCCATCCATCCGCTTTCTTCGGTGTGTCCCTCTTCAACGAGTTCGCAGCGGGGAGGAATGCCCGAAGGACTGCG
>SKEO01000261.1_pt1 | contig 52229 bp, 40 predicted proteins | sample 4826801 | NCBI WGS metagenome assembly SKEO01 (sample SAMN11008807, study PRJNA524170) | human gut metagenome | biome: Human fecal sample; material: Feces; isolation source: fecal sample from pouch patient p3 | host: Homo sapiens | place: Israel: Tel-Aviv | collected 2016-02-25 | reverse complement strand
TTCACTATATCGGGGTGTTCTTTCATTGGAGAGTATGGTATACTCGGCTTAGTTCAACAAATAAGAATTTGGCGAGGTGATTTACATGAAAAAGAGCACATCAAGAATCGTCGGTTTGGTAATGCTGATTATAGCTGTTGCATTTATAATGTTTGCGGTGAACCATCCAGAAATGAGTTTTCCTTGGAACAATACCATTACTTGGTTACTGTATGGTTTGTATGTTCTTGTGACAGTCGTGCTACTTATTGCACCTAAGATGAAGAAGTAAACAATTCCAGTTTGCTGTACTCGTTCCTAGCAGGGTTTGGGGCAGGCACGCCCCAACAAGAAGCTGTCCCAAAGGGGCAAGAATTTTCAAGAATTGAAAATTTGTGGCCACGGGACGGTTCTTGCTCTCACCTTTTTCGCTGCGTTTCGCAATTTTCACATTTCAATCTGCTCGCAGATTGTTGACAAGCTGCGCTTGACCCGATACTATAAAGGCAACCCGAACACGCTGCCAAGGAGGTGCAACCATGACCGCCGTAATCTACGCCCGCTATTCATCCGACAGCCAGCGCGAAGCGTCCATTGAGGGACAGCTGCGCGACTGTAAGGACTACGCCGAGAAGAACGGCATCACCGTGGTCGGCACCTACATTGACCGTGCCTACTCTGCCAAAACGGATGATCGCCCAGACTTTCAGCGGATGATCAAGGATAGCGGAAAGAAAATCTTCGATGTGGTTCTGGTCTGGAAACTGGACCGCTTTGCCCGGAACCGCTACGATGCCGTGAACTACAAGTACCAGCTGGAAAAGAACGGTGTCCATCTGGTGTCTGCCATGGAACCCATCTCGCAGGGACCTGAAGGAATTATGGTGGAAAGTATGCTGATTGGCATGGCGGAATACTATTCCGCCGAGCTCGCCCTGAAAGTGGCGCGCGGTGAGCGCGAAAACGCCCTCCAGTGCAAGTACAACGGCGGTATGGTGCCGCTGGGCTTCACCATTGGCAAGAAGGACAGGCTGTACCATATCGACCCGGAGACGGCTCCCATCGTGCAGGAGATCTTCACCCGGTACGCCAACGGCGAGCCTGCCGAGAAGATTGCAGCATCCCTGAACGAGCGCGGTCTGCGTACCCGCACCGGGAAGCCGTTCGTGAAGAACAGCTTCTTCCAGATCTTCCGCAACCGCCGCTACATCGGCGAATATCGCTACAAGGACATTGTGACGCCGGGTGGCATTCCGGCCATTGTTGACCAGGACTTGTTCGACCGGGTGCAGCAGCGTTTCGAGCAAAACAGGATCGCCCACGGTCGGCCTGCAAAAGAGGATGTGAGCTATCTGCTAACCACCAAGCTGTTCTGTGGCAAGTGCGGTACGCTCATGGGCGGCGAGAGCGGCACCAGCCACATGGGAAATACCTACTATTACTACAAGTGCGGCAATGCCAAACGCCACGGCAAGGCGCACTGCGACCTGAAAGCCATCCGCAAAGAGCCGCTGGAACGGTTCGTGGTGGAGACTGCCATCAAGGTGATTTTCAGCGATGAAATCATCGAACGGCTGATAGATTTAGTCATGGAAGCCCAGCAGAAGGAGAACACCCGGCTGCCTATTCTGAAAGACCAGCTCCGTGATACGGAGAAGCGGCTGGCAAACCTTCTGGAAGCTATTGAACAGGGCGTCCTGACCCCGACTACCAAGCAGCGGTTGGACGAGCTGGAAGCCCGGAAAGAAGCCCTGAACACCAGCATTCTGGAAGAAGAGCTGAAAAAGCCCGTCCTGACCCGTGAGTGGATTCGGTTCTGGCTTGAAAAATTCCGCAAGGGTGACGTGGGCAGCACGGAGCACCAGCGGCAGATCATTGATACCTTTGTCAACTCGGTCTACGTCTTTGATGACCGGGTCGTACTCAATTTCAACTTCACGGATGATGCCAAAACGGTCACCCGTGAGGAAGTGTTGGGTTCGAGTGCTGTGGACAATGCTCCACCAAACGAAAGCCTCTAACGAAAGTTAGGGGCTTTTTTGTTGCGTTTGCCACTGTCTCACGTCAGAGCAGGACGGTACAGGACTCGAACAGGGCGGCTCTGACGACGCCAGTCGGCAGAGTAAGCAATCAGCCCAGTTGGGCTGTTGCTTAGCCCGCGGTTCCTGGACCCGTAGGAATGTCTACCAAGGTCGTACGAACCCGATTCTTTATGAAAAAGAGTTCGGGTACGTTTTTGTTTATCGGAGATTTTGCGGTGCGTGTACGCACGTACGCAGGAAAATGGCAAAATTCCACTATATCGGGGTGTTCTTTCATGGGTGGGAGTGTGGTATACTCGGCTTAGTTCAACAAATCGGCAGTTATATGTGGAGGAGGATTATTATGAATACAGTTAGAATGATTTTATGTGGAAATGTTGAAGATAGCAGAATGAATCCAAGTGAAAAGGTAGGAGTAGTATCAGTGGTTTTTGTTTCTACAGAGGAGGAAAAAATTAGGAATAAACTTAAAAAATTGCAAGATAAAAATCCTGAAAAATTTTATATGGAATACGTTACTCCATTAGATGTTGACTTAACAAGTTTAGAGCACTATCCATCGATTGAAATATCAAAAAATGATTTACAATAGCAACTTCCAGTTTGCCGTACTCGTTCCCAGCAGGGTTTGGGGCAGGCACACCCCAACAAGAAGCTGTCCCAGAAGGGCACAACATTTTCAAAAATTGAAAATTTGTGCCCACGGGACGATTCTTGCCCTGTTGTCGCCGTTGCAATTACTGAAGAGGATCATGCTGCATAGAGGAGGATCGCCATGCCAAACGAAGTTTCGCTGCTGGAGATGCTGGATGCCCGCGAGCGGCGGGTAGAGCACCAGCAGGCACTTTTGGCCCAGTACCACAAACCGCTCATCTGCTTTACCATGAACATTGCCGGGCCGGTGAAGGACTCGCCGCTCATCCGGCGAGGCTTTGCTCGTGGGCAGCAATTGCTGCGCCAGCAGCTGTTCCGGGCAGGGCTGACCCCGCTGCACACCGACGCCCGCTGTGAGGCCACCGGCTGCGAAGCCTTTTATGTGCTGGACGCCGCCCCGCTGACCATCAAGAAGTTCACCACCGACATCGAGGACGCCACCCCGCTGGGGCGGCTGTTCGACATGGACGTCCTCCGGCCCGACGGCGTGAAGGTGGACCGGCAGGAATTGCAGCTGGAAGGCCGCCGCTGCCTCATCTGCGGCGGGCCTGCCAAAGTGTGCAGCAGCCGCCGGGTCCACACCGTGGCCGAGTTGCAGGCAACGACCACCGCCATCCTGACCGAGACGATGGACGCCTGGGACGCCGCCACCGCCGCACAGCAGGCCATCCGGGCCCTGCTGTATGAGGTGACCACCACCCCGAAACCGGGCCTTGTGGACCGCCGGAACAGCGGCAGCCACACCGATATGGACTCCTTTACCTTTATGAGCAGTGCTGCCTCTCTCTACCCCTACTTCGAGGCCTGCGTCCGGGCCGGGCAGAAAGGAAAAGCCCGCCCCGCACCGGAGACGTTTGCCGCCCTGCGGCCTCTGGGATGTGAAGCCGAGGGCGAGATGTTGGAAGCCACCGGCGGCATCAACACCCACAAGGGGGCCATCTTCTCCATTGGCATCGTCTGTGCCGCGCTGGGGCGGCTGGACCGTGCGCTCTGGGCCGACCCCGCGCGGGTGCTGGCCGAGGTTTCGGCCATGGCGCAAGGCCTGACCGCCCGTGATTTCGACGGCGTGACGGCCGGAAATGCCATCACCACCGGGCAGAAGCTCTTTGTGCAGTATGGCATCACCGGTGTACGGGGGCAGGTGGAAGAAGGTCTGCCTGCGGTGCTGCACTACGGTCTGCCTGCGCTGGAGCAGGGCATCGCCGCCGGATACAGCCTCAACCGGGCGGGCTGCGGCGCGCTGCTGGCCATTCTGGCTCACAGCACCGACACCAACATCATCGCGCGGTCCAGCCGGGAGCGGCAACTGGAACTGGTGGACGAACTGACCGCCCTGCTGGCCGGAACGCCCTGCCCCGACGAAGCCGCACTCGCCGCACTGGACGACCGTTTCATCGCCGAGCACCTTTCCCCCGGCGGCAGCGCCGACCTGCTGGCCCTGACCTATCTGCTCTACTTTTTCAAAACGGAGGAACATCTCCATGTCTGACTATACGCTTTCGCAAGTGTCCCTCACCGACAAAAGCACCCTTACCCAGATCGACGCCCTGCTGGAACAGGAGGGCATCCGCCGGGACGCCAGCCTCGACTACATCTGCGCCCTGTTCGATGAAAACTACAACGTCATCGGCACCGGCAGCTGCTTTGGCAACACCCTGCGGTGCTTCGCCGTCAGCCATGCACATCAGGGCGAGGGGCTGCTGAATCAGATCATCACCCACCTCATCGAGGTGCAGTGCGCCCGCGGCAACCTGCATCTGTTCCTTTACACAAAGGTCCAGAGCGCCCGGTTCTTCGGGGATCTGGGCTTTTATGAGATTGCCCGCGTGGAGGACACTCTCGTCTTTATGGAGAACCGCCGGGACGGCTTCGGCAGCTACCTGCGGGCCCTGGAAAAGACAAAGACCGAGGGGAAGTCGGCTGCGCTCGTCATGAATGCGAACCCCTTCACCCTCGGCCATCAGTATCTCGCCGAGACGGCTTCCGCCGCCTGCGATACCCTTCATCTTTTTGTGGTCAGCGAAGACGCCAGCCTTGTCCCCTTTGCCGTGCGCAGGCGTCTGGTCGCGGAAGGCGTCGCCCACCTGCACAACGTCGTTTTGCACGACAGCGGCCCCTACATCATCTCGAACGCTACCTTTCCCAGCTACTTCTTAAAGGACGAAGCCGCCGTCATCGACGGCCACGCCCGGCTGGATCTGGCCGTCTTCACCAAGATTGCGCAGGCGCTGAACATTTCGGCCCGGTACGTCGGCGAGGAGCCGACCAGCCAGGTGACCGGGATGTACAACCAGATCATGTGCGAACAGCTGCCCAGCGCGGGCATCGACTGCGTCGTCGTCCCCCGGCGGCAGGCAGGAGGCCGGGCCATCAGTGCTTCGACCGTCCGGCAGTGCCTGCAGACCGGCGACTGGGCCGCGCTGGAGACGCTGCTGCCGAAAAGCAGCCTCGACTATTTCCGCAGCCCGGAGGCCGCCCCGGTGCTGGAGCGCATCCGGAACGCCGGGAACGTCGTGCACTACTGAGCCGTTCCGTTTCCTCTTCTTCGACCAGCTGCAAGGCTGGTCTTTTTTAGACCCCGAAAAATTCCTTGGCGATGTCGGCGCTGCGCTTGGCGTCCTTCGCGTACCAGTCGGCGCCGATCTTTTCGGCGTATTCCGGCGTCAGGACGGCACCGCCGACCATGATCTTGCAGTCCAGTTTGGCTGCATGGAGGGCCGCAATGGTCTCTTCCATGCTCTTGAGGGTGGTCGTCATCAGGGCGGACAGGCCGACCAGATGCACGTTCTTCTCCCGGACGGTGTTCACGACCGTCTCCACCGGCACGTCGCGGCCCAGGTCGATGACCTCAAAGCCGTAGTTTTCGAGGATGACCTTCACGATGTTCTTGCCGATGTCGTGGACGTCCCCCTTGACCGTGGCGATGACGATGCGGCCCTTGCTCTCGCTGGTGCCGCCTTTTTTGGCAATGGCCGTCTTGATCTCCTCAAAGGCGCTCTGGGCGGCGCTGGCCGCCTGCAGCAGCTGCGGCAGATAGAGGGTGCCCTTCTCGTACTTGTTGCCCACGATGTCCAGCGCCGGGATGAGGGCTTCGTCCACCAGTTCCAGCGCTTCCTTCGTCTCCAGCAGGGCGCGGGTCTGGGCGGCGGCTTCGCCCTTCAGGCCCTTTTCCACCGCCTTGATGAGGGGCGCATAGGGGCCGGAGACTTCCGCCGCGCCGCCGGGCTGCGCGCCCTGCGCCGCCACGGCGTTCTGGTTCGCCTGCGCCAGCGCCGTGGCGGCAGGCACCCGGTTCGCATACCGCTCGATGTACCGGGTGCTCTGGGGGTCCCGGTTGGTCAGAACGTTGTAGGCGTAGACCGCCGCCATCATCTCCTCGCTGGACGGGTTCATGATGGCGAGGTCCAGCCCCGCGTACATGGCCATCGTGAGGAAGGTCGTGTTCAGGTAGGTGCGGCAGGGCAGGCCGAAGCTGATGTTCGACACGCCCAGGATGGTCCGGACGCCGAGTTCCGTCTTGCAGGTGTGCAGGGCCTCCACCGTGGCGAGGACATCCTTCTGCTGGGCGCTGGCCGTCAGGGTCAGGCAGTCGATGTAAAGATCCTCCTGCGGGATGCCCGCTGCCAGCGCCGCTTCCTTGATGCGGCGGGCGATGGCCACGCGGTCTTCCGCTCCGGGCTGGATGCCCTTTTTGTCAATGGCCAGACCGACGACGGCGGCACCGTACTTTTTGCAGAGAGGCAGCACCTTTTCCAGCACTTCCGGCTCGCCGTTCACCGAGTTGACGATGGGCTTGCCGTTGTAGACCCGCAGACCGCGTTCCAGTGCATCGGCGTGGGAGGAATCCAGCTGCAGCGGCAGGCTGACCACGCTTTGCAGGGCCTTGACCACCTGTTCCATCAGCGCGGGCTCGTCCACACCGGGCGCACCCACATTGACGTCCAGGATCTGCGCCCCGGCCTCGGCCTGGCTGACCGCCTGTTCCAGAATATAGTTCATATCCCGTTCGCGCAGGGCCTGCTGGAACCGCTTTTTGCCGGTGGGGTTGATCCGCTCGCCCACCACGGTGATGCCGTCCACGTTGACACAGCTGACCGGGGAGCAGATGACCGACTGCATGGGGTGGTCGGGCCGGCCGGGCTGGCAGTCTGCAAACACACCGTTCAGCAGCCGGATGAACTCCGGCGTCGTGCCGCAGCAGCCGCCTGCCGCAAAAAGATGCAGTTCCCGGTAGGGCTTCATCTGCATGGCGTAGAGCTGCGGGGTGATGTCGTAGCCGGAGCCGTCGGCGCGGGGCAGGCCCGCGTTGGGCTTGACGAAGACCGGGAAGCTGCCGGGCACGGCCTCGGCCAGCCGCTTTGCCATCGGGAAGATCTCCCTGGGGCCAAGCGAACAGTTGATGCCGATGGCATCCGCTCCCAGACCGCGTGCGGTGGCCGCAAAGCTTTCGACCGTGCAGCCGGTGAAGGTGCGCCCGCCCGCCTCAAAGCTCATGCTGGCGAGGATGGGCAGGGTGCTGTTCTCTTTGGCGGCCAGCAGAGCAGCCTTCAGCTCGTACAGGTCGGTGAAGGTCTCAAAGAAGATGAGGTCCGCCCCGGCGGCAGCACCCGCCCGGACGATGCGGCCAAACTCGGCCACGGCATCTTCAAAGGTCCGTGTACCGTTGGGCTCCAGCAGTTCGCCCAGCGGGCCGACGTCCAGCGCCGCCAACGCGCCGTAGGGCGCACAGGCCCGCTTGCAGTTCGCAATGCCCGCCGCGATGACCTCTTCCAGCGTGTATGCGCTGCCCGCCAGCTTGTGGGCTGACGCACCGAAGGTGTTCGCATTGATGATGCGGCTGCCTGCGGCGGCATACTGCGCATGGATGCTCTCGATGAGGGCCGGGTCGGTCAGGTTCAGCTCCTCCGGGCGGGCACCCAGCTTCAGGCCGGCCGCCTGCAGCATGGTGCCCATGCCGCCGTCCAGCAGGATGGTATTCGGTTGGCTAAACAGTTCATTCACTTGCACAGGTGATTCCCCTCTTTCGATATTCGCAGCGGGTGCGCAGCACACAGTGGCCGCACCCTGCCAGATGCCCCCGGACCGGATGGTCGCTGACGCCCAGCAGCGCCGTGACGCTCTTGCGGGGCGTCATCAGGTTGCTGTCCGTCACGCAGAGACCCGCCCGGCGGGCGGTGTCCAGTGCTGCGGCCACCAGCGGCTGCACCGTGATGGGCCAGTCACCGTAGCCGGGCGAATAGCGGCCCGTCAGATACCTGCCCTGCCCTGCGGCCCACTGGCGCAGCTCCGCCTCGGCGGCATCTGCCATCTGCTCGGCCAATGCCGAGCCCAGCGCATCCGACGCCACCCCGGCCGCGATGTCCCCCACCCCGGCCCGGCGGATCTGCGCGTCCACACCGGGGCCAAGGGTCACGGCCAGCAAAACGGCATGGCTGCAGCCGGTCAGGTGGCGGAAGACGTCCTCCCCCAGCAGAAGCCCGGTCTCGGCAAGGCTCTGCACATCCCCTTCCAGCCAGACGGCGCGGGGTGTGGCCGCCGCCAGAATGGGCACGGCACATCGCTCTAATAAAGAAGCCGTCGCTTCATCCGCCGGACCACGCTGGCCAAAATACCGCGCGGCCTGCTGCAGATCAATGGCGTCCGGCTTTTCCAGCACGAGCGGACGACTTGGCCCGATGGACATCCCGGCTCCCCTCCTTCATAAGACAAAAGAATAGATTCAGTATACAACACGAAGGGCAGACGGTCAACCAAAAATGCCGCTCTGCGCCGCTGCAAAAAATTTTGAAGATTCTTCTATAAACCTATTGACAATCTGGGTAAATGGGGATATAATGCAGCTATCCAATCCACCAACTTGGTAGGAAATTCAGAGAAAGGAGGGCACCGCGATGTCGCTGATTTGGAAAAACCTGCTTCATGCAAACTTCCGTTGTGGGCGAATGTACACAGACCGGGCAGAATTCTGGACGAACTGCTGTGCTTTGCCCTCCGCCAGACGAATGTGTCCGTGCCGGTAAAGCCCCGAAACACGTCAGGATCTTCTTGCCCGGTGCGCTGTCTTGAGACCGCAGCGACCGGGATTTTTTGTAGATAAAAATAATACTATTTGTACAAAGAGAGAGGTAATCAACATGTCTGACTATAAATTCGAGACCCTTCAGCTGCACGTTGGCCAGGAGCAGGCCGATCCCGCCACCGATTCCCGCGCCGTGCCCATCTACCAGACCACGTCCTACGTCTTCCGCAACAGCCAGCACGCCGCCGACCGCTTCGGTCTGGCTGACGCAGGCAACATCTATGGCCGCCTGACCAACTCCACCCAGGACGTCTTCGAGAAGCGCATCGCCGCGCTGGAAGGCGGCGTGGCTGCGCTGGCCACCGCTTCCGGTGCTGCCGCCATCAGCTACACCATCGAGGCTCTGGCACAGGCCGGTGACCACATCGTGGCCCAGAAGACCATCTACGGCGGCAGCTACAACCTGCTGGAGCACACCCTGACCCAGTTCGGCATCACCACTACCTTCGTGAACGCCCACGACCTGGCCGAGGTGGAGAACGCCATCCAGCCCAACACCAAGGCCGTCTATCTGGAGACCCTGGGCAACCCCAACAGCGACATCCCCGACATCGACGCCATCGCAGCCATCGCCCACAAGCATGGCCTGCCGCTGGTCATTGATAACACCTTTGGCACCCCGTATCTGATCCGCCCCATCGAGCACGGCGCAGACATCGTGGTCCACTCCGCCACCAAGTTCATCGGCGGCCACGGCACCACGCTGGGCGGCATCATCGTGGACAGCGGCAACTTCGACTGGAAAGCCAGCGGCCGTTATCCCAACATCGCCGCCCCCAACCCCAGCTACCACGGCGTCTCCTTTGCCGATGCCGCCGGCCCCGCCGCCTTCGTCACCTACATCCGCGCCATCCTGCTGCGCGATACCGGTGCCACCATCTCTCCGTTCAACGCATTCCTGCTGCTGCAGGGCACCGAGACTTTGAGCCTGCGCATCGAGCGCCACGTCGAGAACACCAAGAAGGTCGTCGCGTTCCTGGCCAACCATCCCCAGGTCGAGAAGGTCAACCATCCTTCCCTGCCCGATCACCCCGACCACGCGCTGTATCAGAAGTATTTCCCCAACGGCGGCGCCTCCATCTTTACCTTTCATATCAAGGGCGGCCGCGAGGAAGCCTTCAAGTTCATCGACAACCTGAAGATCTTCTCCCTGCTGGCCAACGTAGCCGACGTGAAGAGCCTGGTCATCCACCCGGCTTCCACCACCCACAGCCAACTGAACGACGCCGAACTGGCCGAGCAGCAGATCTACCAGAACACCATCCGCCTGTCCATCGGCACCGAGCATATCGACGACATCCTCGCCGACCTCGAAGCCGGTTTTGCAGCCGTCCGCGGCGAGTGACCCTCCCCTGTTTGCCCGCTCGTGCGATCGAACTCCCCCATTCTCCGAATCAACTCTCCTTTTCTCCTAAAATGTGTGTGTGAACGAAAGGGCTTCTGCTCCCCGTGGGGCGGAGGCCCTTTTGTTCTGCACCTTTTGTGAACAAACCGCGAAGTTTTTGCAAAAAGGCGCTGGAAACGCTGGAACTGAACTTCGGTTGTGGTATCATAACAGCAGAGACCCTGAAAAAAGGAGGATCATCATGAAAGAAGTCAAAACGCCGAAAAAGCCGCTGGCCATCTATTACACCGTCGTGCTGCTGGTGCTTCTGCTCCTCAACCTCGTTCTGGTGCCGTGGATGAGCGAGCGCCAGGTCAAAGAGGTGGATTACGGCACCTTTATGAGCATGACCAAAGAAAAGAACATCGGCCGTGTGGACATTGAGAGCAACCAGATCATCTTTACCGACAAAGATGAGACTCAGGTCTACCGGACCGGCCTGATGAACGACCCCAGCCTCACCGAGCGCCTGTATGACGCCGGGGCTGCGTTTTCCAGCGAGATCGTGGAGCAGACCTCGCCCATCCTCAGCTTTCTGCTCTGGTTCGTGCTGCCCATCGTCCTCTTCACCGCGCTGGGCAACTTTATGAACAAAAAGCTCATGGAAAAAATGGGCGGCCCCAACTCGATGATGTTCGGCGGCATGGGCAAATCCAATGCCAAGGTCTACGTCCAGTCCACCGAGGGCATCCACTTTGCGGATGTGGCCGGTGAGGACGAAGCCAAGGAGAACCTGCAGGAGGTCGTCAACTACCTGCACGACCCCAGCAAATACAAGGACATCGGTGCCCAGATGCCCAAGGGCATCCTGCTCGTCGGCCCTCCGGGCACCGGCAAGACCATGCTGGCCAAGGCCGTGGCCGGTGAATCCAACGTGCCCTTCTTCTCCATGTCCGGCTCCGAATTTGTGGAGATGTTCGTGGGCATGGGCGCTTCCAAGGTGCGCGACCTGTTCAAACAGGCCAAGGAGAAAGCCCCCTGCATCGTCTTCATTGACGAGATCGACGCCATCGGCCAGAAGCGCAACAGCGGCCAGTACGGCGGCAACGATGAGCGCGAACAGACCCTGAACCAGCTGCTCACCGAAATGGACGGCTTTGAGGGCAACAACGGCGTCATCATTCTGGCAGCCACCAACCGCCCGGAGTCTCTGGACCCGGCTCTGACCCGCCCCGGCCGCTTTGACCGCCGCGTTCCCGTCGAGCTGCCCGACCTGAAGGGCCGCGAAGAGATTTTGAAAGTCCACGCCAAAAAGATCGCGCTGGCTCCCGGCGTTGATTTCAGCGTCGTGGCCCGGATGGCCTCCGGTGCGTCCGGTGCCGAGCTGGCCAACATCGTCAACGAGGCTGCGCTGCGGGCCGTCCGCGCGGGCCGCAAGAGCGTGACCCAGGCCGACCTCGAAGAGAGCATCGAAGTGGTCATTGCAGGCTACCAGAAGAAGAATTCCATCCTCACCGACAAAGAAAAGTGCATCGTGGCCTACCACGAGATCGGCCACGCGCTGGTCGCCGCCAAGCAGACCCACTCCGCGCCGGTGCAGAAGATCACCATCATCCCCCGCACCTCCGGCGCACTGGGCTTTACCATGCAGGTGGAAGAGGGCAACCACTACCTGATGGACAAGACCGAGCTGGAAAACAAGATTGCCACCCTGACCGGCGGCCGCGCTGCCGAGGAGGTCGCGTTCGGTTCCATCACCACCGGTGCTTCCAACGACATCGAGCAGGCCACCAAGCTGGCCCGCGCCATGCTCACCCGCTACGGCATGAGCGACGAGTTCGACATGGTGGCGCTGGAGACCGTGAACAACCAGTATCTGGGCGGCGACACCTCGCTGGCCTGCTCGGCCCAGACCCAGCGCGAGATCGACCAGAAGGTCGTGGAGCTGGTCAGGGCCCAGCACCAGAAGGCCATCCAGATCCTGACCGACAACCGCCAGAAGCTGGACGAGCTGGCAAAGTACCTCTACCAGAAAGAGACCATCACCGGCGATGAATTCATGGAGATCCTGGAGCGGGAATGATATTTTTTCCAGCGATGCTGCAATAATCCGTTTCTCCGGTTCGTATACAAGGCAGAACGGGCCGAACGAGCCCCTGAATCAGGAGGATATGATCCATGAAGATTTTGAATACGAAATTTGGCCGTCAGGCCATCGCCGCCGCCCTCATCCTGTCCGCCATGGCGTCCATGAGCCTCGGTGCATTTGCCGCTGAGCCTTCCGCCGAAACGGCCGCAGACGCGGCTGTTGTAGCAGGCTATCTGCCCCCGCAGGACGAGAGCATCATGACCCAGGGCGACATCGCCCTGCACAGCAGCGATGCACAGACTTCCGCCGAGCGTGACCCGAACTACGGCGGCTACGCCGCCCCGGTGGAAGACCCCATTCAGGGCAACGTCATGATGATCGCCGAGACCGGCGATGCGCAGACTTCGGAGTCGACGATTGCCTCCAACCCGGCCTATTCGGCCAGATACACCGTCAAGGGCCTGCTGGGCAAGCAGGTGCTCTATACCGCCTCGGTGAAGGATCAGGTTCTGACCCTCTCCGTCCCGGAGGATGTCGCCACCTTCCGCGCCACCGTCGGTGAGATGCGCAAGCTGATGGACAACGGGGTGCGCACCGTGGTCCTGATGACCAACAAGGCCTCCACCACCCTGAACCTGTCCCTGCTGTGCGAGGGCCAGAAGGACACCACCAAGGTCACCCTGCGCCACATCAGCAGCTCTGCCGTCCTCCATGTCGGCCTGCGCTGCCGCCGCGACCTGCTCGTCGGCCGCGACTCGAACTACGGCGGCTACGCCTCCCCGGTGGAAGATCCCATTCAGGGCAACGTCATGATGATCGACGAGACCGGCGACGCACAGACTTCCGCTGGCCGCTGACCGGTTCCGGTGCATCGAAGAATGAAACCTGCCCGGAATCTTCCGTCGAAAGTTGAATTTTCTTCATTTTGCATCTGAGTAAAACTGCTTGACAGAGGCAGACCGGTCTGGTAAAATAAGCTCACTTTGAAACAAGCGCAAATGCGTTGACGGGGAAAAAACGAAGTGTTTTCTGCTTGCAGAGAGCCGCCGGGTGGTGCAAGGCGGTGCGGGAAGCTTCGGTTACTGGCCCCTGAGCGGCAGGGCTGAAACCACAGTAGGCCCTGACGGATGCCCACCGTTACCGGGGCAGCGATTCGCCGCCAAAAGCCGATCGTGTGAGTGGCTGGTCTTGCCAGCAAAGAGAGTGGTACCACGGGTGCCCTGTGACAAAACTTACAGGCTCCCGTCTCTCAGAGGATTTCGTCCTTTGAGAGACGGGAGCCTTTTTTCGTTTGCGCAGCAGACTTACCCTCTCCGGCGCTTCGCGCCAGCTCCCCCAAAGGGGGGAGCTTCAAACCTCCCACTTCGGGGGAGGTGGCATTGCGAAGCAATGACGGAGAGGGACAAGGCCGCCTGCAAAAAGTGTTGAATGTAAGCTGATAGGAAGCCAGGAGGACAACGAATATGATGGACGCTACCAAGTACGCACCGGGGTATTACCCCGTACCGGCCGGTTACGACAGCTGGGTCAAAAAAGATCACATTGAACAGGCACCTGCATGGTGCAGCGTGGACCTGCGCGACGGCAACCAGGCACTGATCGTGCCCATGAGTCTGGAAGAGAAGCTGGAGTTCTTCCAGATGCTGGTCCGGATCGGCTTCAAGGAGATCGAAGTCGGCTTCCCTGCCGCCAGCGAGACCGAGTACGAGTTCCTGCGTACCCTCATCGAGAAGGATATGATCCCCGACGACGTCACCGTGCAGGTGCTGACCCAGTGCCGCGACCACATCATCCGCCGCACCTTTGAGGCCGTCAAGGGCGCGCCCCGCGCGGTCATCCACTTCTACCACTCCCCCTCCGTGGCCCAGCGTGAGCAGGTGTTCCATAAGAGCAAGGAAGAGATCAAGAAGATCGCCACCGACGGTGCCCGGCTGGTCAAGCAGCTCAGTCAGGAGTACGAGGGCAACTTCCTGTTCGAGTACAGCCCGGAGAGCTTCACCGGCACCGAGGTCGATTATGCCGTCGAGGTCTGCAACGCCGTGCTGGACATCATGGAGCCGACGCCCGACCGCCCGATGATCATCAACCTGCCCGTCACCGTTGAGATGAGCATGCCGCACGTCTACGCAAACCAGATCGAATACTGCGACAAGCACCTCAAGCACCGCGACAGCGTCATCATCTCCACCCACCCCCACAACGACCGCGGCACCGGCGTAGCCTGCGCCGAGCTGGCCGTGCTGGCTGGTGCACAGCGCGTGGAGTGCTGCCTGTTCGGCAACGGCGAGCGCACCGGCAATGTCGATGCCGTCACTCTGGCCATGAACATGTACAGCCACGGCGTGGACCCCAAACTCGATTTCTCCAACATGCCGGACATCTGCGCCACCTATGAGCGTGTGACCCGGATGCATATCTACGAGCGCACCCCCTATGCGGGCCAGCTGGTCTTTGCGGCCTTCTCCGGCAGCCATCAGGACGCCATCGCCAAGGGCATGGCCTACCGCAAGGAGCACGGCGAACACCGCTGGACCTGCCCCTACATCCCCATCGACCCGCACGACATCGGCCGCACCTACGACGCCGACGTCATCCGCATCAACAGCCAGAGCGGCAAGGGCGGCATCGGCTTTGTGCTGGAGCAGAACTACGGCTACAACCTGCCCCCCAAGATGCGCGAAGACCTGGGCTACAAGGTCAAGAATGTCTCCGACCACAGCCACAAGGAGCTGAGCGCTTCCGAAGTGCTCCGCATCTTCGAGGAGAGTTTCCTCAATAAAAATAAGCCGCTCTCGGTCATCGAAGCACACTTCGCTCAGGTGGACGGCATCACCGCGACCGTCACGCTGGAGCGGAACGGCCAGCGCAAGGTCGTCACCTCGGTGGGCAACGGCCGTCTGGACGCCGTGGCCAACGCCATCCAGAGCGCGACCGGGATGGACTTCCACCTCGAAGCCTACTCCGAACACAGCCTGGACGAAGGCTCCACCTCCCGCGCTGCCTCCTATGTCGGCCTGGCCTGGGGCGATGGCAGCATGACCTGGGGTGCCGGCACCGACACCGACATCATCGTCGCCGGCATTAAGGCTCTGGTGAGTGCGATCAATCGTAAGTAAAAGGCCTTGCCCTCTCAGGCGCTTTGCGCCAGCTCCCCCAAAGGGGGAGCCTTTGGCAGACCGGTTTTGAAACTACTGACCAAGCAACGTTTTGCTGCACCGGAGCCACCCAGACTCCGCAGCAAAGGCCAGCTGCCGCTGCCAACGAGAACAAGGCCCGGCTGTAGAAGAACAACGCGCAGACCTGCCCGACTCGCCAGTGGCTCCCACTCTGGGGGAGCTGTCTGCGAAGCAGACTGAGAGGGCAAACAGCAGATATCATATAAAAGGAGAGTACCACCATGGGAATGACCCTGACGCAGAAGATTTTAGCCGCACATGCCGGTCTGGCCGAAGTCAAAGCAGGCCAGCTCATCAACGCAAAGCTGAATCTCGTGCTGGGCAACGACATCACCACCCCCGTTGCCATCAACGAGTTCGAGAAGGCAGGCTTTGACGGCGTGTTCGACAAAGAGCACATCGCCATCGTGCTGGACCACTTCGTCCCCAACAAGGATATCAAGAGCGCCACCCAGTCCAAGCAGTGCCGCGAGTTCGCCAACAAATACGACATCCTCAATTTCTACGACGTCGGTCAGATGGGCATTGAACACGCCCTCCTGCCCGAAAAAGGCATCGTGACCGCCGGTGACTGCGTCATCGGTGCCGACAGCCACACCTGCACCTATGGTGCGCTGGGTGCCTTTTCCACCGGCGTTGGCTCCACCGACATGGCCGCGGGCATGGCCACCGGCATGGCATGGTTCAAGGTGCCTGCCGCCATCCAGTTCGTGCTCAAGGGCAAGTTCGGCCCCCGCGTCTCCGGCAAAGACCTCATCCTCCACATCATCGGTCAGATCGGCGTGGACGGCGCGCTGTACAAGTCCATGGAGTTCACCGGCCCCGGCGTGGCTTCCCTGACCATGGACGACCGCCTGTGCGTCTGCAACATGGCCATCGAGGCCGGTGCCAAGAACGGCATCTTCCCCGTGGACGAGACCACCAGAGCCTACCTCAAGGGCCGCAGCCAGCGCGAGCCGGTCTTCTACGAGGCCGACCCGGATGCCGTGTACGAGCAGACCATCGAGATCGACCTCTCCCAGCTCGAACCCACCGTCAGCTATCCCCATCTGCCGGAGAACACCCACCCCGCCGCCGAGGGCAAAACGATCAAAATTGACCAGGTCGTCATCGGCAGCTGCACCAACGGCCGTCTGGAAGACATGGAAGCCGCCTACAACATCCTCAAGGGCCGACACATCGCCAAGGGGGTGCGCGGCATCATCATCCCCGCCACCATGGCCGTTTACAAGGAGTGCATCCTGCGCGGCTGGACCACCGCCTTCATTGATGCGGGCTGCATCGTCTCCACCCCCACCTGCGGCCCCTGCCTGGGCGGCTACATGGGCATTCTGGCCGAGGGCGAACGCTGCGTCTCCACCACCAACCGCAACTTCGTGGGCCGCATGGGCCATGTGAAGAGCGAGGTCTATCTGGCATCCCCGGCCACCGCCGCTGCCAGCGCCCTCACCGGCTATATCACCGACCCCCGCACGGTCTAAGAGAGGAGAAACACCATGAACAACGCAAACGGCACCGTTTTCAAATACCCGGACAATGTGGACACCGACGTCATCATCCCGGCCCGCTACCTGAACACCCCCGATGCCAAAGAGCTGGCCGCCCACTGCATGGAGGACATCGACAAGGACTTCGTGCACAACGTCCACGCGGGCGACATCATGGTCGGCGGCTGGAACTTCGGCTGCGGCTCCTCCCGTGAGCACGCCCCGCTGGCCATCAAGACCGCCGGCATTTCGGTGGTCATCGCCAAGAGCTTTGCCCGCATCTTCTACCGCAACAGCATCAACATCGGCCTGCCTATCATGGAGTGCCCCGAAGCCGCCGACGCCATCGCCGCAGGCGACGAGGTCCATGTGGACTTCGACACCGGCGTCATCACCGACAAGACCACCGGCCAGACCTTCCAGGCCGAACCCTTCCCGCCCTTTATCCAGAAGATCATCGCCGACGGCGGCCTGATGAGATCGCTGACGAAGTGACCCTCTCAGGCACTTCGTGCCAGCTCCCCCGAAGGAGGAGCCTTTGGCAAAACGATGAAGTTTGTGCAATGCCAAGGCCTCTCCTACCAGGAGAGGTGTCACCGAAGGTGACGGAGAGGTTGTACAAAGGCAAGCCTGACAATAGAAGGAGAACCCAATGGAAAAAAACATTGCTGTCATCTGGGGCGACTGCTCCAGCCCGGAGATCGTGAAGCAGACGCTCCGCGTCCTCGATCAAGTGGCCGAGAAGTACGGCCACACCTTCCACTACACCGATGCTGCCATGGGCGGCGAGGCCATCGACAAATACGGCGACCCGCTCCCCCAGCACGAGCTGGACAAGTGCCTGGCTGCGGACAGCGTCCTGCTGGGTGCCGTGGGCGGCCCCAAGTGGGAGGGCCTGCCCGGTGAGCAGCGCCCCGAAAAGGGCCTGCTCCGCCTGCGCGCCGGGATGGGGCTGTACGCCAACAACCGCCCGGCCAAGATCTGGCCCCAGCTGGCCCCGGCCAGCCCCCTGAAGCCGGAGATCGTGGCCCAGGGCATCGACTTTCTCATCGTGCGGGAGCTCATCGGCGGCGTATACTTCGGCGCGCATGAGACCCACACCCTCGAAAACGGCGAAAAGCAGGCCATCGACTCCATGCCCTACGCAGAGCACGAGATCGAGCGCATCGGCCGCATCGGCTTCGAGACGGCCCGAAAGCGCCGCAAGAAGCTCTGCTGCGTGGACAAGGCCAACGTGCTGGACACCAGCCGCCTCTGGCGCTCGGTCATGCACCGGCTGCAGGCCGAATATCCGGACGTCGCGTACAGTGAGATGTTCGTGGACAACTGCGCCATGCAGATCGTCAAGAACCCCGCGCAGTTCGACGTCATCGTCACCGAGAACATGTTCGGCGACATTCTTTCCGACGAAGCTTCGATGATCACAGGCTCCATCGGCATGATCCCTTCCTCCTCGCTGGGCGACGGCACCCGTGGCCTGTATGAGCCCATCCACGGCTCCGCCCCCGATATTGCCGGCAAGGACATCGTCAACCCCACCGCCTGCATCCTCTCCGCCGCCATGATGCTGCGCTACTCCTTCGGTCTGGCCGAGGAAGCGGACGCCATCGAGAACGCGGTGAGCAAGGTGCTGGACAAGGGCATCCGCACTGCCGACAACATGAGCGACGGCTGCACCTGTGTCGGCTGCTCCGGCATGGGCGACGCCATTCTGGCCGAGATCTGAACCTCTGCAAAAAGCGACGCCGCGCGGCGTCGCTTTTTTGCGGTTCCTAGCGCTTCGTCACCCCAGCCGGTCAAATCGTGAAATCCTTTCATTTGACAAAAGACTTTTGGTATCCTATACTTTATTGCATCACATTTATGGAACAAAGGATAGGAACGAACGATGTTGACTCTGGATAAAGTTTACCATGCCGCTTTCGTGCTCAAGGATGTTGCCCGCAAGACCGACCTCATCGAGGCCCCCAAGCTCTCCAAGGACTGCCAGCTCTACCTGAAGACCGAGAACCTGCAGGCCACCGGCAGCTTCAAGGTGCGCGGTGCCTATTATAAGATCAGCCAGCTTTCCAAAGAGGAGAGCGAAAAGGGCGTCATCGCCTGCTCGGCAGGCAACCACGCCCAGGGCGTGGCGCTGGCCGCGACCCGCCGGGGCATCAAAAGCATCGTCTGTATGCCGGACGGTGCGCCCATCATGAAGGTGGAGAACACCAAGAGCCTGGGCGCGGAGGTCTGCCTCGTGCCCGGCACCTACGACGACGCCCACGACAAGGCCGTCGAGCTGCAGGCCGAGACCGGCATGACCTTCATCCACCCCTACGACGACGAACAGGTCATCGCGGGTCAGGGCACCATCGGTCTGGAAATTTTAGACCAGCTGCCCGATGTGGATGCAGTCATCGTGCCTGTGGGCGGCGGCGGCCTCATCTCCGGTGTGGCCTTTGCCATCAAGAGCCTCAAACCGGATGTCAAGGTCTACGGCGTTCAAGCCGAGGGTGCCCCCAGCATGTACCGCTCCCTCCACGAGCACAAATACCAGACCCTCTCCGCCGCCTCCACCTTCGCGGACGGCATCCAGGTCAAGACCCCCGGTGAGCTGACTTACCAGCTCTGCGAGGAGTATGTGGACGACATCGTGACCGTGACCGAGGATGAGACCGCAGCCGCCATCCTCTCCCTGATGGAGAACCAGAAGCTCGTCGCTGAGGGGGCCGGTGCAGTGCCCGTGGCGGCCGCCCTCTTCCACAAGCTGCCCATCGAGGGCAAAAAGGTCGTCTGCGTCATCTCCGGCGGCAACATCGACGTGAACATCCTCAACCGCGTCATCACCCGCGGTCTGGTCATGAGCGGCCGCAAAGCCAACCTGACCATCGCACTGGAGGACAAGCCCGGCCAGCTCAAGAAGGTGGCCGAGATCGTCTCCCGCTGCGGCAGCAACGTCGTCTCCGTCCTGCACGACGGCTCCGACCCCAACATGCCCATCTCCAGCTGCTTCCTCAAGCTGGCATTGGAGACCCGCGACCATGCGCAGATCGAGCAGATCCGCATGGAGCTGACCAAGGCCGGTTTCCAACTCGTCGCCGAGCGCGTTTGATTTTATTGCAAAAAGGCAGTGCCCGCATGGGCACTGCCTTTTTGTCGGTTCTTACTTCTGTACGCCGCTCTCGCACTGCTCGATGAACTGTTTGGCCACGCGGGGGCTGCGGCCACCGGCGCGGATGGCGAACGCCTCGGCCTTGACGAGAAGCTGATCCATCGGCATCCGGATGTCGTGCTGTCTGGCCAGCTCGGTGAGGATGGCCTCGAAGCGGGCCTTTTCGGGCCGCTGGAAGGTCACGGTGAGGCCGAAGCGGGCCGACAGGCTCATCAGTTCCTGCCGGGTGTCAGCCTCGTGGATGTCATCACCGGTGCGGTCGGTCATGGTCTCCTTGATGAGGTGGCGGCGGTTGGAGGTCGCATAGACCGCAATGTTTCTGGCCCGGCCGCCCACGCTGCCTTCGAGGATGGCCTTGAGGGCTGCGAAGTTGTCGTCGTTGGCGGTGAAGCTCAGGTCGTCGATGAAGAAGATGAACTTGAGCGGGTTCGCCGCCAGCTTGTCCATCAGGTCGGGGATCTGATAGAGCTGGTTCTTCTTGACTTCTACCAGACGCAGGCCGTCGGGCGCGAACTCGTTGGCGATGGCCTTGACCGCGCTCGACTTGCCGGTGCCCGCGTCACCGTAAAGCAGGACGTTGTTGGCCGGCATCCCGGCCAGCAGAGCTTTGGTGTTGGCGATGACCTTTTCCCGCTCGCCCTCGTAACCGGGCAGTTCGGACAGGCGCTGGGGGTCCGGGTACTTGACCGGCACCAGACGCCCGTTCTCCACCGTGAAGACATGGTGTTTGGCAAACATGCCGTAGCCCTTTTTCCCGGCCTCCTGCATCCGCTGGGCGTAAGCCGCTGCCAGGTCGATGTCCTTCGTCTCCCACCGGGGCAGGAAGGCCAGTTCCGGCCGCTGGGCCTGTTCGGAATAAGCCGTCTGGAACAGCTCATCCAGCGTCAGGCGGCAAAGCTCCTGCAAAAAGCTCAGTTCACTGTCCAGTGCCTTTTGCATCACCGGCGCGATGCCGCCCGCCGCAGCCTGCCGCACACAGACCGTCTCGGTCTCCAGCACCGCATTGGCAAGATACTCGCCCAGATTGGTGGTCTGCTCAAACAAAGCCGCCTCAAAGGCCGCCACGGCGTCGCACACCGGGCCCATGCTGCGGGTGCCCGCTTCCATCCGGTCGGTCAGGTCCAATAATTTGGCCACCACCGGGTCTTCCAGCAGGGCGCGGAAGATCACAAGCCCGTGCAGCCGGGCGTTCCATTCACGAAGTTTCATAGCCTTTTCCCTCTTACATTTAACGAATGCACCAAAATTATACCGCTGTTGCAGGCTCAGTGCAACCCTGTGTTTAATTATCTTCATCTTTCGGGTGATTCACTTTACAAAACATTGTTTGACATCTGACCGATTTATAGTATAATTGACCCAACGTTCCATCGAGGATGCAGGATGCGAAATTTGACGTATCTGAGGGAATTTTGAAAGTGTAGAGTTGGAAAAGAGACAGGAAACAGGAGAGACAAGACATGCAGTTGAATGGTTCGCAGATTTTTGTTGAGGTGCTCTGCGAGCAGGGGGTGGATACCATCTTCGGTTACCCCGGCGGCGCAGTGCTGAACCTTTACGATGAGCTGTATAAGAACGCCGACCGCATCACCCATGTGCTGACCGCCCACGAGCAGGGCGCCTCCCATGCGGCAGACGGTTATGCCCGCGCCACCGGCCGTACCGGCGTGGTGCTGGCCACCAGCGGGCCGGGTGCCACCAACCTCGTCACCGGCATTGCCACGGCCTACATGGACTCGGTGCCCATGGTCGCCTTCACCGGCAACGTCACCACGGCGGCCCTTGGCACGGACAGCTTTCAGGAAGCCTACATCGAGGGCATCACGATGCCCATCACCAAGCACAATTTCACGGTGCGCAGGGTCGAAGACCTGGCCGATACCATGCGGGCCGCGTTCCGCATTGCGCAGAGCGGCCGCAAAGGCCCCGTCCTCGTGGACATCCCCAAGGATGTGACCGCTGCGGTCTGCGAGTTCACCCCCAAGCAGCCGGAAAAGATCCGCACCGTGACCACGTACAACGAAGAACAGGTCAAGTGGGCCGCCGACCTCATCAACGCGGCCAAGCGGCCTCTGGTCTACTTTGGCGGCGGTGTGCGGAGCGCAGCCTCCTGCCAGCCCCTGCGGGACCTCATCCACAAAGCGGAGATCCCCGCCACCTACACCCTGATGGCGGCAGGCGTCGTGCCCTACGGCGACCCGATGAACATCGGCATGGTGGGAATGCACGGCTGCTACACCTCCAACCGGGCCGTGGCCGACTGCGATGTCCTCATCGCACTGGGCACCCGCTTCTCGGACCGTGTGGCCCTGAACCCCAAGACCTTTGCGAAAAATGCCACCATCATCCAGATCGACATCGACCCCAGCGAGCTGGGCAAGAACGTGGATGTGGATCTGGCCATCTCCGGCGATGCCGCCTACGTGCTGGGCGGGATGCTCCCCCTCATCCAGGAGGCAAAGCACCCGGAGTGGATGGCCATGATCCGCGAGTGGCAGGCGCAGGATTATCATCCCGTGTCCGACGCGTCCCGCCTGATGCCCCATCAGGTCATCGGCGAGGTGTGCAGCCAGTGCGGCCCGGAGGCCGTCTACGTCACCGACGTGGGCCAGCACCAGATGTGGGCGGCACAGTACATCCGCCACACCAAGAGCCGCGGCTTCATCACCAGCGGCGGTCTGGGCACCATGGGCTTCGGCTACGGTGCAGCCATCGGCGCACAGATGGCGCTGGGCCGCGACCAGCGGGTGGTCATGTTCACGGGCGACGGCTCCTTCCACATGAATCTCAACGAGGCCTGCACGGCGGTCAGTTACGAGCTGCCCATCATCACGGTCATCTTCAACAACCAGGTGCTGGGCATGGTCCGCCAGTGGCAGAGCGCGTTCTACGGCAAGCGCTACTCCCAGACCGACCCCCACCGCCACACCGACTTCGTCAAGCTGGCCGAGGGCTTTGGCCTGAAGGGATACCGCTGCCAAAATCTCGCCGAGTTCCAGTCCGCCTTTGCCGAAGCGATGAAGCGCAAAGGCCCCACCTGGATCGAGTGCATCATCGACAAGGATGAAAAGGTCCTGCCCATGATCCCCGGCGGCGGCGACATCAACGATATCATCATGAAGTAAGGAGAAACGCACCATGGAATCCAAACGCAGAGTCATCAGTCTGCTGGTGGACAACCAGAGCGGCGTTCTGGCCCGTGTGTCCAACCTGTTCTGCCGCCGCGGCTTCAACATCGACAGCCTGACCGTTTCCGCCACCAACGATCCCACCGTCAGCCGCATCACGGTCGCGGTGTCCGGCACCGAAAAGGAGCTGAACCAGCTCATTCTCCAGACCGAGCGGCTGGAAGTCACCCGCCAGGTCTTCGTGCTCAACCACGAGAACGCGCTGGAGCGGGAGCTGCTGCTGCTCAAGGTCGCCGCCGATGTCCACAACCGCGCGGAGCTGCGGGAGGTGGGCAGCATCTACAAGGCCAAGATCATCGACCTGTCCCCGGACAGCATGGTCTTTGAACTGATCGGCAAGCCCGAAAAGATCGATGCCTTCCTGAAGATGTTCGCGGATTACACCATCCTCGAACTGTGCCGTACCGGCGTCACCGCGCTGGAACGCGGCGGGATGCACCAGCACATACAGAACCCCCCGCAGGAAGTGCGCGACGCGCAGCTGCCCCTGCCGGGAACGAAGTGCCATTGACCCCTCCGTCTCGCCTTCGCATGGACGAAGCGGTTGTACGAAGACAGACCCACAAATCAAACTGTTTTATTGAAACTCAATTTTATAGAAACGCAAAAGGAGAACAACTACCATGGCCATCAAGAAATATTACGATTCCGACTGCAACCTCGGTGTGCTGGACGGCAAGACCGTTGCCGTCATCGGTTTCGGCAGCCAGGGCCACGCCCATTCCGAGAACCTGGCCGAGAGCGGCGTCAACGTCGTCGTCGGCCTGCGCAAAGGCTCTGCACACTGGGAGAAGGCTTCCGAGTTCGCCGCCACCCACGACAACTTCAAGGTCATGGAAGTCGAAGAGGCTGCCAAGGCAGGCGACGTCGTCATGATGCTGGTGCCCGATGAGCTGTGCGCCGACATCTACAACAAGCAGGTCGCACCCTACATGACCGAGGGCAAGGCTCTGGCCTTTGCACACGGCTTCAACATCCACTTCAAGACCATCACCGCTCCCAAGAATGTGGACGTCATCATGATCGCCCCCAAGGGCCCCGGCCACATCGTCCGCCGCCTGTACACCGAGGGCGAGGGCTGCCCCTCTCTGATCTGCGTGGAGCAGGACTACACCGGCAAGGCCAAGGACATCGCTCTGGCTTACGCTTCCGGCATCGGTGCCGGCCGTGCAGGCATCCTGCAGACCACCTTCAAGGAGGAGACCGAGACCGACCTGTTCGGCGAGCAGGCCGTTCTGTGCGGCGGTGTCTCCGAGCTGATCCACGCCGGTTTCGATACGCTGGTCGAGGCTGGCTACGAGCCGGAGATGGCTTACTTCGAGACCTGCCACGAGATGAAACTGATCGTTGACCTGATCAACGAGGGCGGCTTCTCCAAGATGCGTTACTCCATCTCCAACACCGCAGAGTATGGCGACTACCGCACCGGCAAGCGCCTGATCACCGCTGAGACCCGCAAGGAGATGAAGAAGGTCCTGACCGAGATCCAGGACGGCACCTTCGCCTCCGAGTGCCTGACCGAGATGAGCCCCAACGGCGGCCGCAAGGTCCACTTCCTGGCAAAGCGCCGCATGGAAGCCGAGCTGCCCATCGAAAAGGTCGGCGCAGAGCTGCGCAGCATGATGAGCTGGCTGAAGAAGTAAACCCTCTCAGGCGCTTCGCGCCAGCTCTCCCGAAGGGCGAGCCGCTGGCGTATCGGCAAAGTTCCTGCTGAACGATTTGAATTTCATTTTCCTATAAAGCGCCGGGCGCTGTTCTCTCACCCAGCAGCATCAAGTCTGCTGTTGTTGATAAGGAGAGCGGGGCCCGGCATTTTGTGATAAACACCCCCGGCTTGCCCGGCGTGCCAATGGCTCCCCCTTCGGGGGAGCTGGCAACGCCGTCAGGCGTTGACTGAGAGGGTTTCAGAAAAGAGAGAGGACAACATGAGAAGTGACAACGTGACCAAAGGCTCGGAGCGCGCCCCGAACCGCAGCCTGTTTTACGCCCTGGGCTACACCCCCGAAGAGCTGGAGCGCCCCCTCATCGGCGTGGTCAGCGCCTACAGCGAGATCGTGCCCGGCCACATGAATCTGGATAAGATCGCCGATGCAGTCAAGGCCGGTGTCGAGATGGCAGGCGGTACGCCCATCCTCATCCCGGCCATCGGCGTCTGCGACGGCATCGCCATGGGCCATGTGGGCATGAAGTATTCCCTCGCCTCCCGCGAGCTCATCTGCGACAGCGTCGAGACCATGCTCATGGCCCACCAGCTGGACGGTCTGGTCCTCGTGCCCAACTGCGACAAGATCGTGCCCGGCATGGTCATGGCTGCCGTCCGCATGGATGTGCCCGCCGTGGTCTGCTCCGGCGGCCCGATGCTGGCCGGCACCTACGGCGGCGAAGAGGTCAGCCTCTCCAAGATGTTCGAGGCCGTGGGCGCTTACAAGGCCGGTATGATCACCGACGCGCAGCTGGAAGACTGCACCTGCAACTGCTGCCCCAGCTGCGGAAGCTGCTCCGGCATGTACACCGCCAACAGCATGAACTGCCTGTGCGAGGCCATCGGCATCGCCCTGCCCGGCAACGGCACCATCCCGGCGGTCTACTCGAAGCGTCTGCAATTGGCAAAACACGCCGGTATGGCCATCATGGAGATGGTCAATCAGGGCATCACCGCCCGCCAGATCATCAACGAGCGCTCCATCCGCAACGCGCTCACCTGCGATATGGCGCTGGGCTGCTCCACCAACACCGTGCTGCACCTGCTGGCCATCGCCTACGAGGCCGGGGTCCCCATCGACCTGAAGCTCTTCAACGAGATCAGCGCCAAGACCCCGAACCTCTGCCATCTGGCCCCCGCCGGCCCGACCCACATGCCCGACCTCTACGCCGCAGGCGGCATCCCCGCCGTGCAGGCCGAGCTGGCCAAGAAGGGCCTGCTGGATCTGGATGTTCCCACCGTCACCGGCAAAACGCTGGGCGAGAACATCCAGGGTGCCCGCATCCTGAACGATAAGGCCATCCGCCCCATCGAGAACCCCTACTCCCCCACCGGCGGCCTGCAGATCCTGTGGGGCAACATCGCACCGGACGGCTGCGTGGTCAAGCGCAGCGCCGTCGCCCCGGAGATGCAGGAGCACTCCGGCCCGGCCCGCGTCTTCAACAGCGAGGAGACCGCCATTGCGGCCATCTACGCAGGCCAGATCGTACCCGGCGATGTGGTGGTCATCCGCTACGAAGGCCCCAAGGGCGGCCCCGGTATGCGTGAGATGCTGAACCCGACTTCCGCACTGGCCGGCATGAAGCTGGACAAGACCGTCGCCCTCATCACCGACGGCCGCTTCTCCGGCGCTTCCCGCGGTGCCGCCATCGGCCATGTCAGCCCCGAAGCTGCTTCCGGCGGCCCCATCGGCCTCATCGAGGAGGGCGATACCATCCACATTGATATCCCCAACGCCAGCATCACGCTGGAGGTTTCCGACGACGTGCTGGCCGAACGCAAAGCCCGGTATGTCGCACCTGAACCCAACATCAAGACCGGCTGGCTCAGCCGCTATGCCCGCATGGTCACGAGTGCAAACCTCGGTGCGGTGCTCAAGTAAACAGCCTTTTCCCAGAGGAACTGCCCCGCGCAGTTCCTCTTTTTTGCGCCCGGAAAACGCATTGGGGCCGGGAAAAGCTCCCGGCCCCAATGCAGTTTCTATTTGGTTCGTGTGCTCAGCGGGCGATCATTTCGGTGTAGGCCAGCACGAGCGGGCCGACGCCCTTGGCATCGTTGCAGACGACAGGCTCACTGAAATAGTAAGCGAGGGAGCCGTCGCGGTGGTCCTTGCCGCCGAGACCGGCCACCAGGCAGATGCCATCCAGCTGCAGGCTGCCGTCCGGATTCTTGGACAGGTACTTGTCGCAGGTGCCGTAGAAGGCCTTCTCGGCCCAGGCAGCCATCCGCTTGGGCAGCAGGCCCAGACGGACGCCCTTGAGCACCGCGTAGGCGAACAGGGCCGTACCGCTGGTCTCCAGATAGTTGCCCTCGACGCCGGGGTGGTCCATGACCTGCCAGAACATGCCGGTCTCCTCATCCTGGAACTTGTGCACGTCCTCGATGGTCTGCTTCAGCATGGCCTGGATGCCACGGTACTCGTTGTACAGCTGCTCGTCCATCCGTTCCAGCACATCCACCATGGCCACCATGAACCAGCCCATGGCCCGCAGCCAGAAGTTGGGGCTGCAGCCGGTCTCCGGGTCGGCCCAGTACATCGCACGGCTCTCATCGTAGCCGTGGTAGTACAGACCGGTCTTCGGGTCGCGCATGTGCCTGCAGATGTTCATGAACTGCTTGTAGCTGTCGATGCAGCCCTGCATCTTGTTGAAGCGGGTCTCGTACTCCATGTAGAAGGGCTGGGCCATGTAGGTGCCGTCCAGCCAGACCTGCCAGGGGTAGATGTCCTTATGCCAGAAGTTGCCCTCTTTGGTGCGGGGCTGGGTCTCCAGCTGGCTCCGGATGAGGTCGATGGCCTTGCGGTATTTTTCCTCGCCGTAAAGATCGTACAGAACAAACAGGTTTTTGCCCTGGTTCACGTTGTCAAGGTTGTATTCCTTGGGGTCATAGGTCTGGATGGAGCCGTCCGGCTGGACGAAATAGTCGATGAACTGCTTGGAGAAGTCCAGATACTTCTTGTCGCCGGTGGTGTGGTAGAGGCTCAGGCAGGCCGTGATCATGCAGCCGTCGATGTAGTTCCACTTGTTGGGCTTGCCGCTGCGGACTTTCTCGATGTTCCACATCGGGGCTTCGGCGCTGGAATTGGCGATCAGGTAGTCCACGTAGTCGCCCAGCATGGACAGGATCTCTTCATGGGTCATGGTTCAGTCCTCCTCAAAATGACCGACGTTGGCAAAGTGCAGGCGCTCGCCCTCGTAGCCCTCGATCTTGACATTGTGCAGGTCGATCTCCTTGACGTTTTCGGCGTAGATGGCCAGCTTTTTGACATAGGGGCGGTTGTCGGCCATGGCAGCCTGCCCGGCCTCGGCGTTGGGGTCAAAGGTGATGATCACGTTCTTCATCGAGACGCGCTCGATGGGCTGCTCCGGCAGGCCGTCGAAGTAGCAGCCCGCGAACTGGGCGTCGGTGGCCACGATGTTCTCCATGGTCAGGGTGCCGAGTCTGGGGGTGTACTCATCCACCGGCAGCGCGTCGCGGCACTGGACATAGGGGCCATGGCCGTCCGGGTCGCAGAAGTAGAACATGTTGATGACGAAGGGTGCCTTGACGCCCCGCATCTCCACATTGCGGAAGACCAACCCGTCGATAACGGCCGTGTTGCCGCGGCCGCGGCGGGTCTTGACGCGGAGGCCGCGGTCGGTGTGGTCCATGAGGCACTGGGTGACCACCATGTCCTTGACGCCGCCGCTCATCTCGCTGCCGATGACGATGCCGCCGTGGCCCTTGTCCAGCAGGCAGTTGCGGATGACGGTGTGCTCGCAGCTCTTCTTCAGCTTCATGCCCAGGAAGACCTTGCTGGCCTTCATGGCGATGCAGTCGTCGCCGACATGGATGTTCACGCCGATGATGCGGGTATACTCGCAGCTTTCGGGGTCAATACCGTCGGTGTTGGGGGCGTTGTAGGGGTTGTTGATGTTGAAGTTCAGCAGATCCAGATGCTTGACGAAGATGGGGTGGATGGTCCAGGAGTAGCTGTTCTGCACCGTGATGCCGTGCAGGCAGATGTTGTCGCTGTCCACCATGGCGACCGCACGGGGACGCCATGCGATCCGCTTGACCTTCGGGTCGATCCACCAGTCGCCGTTCTGGGCGTCGCAGTCCAGGGTGCCCTCGCCGGTGACGACGACGTCGTGCACCTGGGTGATGTTCAGTAAGCCCGCAAAGCTGCTCAGGGGGTTGCCCTCCCAGCCGGTCAGGTAGTATTCATCCACCTCGTTCTCGCTGGGCAGGACGCCGGGCAGGATGGGGTAATGGGTGCGGTCGTTGTCGCCCAGCAGCACGGCGCCCTTTTCCAGATACAGGGTCGTGCAGCTCTTCAGGAACAGGCTGGCGGTGCGGTAACGGCCGGCCGGAACATAGACGGTGCCGCCCTTGGGGCAGGTGGAAAGGGCCGCCTGCAGCTTGCCGGTGTTGTCGGTCTCGCCGTCAGCCACCAGACCGTAACGGGACGCATCCACAAAGAAGCTCTCGTCCTGGGTGCGGAAGTTCGCGGTCAGGGTCTCGCCCTCCGACTCAACGGTGACGGTGTAGTCGGTGGCCGGGGTCAGGGAGAAGAGGGAGAACACGTTGGTGTCCTGGGCCTCCCGGACCGGTTCGCCGTTCAGCAGCACCCGGAAGGGGTGGGCCGGACGAAAGCACAGGCCGTTTTCCAGCTCGAAAACGGCGCTGCGGGTCATGGAGCGGATGAGTGACAGTTTCATAAAACAAAACCTCCTTGGGGTTTCGGCTTGCCCGCGCGGGGCGGACGTGATACACTGGAGAAAACGAAAAAAGCGGGGAATCAATGATGCCAATGCGAGCGGAACGCGATAAACTGAATGCAAAGACGCTGGCGCTCCAGCTGCGGATGACCGAGAGCGAGTACCGCCTGCAGGAGGACGAGGAGACCTGCCGCATCCTGGTGGTGACCGGCGGCAGCTGCACGGTCCGGCGGGGAGATGCTTCGCTGCTGGTCAACCCCGGCTGCGTGCTGCTGCTGGGGCCGGGGGGCGGCGTGTTTCAGCAGGCTGGGCATCTGGCCCCGGAGCTGATCGGCTGCCGCTTCCCGGCGGCGGTGCTGACCGAGCTGAAGAGCGTGATGCAGCGGGATTTCAGCCCGCTGTTCGAGCCAGACGACCCGATCCTGCTGTACGGCCCGGTGCAGTGGGCCAGCCGCCTGCGCACCCTGCTGAACCTGATGCGGAGCGCCGCCGGGGAGCCGGACTGCCCCGGCATCATCTACCTTTCGCTGCTGCTGCATTATGTGGACCAGGAGTGCAAAGCCGAGCGGCAGACCGCCCGCCCCCGGAACGAGACCGTGGAGCAGATCTGCGCCTACCTCGCCGCGAACTATCAGCAGAAATTCTCCCTCACCGATGTAGCGGCGCGGTTCTATCTGTCGCCCTACTACCTCAGCCGTCTGTTCCGGCGGGTGACGGGGCAGTCCATCGTGGACTACATCAACGGCCGCCGCATCGAGGCCGCGCAGCATCTGCTGGAGACCACCGACCTGAACATCAGCGCGGTGGCCGAGCAGACCGGCTTTGCCTCGGCGGCTCACTTCCGCCGGGTCTTCCGGGAGATGATGGGCGTCGGCCCATTGCAATACCGCAAGAGCAGCCGCGGCTGAGCCTGCGCTGAACCTGCAAAGAGAAACGACCCCTATGCCGTGTGCACAGGGGTCGTTTTGATTGTTGCGTCAGGTTCCCGCAGAGCAGAGCGAAGAGCGATCAGCCCTTGACAGCACCGGCGGAGATACCTTCGACGAACTGATCCTGTGCACAGAAGAAGACGATCAGCTGCGGCAGGATGGAGATCAGGGACAGAGCCAGGATGCGGTTCCATGCAAAGCCGGTATCACCGTCCATGGACAGCTTGACGAACAGGGACATCGGGTACTTTGCAGGGGTCTGCACGTAAAGCAGCGGGCCCATGAAGTCGTTGCAGCTCCACATGAACTGGAACAGAGCGCAGGACACCAGAGCGGGCATCAGCATGGGGACGATGACCTTGTACAGCGTCTGGAAGGAGTTGCAGCCGTCAATGGCAGCAGCCTCGTCCAGATCACGCGGGACATTGCGCATGAACTGCACCAGCTGATAGACGAAGTAGGTCTCAGTTGCAAATGCGCAGTGGACCCAGATGGCCAGATAGAACGGGCTGTTGACCCAGCCGAACTTGGTGTACAGCAGGAACTGCGGAACGTTCAGAACGACCTGGGGCAGGAACAGGGTGGCCAGCATGATGCTGAACAGGATCTTCCGGCCGGGGAAGTCGAAACGGCCGAAGCCGTAAGCGGCAACGCAGGAGGAGATAACCGTGCAGATGACCTTGGGCAGAACATACGAATAGGTGTTCAGCATGGCCTGCAGGATGTTGATGGAACCGCCGAAGTTGTTCAGCGCGTTCTTATAGCCCTCCAGAGTAGGGTTCTTGACCCACAGGCCGATGCCTGCGAAGATCTCGCTGTTGTCCTTGAAGGTCGCGCTGATCATCCACAGCAGGGGATAGATCATGATGAGGCCGACCAAGATCAGGACGAGGTACTTGAAGAACGTCGCGATGACGTTGGATGCTTTCATTCCCATACTGTCACACCTTACCTTTCATCCGAGTAGTAGACCCACTTCTTCTGGCTGGTGAAGGCGATGATCGTGAGGATGCAGACGATCACGAACATGATCCATGCCAGTGCGGAGGCCATGCCCATCTGGTTGGACTTGAAGGCGTAGTTGTAAACCAGAATGGAGATCAGAGTGGTGGAGTTGCGCGGGCCGCCGTTGGTGATGATGAACGGGCCGTTGAACTCCTGGAATGCCTGGCAGATCTGTGTGACCAGGTTGTAGAAGATGATGGGGGTGATCATCGGGACGGTGATGGAGAAGAACTGCTTCCACTTACCGGCACCGTCGATGGTGGCCGCCTCATACAGGTCTGCGGGCACGCCCTTCAGAGCGGCCAGGAACAGGACCATGGCGGAACCGAACTGCCAGATGCGCAGGAAGCAGATGATCCACAGCGCATAGTTGGGGTCGCTCAGCCAGGAGGGGCCCTGTGCGTGGCCGAAGGTGATGGCGCGGATGATGGTGTTGACCAGACCGTCATCGCGGAAGACGGCCTTCCACAGAACGGCGATGGCAACGGAGCCGCCCAGGATGGACGGGATGTAGTAGACGGTACGGAACAGGTTCACGCAGGCGATCTTGAAGTTCAGGATGTATGCGATGAACAGAGCGAAGATCAGCTTCAGGGGCACGGTGATGAAGGCGTACTTGAAGGTAGTGATCAGGGCCTTGGTGATCTTGGCATCGGAGAAGGCAGTGACGTAGTTCATCACGCCGTACTCATGGATGCCGTTGAAGAAGTTCATATCGGTGAAGCTGTAGTACAGCGACTGACCAAACGGGATCGCCTTGAAGACGACGAAACCGATGATCCAGGGGATCAGATAGATCAGACCCTGCCACTTATCGAAGAACTTCTGGGCCGGGGTACGCCCCAGAGAGGGCGCATTACTTTCTTTCATCCGGGAATCCTCCTTTTGTGGGTGATTTTCCAACGCATGACATACCGCGCGTCACACTTTGGAAACAGACTTGTCAGAGATTTGTAACCTGTGCCTGAGAAAAAGGGGCATCGGCCGAGCGGTCGATGCCCCTCGTATGTAGAACTCAGGTCAAAATCTGAAGCGATCAGACGGTGTAACCAACAGCGGACATGCCGTCCAGCAGGGTGTCAACGACATCAGCGCCGGAAGCGTTGTCGTAGTCCACGGTGTCGAAGACTTCCTGATAGATACCGGTGCCGTTTGCCTTCAGATCGTTTGCCTCGAACAGGGGGTCCAGCTGGAAGCCGACGAAGGCCATGACCTTGCCGTTTGCCTCAGCGACCAGCTCCTTGATCTTGCCAGCAGCCTGTGCAGCCTCCAGGCCAGCCTTGGAAGCGGGCAGGCCGCACTCAGAACCCATGATCTCAGCGCCTTCCTTCTCGTTCAGCAGGAAGTTGATCAGCATAGCAGCCTCAGCGGGATGCTCGCAGGTCTTGGTGATGGCCAGACCCATGGAGACCTTGGAGAAGCCGCCGTTGTAATCGCCGAACTTGATCTCCTCGCCGACGGTGAAGCCGGGCTTGTTCTCCTCGTCCAGAGCGTCCTGATACTTGGTAGCGGAGGAATCCCACTCGAAGATACCAGCCATCTTGCCGGTGATCCACTCGTTGGACTGGTGTGCAGCGTTGTCGCCGTTGGAGCCGTAGTAGGTGGGCAGGCTCATGATGACGTGGCCATCGACCAGGCTCTTGATGAAGTCGATGCCCTCGGCGATCTCGTCAGCGGTGTAGTTCAGGGTAGAGGTGGTGGGGTCTGCCCAATCCTTGCCGTACTTGGACTCAAGGTAGAAGACCATCAGGATCATACGGTCGTATGCGCCCAGGTGCAGAGGATAGTAGTCATCGCCCAGCTTCTCCTGGAATGCCTTGCCTGCGTTCATCAGGTCGTCCAGAGTCTTGGGGACCTCGGTGATGCCAGCCTTATTAAAGGTGGTCATGTTCCAGAAGAAGATACGGCCGGTCATAGCGACAGGCACACACTGCTGGGCATTGGCAACGTTGCAGGCTGCCAGCTTTGCGTCGTCCCACTGGGACATATCCAGGTAATCGGTGACGCTGTTCAGGTCGATGAAGGTCTGGCCGTTGCCGGAGTAGTTGTACAGCCAGTTCCAGTTGATCTGGCAGACATCCTCAGCCACGCCGCCGGCAAACTTGGTGGACATGGTGTCCTCCCAGCCGGACCATGCAGCGAAGGTGGGGTTGACGGTGATGTTGCTGTTTGCTGCGGAGAAAGCCTTCAGGGCCTCCTGGTAAGCGTTGTGACGAGACTCGCCGCCCCACCAGCTCATGGTCAAGGTGACGGGATCGCTGCTCAGGCCAGCCACGGAAGCTGCTGCTGCGGAAGAAGCGGTAGAAGCTGCGGTGGAGTTGGAGCTGCCGCCACAGGCAGCCAGCAGGCCAGCTGCGCCCACAGCGCCGGTGACCTTCAGGAAATCGCGACGAGAAATTGCCTTGCTCATTGTTTGTTCTCCTCCTAATAAATAGAAAACATCTGCTCATCGGCCTTATCTGCAAAAGGCTCGTTGTATACAATTATGATAACAAAATATCCCGCAAAAAGAAAGATGTAAATTGAAGAGAAGCGCGCAAAAAACGAACAAATATTGCGCTCGTGTTTGGCGCGGTTTTGACGTCCTTGCCGAAATGAATAAACTTGAGCGAAAAAACTGTGCAACATGTATACTTCAACAGATTGCATAGAAATTGGAGCAAGGAGTCGGAGAAACATCCTAAAATTGCAATATTTTTGTAACCTATCGGGAAATTCGCGTGGTTTTGTTGTACACAAAATGTGAAATCGTTGACGATTCCAGAGATTTGCCAACTGATATATCAATAGCGCAATAAACGCGCGAAGTTGGATACAACTGATATATTACCCTGTCGGAGACGGTCTGTTCCGGGCAGAAAAAAGCGCTGCCCGGCGGGGCAGCGCTGAAAAAAATTTTTTCTGGTTTTTGGGGGAACACGGCTGCAAAATGAACGCAGTGCAATGCTTCTTCCGGGAAAAGCTCCGCTTTTTTATTTCGCAGCCCGGCGGGCGTAGAAGGCGCGGCGCTCGCGGAAGTAGCATTGGGGGCACATGCTGACGTACTGCACGTCGTTTTCCAGGTCGATGGCGACCTGTTCGCCCTCAAAGACGAACACACCGTTGACTTTGCGGCAGTTGCAGGTGGCCTTGCGGCCGCAGGTGCAGATGGTCTTCATCTCCTCGATGGTGTGAGCCAGCTCCAGCAGGCGGGTGGAGCCGGGGAACCCCTTGAGCGAAAAGTCCGACCGCAGACCGTAGCAGATGACCGGGATATTCAGGTCTACCGTGACCATGAACAGCTGCTCAGCCTGTGCCGGGGTGAAGAACTGGCTCTCGTCGCAGAGGACGCAGGCCAGCTTCTGGGTCTGGCTGGCGGCGCGGACGGCCTCAAAGATGTCCGCCTCCGGCGGGATGAGCAGGTCGGCCTTGCGCCGCACCCCCAGGCGGCTGACCAGTTCGCCGCCGCCTTTGGTGTCCACCTGCGGCTTCAGGATGAGCACCTGCATCCCCTGCTCCTCGTAGTTGTGCGCCACCTGCATCAGGGCCGTGCTCTTGCCGCTGTTCATTGCGCCGTAACGGAAATATAGCTTTGCCATGAAGGTCTCCTCTATCTAGATCGGGCACAAAAATTCAACCTCTCAGTCTCGCATTCGCTCGACAGCTCTCCTGATAGGAGAGCCTCTGGCGAAGAGATGAACTTCTACGCAATGCCAAGGCCTCTCCTCATCAGGAGAGGTGGCATCGCGCAGCGATGACGGAGAGGTTGAAACCGTGCAATGGCTTTATAATAGAATATAAGTCTTAGTCCTGATTGCGCAGGCGGTAGCCCAGGCTCATCAGGCTGTCGCCCAGGTGGACGTTCTCGACCACGACTTCCGGATACGGGACGGACAGGTCGTAGTGGGAGAAGTTCCAGAAGCCTTTGATGCCCAGGCTGACCAGACGGCCGCTCAGCTCTTCGGCACCGCTGCGGGGCACACAGAGAACCGCCACTTCTGGCTTGTGCCCGGCGCAGAAGCTCTCCAGCTGGTCGATGTGGAGGATCTGGATGCCGTTGATCTCCCTGCCCACTTCGTCCGACGAATTGTCGAAGGCGGCAATGAGCTTATAGCCGTTGGTATCGGTGGTGATGAACCGGCTGACGGCCTTGCCCAGACGGCCGCAGCCGATGAGGATGGTGGGCAGGCGGTCGCCGTTGCCGAACAACAGATTCTCCAGAATAGAGAGCAGGTTTTCGACCGAGTAGCCGATGCCCTGACGGCCGTTCACATCGCCGATGCAGTTGAAGTCCTGCCGGACCTGAGAGGCCGTGGTGCCCATCTGGGCGGCCAGTTCGCGGGAAGAGATGCTGGTGATGCCGTCGTTCTTCAAGGTCCGCAGAAAGCGGTAGTACTTGGGCAGGCGTTTGATCACCGGCAGAGATGCTTTACCAGGGGTGTTCATAGGTGGTTCTCCTTTCATCCATCCGATGCCGGTCCTCTGCGCCCACCGTGGCGCTCCGGCAGATTCAAAGAGTTTTGCACAATAATGATACATCTTTGTCAATCTTATTCATTATCTAAAGTATACAGCGGATGTGGAGAATGTCAAATAAAATGGAGCAATTTTTTCAAAAGTTAAGAAATCTTAGCCGCCGCATAATCATTTGACCCGCTGGGAACCCTGAAAAAAACAGAGCAGGAGGGGCTTATGGCAGAGCAGAACGAAAAAAACACCCCGGTGGAAGAGCAGCGGCTGGAAAAAGAACAGATCGAGGATCTGGGCAGCGTCTACCGCACCAAAGGCCCCCACGCCATCCACTGCCTGACCGTGGTGGGGCAGATCGAGGGCCATGTGGAAGCGCCCCAGGGGCAGAAGACCACCAAGTACGAGCATGTCATCCCGCAGCTGGTGGCCGTGCAGGAGGACCCGGCGGTGGAGGGCCTGCTGGTCATCCTGAACACCGTGGGCGGCGATGTAGAGGCCGGGCTGGCGCTGGCGGAGCTGATCGCCAGCATCTCCAAGCCCAGCGCCGCCGTGGTGCTGGGCGGCGGACACTCCATCGGCATCCCGCTGGCCGTCAGCGCCCGGCGGAGCTTCATCGTGCCCACAGCCACCATGACCGTCCACCCGGTGCGGCACTCCGGGATGATCCTGGGTGTGCCCCAGACGATGCGGTGGTTCGAACAGATGCAGGAGCGGATCACCGGCTTCGTGGCGGCGCACAGCGGCATCTCGGAAAAGCGCTACACCGAGCTGATGCTCCGCACCGGCGAGCTGGTCATGGATGTGGGCACCATGCTGGACGGCCGCCGGGCCGTGCGCGAAAAGCTCATCGACGAGCTGGGCGGCATCTCGGATGCGCTGGCGTGGCTGTATCGGGAGATCGAACGCTGAGCGGGTTTTCGTTGCTATTTTCCATAGGTCGTGATAAAATGAAAGAATCGAATACTATGGGAGAAAGAGACAGGGTTGCAACGAAAGATGGCAAAGAAAAAACGAAAAACGACCGCAAGACGCGCACCTGCGCGGAGAAAGAGCCGGGCACAGGAGCGGATGCCCGCAGGGCTGGGCACCCTGTTTGCGGGCCTGCTGCTCATCGTGCTGGCCTTTGTGGAGGGCAGCTCGGTCTGGAAGGCCCTGCACGAGGTATTGTTCGGCCTGTTCGGCTGCGGCAGCTTCGTGCTGGGCGCAGCGATCTGCTATCTGGCCATCCTCTACACACGGGGCGAAGACCTCATCGGCCAGATGTTCAAGCTGATGCTGGGGCTGGTGTTTGCCAGCGGTACCGTCATCGTCTTTTCCGAGATCCCCGCCGACATCCCGGCGGCCCGCATGGTAGCGGAGTGCTATCAGAACGGCGTCCATGCCTGGCTGGGCGGCGGTGCCATCGGTGCCCTGCTGGGCGGCAATCTGCTGCTGCTCTGCGGGCGTCCGGCGGCGAATCTCGTGATGGTGGTGCTGGCGCTCTGTGCCAGCCTGTACATTTTTGATATCACCCCCGCCGAGCTGTGGCAGTGGATATGTGAACTGGGCGGCAGCGCCCACGAAAAGGGCGTGGCCGTCTACGAGCAGAATGCAGCCCGCCGCGCCGAGCGGCAGGCTGCCCGCCAGGCCGAGGAGGAAGCGACCGCGCTGGAAGCCGGAGACGAGCCGGACCTTTGTGGCGAAGAGGACGAGGAAGGCGGCTTTGCAGCGCCGGGCTGGCTGTCCGGCATTTTCAGCTGGGGCCACAAGGTGACCAAAGAGCTGGAGGGTGAAGCCGCGCCCGAACCGGTGGACGACTCCCTCGGCTACGAAGCACCTGCCCCCTCCCCCGCGCCTGCCCCGGCAGAGCCGCAGGAGGCCCCGGCCTTTACGCCGGTGCAGGTGGGCACGCCCCATCCCCGCGCCTCGTTTGACATCGACCTTGGGCCGGACAGCACCCCCGTGGTCGAGGGCGGCAGTGAGCCCATCGAGCCCTTCATCGTCGGGCCCGGCGGCACCTTCGGGCAGGACCCGCTCCACAAGCCCGCGCCCCGGCCCATCGTGAAGCCGGTGGTGCCCGATGCCATCGAAACGGCGGCTGAGGACTTCTTTGCAAAACCGGAGGCCCCGGCGGCCCCCGAAGCACCGGCCCCGGTGGTAACGCCCGGCATCCCGGCCCAGTCGGTGGACGAAGGCCCCGCCGAAGCTCCTGCGTTCGACGGCAGCGGAGCCTTCCAGACACCGACCCTGCCCACCACCGACGAACCCTCCGTGCCGGTGCGGGTCATGGCCGACAACGTGATGGCCATGCGCTCTGCCCCGGACGAGGACGGCTGGATCAGCATCACCAGCGAGCCGGTGGAGGAAAAAGACATCAACACGCTGGTAGCCGCTGCCATGGAAAAGCCCGCCGTCGGCGAGCAGCAGGCAGCCACCGCCCCGGCCGAGGAGCCGGAGGCTGAGGAGAGCTATCAGTACCAGTACCCCGGCATCGACCTGTTCGAAAAGGCCCCGGAGGAGAGTGACCCCAACGCACAGGACGAGCTGAAGGCCAACGCGCAGAAGCTCGTGGACACGCTGGAAAGTTTTGGCGTCCGCACCCGTGTGCTGGACATCTCCCGCGGCCCGTCGGTCACGCGGTATGAAGTCCAGCCCATGGCGGGCGTCAAGATCAGCCGCATCACCTCGCTGGCAGACGACATCGCGCTGAACCTGGCCGTCGCTGACGTCCGCATGGAGGCCCCCATCCCCGGCAAACCCGCCGTGGGCATCGAGGTGCCCAACCACAAAAAGACGCCGGTCTATATCCGCAGTGTCTTCGAGAGCCAGGCCTTCCTGCGGATGACCTCGCCCCTCGGCATCGCACTGGGCAAGGACATCGCCGGCGTGGCCCAGGTGGCCGACCTGTGCAAGATGCCCCACCTGCTCATTGCAGGCAGCACCGGCAGCGGCAAATCCGTCTGTGTCAACAGCATCATCATGAGCTTGCTGTTCCGCTCCAGCCCGGAGGACGTCAAGCTCATCCTCATCGACCCCAAGGTGGTCGAGCTGGCCGAGTACAACGGCATCCCTCACCTGCTGATGCCGGTCATCACCGAGCCGAAAAAGGCGGCGGGCGCTCTGAGCAGCGCCGTGCAGGAGATGGAGCGCCGGTATCACCTGTTTGCGGAGAACAACGTCCGCGACATCAAGTCCTTCAACAAGCTGGCCGCCACCGACCCCATGCTGGAAAAGATGCCCTACATCGCCATCATCATCGATGAGCTGGCCGACCTGATGATGGTCGTGGGCAAAGACGTCGAGGACTCCATCTGCCGCATCGCCCAGAAGGCCCGTGCGGCCGGTATGCACCTCATCGTCGCGACCCAGCGCCCCAGCGTGGACGTCATCACCGGCCTGATCAAGGCCAACATCCCCAGCCGCATCGCATTCGCGGTGTCCAGCCAGGTGGACAGCCGCACCATCCTGGATGGTGCCGGTGCCGAAAAGCTACTGGGCATGGGCGATATGCTCTTCATGCCGGTCGGTGCCCCCAAGCCCATCCGCATCCAGGGCACCTTCGTGCGGGATGAGGAGATCAGCCGTGTGCTGGACTTCATCAAGCAGAGCGCGACGGTCCAGTACGACGAGGCCATGATCGAGGCCATGGAAAAACACGCCATCCTGGACGGCAAAAAAGGCGCATCCTCTGCCGATGCCGACGAGGAGACCGGCAGCGACCCGATGCTCAAGCAGGCCGTCGAGGTGGTCATTGATGCCGGTCAGGCATCCACCAGCCTGCTCCAGCGCCGGTGCAAGCTGGGCTATGCCCGCGCCGCCCGCATCATGGACGAGATGGAACAAAAAGGCATCATCGGCCCCTACGAGGGTGCCAAGCCCCGCGCTGTCCTCATCAGCCGCCAGCAGTGGCTGGAAATGCAGATGAACCAGCCGGATGAATGATTCGCGCAGACACTGATGTGTCCGTTCTCCCCGGAGCGGGAAACCGGCGATCCAGAAGCGAAACGGAACGAACGATAAAATAAAAGGAGCATTATGGAAAACTCTTCCCCGATCTACACCGAATTTCTCCCCATCAGCCGCGCGGACATGGAGGCGCGGGGATGGGAGCAGCTGGACTTCGTGGTCGTGGGCGGCGACGCCTATGTGGACCACCCCAGCTTTGGCACTGCCATCATCAGCCGCCTGCTGGAAGCCGAGGGCTACAAGGTGGGCGTACTGGCACAGCCCCGCTATACCGACTGCGAGGACTTCAAGCGGTTCGGGAAGCCGAAGTACGGCTTCTTCATCGGCGGCGGCAATGTGGACAGCATGGTCAGCCACTACTCCGTCGCCAAGATCCCCCGCGCCGAGGACGAATACTCCCCCGGCGGAAAGGGCGGTGCCCGGCCGGACCGCAGCGCCACCGTGTATACCAGGCTGGCAAAGCAGGCCTACCCCGACCTGCCCGTGATCCTAGGTGGTCTGGAAGCCTCGCTGCGGAGGTTCGCCCACTACGATTACTGGCTGGACACCGTCCTGCCCAGCATCGCGGAGGACTCTGGCGCAGACATCATCAGCTTCGGCATGGGCGAACACCAGACCGTCGCCATTGCCAGGCGGCTGGCGGCCGGAGAGCCGGTAAGCTCCATCACCGATGTGGACGGCACCTGCTACCTGACCGACTTCGACCACCTGCCCGAAAAATATGTGGAGTGCGCGGGCTTCAAAAAGGTGGCGTCCGATAAGACCGCCTACGCCAAAGCCTGCCGCATCCAGATGGACAATCAGGATGTCGTCAGCGGCCAGATCATCGTCCAGAAGCAGAGCGAGAAGTACCTCGTCCAGAACATCCCGGCAAAGCCGCTGGTGCGCTGGGAGCTGGACCGGGTCTATGCCCTGCCCTACACCCGCCGGTATCACCCCATCTACGAGGCCATGGGCGGTGTGCCCGCCATCCGGGAGGTGCAGTTCTCCATCATCCAGAACCGCGGCTGCTTCGGCGGCTGCAACTTCTGCGCCATCCAGCTGCATCAGGGCCGCCGCGTGACCAGCCGCAGTGCCGACAGCATCGTGGCCGAGGCCGAGCGGATGACCCATGAGCCGGATTTCAAGGGCTACATCCACGACATCGGCGGCCCCACGGCAAACTTTCGCTTCCCGTCCTGCCGCGAACAGATGCTGCGGGGCATGTGCAATGGCGGCAAGCACTGCCTGGCCCCCACGACCTGCTCCCACATGATCGTGGACCACAGCGACTATCTGAAGATCCTGCGCCGCGTCCGGGAGCTGCCGGGCGTCAAGAAGGTATTCATCCGCAGCGGCATCCGGTTCGACTATCTGATGGCAGACCCGGACGATACCTTCTTCAAGGAGCTGGTGGAATACCACGTCTCCGGCCAGCTGAAAGTTGCCCCGGAGCACTGCGCCCCCAATACCCTCGCCTACATGGGCAAGCCGCCCATCCAGACCTTTAACAAGTTCAAGGATAAGTTCTACGAGCTGAGCAAAAAGGCGGGCAAAAAGCAGTACCTTGTGCCCTACCTGATGTCCAGCCATCCGGGCAGCACCCTGAGCGACGCGGTCTATCTGGCCGAGTACCTTTACAAGAACCACATGCGCCCGGAGCAGGTGCAGGACTTCTACCCCACACCCGGCACCGTAAGCACCTGCATGTTCTATACCGGTCTGGACCCCTACACCCTCAAGCCGGTGTTCGTGGAGAAGACCGCCGAGGGCAAGGCGCTGCAGCGCGCACTGCTCCAGTATTACGAGCCGCGCAACGCCGAAAAGGTCATCAAGGCGCTCAAAATGACCCACCGCGAGGACCTCATCCCGCTGCTGGTGCCCGCCGAGGGCCGCCGCGCCGTCCAGCGCTCGGCCCGCAGAGCCGAGGCCGCCGAGGTGACCATCCACAACGACGGCACCTACACCGTCCGCCCCAACGGCAAGGGCAAGGGCCGTCCGCAGGGCCATGCCGCCCCGGCAAACCGCAGTGCGGGCGGACGTCAGCCCAGCCCTGGCGCACGGTTCGCACCCCGCTCTGCACCCGGCCATAAGCCGAAAAACGATCAACAGAAAGAGAATACGACGTGGAAAAATACAAATCGGAAAAAGTAAGTTTCTGGCGAAAGCCTTTCCGGCGGCTGGCCGCACTGGCGTTGGCCGCTGCGCTGGCCCTGGGCCTTGCGGCCTGTGACGGGGCATCCGTCCTTCCGGGCGGCAGCGCCGATGTGATCCCGAACCCGGCATCCAGCGGGGTGCAGACCGCTGACAGCTTCCGGATGCACTTTCTCGACGTGGGGCAGGCGCTCAGCGTCCTGGTGGAGTGCGATGGCCAGTACATGCTGTACGACGGCGGCAACGTGGACGACGGCAGCATGGTGGTCAGCTATTTGCAGAAGCAGGGCGTGGAGGAGCTGCAATACGTCTTCTGCTCCCACGCGCATGAAGACCATGTGGGCGGGCTGGCCGCTGCGCTGGCCTTCTTCCCGGCGAACCATGTGTACAGCCCAGTGACGGAAGCCTCCACCAAGTGCTTTCAGGACTTTGTGAAGTACACCCAGCAGCAGGGCCTGCAGGTCGAGGTGCCCGCCGTGGGCACCGTCTGGCAGCTGGGCAGTGCAACGGTGACGATGCTGGGCCCGGTGGCGCAATACAGTGAGACGAATGATACCTCGATCGTCCTGCGGGTAGATTATGGTGCCACCAGCTTCCTCCTGACCGGCGACATGGAATCGGATGCAGAGCGCGATCTGGTGAACAGCGGGGCCAACCTGAAGGCCGATGTTTTGCAGGTGGGCCACCACGGTTCCAGCACCTCGACGAGCTACCTTTTCCTGAATGCCGTCCTGCCCGAAATGGGCGTCATCTCCTGCGGCGTGAACAACAAATACGGCCACCCGCATGAGGAGACCCTGAGCATCCTGCGGGATGCGGGCGTAGACGTCTACCGCACCGACCTGCTGGGCACGGTCGTCATCGGGTCGGACGGCCAGAACTACACCATCCGCACCGACAAGACTGCCACCGACGCCGAGCTGAACCCCACCGCCCCGGCGGCATCCAGCACGGCACAGCAGACCTACATCGGCAACGTGAACTCCAAAAAGTTCCATCTGCCCACCTGCCCGAACCTCCCGGCGGAGAAGAACCAGATCCTCTTCTCCAGCTACGACGAGGCCATTGCAGCAGGCTACACCCCCTGTTCCACCTGCATCAAGTGATGCATAGCAAAAAAGGACTGTCGCGAACGCGACGGTCCTTTTTTGCTTGCTCTATCATACCGTGTCTCAGCCGCCCAGATAGGCGCTGCGGACACGCTCATTGGTCAGCAGCTCGGCACCGGTGCCATCCATGACAACGCGGCCGGTCTCCAGAACGTAGGCCCGGTCGGCCACGGAAAGCGCCATCTGCGCGTTCTGCTCGACCAGCAGGATGGTCATACCCTCCTTGTGGATGTTCCGGATGATGTCGAAGATCTCCTGCACCAGCAGAGGCGACAGGCCCATGGACGGTTCATCCAGCATCAGCATGGAGGCGTTGCTCATCAGCGCGCGGCCCATGGCCAGCATCTGCTGCTCACCGCCGGACATGGTGCCCGCCAGCTGTTTGCGGCGCTCCTTCAGGCGGGGGAACAGTTCAAAGACCTTTTCCTTGTTGGGGCCGATGGTGGAGGCAGGCTGGGTGTAGCCGCCCATTTCCAGATTTTCCTCCACGGTCATGTGCAGGAAGACGTGGCGTCCCTCCGGCACATGGGCCAGACCGGCCTCCACAATCTTGTGGGCACGGACGCCCTTGATGCTCTTGCCCTTGTACAGGACATCGCCCGTCTTCGGGTGGAGCAGGCCGGAAATGGTCTTCAGGGTGGTGGACTTACCGGCACCGTTGGCACCGATCAGGGTCACGATCTCCCCTTCGTGGACCTCAAACGAAACGTCCTTGACGGCGTGGATGTTGCCGTAATAGACGTTGATGTTCTCCACTTTCAGCATAGAATCTGCCATCGGTCAGCCCTCCTTCTTGCCCAGATAGGCCTCAACGACCTGCGGGTTGTTGCGGATCTCATCCGGGGTGCCCTTGGCGATGATGCGGCCAAAGTTCAGCACCGCGATGCCCTCGCAGATCCCCATGACCAGGCTCATGTCGTGCTCGATCAGCAGCACGGCAATGTCGAATTCGTCGCGGATGCGGCGGATGGTCTCGGTCAGTTCAGCGGTCTCGGAGGGGTTCATACCGGCAGCAGGCTCGTCCAGAAGCAGCAGCTTCGGGCTGGTAGCCAGGGCGCGCATGATCTCCAACCGGCGCTGTGCACCATAGGGCAGGCTGCCCGCCGGGGTGTTGGCCAGGTCGGCCATGTGGAAGATATCCAGCAGCTCCAGTGCCCGTTCGGTGCACTTTTTTTCTTCCTTCCAGTAGTTGGGCAGACGGATCAGGGAGGAGGCCAGGTTGTACTTCATGGACTCATGCAGGCCGACTTTGATGTTGTCGATGACCGACAGCTCCTTGAACAGGCGGATGTTCTGGAAGGTGCGGGCCACGCCCATCCGGTTGACCTGATAGGTCTTCTTGCCTGCCGTGGGCATCCCGTCGATCAGGATGGAGCCGCGGGTGGGCTGGTACACGTTGGTCAGCAGGTTGAAAACGGTGGTCTTACCGGCACCGTTGGGGCCGATGAGGCCGGTGATCTCGTTGCGGCCGATCATCAGGTTGAAGCCGTCCACTGCGGTCAGGCCGCCGAAGTCGATGCCCAGCTCGCGCACGTCGAGGATGGGCTTTTTGTCCTTATCGCGGTCGGTCAGGAAACCGCCGGAGGGGACGCTGTTCAATCTCGTCTGGAACTCACTCATGATCTGCACCCTCCTTGTTCTTCTTGCGGAACAGTTCCCCGTTCAGGACCTTCTCCACGATGCGGCTCACGGAGAAGTCGTAGCTGCCCAGCAGTCCGCCGGGGCGGAAGATCATCATCAGGATCAGCACCAGCGAGTAGATGACCATGCGGTAGCTGTCAAAGCTGCGGGTCGCTTCGGGCAGGATGGTCAGGACCGTTGCCGAGAGGATGGAACCCAGCATGGAGCCCATGCCGCCCAGAACGACCATGACCAGGATCTCGATGGACTTCATGAAGCCGAAGGTCGAGGGGTTCAGAACGCCGATGTAGCAGGCGTACAGACCACCGGCCAGACCGGCGAAGGCCGCAGAGAAGGCAAAGGCCATGACCTTATAGTAGGTGGTCTGGATGCCGCAGCTCTCGGCCGCGATCTCGTTGTCGCGGATGGCGAGGACGGCGCGGCCGTGGCGGCTCTTCATCATGGTGTGGATCAGGAAACAGGTGATGACCACGCACAGGAACACATTGCTGAAATGGGAATACTTGGGGATGTTCTTCAGGCCCTTGGAGCCGTAGAACAGGCTGTAACCCAGCACATCGTCGATGTTGTTCAGCGTGATGCGGATGATCTCGCCAAAGCCAAGCGTCAGGATGGCCAGATAGTCACCGGTCAGGCGCAGAGCGGGGATGCCGATCAGCATACCGAACAGGCCCGCCATGATGCAGGCCAGCACCAGACCAATGGCAAAGGAGATGCCGCTGGGCAGGGGGCTGTACTTGGTGAACAGTGCGCAGGTGTAAGCACCCACGGCCATGAAACCGGCATGGCCCAGCGGCAGCTGGCCCAGATAGCCGGTGGCCACGTTCAAAGACACAGCCAGGATGATGTTGATGCCCACGGTCATCAGCACCTTGTTCTGATAGGTGGAAAGCAGATTCCCGGTCAGGTAGGAAAGCCCCAGGAACAGCAGCGCCACCAGCACCGTATTCATCAGGTAGCGCACGGGCATTTTGAGCGTTTTGCGTTTGGTATTCATCTTCATGCCCTCCTTACACCTTTTCCTGCACCTTGCGGCCAAGGAAGCCGGTGGGCTTGAACAGCAGCACGATGATCAGGATCGCAAACGTAACGGCGTCCTTCCAGGCGGAAAGGCCGATGGCGGAAACGAAGCACTCGCACAGGCCGATGGCGATGCCGCCGATCATCGCGCCCGGAATGGAACCGATGCCGCCCAGAACTGCGGCAACGAAGGCTTTCAGGCCCAGCATGGAGCCCATGGTGGGCGTTGCCTGCGGGTAGGAGCAGCAGTACAGCACTGCGCCGATACCGGCCAGCGCAGAACCCACCGCAAAGGTGAAGGAGATGGTGCTGTTGACGTTGATGCCCATCAGGCGGGCCGCATCCATATCCTCGGAGACGGCGCGCATGGCCTTGCCGAGTTTGGTCTTCTGGACCAGGAAGGTCAGCACGAGCATGGACAGCACGGTGACCACCAGCGTGATCACGGAGGTCAGGCCCACCGGCACTTTGCCGAAGTAGAAGGTCTTGGCTTCAAAGTAGGACGGGATGACCTTTGCACCGGAGCCCATCAGCAGCTCCGCCGTATACTCCAGGAAGAAGGACACGCCGATGGCCGTGATCAGCAGCGAGATGCGGGGCGCACTGCGCAGCGGGGTGTAGGCGACCTTTTCGATCACCACGCCCAGCAGGGGGCAGGTAATGACGGTGGCGCAGACAGCCGTCACCGGGCCAAGGCCCAGCTGGTTCATCACGAACCAGGACATGTACGCGCCCACCATAATGACATCGCCATGGGCAAAGTTCAGCAGCAGGATGATACCGTACACCATACTGTAGCCCAGTGCGATCAGTGCATAGATGCTGCCCAGGGAAAGACCGTTGATCAGCTGACTAAAAAACACTGTCATGGATGGATACTTCCTTTCTTTGCGGCGTTTTGCCACGCCTTTTGGGAGACACTCTTTTACCAAAAAAGCGGAGACAACCCGTTTCGGCGGTCTCCGCAAGTGGTTCTGGATGCGAGGGATCAGAACATTTCCTTCAGTTCGGGCTTGCCATCCACATAGGTCAGGATCGCAGTCTCCTTGACGGGGTCGTGGTGCTCGTCGAAGGTGAAGGTGCCGGTGATGCCGTCGATGGTGCCGGAAGCGATGGCGTCAATGACAGCCTGCTTGTACTCGTCGCTGCCTGCTTCCAGACCGGCGTCCTCCGCAGCCTGCAGGCCGTAGACCACGGTCTTGGCAGCGTCGTAGCCCAGAGGTGCGAAGCCGTTGGGGTAATCCTCGCCGTACTCTGCCTTGTAGGCCTCCTCGAACTCCGGAGAAGCGCCCTTTGCATAGTTGGCGCAGAAGTAGCTGTCCTTCAGCTGGTCAGCGGTCGCATAGCCCTCCAGGCCGTCCCAGCCGTCGCCGCCCAGGAACGGAACGGTCAGGCCGATGCTCTCAGCCTGCGACAGGATCTGGCCCACTTCCTCATAGTAGTTGGGGCAGAAGACCGTCTCCGGAGCCTTGCCCAGGATGCTGGTCAGCTGGGTCTTGAAGTCCACGTCGCCGTCGGAGTAGCTCTCCTGATCGACAATGGTGCCGCCCAGGCTCTCGAACTCGTCGATGAAGTTCTCAGCCAGGCCCTCGTTGTAGTCTGCGCCCTTCTTAAAGATGACAGCGGCCTTGGTGTAGCCCAGCTTCTGGTAAGCGTAATCTGCCATCTTGATGCCCTGGAACGGGTCGGTGAAGGTGGCACGGAAGACGTTGGCGTTCACGGTGTCGGTCTCGGCATCGTAGGTAACGGCCTCTGCGGTCGCAGAAGCAGTGACCATAGGCATGTTGTAGTCGGCGCTCTCAGCAGCCACGGCCAGCGTGGGGGTGGTGGTGACATCGCCGATCAGTGCCGTGATGCCTTCGTCCACCATCTTGGTGAAGCAGTTGACGGCCTGGGTGGCGTCGCCCTGCTCATCCTCGGTCAGGATCTCGATCTGCTTGCCGTTGATGCCGCCATCGGCGTTGACCTGCTTCAGGTACAGGGTCGCACCGTTGACAACGGCCTGGCCGTAAACGGAAACGTTGCCGCTCAGGGGGCCCATGACGCCCACCTTGATGGTCTCACCAGAAGCAGCGGAACCAGCCGCAGAACCGGAAGCCGCCGTGCTGGAAGAAGAACCGCCGCAGGCGGTCAGGACACCGGCAGCAGCCACGACACCGGCAGCAGCCAGAAAGTTACGACGCGTGATCATCTTTTTCATAATCGTTCTCCTCCTGTTTGGAAGCATCTGCAAAATGCAGAAAGCAGAGCCCTTTCCCTCAAAGCGGCTCTGCTCTCGGTAGTTTCATTATAGCCCCCTTCGGGGCCGTTCGCAATTCACAAACCGTCCATACTTTTCCGGGCCTTTTCCGTCAAATCATGTTAAACTACACAAAATTTCCATATCACTTTTGGCTGTTTTTCTAAATCATTCACTTTGTTTCACCCTGAAATGAACGATTTTCACGAATGTCAAAGAGGTTACACAATGGCCGTCCGGTCGGTTCCGGGCAGGTGCGGCGGCGGCCGCCTTCCCGCCTCCCGGCATATCCGCCCCCGCCTCCGGGCAGACTGATGATGTTTACAGCCGCAAACATCGCGATCCCCTCTTGCAACCAGGCACAGGACGTGATAGGATAAAGGCAGTTAGTTAGTATTGACTATCCACCATTTCAAATCATTACCGGGAGGTCTTTCTTATGAATTATCTGGAAATCGAATCCGTTGTCGGCCGCGAGATCTTAGACTCCCGCGGGAACCCCACCGTCGAAGCTGAGATCACGCTCGCCGACGGCACTGTCGCCCGCGGCTGTGCCCCCTCCGGCGCATCCACCGGCGAGTTCGAGGCTCTGGAGCTGCGCGACGGCGACAAGAGCCGTTATCTGGGCAAGGGCGTGACCAAAGCCGTTGAGAACATCAACACCGTCATCGCCGATGCTGTCGTGGGGCTGGATGCCTCCGACATCTATGCAGTCGATGCCGCCATGCGCAAAGCCGACGGCACCAAGGACAAGTCCAATCTGGGCGCAAACGCCATTCTGGCCGTGTCCATCGCCGCCTGCCGTGCAGCCGCCGCTTCGCTGGAGATGCCGCTGTACCGTTTTCTGGGCGGCGTGAACGGCAACCGCCTGCCCGTCCCGATGATGAACATCCTGAACGGCGGCGCACACGCCACCAACACCGTGGATACCCAGGAGTTCATGATCATGCCCGTAGGTGCCCCCTCCTTCAAGGAAGCGCTGCGCTGGTGCGCCGAGGTCTTCCACGCTCTGGCCTCCATCCTGAAGGCCAAAGGTCTGGCCACCTCCGTCGGCGACGAGGGCGGGTTTGCGCCCAACCTGTCCAGTGACGAGGAGACCATCGAGACCATTCTGGCCGCCATCGAGAAAGCCGGTTATCAGCCCGGCAAGGACTTCATGCTGGCCATGGATGCCGCTTCCTCCGAGTGGAAGAGCCCCAAGGGCAAGGGCTTCTACAAGCTGCCCAAGGCGGGCACCGAGTACACCTCCAGCGAGCTGATCGCCCACTGGAAGAGTCTGGTGGAGAAGTATCCCATCATTTCCATCGAGGACGGTCTGGACGAAGAGGACTGGGAGGGCTGGCAGGAGATGACCCGCGAGCTGGGCGGCAAGGTCCAGCTGGTGGGCGACGACCTGTTCGTCACCAACACCGAACGCCTGGCCAAGGGCATCCAGCTGGGTGCCGGAAATGCCATCCTGATCAAGCTGAACCAGATCGGTTCGGTCTCCGAGACGCTGGAAGCCATCAAGATGGCCCACAAGGCCGGTTACACCGCCATCAGCTCGCACCGCTCCGGTGAGACCGAGGACACCACCATCGCCGACCTGGCCGTGGCCCTGAACACCTGCCAGATCAAGACCGGTGCGCCCAGCCGCACCGAGCGCGTGGCCAAGTACAACCAGCTGCTCCGCATCGAGGAGCACCTGGGTGCCAGCGCCGTCTATCCCGGCATGGAAGCGTTCAACGTGAAACGCTAAAATTTTCCAGCAATCGCGGCCCTTTCTCCTTCGTATTTTTACTGGAGTGCCTGTTGCAATGCGCTCTCAGATCTGAAGGAAGGAGAACCGCTCATGCTTTCCACCTTTTCCCTTTCGTCCTCGATCCTGCTCTGGTTTCTGGAGCAGGCCGGTCTGCCCGGCATTCTGCTCTGGCTGCTGGAAAAGATCTTAGGATAACGAAAAAGACGTGCCGCACACGCTGTGCAGCACGTCTTTTTTCATCCATGGATCTGTTTTTTGGCGGTGCGCAGCGCCGTGCGCAGAGGCCGGTAGAGCAGCAGCATGAGGGCAAAGTTGCCCACGCCGTGCATCGCGTCGTAGGAAAGGCCGCTCAGCCACCAGCTCAGCGCGAAGGCGGGCGTTTTGGCTACAAGATACACCGCTGCGCACAGCCCGCCGAAGCACAGGCCGTACAGCCCGCTGAACACGGCCCAGCCGAGGGCATGGTCCATCCGGCGCAGCAGCCGGGCCAGAAAGGCCAGCAGATACCAGACATACAGATACATCGCCCACCACAGGCCGAAGCCATACAGCACACCCTGCAATACCAGAAACACCGTGATGGCCCCCAGCGTCTCACGGGGCAGTTCCAGCGCGAACAGGATGATGAGGAGCGTCACCGGCTCGATGTTCGGGAGGCCGCTCATGGCCTGTTTGCTCACCACCAGAAGTGCGCCCATCAGCCCGCTGAGGACCAGCCGCAGCACTCTGGTGTGCATGGGTTCCTTACTTCGTGTAGGTAAAGGCATAGCGATCGCCGTCGTGCAGCTCGATGTCCGCCACGCCCACGGCGGTCATCTCACCGGAAGCGTCGGTCAGGCACCACCAGGCGCTGTCCTTGTCCCAGTCGGCGGTCTCGCCGTTGACGGTGGTGACAAAGCCTGCAGCGGCCTCGTCCGCGCTGATGATGCCGGCCTCGGCCAGCGCATCGCTCAGCTTCTCACCGTCGGTCACTTCCAGGTCGAAGGTCTGGCTCTCGCCGTCGGCCCCGGTCACCGTGAACTGGGCCTTGATCTTGGCTTCCGAAGTCTCTGCCGATGCAGCCTCCGAGGAAGCGACCTCCGAAGATGCCGCCACGCTGGACACAGCGGAAGAAGCTGTGCTGCCTGCGGCAGAGGAAGCGCCGCAGCCTGCCAGCAGACCGGCGGCCAGCGCAGCAACAGCGACAACAGAGAAAATACGATTCATGATCTTCATCAAAAGATTGCTCCTTGGTTCTAGTTTATATGCACAAAACATGCAGTGCTTATGATACCATCCGCCGGGGGAAATTGCAAGTGCGGCTCTGCCAGGCTACGCAGCCTCCCAAAGACCGGCTGCTTCCGCTCCACGTTTTCAGCCGCCAAACAGGCCGAAAAAGCTGGTGTGCGTCATGCCCAGCACCAGAAACAGAACGATGAGGGCAAACAGCACCCCGATGATGATGTCCATCTGGTGGACGCTCAGCGGGAACTTGTCGTAGAGCTTTTCCTTGGGGTTCACGAAATTGGGGTCGTTGTTGTTCAGCAGGCTCTTCTTCCCCGCTTCGCCCTGCGCCCTGTGCGCTTCCAGTTCGGCCTGCTCTTTTTCCAGCTGGGCCTCGCGCTCGGCCAGCAGTGCTTCGCGGCGGGCGAGTTCGGCTTCTTTTTCATTCCATTCTGCCATGGTCGTTCTCCTTGGTTTTTCTTCTATTATAACAAAGCGGGCCGCCCACTGCAACGAGTGGACGGCCCAGCAGGCGCTCTCTTTTCGGGGGAAATTACTTCTTGGCGAGGTACTTGCGGATATCAATGGCGACAGCCACGATGATGACAAGGCCCTGCACGATGTAGGTGTAGGAGGAGTTGACGTTCATGAACTGCAGAGCGACCTTCATCAGCTCAAAGACCAGAACGCCGACCAGGATGCCGGGCACGGTGCCGACACCGCCGGTGGTGGAAACACCGCCGATGGTGGAAGCTGCGATGGCGTCCAGCTCATAACCCTGTGCGGTGTTGACGGATGCGCCGCCGGACTTTGCAGCCAGCAGGCAGCCTGCCAGACCGAACATGCAGGAAGCCAGGATGTAGATGCGGATCTTGGTGGCGTTGACGTTGACGCCAGCGACCTCAGCCGCAGCCTCGTTGCCGCCGATGGCGTACATGTACTTGCCATGGCGGGTCTTGTTGTACAGGAACCAGAAGCAGGCAGCCACGATCAGGGCGATCCAGATCAGGACCGGGATGCCGATGATGCTGTTGGAGGCCAGAGAGGTGAAGTTCTTGTTCAGGGAGCCGATGGGGGTGCCGCCGGTGTAGACCAGGCAGATACCGTAGACGACCTGCTGCATACCCAGGGTCGCGATGAAGGGCTGGACCTTCAGGTAGCTGACGACCAGACCGTTGCACAGACCCACGATGGCGCAGATGGCGATGACCAGGATGAAGACCACCGGGGTGGGCAGGGTG
>SKEO01000257.1_pt1 | contig 52687 bp, 46 predicted proteins | sample 4826801 | NCBI WGS metagenome assembly SKEO01 (sample SAMN11008807, study PRJNA524170) | human gut metagenome | biome: Human fecal sample; material: Feces; isolation source: fecal sample from pouch patient p3 | host: Homo sapiens | place: Israel: Tel-Aviv | collected 2016-02-25 | reverse complement strand
CTCAGCTGGTAGAGCATCTGCTTGACGTGCAGGAGGTCACAGGTTCGAGTCCTGTACCGTCCACCATACAGTTCGTACTCGAACCCGATTCTTTATGAAAAAGGGTTCGGGTACGTTTTTTGTTTACGAGAGGTTCGCGGTTGCGGAGTGTAACGAAGCAATGAAAGCCCCAGTGGGGCTTTCAAGCGACAGAACGGTCTTGCGCAGCAAGATGGAGGGGCTTCGCCCCGACAAGTTCCTGCGGAGGCACTACTCAGAACAGTAAGCAGGAATGAGTAAAGGCAGGGTATCATCGTGGCGATGGTATCCTGCCTTTTGTGCGATAGGATGATTATAAGCCAAAGGCTCTCACCTGTTCTGTCGTATGCGCAGAACGAGCGAGAGCCTTTGTGATGAAAAGAAGAAAATGAAGGAGGATAGCTTGTTATTTGGCGGCTTTTTCGCCCTCCGGGAAGATGATCTTATTCACAAAGAAGAAGATCACCATGGAGATGCCGCCGTTGAGCACGGTGGTGCCGATGTTGTAGATGAAGTCCGGCACCAGCAGGCCAGCCACGGCAACCCAGATGCAGTTGATGGAGTTGACGATGCAGGTGATGAGGCAGAAGGCCAGCACATACCAGCCGATCTGCTTGGCCAGGTTGCCCTTGCTGCGGAACACAAAGCTGCGCTGGATGGGGAAGTTGATGCACTCCCCAATGACCATGGCGATCATATAAGCGCAGAAGTAGGGCAGGCCGCCGTGGGCGGCGTCGTAGCCCAGGATATTCCACTTGAAGGTCTCCCCAAACAGGGTAATGTCGATGCCGGGCCAGCCAAAGTCCACCACCGGCAGACTGGCAAAGGCCTTTGGCAAAAACTGCAGCAGCAGGTATTTGAACACGGTGATGAGGTTGGACACGATGACAAAGAGGCCGCCCTCACGCACCCACTTGGCAGCGGCCGGGTGCTTGGCCGCAAAGTTATTCCAGAAGTTCATAGGTTGGCTCCTCTCAGCTGTTTTTCAGGCGTTCTTCCATGCGGCTGTTCAGCACCACATTCTTCAGAGCCTCCCAGATCACCCGGAGAATGCCGATGATCCAGAAGCCCTTCAGCTCCATGACGATGCCGTCCACCATGCCCATGCTGATGGCACCATTGGTCATTTTAGCCAAAGCACGCAGGGGCATATTGTACTGGAACAGGATGTTCAGGTCCGGCTTTCCTTTTTTGATGCTGCGGTTCAGCAGGGCACCCAGCACAGCGGCAGCGATCCAGCCCAGGGGGCTGCGGCCGTGGCCCATCTCGCCCAGGGTCATGTTCCGGTCGATGCGGACCTTGCCTTCCGGCAGGGGACGGCCCAGCAGGGCCTCGTACTCTGCATCCGGCACCTGGGCCACCTCTCCGGTCCTATAGTGGGGCAGGGCCAGCCCGGCATAGGGGTCCGGGGCGTTGGTGCCCTCCACCGTCACCACGGCGGTAAGCCGGATGTCGGCACTGGAGGCACCTACCAGCAGCTGGTAGCTGCCCCCTTCCACCTCCCATCGATCGGTCTTGACGTTCCAGTAGCGGAAGGCCTTGTCGTCCAGAGGGATGGTAATGGTCTTGCTTTCCCCGGCAGCCAGCTCCACCTTGGCAAAGCCCTTCAGCTCCTTGGCAGGGCGGAAGATCTTTGCGTCAGGCTTTGCCACATACAGCTGCACCACCTCGGCACCGGCACAACTGCCGGTGTTGGTCACCGTCAGGGTAACGCCCTGGGCGTCGGCCTGCAGGTCACTGTAGGCAAAGCTGGTGTAGCTGAGGCCGTAGCCAAAGGGGAAGGCCGTGGGCACCCCGGCGGTGTCGTAGTAGCGGTAGCCCACATACAGGCTCTCCCGGTATTCCACGGTGCGGCCCTGGCCCCCAAAGTTTTCCCGGGCCGGGGTGTCGGCGTAGCGGCAGGCCCAGGTCTCGGCCAGCTTGCCGCTGGGGTTCTGGGCTCCGGTCAGCACCTCCACCAGGGCACCGGCACCGGCCTGGCCACCCAGGCAGCCGTAGACCAGGGCCTTGCAGTCCTTGATCCACTGGCTTTCCAGGGAGGAGCCGGCACTCAGCAGCACCACCACGTTGGGGTTCACAGCAGCCACGGCGGCCAGCAGGTCCAGCTGGTTCTGGGCCAGCTGCATATCCGCCCGGTCGATGCCCTCGCTCTCCTTGATCTCGTCCAGGCCCATGCACAACAGCACTACCTTGGCGTTCTTGGCCAGCAGCACAGCCTCGTCCTGCAGGGCCTGGTCGGCCTTGCCCTGGCGGTCAAAGCCCTGGGCGTAGCCCACGCTGTTGAGGCCGCTTTCTGCCAGGCAGTCCAGGAAGGAATCCACCTGGATGGAGTTGACGGCACTGGAACCGGCACCCTGGTACCGGGGGGTCTTGGCAAAGTCACCGATGACCGCTACCGTCTCCCCCTTGGCCAGGGGCAGCAGGCTGTCCTGGTTCTTCAGCAGCACGATGCTCTGGGCAGCGGCCTGCCGGGCCAGGGCGTGGTGGGCGGCGGCGTCGAACTTGCTGGGGGCAGCGTCCACCGCTGCCTTGGTGGTGAACACCAGCTCCAGCAGCTCCTCCAGCCGGGCGTCCACATCGGCCTCGGTGATCTTGCCGGTCTCCACAGCCTTTACCAGCTCCCGGATGGAGTCGTCGCCCGGGCAGGGCATTTCCAGGGTGGAGCCGTTCTTGACCCCCAGGGCATGGTCGTTGGAGCCGCCCCAGTCGGTGACCACAGCCCCCTCAAAGCCCCAGTCCTTCCGCAGGATATCCTGCAGCAGGTGGGCGTTCTCGTTGGCGTAGGTGCCGTTGACCAGGTTGTAGGCCGACATGATGGTCTTGGGCTTAGCCTCTTTGACCACCATCTCAAAGCCCGTCAGGTAGATCTCCCGGAGGGTGCGCTCGTCCAGGATGGAATCCGAGGCCATGCGCCGCAGCTCCTGGCTGTTGGCCGCAAAGTGCTTGGGGCAGGCGGCAATGCCGTTTTCCTGGATGCCCCGAACGTAGGCAGCGGCCATTTTGCCGGCCAGATAGGGGTCCTCAGAGAAATACTCAAAGTTCCGGCCGCACAGGGGGCTGCGCTTGATGTTCAGGCCGGGGCCCAGCAGCACCGATACCCCCTGGGCAGCGGCTTCTTCGCCCATGGCCCGGCCCACAGCCTGGCCCAGGGCAGGGTCCCAGCTGTTGGCCACGGTGGCGGAGGTAGGGAAGCAGGTGGCCGGCACACTGGGGTTCAGGCCCAGATGGTCGGCAGCACCGGCCTGCTTGCGGACGCCGTTGGGGCCGTCCGACAGGGTAATGGCCGGGATACCCTTGCCCGGCAGCGCCCGGGTGGTGAACACCGTCTCGCCCGAGAGCAGCGCACATTTTTGTTCCAGATCCAGTGTTTTGATGATATCTGCGTGTTTCATGGGTCTCTCCTGACAATCAAAAAAGGGGGCGGGCGTTTGCCCGCCGCCCCTTCTGTTCCTATGTGTTGATCAGACGGTTTTTACGTTCTCTTTCTTTTTGCGGAAGCGAAGGATCGTCAGAACGACCAGAACTGCGATCAGACCGCCGCAAACACCATCCACTGCGTAGATGACCTTCTGGTAAGGTTCGACCTTTGCCAGATAGCTGCTGCCCGGCATACCGCCGTTCATCACTTTGGAGTTTGCAATGGTGTACAGAATGTTATGGATCGCTTCACGACCGTAGTGGTAGTCTGCAACGTCATCCTTGTTAAAGGTGTACCGTGCGCCGGAGGGCAGATTCGTGAGCTTGCCGTCTGCGCCTGCCTGAATCATCTGGCCTGCGTCCATGAAGACACCGGTGTTTGCATTATCGGTGATGATGAAGCCGTGGAAGCCCCACTCATTGCGAAGCAGTCCGGTGATGAGGTTGTAGTTGCCGCCAGCCCAAGTGTAGCCGACGCGGTTGAAGGAAGTCATGACGCCAGTGACAGAGGGAATCTCGGTGGTTGCGTTGCTGTAAGTGCCGTCACCATTGTCCTTCACATAATTCATCTCGACGGTATCAGCCTTGACACACATCTCGAAGGGCTTCAGGTAGATTTCACGAGCGGCCTGCTCATTCAGGAAGGTTGCAATGCTGTACTGACCCTCACGGTCGCCGCGGTGGTCTTCCTGATCGTTGATGGCGTAGTGCTTGACGAAAACATACATACCACGGGAAGCAACGCCCTCACACTCAAGAGAAGCGATATGACCGCCGACAAACGGGTCTTCCGAGTAATACTCGCTGTTGCGGCCAGAGAATGCAGTGCGATGCATATTGACAGCCGGAGCATACCAGCCATCAACACCCAGATAGTAGGATTCATCGCCGATGTTTTCGCCATAATGGTAGGCCAGATCATCGTTGTAGGTCTGTGCCAGAACGATCACGCCGCAGTGCGTGATGTTGCCCTTGAAGTAGAGGTTGCCGCTTGCATCGAAGCCGTAGTTGATCAGGCCGGTGGCAGAGTCACGGTCGGTCGTGGAGGGCTTATCCACCGACTTGATGGCAGCCGTGCCGTAGCCGGACTGGGTGATCAGGGTCTGATAATCGCTGGGGGTCAACTGGTCGAGCAGCGCATCCCACTTTTCATCATTGTAATCCAGACCGCGCATATCGATCAGGCCCAGACCGTTGTCCTTGCCGTAAACGATCTCATCGGTCAGGGTAGAGAAGTCGGTGGGGTTCAGGGAATCAAAAGAATCCAGCTTTGCAAGGTCCTCCTTGCTGATGGTCTTGCGGTAGGTATAGGATGCAGCCTTGCCGCCGGCATCGGTGCCATTGATGGGGTTGCCCCAGGTGCTGATCTGGTCGCTGACTTCGCCGTCAACGGTCGGCCAGGTGCCAGTCCAGTCACTGCGGGAGAGATACTGCAGCCCGCCGTTTGCATGGTCGAGCTGATTGGTGATCTCCACACCGGTCGTGGTGTCGAGCTTGTAGGTCGTGGTGTCCACAGTACCGTTTGCCGGGGTGTAGGTTGCAACAAAAGCAGTGTCGCCGTCGGCGGTCATGCCGTCCGCCACAGTCTTGCCCTTGGCAGAGAGGATGTTGTTGACCGCTTCGTGTGCGTTTTTGGCTGCGGTGATATAGTAATCGCCTGCATCCAGAATGTAGGTCTTGGCATTGACGTAGTCGTAAGACTTCAGCTGCTCCTGATCAAAGGTGATCGTTACGGTTTCGCTTGCGCCGGGAGCCAGCTCTGCAGTTTTGGCATAGCCCACCAGCTCCACAGCAGCCTTTTCCACCTTGTTTGCCTTGTCGTAATCGGTATAGGGGCTCTGTGCATAGACCTGTACGACATCCTTACCGGCCACATCACCCGTATTGGTGACCTTGACCGTAACAGTGCAGGTATCACCATCCCACTTGGTGCTGTAGTCCGACCACTCGAAGTCCGTATAAGACAGGCCGTAGCCGAAGGGATACATCACAGAATCATCGTAGCTGTAATCGCCTGCGTTGCCCTGCTCGAGGACCTTATCCTCGTAACGCGTCTCATAGTAGCGATAGCCGACGTAAATGCCCTCTTTGTAGCTGACATAGTTATACTTGGTGATATTTCCGTTTTCATCATAATAAGCAAAGTCACCGAAGTTCTGAGCAGCGGGGCTGTTCATTGCATCGACCTCATAAGTATCAACGGTACGTCCAGAGGGGTTGACCTTGCCGGAGAAGATCTCTGCCAGAGAGCACAGACCGTAATCGCCCATTGCCGGAGCAGAGATGATGGTATGGATGCTGGGATAGTTCTCGACCCAGCTCAGGTCAACTGCTGCGCTGGAATTGAGCAGAAGAACCACATCATCAAAGTTGTCGTTCAGATACTGAAGGATCTCCAGCTCCGTAGAATCCGGCTCCAGATAGGTCTTGGTCTTGTCCTCTTCCACATCGGTGTGGTTGTACATGGAGCGGGGCATATCACGGCCTTCGCCCGCCACACGGCTGAACACAAAGACCGGAACCGTATTCTTCATAGAATCGGTCAGACCCGGCTCTGCTTTCATGACAGACAGGGGGCATTCGTTGATGGAAAAGTCCTCGTCATCACCGTAGGAAACAGAACCGACGCCCAGACCGTAGTCCTTGCCGTTGCCTTCGGAATAAAATTTCCAGAGTGCTTCGTTAACGCCAAAGCCTGCATCTTCAAAAGCAGTTTTCATATCGACCTTATTGCCGCCAATGTAGCTGACTGCCGAATGGCTGACAAAACTGAAGGTCGTATCCGTGCTGTACGGCATCTTTCCTGCATCGTTTTTCAGCAGAACAATGCCTTCGGCGGCGATCTTCTTATTCAGAGCGATCTCATCCTCAACCAGCGCAGCCTCTGTATCAAAGCCGGGCTTGCTGTATTCCATATTGATGCCTTCGGTCTTTGCCTTGCTGTTGTCGATGCCTCCGCTCTTCAGGCCCAAAATGCTCTGCACACTGCTAGCATTGGGCGGGATCAGCACATTGGCCGCAACCATACCGCCCGCCAACGCGACACACAACACACCCGAAACGGCAGTTTTGATGATCTTGCCCATCATCTTACTGTCCTTCTTTTTCTGTGCCATAACTGTTAACTCCTTCTCTTTTGGGTACACGACCCGGTTCATGGCTGTTCTCCGGAGTGCGTCCACTCCTTTGCTTGATGTCATTTTATCATATAAACCGCAAAACGAACCGTTCTTCGCACAATCTGTCGTTTCCGATGCACGATTTGCAAAAGTTTCAAAATGGTTTCAATTTTTATTGTGCTTGTGCACAAATAAACCCTGCAGGTTTTTGTGCAGGGTGCCAGAAGGTGAAAAAAAGGAGAGTTCCGGGCAGGGTCCTCGCCCTCTCAGCCTCGCTCTGCTCGGCAGCTCTCCCAAAGGGAGAGCCTCTGGCGATCCCTGCAGACTTCATCTCTTTGCCAAGGCCTCTCCCTTTGACAGACTTCCCCCGGCTGGGGGAAGATGTCGCCATAGGCGACAAAAAGGGGAACGAGGTGGCACAGCGATAGCTATGACGGAGAGGGCGAGCCTGCTAAAAATAAAAGCACCTGCAGCCCCTCCGCCGGGCCTTGGGGCCAGGGTGGGAAGGGCGCAGATGCTTTCTAGGGCCGATCATTTGTTTTCGGGCAGGGGGAACAGGATCCGCAGGGTGCACCAATTGTTCTCCCAATGGAGGGTCATGCTGCCCCCATGCTGCTGGGCGGCGGTGCGGAGGCTTTTCAGGTCCGGGTCCTGGAGCGGCAGGCCGTCGGGGCCCAGCTCCGGCGGTGTCTCGGTGTAGTGCTCGAACCGCAGCATCACAAAGCCCCCCTGGGCGTACACCGCCACCTTTACCAGCCGCTTTTCCGGGTCCGGCTGGGCCCGGGCGGCGGCAATGGCGTTGTCCAGGGCCACCCCCACGATGGTGCACAGCTCCCGGATGGTCAAAAAACCCAGCATCCGGCCATCGGCCACGCAGGTGATGTTGATGTTCTCCTGCTGGCACTCCATGGTCTTGGCAGTCAGAATGGTATCCAGCACCGGGTTGCCGGTCTTATTCTCCGCCTCGTATTGGCGGATGTTTTCCTCAATGGCCTCCAGGGCAGCGTTCTGCTTGGCCTGGTCCTGTTCCTGCCGGATAATGGCCAGCTGGAGCTTCAGCTCATGGTACCGCCGATTGATGAGCTTGACCCCCTCCTTGCTGCGCTTGTACTGCTCGTACTGCCGATGCAGCACCTTATCCATGGCGGCCAGCTCGTTGTGGAGGGCGTTTTCTCGCAGCTGCTCATGCTGCACTGCCAGCACCAGCACCCCGGAAAAATCCACCAGGGTGCGGATGGAAAAGACGCTCATGTTGATCTCGCTGCCCGGCAAAAAGCCCAGATTGCTCACCGCAAAGGCGGTCAGCGCCAGCATCACCGCTGTCAGGGCCGCACTGCCGCTGATCTGCAGATGCTCTGTAGGCTGGGGGAGTTTGTGCTGGAGCCCACTGAGGACCCCGAACACCACCCCATACACCACCCCCAGCAGCACCAGGGACAAGGGGTGGACCGGGCTCCGGCTGGGCCAGAGGTAGCAGTGGAACTGCCACTCGATGCTGGCGGCAAACTCTGCCACGATAAAGGCCCGGGCGCTGTGATACCCGGCCTCCAGCAGGGTGATACTCCAGGTGCCCCACAAATATAGGTAGGAGAGGCCAATGGCCGTGACCATGCAGGGGATCCAAAAAGGCCCCGGCACATTGTCTGTCAGCCCCAAAAAGACTGACAGCACCACCGCCCACACCAGGGTAATAGCCGCCGTGGCCCTCCGGGAGAACCGGGCCACCAGCCCCGGGGTAAACAGCAGCACCGCCAGGCACTCGGCCAGGGCGGTGTACAGCCGGGGGATATCCGGCAGTGCCATCAGGACCCCTCCCCTCCAATGTAATCGGTAAGGGCCGCAAGAAAGGCCTTACGCTTGGGGCGGCTGACCTGCAGCTCGCAGGGGCCCACCTGCACGGTGCTCTGCCGCAGCTCCCGCACCTGTGCCAGATTGACAAGATAGCCGCTGTTGCACCGGGCAAAGGGGCAGGCAGCCAGCTTTTCTTCAAAGGTCTTGAGCGCACCCGGGGCCGAAAAATCCCCCTCGTCAGTGTAAAAGTGGACCCGATGGCCCTCACTTTCCAGGTAGTAGATGCTGGCGGTATCCAGCCGCCGCAGGCCTCCCTCCACCGGGACGGTCAGGTAGTGCTTTGCCCGTTTTTCCAGCCGGGTCACCGCCTTCATCAGCTGCTGGGAAAAGGCAAAGTAGGGCACCGGCTTCAGTACATAATCCAAGGCCCCCACAGAGTAGCCCCGGATGGCATACTGGGCCATGTTGGTGATGAAGATCAGGATCACCTCTGCATCCATCTGCCGGATGCGCTCTGCCGTGGTCATGCCGTCCAGATGTTTCATCTCCACATCCAGAAAAATAATATCGTAGACCGCGCGGTAGTCGTCCAGAATGTCCACCCCGTCCGCAAAGAGCGTTACTTCAAATTCTGTCCCGTACTGCCGGGTATACCGCCGGACATACTCCTGCAATACCCCCTGTACCTCCGCGTCATCCTCTACGATCGCCACCCGGATCATGACCGCACCTCCCTTACCACACCTTTGTGGAATTATTACGGCTCCATTATAGCGCAATCACGGCGAGTTTGCCAAGTCCCTGCACCGTCTGTTTCTGAAATCGTGAAATAGCCCCCAAAAACGGATTTGAATCAGGAGATGACGAACTCTCAGCTTGTCGCACGCGTTTCCAGCAGGGTTTGGGGCAGGCACGCCCCAACAAGACCGCGTTTGCGAAGCAACGAACGCCCCAGTGGGGCGTTTGAGTGGCAGCCCGGTCTTGCGCAAGCAAGATGGAGGGGCTTTGCCCCGACAAGGGCTACTTCAAAACGTGGGCGCGTTGCAGAAGTGCAGTCCCGGAGGGGCACAACATTTTCAAGAATTGAAAATCTGCGGCCACGGGACGGTTCTTGCTCTGTCATTGCCATTGTAGTTGTAGTCATCTTGTGATACAATATCTCTGACAGGAGGTGTTTTTCCATGATGCAGACATTCGTCCGCCCATCCCGCGATCTGCGCAACCATTACGCTGAAATTTCAGAGATGCTCAAAGACCACGACCATGTGATCATCACAAATCATGGCCGTGGGGAATCCGTTCTCATCAACATTGAGGACTATGCCAAGTACGAGGAGTTCCTGCACCAGCGCTATGTTGCCGAGGCACTCACCAAGGCAAAACAGCAGGCGGCTGACCCCAGCACGCAGTGGGCAGACCACGAAAGTGTATGGGAGACGCTCCATGAACAGTATGACGTATAAAATCAAATATCTGCCCCTTGCCGTGCAGGACCTGAACGATATCGCCCGGTATCTTTCGGGATTTTATCCCAAAACCGCCAGCCGGGTGCTGAAAGAGATGCGGGATAAAATCGCAAAACCGGGCGATAACCCGAAGATGTGTGAAATCTATCCTCTTGACCCGGTATATCGTCAAATGGTCGTTGAGCAATATCTTGTATTTTATCAGGTCAACGACTATGCCAGAACCGTGGAGATTCACCGTATTCTCCGTGGTTCGTGGAATCTGCCACAGTATCTGGAATAAACGGTTCGGGTTCGAGTGCTGTGGAGAATGCTCCACCATGATCCCCAGGCCATTCGGTCTGGGGATTTTTTGTGGTGGGCGGTACAGGACTTGCACACGGTCCGGCCTGCCGTTCCGGTCGTCGTGCCTCCCAGTTCAGCAGGAAAAAGAGCAACAAAAAAGCAGTTCTGCCGAAGCAGAACTGCCAGGTTTGCGATACGGGGTAAATCAGCGCTTGCTGAACTGGGGTGCACGACGTGCAGCCTTCAGACCGTACTTCTTACGTTCCTTCATACGAGGATCGCGGGTCAGGAAGCCAGCCTTCTTCAGGACTGCACGGTTCTCATCGCTCTGCTGCAGCAGGGCACGGCTCAGGCCGTGGCGGATCGCGCCAGCCTGACCGGAAACACCGCCGCCGGAAACGCGGACGACGACGTCATACTTGCCCTCCAGGCCCAGCAGGACCAGCGGAGAACGGACGATCAGCTTCAGGGTCTCCAGACCGAAGTAGCTGTCGATGTCGCGATCGTTGATGGTGACCTTGCCGGTGCCGGTGTAAACGCGAACGCGGGCAACGGAATTCTTACGACGACCAGTGCCGTAGAAATAAGGTTTGGTTTCGTACATATTCGATTGCCTCCTTCTTAGAACTCGATCTTTTCGGGCTTCTGAGCTGCCTGAGCATGCTCAGCACCCTTGTAGCAGTGCAGGCGGGTCAGAGCCTTGGCACCGATGGTGTTGGAAGGGATCATGCCCTTGACAGCGTAGGTCATAGCCAGATCGCTGTTCTCAGCCATCAGCTTGCTGTACTGGACCTTCTTCAGGCCGCCGATGAACTTGCTGTGGGTGATGTGGAACTTCTGCTCGGCCTTCTTGCCGGTCAGGACAGCCTCGTCACAGTTGATGACGACGACGTAATCGCCGCAATCGACGTTGGGGGTGTAGTTGACTTTCTGCTTGCCGCGCAGCAGAACAGCAGCCTCAGCAGCGACGTGACCCAGGCTCTTGCCGGATGCGTCGAGCAGATACCACTTGCGCTCGACTTCAGCGGGCTTTACGAGAGTAGTGCTCATATCTATTTCCTCCTGATAAGTGTTTTAACGGTTCAGGCACCCTTTTGGGGCGCGAGTGTCAGTATACATCACAAAAACGCGCCTGTCAACAGAATTTTTTGATTTTTTCGGTGCAAACTTTTCATTCTCTCGTTTTCGCTTGAAATCTCTTGAAATCTCGCGATTTCAGATTTCGGATTTTTCAACTGATTTTTTGCCGCTGCGGGCGGATTTCTGGGGCGGGGCGCTACAATTTTGCCCGGAGATGTGCTATACTATATTCGATATTGTAAAAAGGAGACTATTCCATGCCGAAGAACATTCACACGCAGGACTCTTCCCAGCAGCGGGCATCCCGGCTGCTGCTCGCCATGGGCGTGATCGTGCTGGTCGGTGCGCTGGCTTACTTTGTGCTGACGCTGGTCGTCAACCGCCGCACCCCGGCATCCCCCGACACCCACTACACCGCCGACAATGGCATCGTGCTGGACTACGAAAGCGCCGTCTGGCCCGTGTGCGAGATGACCGAGGACGACACCCTCGGCCACGCCCTCAAGCTGGCCTCCGGCACCGACAGCGACAACGCGAACTATCAGATCGTGCTGTTCCAGCGGGGAGACGCCTCGACCTACGAGGATTACATCGGCCAGTCCGAATCCGACTTGAAGAGCGCCTATGGCGTCATCAGCCCGCGCAAGGTCAAGATCCAGATCGAGGGGGCCACCGTCACCGCCGTGCGCTGCGACATCCAGGCCTATTATGCAGTCCTTGCCACCGTGGAATACGACAGCGGCGATGTGGTCTATGTTTCGGGCCTGACCAAGCTGGCCTCCATCAGTGATATCGTGAATCTTGTAGAGAGCGTTTCCCTGACCTGAGGGCCGCTCACAGAAAAGGAAGGGATCTTCCATGCCGACAACCACCTTTGAAAAACACGTCTGGGCCGAGATCGACCTCGACGCCCTGCGGGCCAACTTCCGGGCCGTGAAGGAGCGGGCGGGCGGCCTGCCGCTCTGTGCCGTCGTCAAGGCCGACAGCTACGGCCATGGGGCCGTCCAGTGCTCCCGCGTCTTCGCCGAGGAGGGCGCGGCCTGGCTGGCTGTCAGCTGCCTGACCGAGGCCTTGCAGCTGCGCAATGCCGGGCGGACGCTGCCCATCCTCATTCTGGGCCATGTGGAGCCGGAGTACACCTCCGCCCTCATCGAGAAGCACATCACCGCCGCCTGCTACTCGCTGCCGCAGGCAAAGGCCCTGAGCGCTGCCGCCGAACGGGCGGGCGGGACCGTGGACATCCACCTCAAGGCCGACACCGGCATGGGCCGCATCGGCTTTGCCCTGCGCACCGATTTTGACCGGGCCATCGCCGAGATGCTGGAGGTCTGCACCCTGCCCGGCCTGCGGATGACCGGTCTGTTCCAGCACTTCGCCGTGGCCGACGACACCGATGCCGGGAATGTCGCCTACACCGAGGAGCAGTACCAGCTCTTTCTTCGCGCCTACCGCGCCTTAAAGGCCGCCGGGCAGGAGCCGCCGCTCGTCCACTGCGACAACTCCGCCGGGGTCATGCTCCATCCCGACTGGCCAAGCAGCGCGGTCTCCGTGCCCTGCATGGCCCGCCCCGGCATCATTTTATACGGCTTCGACCCCAGCGACGAAGTCCGCTTCGGGAAGTTCCGCCCGGTCATGAAACTCAAGACCGTGGTCAGCATGGTCAAGGAGCTGCAGCCGGGCCAATCCACCAGCTATGGCCGGCGCTTCACCGCCGAAACCCCCACCAGAGTGGCCACCCTCTGCACCGGCTACGCCGACGGCTACCCCCGCCTGCTGAGCTGCGGCAAGGGCATCGTGGAAGTCCACGGCGTCCCCTGCCCGGTGCTGGGCCGGGTCTGCATGGACCAGCTCATGGTGGATGTCACCGCTGTGCCCGATGTGCAGGAGGGCGACGAGGCCATCCTCTGGGGCGGCACCGTCAGCGACAGCGCCGAGGACATCGCCCGTAAGACCGATACGATCTCCTACGAGGTGCTCTGCGGGGTCTCCCGCCGGGTGCCCCGCGTCTACCTCGAACACGGCCGGATCATCGCCGTGGAGGACTGGATCTTATAATCAATCGAACACCCACTATTTTCCGTTGGAGGAACAGATGGCAAGAGACAACATCCGCAATTTCTGCATCATCGCACACATCGACCACGGCAAATCCACCCTGTCGGACCGCATTTTGGAGCTGACCAAGAGCGTGGACGAGCGCACCATGGAGGACCAGATCCTTGACAACATGGACATCGAGCGCGAGCGCGGCATCACCATCAAGGCCCGCGCCGTGACCATGAACTACACCGCCAGGGACGGCAAGGTGTACGAGTTCAACCTCATCGACACGCCGGGCCACGTAGACTTTGCCTATGAAGTCAGCCGCAGCCTGGCCGCCTGCGAAGGCGCGATCCTGGTGGTGGACGCTACCCAGGGCGTCGAGGCCCAGACGCTGGCCAACACCTACATGGCGCTGGAACACGATCTGGAGCTGGTGCCCATTCTGAACAAGATCGACCTGCCCAGCGCCCACCCGGACGAGGTAGCGCAGGAAGTGGAAGACGTCATCGGTCTGCCCTGCCTGGATGCGCCCCGCGTCTCGGCCAAGACCGGCCTGAACATCGACCAGGTGCTGGAGCGGGTGGTCAGCGACATCCCCGCCCCCACCGGCGACCCGGACGCGCCCCTCAAGGCCCTGATCTTTGACAGCATCTACGACAGCTACAAGGGCGTCATCGTCTACATCCGCGTCTTCGAGGGCACCGTCAAGCCCGGCGACACCATCCGCCTGATGGCCACCGGTGCCCAGTTCACGCTGGTGGAGGTCGGCCACATGGGCGCGACCAGCCTGACCCCCTGCGACCAGCTGCAGGCCGGTGAGGTCGGCTACCTGACCGCCAGCATCAAGACCGTGCAGGACACCCGCGTGGGCGACACCGTCACGCTGGCCAACCGCCCCACCGCCGAGGCCCTGCCCGGCTACCGTCAGGTCAAGCCCATGGGCTTCTGCGGCATCTACCCCGCCGGCGGTGCCAAGTACCCCGACCTAAAGGACGCACTGGAAAAGCTGCAACTGAATGACGCCTCCCTGACCTTTGAGATGGAGACCAGTGCGGCTCTGGGCTTCGGCTTCCGCTGCGGCTTCCTCGGCCTGCTCCACATGGAGATCATCACCGAGCGTCTGGAGCGCGAGTTTGACCTCGACATCATCACCACCACCCCCAGCGTCCGCTACCGCCTGACCCTGAACGACGGCACGGTCGAGATGATCGACAATCCGTCCAGCTATCCGGACCCGTCCACCATCGTCAAGCAGGAGGAGCCGTTCGTGGACGTCCACCTCTACACCCCCAACGAATACGTGGGCAGCCTGATGGACCTCTGCCAGCAGAAGCGCGGCGTTCTGGCCGACATGAAGTATCTCGACGACGTCCGGGTGGACCTGCACTATGCACTTCCGCTGGGCGAGATCGTCTATGACTTCTTCGACGCCATCAAGAGCCGCAGCCGCGGCTATGCCAGCTACGACTACGAGTTCAAGGAGTACCGCGAGAGCGACCTTGTGAAGCTGGACTTCCTGCTGAACGGCGACCCCGTGGACGCTTTGTCCATGATCGTCTTCCGCGACAACGCCTACGGCAAAGGCCGCCGCATCTGCGAGAAGCTGCGGGACAACATCCCCCGCACCCTGTTCGAGATCCCGGTCCAGGCTGCCATCGGCGGCAAGATCATCGCCCGCGAGACCGTCAAGGCCATGCGCAAGGACGTTCTGGCCAAGTGCTACGGCGGCGACATCACCCGCAAGAAGAAGCTGCTCGAAAAGCAAAAGGAAGGCAAAAAGAAGATGCGCCAGCTCGGCAGCGTCTCCCTCCCCAGCGAGGCCTTCACGGCCGTGCTGAAGCTCGACAGCGATGACGATTAAACGTTCCCATCGCATCCCATAAACAGCAAAGACCCCCTGTGCAGCATCCCATCCTGCACAGGGGGTCTTATCGTTTATCCGTTACTGTCCAAACTCCTTCAGGCACTTCTTGATGCCTTTCAGAGAAGAGATGACGATCGTGCCATAGCCGTATGCCTGATACAGCTCATTGATGCAGGCCATCGTGACCATGAGCACCTCCCAGGCGGCCTTGAGGTAGGGCTTGGCCGGGCGGAGGGTATTTTTGACTGCGGTGACGGTGTTTTCGAACCAGGCGGGGGCACCGCCGCAGATGGATTCCAGCTCCTCCTGCGGGATCGCTGCGCACTGTGCGGGCAGTTTCAGTTTTTGTTCCATTCCAGTCCCTTTCACATTGCAAGGCCTACTGCGACCAGCACCAGCATACCGCCCACGATCAAAATCGTGCCCTTATGGCGTTCCAGAATGCCCGCAGCGGTGTCAGCCGGAGCCGTCGGCTCGGTGGGCACCTGGTCGATGGGGCTCCACTGCGCGTAGACGGTGGCCTCTTCGCCGGAGAACACGGTCTCACCCGCGACGATGGCGCTGCCGCCCACGATGTCGGTGAACCAGCCGTTGAAGGTGTAGCCCTCCATGGTGGGGGTGGGCAGGCTGGACAGCTTGCCGTCGGCATTGGTACGCTCCACCACCGGGATGCCGGTGCCGCCGCAGGCGTCAAAATAGACGATGACCTTTCCGTCGTTCTCGCTCTCGTCCAGCGGCTGGGCAGCCAGCGCCGCCGGGGCCAGCACACACAGTGCTGCGATGCACAGCAGCACGGCGAACATCTGTTTTGCTCGTTTCATTGCACTTCCTCTTTTTGAGGCGTCGTTCAGACGCCATACCCTTGCGCCTCGATGACCTCCACGACCTGCGACACGTACTTCTGGCAGGTGTCGTGGTCGGGGGCTTCCACCATAACGCGGACAAGCGGCTCCGTGCCGGACTCACGGACCAGAATGCGGCCGGTGTCGCCCAGTGCCTCCGCCACCGCCTTGACGGCGGCCTGCACCGCAGCATCGTCCTGCGCCGCCTTCTTGTCGGTCACGCGGACATTTTCCAGCACCTGCGGATAGATGGTCAGCGGCTCGGCCAGCTTGCTCATGGGCAGCTTTTTGGCCAGCATGACCTCCATCATCTTCAGGCTGGTCAGGATGCCGTCGCCGGTGCTGGCGTACTGGCTGAAGATGATGTGGCCGCTCTGCTCGCCGCCGATGCGGCAGCCGTTCTTGGCCATGTACTCGTAAACATACTTGTCGCCCACAGCGGTCTTGGCGTAGCCGATGCCCTTTTCATCAAAGGCCTTGTACAGACCGAAGTTGGACATCACGGTCGTGACGACGGTATTGTTCATCAGCTCGCCATGTTCCTGCAGGTAGCAGCCATAGATGTACAGGATGTGGTCGCCGGTGATGACATTGCCCTTCTCATCCACGCACAGGCAGCGGTCCGCGTCGCCATCGTAGGCAAAGCCGACATCGAGATGATTCTCGACCACGAACTTCTGCAGGCCCTCGATGTGGGTGGAACCGGCATTGTTGTTGATGTTCAGGCCGTTCGGCTTGTTGTTGATGACATAGGTGTCGGCACCCAGTGCATCGAACACAGACTTCGCGATGTTCCAGCTGGAACCGTTGGCGCAGTCCAGGCCGACCTTGATCCCCTTGAAGGAGTAGATGCCCAGGCTGATGAGGTAGCCCATGTAGCGGTTGCGGCCTGCCACGTAGTCCACGGTGCAGCCGATGTGCTCGCGGTGGGCAAAGGGCAGCTCCGGCCAGTCCTGATCGAAGACGTGGAGCTTGCCGTCGATGTAGTCCTCGACCAGCAGCAGGGTCTCTTCGGGCATCTTCTCGCCGTAGCAGTCGATGAGCTTGATGCCGTTGTCGTAGAACGGGTTGTGGCTGGCCGAGATCATGATGCCGCAGTCGAAGTCGTCCACGCGGGCGATGTAGGCCACAGAGGGCGTCGTGGTGACGTGCAGCAGATAGGCGTCTGCGCCGGAGGCCGTCAGACCGGCACAAAGGCTGTACTCAAACATGTAGGAACTGCGGCGGGTGTCCTTGCCGATGACGATGCGGGCAGGCTCATTGTTGCCGTTGCGCTCGCGGAGCTTGTTGTAATACCAGCCGAGGAAGCGACCCACCTTGTAGGCATGGTCGGCGGTCAGCGTGATCCCGGCTTCGCCGCGGAAGCCATCGGTCCCAAAATACTTTCCCATAAAGATCCTTCCCTTTTCGTTCTATATAAAATAAGGATTCGTTCAGCAAGATCGTTCTGCACCTTATATCATAGCATATTGACGCAGAAGTTTCCATCCTGAATTTGGATTTTCCCAAAAGCAGTGGAAACCTTCCAGAATATTCCATAAATTTCATCCTTTCGACATGGTTTTGCAAATTTTCGCAGATTCTCTATTTTTTCTTGACCTGAACCGCAAAACTGTGTAGAATGAAAGATATATCAGAGCATCGCAGGGCTTGCCGATGCTCCTCTACAACAGACAAAGGAATGGTCAATCATGCGGATCGCAATGCTCGGCCACAAGCGCATCCCCTCCCACGAGGGCGGCATCGAGGTCGTCGTTGAAGAGCTGGCCGCGCGGATGGTCGAAAAGGGGCATCAGGTCACCTGTTTCAACCGTACCGGCCAGCACGTCAGCGGAAAAGAATATGAAGTGCAAAAGCTGGACGAATACCGCGGCATTCGCATCCGCCATGTGCCCACACTGGACAAAAAAGGGCTTGCAGCCGTTACATCCAGCTTTTTTGCCAGCCTCGCGGCGGCGCTCGGCCCTTACGATGTCGTGCATGTCCACGCCGAAGGCCCGGCCGCTTTCTGCTGGCTGCCCCGGCTGTTCGGCAAGCGGGTCGTCCTGACGGTCCATGGGCTGGACTGGGCGCGGGACAAGTGGAAGGGCAGCTTCGGCTCCTGGTACATCCACTTCGGCGAGAAGGTCGGTGCCCGGTTCGCACACGAGATCATCGTACTCAACCACAGCACCCAGACCTATTTCCGCGACACCTATCACCGCGAGACCCACTACATCCCCAACGGCGTCAACCGCCCGGCGTATGCCCCGCCGGAGCTCATCCGGAAACGGTTCGGGCTGGAATACGGTTCCTACCTGCTGTTTCTGGGCCGTCTGGTGCCGGAAAAAGGCTGCCACCATCTGTGCGAAGCCTTCAAGCGGCTCAAGACCGACAAAAAGCTGGTCATTGCGGGCGGCGTGTCCGACTCCGGCGATTACATGAACACCCTGAAGGCTCTGGCCGCCGGCGATGACCGCATCCTCTTCACCGACTTCGTGGACGGCGCGCTGCGGGATGAGCTGTACAGCAACGCCTATCTGTTCGTTCTGCCCAGCGACCTGGAGGGAATGCCCCTCAGCCTGCTGGAGGCCATGAGCTACGGCAACTGTGTGCTGGTATCGGACATTGAGGAATGTACCAACGTCATCCATGACCGGGGGATCACCTTCCGCAAGGGCGACGTGAACGATCTGGAAGCCAAGCTGCGCTATGCCATCGAGCACCCCAACGCAGTCCGGATGTTCAAATGGCTCTCCTCGGATTACATCTGCGACCGCTTCCAGTGGGACAAGGTCGTGGATGCGACCCTGAAGCTCTATCAAACAACCTGAACCATCCCAGGCCCACCGGCAGCGCCGGTGAGCCTGTTCGTTTTTTCAGCCCCGGCTCTCCACCATCTCCTCGATGAGGCGGAGGAAGTCGCGGCCATAGTGGGCGGCTTTCTTTTCGCCCACGCCGGTGATGTTCAGCAGCTCGTCAAGGCTGAGCGGCTTTTTCCGGGCCATCTCGCGCAGGGTGGCATCGTTGAAGATCATGTAGGCAGGCACCTTCTGCTTTGCCGCCAGCCGCTTGCGCAGGGCGTACAGCGCGCCCAGCAGCGCTTCGTCCGCTTCGCTCAGAGGCACATCGTCTGCATTGCGGCGGCGGCCGCCCGCCAGACGTCTGGCGCTGGCAGCGGCCCGCTCTCTGGCCTGCGCCGCCTGCTGCTCCACCTGTTCTGCCGCCTGTTCGGCCAGCAGGCAGTTGGAGCAATTGCCGCACTTCTGCGGTGCGGCCTCGCCGAAGTAGCTCAGCAGAAAGCCCCGCAGGCAGCGCGGTGTGGTGGAATAAAAGGTCATATACTTGAGCCGCTCTTCGGCCTTGCGGGCGGCTTCGGCCTTGACATCGGCGGGCAGGCCGTTGTCGGCCTCCATCTCCTTTTCGATGAAGAACCGGATGGTCCGCACATCGGTGCCGGAGTAGCGCAGGGTGCACCGGGCCGGTTCGCCGTCGCGGCCGGCCCGCCCGGCCTCCTGATAGTAGCTTTCCAGATCCTTGGGCATGTTGTAGTGGATGACGAACCGGACATTGGGCTTGTCGATCCCCATGCCGAACGCATTGGTCGCCACCATGATCTGGATGCGGTCGTACAGAAAGTCGTCCTGATTCTGCCGCCGGGCATCAGGGGCGAGCTTGGCGTGGTACGCCGCCGCCCGGATGCCCCGGCTCTGCAGCAGGCGGGTGGTCTCGTCCACCTGCCGGGTGGTGCTGCAATAAACGATGCCTGCATGGTCCCGCTCCCTGAGCACCAGTTCCAGCAGAACGCGGGGCTTCTCGCTGGGCAGGGCGCGGCGGGTCTCGAAGTAGAGGTTCGGGCGGTCGAAGCTGGCCGTGACCTCGTAGGGGTCTTTCAGTTCGAGGCAGCTCCGGATATCGTCCCGGACGTGGGCCGTAGCCGTCGCTGTGAACGCCCCGACGACCGGGCGCCTGGGCAGGCCGTCCACGAATGCCTTGATGCGGAGGTAGCTGGGGCGGAAGTCCTGCCCCCACTGGCTGATGCAGTGGGCCTCGTCCACCGTCACCATGCTGATCTCCCGCTCCTGCGCGAACCGCTGGAAGCCCGGCATCTCCAGCCGCTCCGGGGCCACGTAGATGATCTTATACCAGCCCTCCCGCGCACGGCGGAGCATCAGGGCTTTCTGGTTGTCGGTCAAGCTGTTGTTCAGGAACGCCGCCGCCACACCGGCCTGCACCAACGCCCCCACCTGATCCTTCATCAGGCTGACCAACGGCGAGACAACGATGGTGATGCCCGGCAGCAGCAGCGCGGGCACCTGATAGCAGATGGACTTGCCCGCACCGGTGGGCATCACGGCCAGAACGTCCTGCCCGGCCAGCAGCCGGGAGACGATCTCTTCCTGACCGGGGCGAAAGCCATCATAGCCGAACACTTTTTTTAGAATCGAATGCGGGTTTTCCATGCGTTCCTCCGTTATACTCTATGAGAGCTGCCTTCGCAGCCCTCTCAGTATACCACAAAACTGCCGGTTTCGCAGGGGGATGGCCTCGTTTTTTGCCGGAATGCGCGAAATAACAAACGGATTTTTTTCCAATGGATAGCTTTTCAGGCGCGAAAATGATATAATAAGAACACATATCTCCATCCCGGCCAATGCTGTGCCGGATCTGATGAAAAAAGGAGTATTTCAACCTATGCAGAAATTGATCACCTTTGCCGTCCCGTGCTACAACTCGGCGGCCTATATGCGCCACTGCATCGAGACCCTGCTCTCCGCCGGGGAGCAGGCCGAGATCATCCTGGTGGACGACGGTTCCGTCAAGGACGAGACCCCGGCCATCTGCGATGAATATGCCGCCCAATACCCCACCATCGTCAAGGCCATCCATCAGGAGAACGGCGGCCACGGCGAGGGCGTGAATCAGGGCATCCGGAACGCCACCGGCCTGTATTACAAGATCGTGGACAGCGACGACTGGCTGGACACCGCCGCCCTGAAGACCGTGCTGGCCAAGCTGCAGACTCTTGTGGCCCGCGGCACCGCCCCCGACCTGATGATCTGCAACTACGTCTACGAGCATGTGGAGGACAACACCCGCCACACCGTGCGCTACACCAATGTCTTCCCGGAGAACCGCCTGTTCAGCTGGATGCACGTGGGCCACTTCCGCCCGGACCAGAACCTGCTCATGCACTCGGTCATCTACCGCACCCAGGTCCTGCGGGACTGCGGCATGGTGCTGCCCAAGCACACCTTCTATGTGGACAACATCTTCGTCTACCAGCCGCTGCCCTACGTCAAGAGCATGTACTACATGGATCTTGACCTCTACCGCTACTTCATCGGCCGCTCGGACCAGAGCGTGAACGAGAGCGTCATGGTCAAGCGGGTGGATCAGCAGCTGCGCGTGACCCGACACATGATCGACTGCCAGGACCTCGATGCCCTCAGGAATGAAAAGCGCCTGCGCGCCTATATGCTGCACTACCTTTCCACGATGATGGCCGTCAGCGACATCTTCCTGCTGCTGGACGGCAGCGCCGAGGCGCAGGCCAAGAAGGCAGGCCTGTGGAAGTATCTCAAGGAGAACACCAAACCCGATGTCTACCGCGCCATCCGCTACGGTTTCGGCGGCATCACCAACCTGAACTTCCCCAAGGGCGACGCCATCGTGGTGGGCGGTTACCGCATCGCACAGAAGATTTTCAAATTCAATTGAGACCATTCTTGTCGCATTTTTTGCACAAATGTTTCCAAAACCGGGCTGCTGTCGTTTTCAGCAGCCCGGTTTTTGCTTGTATCCCAGCACATTAAGAAAACTTCAGATTTGAAGCAGATGAACTGTTGTTGCTTTTTTTCTTACAATGGAGTATAATTTTTAGGCATCATTTCAACGCGCAGCGCCCGGCGGCCCGGCATCCGCCCTGCTTGCAGCACATTCAAAGGGAGGATCGGGGAGCCGAACGGTAGAACGCGCCCCCGCAATGAACATGGAACAATTACTCATCTGTCTGTCCCTCGCACTGATCGCGGGGCTTCTGATGTCCCGGCTGGCCAAGGTCGCCCACCTGCCTGCCGTGACGTCGTATCTGGTGGCGGGCCTGCTGCTGGGGCCCTTCTTTCTGGGGCGTCTCGGCCTGAGCGGCTGGGGCATCGGCTTCGGGAGCCTGGCTCAGGTGGAGAGCTACGGCCTTATCACCCAGGTGGCGCTGGGCTTCATTGCCTTCGTCATCGGCAACGAATTTCGTCTGACCACGCTGGAAAACATGGGCCGGCAGGCCATCACGGTGGGCATCCTGCAGGCCGTCGTCACCACCGCGCTGGTAGATCTCGCACTGGTCGTCCTGCACCTGCTCCGCCCGGATGTCATCTCCATGGCCTCGGCCATCACGCTGGGTGCGATCGCAGCGGCAACGGCCCCGGCCGCGACCCTGATGGTCGTCAAGCAGTACAAGGCCAACGGCCCGCTGACCCACCTGCTGCTGATGGTCGTCGCCATCGACGACGCCGTCGGCCTCGTCCTCTTCTCTGCCTCTTTCGGCGTGGCGAACGCGCTGGAACAGGGCCGCATCGACCCTCTCGGCGTCATCGTGGAGCCGCTGGTGGAGATCATCCTCTCGCTGGGTCTGGGTGCGCTGGCCGGTTTTGTGCTCAACCAGTTGGAGATCTACTTCCACTCCCGCTCCAAGCGCATGAGCCTTTCGGTGGCTTTCGTTCTGCTGACGGTCGGCCTCTCCATGGTCACCTTCCAGATCGGGCCGGTGCACTGCAGCTTCTCGCTGCTGCTGGTCTGCATGATGACCGGCACCGTCTTCTGCAACATCTGCCCCACGTCCGATGAGCTGATGGACCGTCTGGACCGCTGGGTCTCGCCGGTCAACATCCTGTTTTTCGTACTCAGCGGTGCCGAGCTGGACCTGAACATCCTCTCGAACCCGCTGGTGCTCCTCATCGGCGTGGTGTACATCGCATCCCGTTCGCTGGGCAAGATCTCCGGCTCTTACTTCAGCTGCCGCGCCACCCGCTGCAGCGACAACATCCAGAAGTATCTCGGCATCACTCTGTTGCCCCAGGCCGGCGTTGCACTGGGCATGGCGGCCGAAGCCGCCGAGCTCTCCGACGGCCACATGGTGCGGAACGTCGTGCTTTTCTCGGTACTCGTGTATGAGCTGGTCGGCCCGCCCCTGACCAAGATCAGCCTGACCGCGGCGGGTGAGATCGAGCCGGAAGGCCGCACCAGCGCCCGCACGGCCAACAAACCCGAAGCTCCGGTCACACTGGACTGACAAACTGGACTGACAAAAAGACCTCTCCGAACACAGCCGGAGAGGTCTTTTTTCAGTAATCCGTTTGACAGCCGAGCAGGAACTTCATGTACGCGAAGGTCCGCTCCTGGCCGAGGTCGCGCACCATTTTCAGCAGCTTTTCGAGCAGGGCGCGGGTCTCCGGGTGGAGCATATAGTGGCCCTTGCTGCGGTCGTAATATTCCCACGGCGAGGCGTCGGTGTACCGGTCGCCCAGATAGATCCGGCTGGCCGCGACCCGGTCGCAGACCATCTCGCAGACGTAGCGCAGGGGCATCTTCATGCCCGCCATGCCGGATTTGTTGGTGCTGTAGTCGATCCAGTATTCCAGATGGTGCTTGTTGCGGCCCTTGTGGTGGAGCCACGCCGAGGAGTAGCCTCTGGCCTCCCGCTCGGCCTCATTGGGGCTGTGGTCGCCCTGATAGTAGATGCAGCCGGGGATGAACTCCGTGGGGCTGTATTTGCTCAGGTCGTGGGCCAGGCCCTGTTCGTACAGACCGCATTCAAAGCAGTATTTCATCACCAGCAGCTTGTGCCGGGTGATGGTCTCAAAATGGCCTTTGATGTTCATGCTTCGCCTCCACGAAAACGTACGGTCACCGTTCCCTCTTTCAGCCGCCGCAGATCGTCGCTCTCCGAGAAATCCTCCCGGTCGCGGGTCAGATTGGGGTTGTAGTAGGGGTCATCCAGGATATCCTCTTTGCCGTGGATGGCATAGAGCCGCTGCTGTTCCGCCGCGAACCGCGCCGCCTTGGCCGGGTCTTTCTCATCGCCGCCGCGGCTCTTGCTCTCGTAGTGGACCAGCTGTGCATAGGGCGTCCAAGCGATGCGGTAGCCCGCATCCCGCACCCGCAGGCAGAAGTCCACATCGTTGAAGGCTACCGCGAACTGCTCATCCAGCCCGCCCACTTCGTCGTAGACGCTGGCCCGGACCAGCAGGCAGGCCCCCGTCACGGCGGAGAAGTCCTGCACCGTGGCGGTGCGGAACAGGTAGCCGCTGCCGCCCTTCTGCTTATACTTGTGGCTGTGGCCCGCGTAGCCGCCCAGACCCGTGATGACGCCCGCATGCTGCAGCGTATCGTCCGGATAATAGAGCATGGCGCCGCAGATGGCGGCACCGCCCTTGTGGGCGCACTGCCGCAGCAGTTCGGTGAGCCAGTCTCCGTTCAGGACTTCCACGTCGTTGTTGAGCAGCAGCAGGTACTCGCCCGCAGCCGCTTTCCGGCCGAAGTTGTTGATGCCGGAGAAGTTGAACCCCTGTTCCGGGTAGGTGACGACCCGCAGGCCGTCGTACCGCTGCTTTGCCGCTTCGTAGTAGGCAAAGGTCGCCGGGTCGGTGGAGTTGTTCTCGATGACGATGACCTCGTAGTTGTCCCACGTCGTCTTTTTCCAGATGCTTTGCAGGCACTTTTCCAGATCGGTGGTGTGGTCTTTGTTGGGGATGAGGATGCTGACCTTCGGGTCGCCCTCGATGTCCCACTTCACGCGGTAGGTGCTGGGGAAAAGACCATCCTCCACGGTGCCGGTCCGGCCGGTGCGGGCCAGATGGTCGGCCAGCGCCTTTTTCGCGGCTTCGGCCACGTAGGGTTTGGCCTCGGTGCCGCCGGACGTAGACCCGGCGTGGACCCGCCAGTAATAGAGCACCTGGGGCACATGGGCCGCGCCGCCCACCTGCTCGATGAGCCGGAGGAAGAGGTCGTGGTCCTGGCTGCCGTCGCAGGCCGGGCGCTCACCGCCCACGGCCTCCCACAGCGTTTTCCGGAAGACGGCCAGATGGCAGATGTAGTTGCAGCAGAGCAGGTAGTCCGGGGCATAATCCGGCTTGAAATGCGCCACGATGGGCCGCTGGATGGTTTTGGAGAAGAGCGCTTCGTCGCTGTAAAGGAAGCCGTCCGGCTTTCCCTGCGCCCGCAGCTGCAAAATGGCCTTGCCCATCGTGTACAGCGCATGGGGGGCCAGAATGTCGTCGTGGTCGGCCAGCGCAAGATATTCGCCCGAAGCAAGGGCTGCTGCCGCGTTCGTGTTGGCCGCAATGCCCCTGTTTTCGATCTTTTTGTATACGATGCGTTGATTCTTTGCCTGATATTCCTCCACGACCTGCTGCACCCCGGCGTGTTCCGCATCGGACGCATCGGCCAGGCAAAGCTCCCCATTGGGGGCCGTCTGCCCAAGGAAGGAATCCAGAAATTCCCGCAGGTATCGTTCCGGCGTATTGTACAGCGGCGTCAGAATGGAGATGGTCGGCAGGCCGCAGATGTCTGCCGTCTTCCCGGTCCGTTCGGCGCGCTGGGCTTCCAGCACCTTTTTGGCGGGCAGATAGCGGGCCTTTTTGCCAAAGCAGCGGCGCCGGACGAAGCCCGCGCCCCGCACCAGCATGGTGCCCAGGCCCTCGTCCTTCGTCAGCTGGACGGCATAGCCCGCCAGCTCTCTGGCACGTTTCAGTCGTACATTCATCGCTTATGCCTCGCCGCGCTGCGTTGCCTTGTAGGCGTTGCAGACCGTCTCGGTGTCGCCGTTCATCTTCAGGCGGCCATGGCTCAGCCAGGCGACCTTCGAGCACATCCGCTCGATCTGCTCGATGGAGTGGGACACCAGAATGACCGTGGTGCCGCCCGCCATCAGCTCCTGCATCCGCTTCTCGCACTTCTGCTGGAAGAGGAAGTCGCCCACCGACAGCACCTCATCGGCGATGAGGATATCGGGCTTGGTGATGGTGGCGATGGCAAAGCCGATGCGGGCCACCATGCCGGAGGAGTAGTTCTTGAGCGGGACGTCCAGAAAGTTCTGCAATTCACTGAACTCCACGATCTCGTCGAATTTCTCGTCGAGGTACTTGGGCGAGAAGCCCAGCACCGTGCCGTTGAGGTAGATGTTTTCGCGGGCGGTCAGGTCCATGTCAAAGCCCGCGCCCAGCTCGATGAGGGGCGCAATGGTGCCGTTGACGGTCACTTTGCCTTTGGTGGGCTTGTACACGCCCGCAATGGTCTTGAGCAGGGTGGACTTGCCCGAACCGTTCAGGCCCACCAGACCGTAAAAATCGCCAGGCATGATGTCGAGGCTCACGTCCCGCAGGGCATAGAACTCATCGTATTGCAGCCGCCCCTGCACCATGGCCAGCAGATATTCCTTCAGACTCTCGTGCTTTTCGGTGGAGAGGTTGAAGCACATGGAAACATTGTCCACTTTGATGATCGGTTCCATTTTCTCCCCTCCTTAAATGTGCAGCACAAAGCGGTCCTGCGTTTTGCGGAACATCCAGACGCCCACCACCATGGACAGCACAGCACACAGGCCGCAGACGGCGAACATGTTGAAGTCCAGCGAGATGCCCCACATCAACGTGCGGCGGAAGCCCGTAATATACCAGTACATCGGGTTCAGCTTGATGATCTGCTGCATGTTGAAGCCGCCGATGGAGAAGGTCATCTGGGTGGGGTCGTAGAAGATGGCGGAGAAATAGAGCAGCGCCGTGATGAAGACGCTCCAGATGTGCATAATGTCGCGGAAGAACACCGTGGCCGCTGCCAGAAAAAGCCCCACACCCAGACTGAAGAAGAAGAGGGTCACCAGCGGATAGACGGCCTCGATGAGGGTCAGGTGGAACGGTGCCCCGGTGAAGATCATCACCAGCAGCAGCGCCACGAAGCTGAACACGCAGTTCACCATGGCAAAGCAGCACTTTTCCAGCGGGAAGATATACTTGGGGATATACACCTTTTTGAGCAGCGGGGCCGCACTGAGCACACTGGACATGCTGGCCGAGGTGGCCTCGTTGAAGAAGTTGAAGAGCAGCTGGCCGCACATCAGGAAGACCGGGAAGTTGTCGATGCCGCTGCCCCGCATATCCATCAGGCTGCTGAACACGGCCCAGTACACCAGACACATCAGCAGCGGGTTCAGCACGCTCCACAGCACGCCCAGCACACTGCGGCGGTATTTGAGCTTGAAGTCACGGCTGACGAGGTTCCACAGCAGATAGCGGTACCGCCAGAAGCCGTTGAGCATTCCTTTCCATTTTGCCACAGGCGATCACCACTTTTCAAAGAACTCGAACTTCTGGGAAGCAAAGGATTCATGCAGCTTGTCCTTGGCGCTGGTCTTGTGCTCGCAGCCGCAGTCCGGCCACTGTACATTGACGGTGGGGTCGTCGTAGGGGATGCCGCCCTCGCTGGTGGGGTCGTAGACGTCGGTGCACTTGTAGCAGAACTCTGCCACGTCGCTCAACACCAGGAAGCCGTGTGCGAAGCCCTCCGGGATATAGAACATCTTCTTGTTCTCCTCGCTCAGGGTCACACCCACCCACTTGCCGAAGGTGGCGCTGTGGGGGCGGCAGTCCACGGCGACGTCATACACTTCGCCCTTCGTCACACGCACCAGCTTGCCCTGGGTGTGGTTCTTCTGGAAATGCAGGCCGCGCAGCACACCGCGGGTGGAGCGGCTCTGGTTGTCCTGCACGAATTCCTTGTCGATGCCGGCTGCCGCGAACTGGTCCTTCTGATAGGTCTCCATGAAATAGCCGCGGTCATCGCCGAACACCTGCGGCTCAATGACGACGACACCAGGGATCTCGGTCTGCGTAAATGTGAACTTGCCCATAATTGTTTCCTCTCTGTTTTCTTTTTTGAAAAATATCGTTTTTGTTTTATTTGGAAAAGCCTTGGCGGCTTTTGCGCATAAATGAAAGGGTTCCGTTTCACGGTTGCCGGAATGTTATCCTTCGTACAACCTCTCCGTCACCTGCGGTGACACCTCTCCTGGTAGGAGAGGCCTTGGCATGAGCATTCAGTGTTTGCTTCCTGGCTTTCGCTTTTTCTTTTTTGCCTGCAAGCGAATGACTGCAAACACCACCACGGCGGCCAGCACGGTGCTGCCCAGCGAGATGGCGATGAGCCCGCCTGCGGTCTTTTTCAGGCTGCGGGAGGCCGGGAGCGAAACGTCTGCGTTGGCCGCCACGACCTCTTCCAGCCCTTCGATCTTCGCCTTGACACGGACACTGGCCGACTCCTGCGATCCACTGCCCTGAATGGTATACACCGCATACGCCTCCGGGTCAACCCCCAAAATATAGCGTTCGGGCAGTTCCAGACTCACCGAAACGTTTTCGGCGGTCAGGCCATTGGCCAGCAGCAGCCGGACGCCGGGGTCGCTGACGGTCACGGTGCCCATGGCATCGCCGCCGCCCACGACCTCCAGCTGCGCCGTCACGCCCTGCACCGGGATCTCGGTGTAACCGGTGAAGGTGGCAAACGCATGGTCCAGCAGGGTGCGGACATCGTTGTATTTATCGGTCTTCATGTTGCTCTGCATGGTCACGCAGATGAGCCGGACGCCGTTCTGCTCGGCCAGACAGACGTAGCTGTACCGGGCGATGTTGGTGTAGCCGATCTTTGAACCCAGGATGGCCGGGATATAGAACCGGCTGGACGCCACCCGCATTTTATCCTGCTGGTGGAAGTACCGGGTCACCGGCTGGACGTTGGTGGGGGCCATGGTGTACATCTCGTTCCGGGTGAAGAGGGTCTCGAACCCCGGCTGGGTCAGCGCCCAGCGCAGGATCTGCGCCATGTCGTAACAGCTGGTGTAGTGGTCTTCATCGCTGATGCCGTGCGGGTTGGCGAAATGGGTGTGCTGCAAACCCAGCTCCTTCACCTGTGCGTTCATTGCGGCCACGCCGTCGGCGATGGTGCCGCCGCCAAAGTATTCAGCCAGCAGGTTCGCACCGTCGTTGGCGCTGGCCATCATCGTGGCATAGAGGGCGTCCGTCAGCGGAACTTCTTCCTCCTCCTGCAGGGCAATGTGGCTGGAATCCGTGCCCGCCAGCGAGTAGACATCCTCGTGGCTGACAGTCAGCTTGACGTCCTCCCATTGGCCCTGCGCTTTTTCACAGGCAAGGCCCAGCGTCATCACCTTGGTGATGGACGCCGGGTGCAGTTCTTCGTCCATATTCTGCTGTTCCAGCACCAGACCGGTATCCGCATCCATGATGCAGTAGGCTTCGGTGGTGGTCAGTGCCGGGGCAGCGGCCGCCGCGCCGGGCACAAAGGCCGTCAGCAGGCAGAGCAGCACCGCACACAGCACGGCGATCTGTTTTTTCATCTGGTATACTCCATCGTCAATTTAATCTTTTTTAGTATACCACACTTTTTCCCCGCTGAAAAGAGAAATGCAACGCTCAGAACATCCGCAGCATCGGCTGGAGCTGCCGCCCCTGCAGCGCCGCTTCCAGCGCGGCGGGCAGCAGCGAAAGATCCGCCTTCAGGCTCTGCGGCTTTTCCACCGGGTCATCCTGCCCATAGGGCACGAAGTAATAGTGCTTGCGCTGGCGCAGCCGGGCGATGTTCTCCCCCGATGCGCCCAGGCCGTCGTTGGTGGAGACGGCCACCACCACCGGGCACCCCACCCGCAGCAGGCTTTTTGCCGCCAGCGTGACCGGCGTGTCGGACAGGCCTGCCGCCAGCCGGGCCAGCGTGGTGCCGGTGCAGGGCGCGATGACCAGCGCCTCAGCCAGATGCTTCGGCCCCAGCGGTTCCACCGCCTGCAGGCTGTCCAGCACCGGATGCCCGGTCAGCTGCTCCAGCCGCTCTTTCCATTCCGATGCCCGCCCGAAGCGGGTGTCCAGCCGGGACGCCGCAAAGCTCATGACTGGCAGCAGTTCCCAACCCTGCCGCACCAGCTGCTCTGCCTGCGCGGCTGCCGCGCCCAGCGTACAGAAGCTCCCGCAGACCGCAAATGCGGCTCTGCCCCGATGTTGCGTGTTCATGCACTCCCCTCCCGTTCCCGCAGGATCTCACAGACCGTCTGCGCCACAAATTCGCCCGCCGTCTCCGGTGCGCAGGCCGCAGGCAGGCTCAGCGCATGGAGCGCCGTCCGCCCCAGCCGCCGGGCGGCCGCAAAATCGGTGCCGCCGGGGCGGGACGCCAGGTCCACGATGAGGCTTCCCGGCCGCAGCGCCGCCAGCACCGGCTCGGTGAGCACCACCGCCGGGATGGTATTCACCACCGTATCAAACGCCGGGGCCACCCCGGCCAGTGCCGCCAGCGGGACGCTGCGCAGCCCCAAACTTTCGGCCAGCGCCCGCTGCGCCGGGCGGCGGGCCGCAATGGTCACGTCGGCCCCCAGCGCCGCCAGACGCGGCCCCAGCGCCTGCCCCACCGGGCCGAAGCCGGTCACCAGCACCCCGCTGCCCCAGAGCGTCCGCTTCCGCTGACGGAGCAGGATGGCGAGACAGCCCTCTGCCGTCGGGATGGCATTCCGGATGGTCAGCTCCTCCCGCGCAAAGTAATCCACCAGCTCGACCCCGGCCTCCTGCGCGATCTGCTTTGCCTGCGCCGAGAGCCTGCCGCCCAGCGCCAGTGCCCCCGGCTTTGCCGCCCGCAGCAGCTCTGCCAGCGGTGTGCGGGTCTCATCCAGCGGCAGCGGCAGCAAAATATAATCCGCAAGGGCTAGCTGTTCTGCCCCGCAGACGGTGTATCCTGCCCGTGCCAGTGCCCGGCCCGCTGCCGCCTGCCGCGCGTCGCCGCCGATCACTGCAACCTGCTTTCGTCCTTCCATGCCCGGCTCCTCCTCCCCAAGGTCTGTGTCAGCCTATGCCGGGCCGGGCACCGATGTGACTGCAAACGCAAAAGGCCCCGGAGCGAGGCCGCATGGCTCGCTCCGGGGCAGGAGTGTGATTCAATGATTCGTTTGGTGCAGTTCAGGGTGTTTCAATCTTATTGCAATGCCCAAGTTAAAAGGTATCGTTCGAAGTTATGCGATCTTCTGGGTGGGGACCTTCATGACAACGATGGTATAAACGCTGCCGCCAACCGTTGCATCTGCAAAGCCAACGCCAACCACGGCATCCTTCACTTCACGGCCCACCTGTGCGGTGATGTCAAAATGGCTTGTTGCGTTTTCATCAATAACCTGCAGGTCAACCATGTCCTTGTTGGTCTGGTAGTATTTGCTGCCGAAGGAAACGCTCTTCACATAGCTGACCTCGTAGATATTGGTATCGTCCTTGCCCACCAGGATGTTCTTCACGTCGTCAGACTTCAGCACGGTCACGATCTCAGCCTGGGTCTTTGCCTTTTCTGCGACCTTCTTTGCGATCGTCTCAGCCTTTGCATCCATTTCCTTGTCGGCCTTGAACTCCTTATAGTTCTTAAAACTCGGATCGACCATCGAAGTGTAAGTCAATTGGTCGTTCATCTGCTTGATGAGTTCTTTCCCATTCAGAGAAGTACCGCAGCCGGTCAGGACTGCCAGTGCCATAACGCCAGCGAGCGCAACAGCCATGAGCTTTTTGAACATTTTCATAATCGTATCCTCCAAAATAGTTTCGCACTGCACCCATCCGAGTGATGGTCTTTCCATACACCCGATTTGTTGGCCTTATATTACCATTTTGTCACAATTTATTCAATAGGTTATTTTATTTTTGTATCATATCACAATTTCAGGGCCGCAAAATTGGAGATTCCAGCAAAAAAATCGCCAAACAAAGAGCCATCCCCACGGCGCAGGAATCGCACCGTGAGAATGGCTCTTTCAGATAGGTTATCGTTTCAGGAGAAGAAACTTGCTCACACGCACATCAGTGGATGAACACCGGGCCAAGGGGATTGGGGATGGGGCTGACGTAGCCGCCCAGCAGCTTGGGGATGGCCAGGCTGATGTCGGGGATAAAGGTCAGCAGCACCAGGGCGATGAACATGCACAGGTAGAACGGCAGGGTCGCCTTGACGACCTTTTCCATGGGGCGCTTTGCAACGGCAGAGCCGATGAACAGGACCGCGCCGACAGGAGGAGTCAGCAGGCCGATGCCGCAGTTCAGCACCACGATGATACCGAACTGGATGGGGTCGATGCCAATGGAGGTTGCAATGGGCAGCAGGATGGGGGTAGCGATCAGGATGATGGGGGCCATATCCATGATGCAGCCAAGAACCAGAATGATGACATCAATGAGCAGGGCGATGATGTAGGGGTTATCGGTCACGCTGGTGATGGCGTTTGCGGCCAGATCGGGCACATGCAGCATGGTCAGGCAGTTGCCGAACACCGCAGAGGTGGCGATCAGGATCAGGACGATGGACAGGGTGTTCACGCACTCGTCCAGAGCGTACCAGACGCCCTTCCAATCCAGGCCCTTGTAAATGAACACGGACACGAACAGGGAGTAGATAACGGCGATGGCTGCGGACTCCGTGGCGGTGAACACGCCGCCCACGACACCAAAGACAACGATGACAACGGCAGCCAGCGCCCAGATGGAAGTACCCAGCTGCTTGATGAAGCCCTTGATGCTAAAGGGCGAGCCCTTGGGGTAGTTTTCCTTGACGGAGATGATGTAGGAGCCGATCATCAGGACGATGGCCAGCAGAGCGCCGGGCAGGTAGCCAGCCAGGAACAGGCTGCCCACGGAGATGCCGCCGGCGGTGGTGGCGTAGATGACCATGTTATGGCTCGGAGGAACCAGCAGGCCCTCGCAGGAGGAGGTGATGGTAACAGCGGTGGAGAAGTCGGCATCGTAGCCCTGATCCACCATCATGGGGATCATAATGGAGCCGATGGAAGCCGTATCGGCGGAGGCGGAACCGGAAATGCCGCCGAAGAAGTAGGAAGCCACGATGTTGACCATGGCCATGCCGCCGCGCATCCAGCCGACGCAGGCATCCGCCAGAGCGATCAGTTTTTCAGAGATGCCGCCGGAGCCCATGAGCACACCCATGGTGATGAAGAAGGGCACGGCCATCAGGCTGAAGGACGAAATGCCCTTGACCATCAGACGGCAGACATCCGTAAGGGCCTGGCCCTGCACCATCAGGCAGAACACACTGGAAAGGCCAACGGCGTATGCAATGGGGAACCGCAGAAAGATCATCACAAAGAAGCTGACCAGAAGGACAAGGATCGCCAGTGTCTGAACTGTCATATCAATTCTCCTCCTTTACAAACAGGCTCTTGATGTGGTTGTAGATGGACTCAAATTCGAACACGATCATGGCAACACCGGCCAGCGGCACGGGGAAGTACATCCAGAAGCGGCTCAGCCAGGGCATGGAAACATAGAAACCGCGGCCGCCCAGGGTGGTAGCGTAGTTCCAGCCAACCACCATCATAATGATGCCCAGCACCATCACGGCAACATCGGCCAGGATGTCCAGCACCTTGACGACTGCCTTGGGCAGGTAGACATCAAAGGCGGTCATGCGGATGTGGGCACCGCGGCGGATGGCCAGCGCTGCACTCAGCACGGCCATGTAGCTCATGCAGGTCAGCACGACTTCTTCCGACCAGGCAGGGTCCGGGATGAAGGGGACGTAACGGCCAATGACCGACATGGTGGTGATGAGGATGTCCAGGATCAGCAAAATCTTGCAGATGAACAGCACCACCTTATAAGTAATGTCGTACGCCGGCTTGATCTTATCCAATGTGGTAAAGATTTTCGGCATAAGGTTTCCTCCTTTACTATAAAAGCCCGGCGGGGGCAGCGGGCCGATTTCCCGTTGTCCCCGCCGGGCCATTTTATTTTTGCATGGAAAAGGCGCTTTTGCTTATGCCTTCATGTCCAGCAGTTTCTGGTACAGCTCAGCCTGATCGGAGGTGTTGTCGCTGATGACCTTGGCACATGCTTCCTGCCAGGGTGCCTTATCAGGAACATCGACCACATTGCAGCCGGAGGACTTCAGCTCATCCAGAACCTTGTTCTCAGCGCTCTCAGACAGGTCTGCATTGAACTTCTGGGTGTCAGCACCGGCCTCCATGATGGCAGCCTGCTGGTTCTCGGTCAGCTTTGCCCATGCGTTATCGGTGATAACAGCCTGGATCGCGCCCAGGGTGTGGCCGTCCAGGATCAGGTTGTTGGCAACCTCAGGGAAAGCGTTGGACTTGTAGTTTGCGATGGGCTGCTCAGCGCCATCGACAACGCCGGTCTGCAGTGCGCTGTACAGCTCACCGAAGGAAACAACGGTGGGGTTTGCGCCCAGACTCTCGACCATGCCGTTCATGACGGGGTCGTTGGACACGCGGAGCTTCAGGCCCTTGAAATCAGCGATGCCGGAAACAGGCTTGACGGTGAAGAAGTGGCGGAAGCCCTCCTCGCCGTAGAAGATGCCGCGAACGGGCAGGCCCAGCTCCTGGGGCTCGTTCAGGAACTCCGGTGCGAGGTCGCTGTTGGCAAAGTTCCAGAAGTGTGCGCGGTTCTCAAAGGTGAAGGGGATGCTCAGCAGCTTGGACTTGTTGCAGCCGTAGCTGGTCAGTGCGAAAGCGGAGATACGGCTCATATCAATGGAAGTGGAGCCGCCCAGGATGGCGTCCAGAACGTCGTTCTCAGAACCCAGAACACCGGAAGCCTGCACATCAATGACAACAGAGCCGCCGGTCAGCTCTTCGACCTTCTCCTTGAAGTGGGTAGCGGTCTGGCCGACGATGGTATCCAGCGGGTTGACCTCGGCGTAGACCAGAGTGACCTTGGGATCGTTGGCAGCGGCGGCGGCATCGCCCGCAGCAGAAGCGGCGGTGGAACCAGCGGTGGAACCGGCGGCAGAGGATGCAGTGGAGCTGGAAGAGCCGCCACATGCGGTCAGGGCAGCAGCTGCGGTAGCTGCACCGGCAACGGCGAGAAAGCTGCGACGAGAGATCTTTTTCATGGTAAAACCCTCCTGAAATATATTCTTCTGTTTCCTTCCGGCAGCATCCTCCTGCACAGGTGCGGTGCTGTCGTTCATTCACTGTTCATACTTTAGCAAAATTTCTTGGTCAGAACAAGGGCTTCCAAAAAATGTCCTGTTTTTCGAAAAAATGTGAAAACAACTTCTGTGCATCCTGCACAAATAAGAATCCCAGCCTTTGGGCATACCTGCCAACGGTTGGGATTCTTCCTGATATTTTTAACTGTTCTGAATGCGGGCGATCAGCTCCGACTGGTCCGCAAACTGATCGTACAGGGGCTGGACTGCAGCGCGGAATTTCTGTTTTTCCTCACTGGAAAGCTCGGTGACCACAATGCCGCGGGCCAGCATCTCCTGTTCCGCACCCTCCTCCTGCTCGGCCCAGAGGGTGCGCTCGATCAGCGCCGACTCCCGCGCGCAGCTGCGCAGGATGTCCGGGAACGTCGGGTCCAGCGCGGCCATCTTTTCCATTGCCGGGATGCTGGCCAGCTGGATCTCCGGCACGCGGGTATGCTCATCCCGCAGGAAGTAGGGCGCCACCTCGTAATGGCTCATGGCCTCATAGCTGGGCCAGTTGTTTTCCGCCCCGTCGATCTGGCCGTTGTGCAGGGCCGCGTACACCTGACTGTATACCACCTGCACCGGGTCGGCCCCCAGCGCCGAGACCATCATGCTCATGGTGTCGGATTCCTGCACACGGAGCCTCAGCCCCTGCAGCTCTGCCAGACATGTGACTTTCTGGCGGGTGTAGAAGCTGCGCACACCGGCATCGAACCAGGAAAGCCCGGTCAGGTCGATCGCATCCAGCCGGGTCAGAAACTCGTCCCCGATGCTTCCGTCCAGCACACGCCACATCTGGCCGGCATCCTGATAGAGGAACGGCAGCTGCAGCACGTTCAGGGCAGGCATATATTCGGCCAGCTGGCTCAGCGAGACACGGGCAAAGTCGATGCCGCCGAACTGGATCTGCTGGATGACGCTCATCTCCGCCCCCAGCTCTCCCTTGCTGTACACGGCCACCTTCACCCGGCCTCCGGTCTGCTCTTCCAGCAGGTTTCCAAAGGCCAGAGCCGCCTGCGTGGTGGGGTAATCCTCCGGCTGGTTCTCGGCGTAGCGCAGCACCAGCTCTGGCTTGTCCGAAGCCGTTTCCTGCTTCTGGCAGGCCCCAAAGCCCAGCATGGCTCCGGCGGCCGCCGCCAGCACCTGCCGCCGGGTAAACGCCCGGCTCACAGTGCCGCCTCCTGCTGGTCTTTGGCGGCCTTGGCGGCCTGTTTCCGGTATTGCGTGGGGGTGACGCCTGTGCGCTTTTTGAAGGCACGGGCAAAGTAGCTGGCGTCCTCATAGCCTACCATGGAGGCCACCTCCGCCGAGGAGCGGAAGGGGTCGTTCAGCAGCTCCTTGGCGGCGTTGATGCGCAGCTCCGTCAGGCAGTCCAGGAAGTTCATCTTCTGGTATTTCTTGAACTGGGCCGACAGGTAGGCAGGGCTGATGTGCAGGATCTCCCCCACGCTGTCCAGCGAGATGTCAAACATATAGTTGTCTTCCAGATACCGCCGCACGTGGGCCATTACAAGGGCGGTCTGCTGGTTCTCACTTTCCGGGTGAGCGGGTGCCGGAGCCTCCGGGGCGGTGGGAGCTTCCGGCTCCGGCTGCACCGGGGCCAGCGCTTCCAGCTTCCGCTCCGTTTCGATTTGCCGGATGGCCCGGCGGATGGAGGCTTCCAGCTCGTCCGGGTCCACCGGCTTCAGCAGATAATCGCAGGCCCCCAGATGCACCGCCTCGTGGGCGTACTGGAACAGGCTGTAGGCCGTGACGAAGACGACCCGGCAGCCAGGCCGCTGGGCCAGCACAGCGCGGGCAGCATCCAGACCGCTCATACCCGGCATCTCGATGTCCATCAAAATGAGGTCCGCTCCCCACAGGATGGCGGTATCCGCAGCCTTGCGGCCATTTTCGGCGGTCTCCAGCACCACCTCATGCTCAAAGCGCCGGGACACCATTTCCACAAGCGCTTCCCGCTCCAGCCGCTCGTCATCCGCAATCAACAGGCGAATCATCATCCAAGTCCTCCTCTTCTGTCAATTCCACAAGGGGCAGATACAGGCTCACCGCCGTGCCCCGCCCTGGGTGTGAGCGCACCTCGAACCGGCAGCGCTTGTCCAGCAGCCGCAGACGTGCCGCCACGTTATACACACCAATGTGCTCCCACCGGTCGCCGGGAGCCGCCAGCCCCGCCTGCAGCCGGGCCAGCTGTTCCGGCTCAATGCCCAGACCATTGTCACACACGCTGATCCGCAGCAGCCCCTGCTCCCGCAGCGGCGTAATGCGGATGCGCACTGCACCGCCCTCTTCCTTGGGGGCAATCCCATGCTTAAACGCATTTTCTACAATGGGCTGCAAAATAAACGAGGGCACCATCGTCTCGGTCAGGTCAATGGAATCCGAGATGCACCACCGCATCTTTACACGGTCACCAAAGCGGACGTGATAGATGGAGTAGTATTCATCCACGATCCGCACCTCGCGGGCCAGCGGCACCTGCTCATCGTTGCTCATCAGGCTGTACCGCAGCAGGTGGCTCAGGGCCGTGATCAGCGCCTGGGTGCGGTAGGCCTTTTCCTGCCCTGCCGTCTGCAAGATGACGTTCAGGGTGTTGAACAGGAAATGCGGGTCGATCTGACTGCGCAATTGCTGCATCCGGCTGCGCTCCATGCGGTTCTGCAGCTCCAGAGCCTGGGTCTCCTGCTGGTGCAGGGCCTGTTCCATCTCGTTTTTCTCCCGCAGGGTGTTCACCTGCTGGGCCATGGAGTGCTTCATGTGGTTGAAGGCATCCGTCAGCTGGCCCACCTCGTCCTGCCGGGGCACCGGGATGTCCGGGGTCTCCAGCTCCCCCCGGATGATGGCCTGCGATGCCCCGATCATCTCCTGCACCGGGGTCAGCAGCCGCATGAGGGACCATGCCATCACCAGACCCAGCACAAGGCACAGCCCCACCACCACCGTCTGGGCCCACTTGACCCGGCTGCTGAGGGCCGACACCGTGGTGTAGGTGCTCTGTGCGTCGGAGATGGCGGTGTTCAGCAGCTGCTGGGCGTACTGCCGCAGATAGCTGCCGCAGGGCGAGACTTTTTCGTAGTAGAGCTGGGCCGCCGCAGCGTCCTGCCCGGCGGCGAGCTCAGCCCGCAGCTCCTCCACAAGGGCGGTGTAGCTGTCATAGGTGGTGCAGACGGCACTGTACAGCAGGTACTGCTCCTCACTCACCGTGTCCAGGCTGCCGTTGATGCGCCACAGCCACGCATTGGTAACGGAAAAGGCACTGTCCAGCTCTGCCAGCAGCGCATCGGTGTCGCCGTATTCCCAGCGGTAGTCGTCCAACGCCGTAAGGCTGCGCTCCACCCCGTTCTGAAAGCGACTGATGGCATTGAAGTTGCCCATCTGGTCGTCCAGCTCCCGCAGCACCGTGCCGGACTGGTAAAAGCTCAGAACGATCTGAGCCGCCAGCGCGGCAAAAAATGCCGTCAGACACAGCACCATCCGCTGCTTCAGCGTACTTTGTCGATGCAAGGTTTTCCCCTCCCCGGCTTGTTTTTTGCCCCATAGATATTTTTATTCTACCACGTTTTGGGCCATTTGTGCAAGATTTCCCTTGCCTACCGAAAAAGAATATGGTACTATGACTAAAAAAGGAGATGCTTGTCTATGTCGCAGCCCATTACGATTTCTGTCACCATGGACGCCGAATCGTTCCAGAAATTCCGTTCCTTCGACCTGTTCCACCACCAAAAGCGCTGGCAGCGGCCCCTGTTGTTCGCCGCCATCCTGCTGGGGTCCTCCGGCATCTGCCTGTCGCAGGTGGGAGTGCGGGAGGGGGCTTCCCTGCTGGCGGTAGTGCTGGCCATGGTGGCGCTGGGGCTCCCGGCAGTGTACTTTTACACCTTCTTCCGGGACCTGCGCACCACGATCCAGAAGCTGGGCCTCCCCCGGCCCTTCTACCGCCTCCAGCTGGACGATGCAGGCCTTTCCGTCTGGATGGCCGGGGAACAGGACAAGCCCCAGCCCAGCCACCAGTACTTATGGCAGGACCTTCACGTAGCCTACCGCACCCCGGACGCCGTGTACCTTTACGTCCAGCAGACCCAAGCCTACCTTGTCAACGGTGAGGAGCTGGACGCGGTGTGGGACTGCCTGAAGACGCATCTCCCCGCCTCCCGGCTGCGGGATCTGCGGTAACGCCGCTTCCCCCTGCAACAAACATCCACCAGCCGAGCTGGTGGTTTTTCATATGCGGGCATAGCCCTCTATTCTTGGCCATGCATCAAACGCACAAGATAGACAGTATCCGTTGCCAACGAATTATCGGCTAGGCTCTTCTGGAATTTTGTGTGGTTTTAGATATACAATAAGGCTCACCGCCAAAACTGACGGTGAGCCTTATTGTATGCTTGGCTTTTAACGATAATTCGCCGCAAAATTCTTATGCTCTCGGTTTTTTAATAGCAGCCTGGGCGGGTGCCAAAATTACAGAGCGTTCGCAACAGTGATATGCCGTTTCTTTAACACGCTGTATCTCCAAAGAACGGCTTCACTGTACTAAGAGAAACTCCGTTACGCTTTGCTTTTTCCCGTTCATAAGTCACACGGGTAACTTCCTCAATAAAAGCTCGGACTTCCGGCGTTGCTGTTGACCATGTGACATTAAAGCGTCTGCAAATTTGATAAAATGTGCGATAAAATGTCTCTCGCTCTGCATCACGCTGAAAATATTCTTTTGCACTCATCAAACACACCTCATTTCAAGTAAGTTACAAAGATGTTCATTGCCGCCTCACCAGAAAGTTCATAACGCGGTGCTCCGCCAAAACTCGGCAATGGACAAGCTCCATAGTCCCGGACATAATGCTCTGCCAGCTCCGGAACTTTTGCCTCGAACGTAACCGTCCCGCCGCATTCATGGTCAATCGACAGCTTGATTCCGTACGCAATCAACACCCGGCCAATGCCCTGATACTTTTTAGAATGCCCGACAATTGTCGGATTGCTTTCCGGCTGGCTCTCAATGTAGGTAATATGGACCATCACGTCATTTTCCAATATTTCGTATGCAGCCAGCGCAACCAATTCGCCATTACTCGTCTTTAAGGCATACTTTTCAAAGGCATCATCCTGAATATAATCTGACAACCAGCTTGTTTGCCAGACGGGTTCTTTTTCAGTCTGTACCGCATCAGACTTTTTCATGCGCACGATTTTCACACTGATATTCTGACTGCCGTCTGTTTTTATAATAAATGGTACAAACTTTGCCATACAGACCTCTTTTCCTAAATAAAGCATTTTACAGTTTTATTATACTCAGTCGCTCTTAAATTTTCAACCAGTCGCCGTCTCTCGCTTCTTTTTTGAATTGTTTTTGTGTAAGTGTGTAAAATAAATACTGACAAATCTGAAAAATCGACGTATACCTGCATTAAAGGAGGCGATAGCCATGTATGACATGAATGATTTGTTTAATTCCCGTGATGTGGTATAGGATGCAAGCTAAACCAAATCATTGGCAGTCACAAATATACCAAAAGCAATGTATACAAAGACGTCGGAGACACTCCTTCCCACCACGTTCTTTCTGCTTTATTGGTAGGGGCCATCGACCACATTATTGATATTTGTAAAATCGATTCTGAAGCGTTCGCTTCTAAATTGGACACCGCCACTATTATGTTCTCGAACGGTCGAATTCAGCACCTCACTTTGTCTTGCGATGTCTCGAACTCTCTAGCCACTGCTGTGCAGCAAATTTATGAAATGGGCGAATTACTTGATAATAGCATTGTAACGATTGAGGCCTGCGATGAAGTCGAGGTACTGATCAACTTCAAGAACATATCAATGATTCAACTTCCACTTGCAAAAATTGAGTGCGACATTAAGAGATCCCTGTCCGAGACGGATAATGCGTAACTGGGAATCAATTCATTGATAATCCACGATATAAAACCCGCCTCGATCTCCTGTTACGGAAACCGGGGCGGTTCGTTTGCTTTATGGGTTTTTATTCGCGCTTTTCAAGCGCTCACACCATCACTTGCGGGGATTTTTGATTGCAGCCTGAGCAAGTGGCAAAATTCAGGGCATTTGGGAAGAATGATAGTACGTTCTTATCTTCGCATGAATTCTACTCCAGAAATGTTTCTTGTTCGATTGTGACCCCATATTGCAAAATCTTATCAATTGCATCAACAAACAGCGTATGTCTTCCCGCATTCCGCTCTTCCTTCAGCTTCTTCAGATACTGCTCCGGCCGCTTCAGGCCATTTTTGTGGTACTGTTCCACAAAGCGCCCTTCCATACGCATGGGTTCAAGCTGTGGGAACACCGTTTGCAGGTTTTCAAACATACAAAAACCGCCCAGATCAATATCCGCCCAGAATCGAATTTGCATGATTTCCCCTGCCGCAGCAGCCAGTTTTTCAAAAAGTTTTTTCTTCCGCGGGCTCAGAAAGCCGCCGTGATAAACAACAAGTTCTTCCGGCTGTTTTTCCGCCAGCAAATATTCATCATAGTTCGTTTTATTTTCGATAAAGGTAATGCAGCAGATGTTTTTCAGTTCAATGTCCACAATCTCTGACACAAGTGTACTGGGCAAAGCCAATCCATAAGGTTCTGCTGCGCTGAGCCGTAGTTCTCCCTTCTTCAAGCAGATTGCGCAATCGCCCGAGAGTTCGTAAAGCTCCGGGCGGGCATAGATTCCCAGAAATGCAAGCTGATCCCGCTCACCAAGTTCCGCTTCTGTACAGGCCGCCGCCAGTTGGGTATTGTACTTTCGTGCAATGGTAAGAAACAGCTCCCGTACATTTCGCTCAAAATACTTGGTATCGTGAAAACACTGGCTGCTGAATGCACGCATCGTCACACTGCCAGACAGCTCCGCATACCGTTGAAACGTGAGCAAAAGCTCCTGCAGCAGACCGTCGTTTTCCCTGCAATACGTCGGCACTTTCATGCTGTTCCGCACCTGAGCACATACAGCATCCCTCCATGCCGCGATCCATGGAACGGGATTGTCTTTCAGCTTCTGCATGATGATGTTTGCAACCTCTTCTGCCTTTTTTCGCGGATGCACTCTGTCGGCGCATTCATAGCACTGTGCGACCCGTTCCAGATCCAGCACAATGCAGGAGAGAACGCTCTGCTTTCTCGCCCATTCCAGACGCACCAAAGCCTGCTGCTCCAGCTCCCGCGCTGCAATATTGTAAGCATCCCGAACCACCGCATCTTCGTATTGATACTCCGGCAACTCCCTTTTATCAATGCGCAGCATTACCCGACGTCTGGATGTGTTGGGTTCAGAAAGATGCTTACTGTTTTCAAACTTATCCAGCAGACGATTCAGGATCACCTGTGCTTCCTTCATTCTGCATCTCCTTTCCAAATGGAATGATATGCATCCGGTATCCGGATTTGTCCACTAATAATGTGCGATCTGCAATGGGCATAATGTCCGAGACCTTATCCGGCGGCGTACAGATGATCGCCTGCAGCCCCATCTTTCGGAGAAGGAGTACACTCTCCGTGATCCGGTCACTATCCATTTTATTGAAAGCTTCATCGAACACCACCAGACGCACCGTATTACCAAAGCGGGTAGCATCGTTGACGCGGTACAGCTGGGCAAACGAGGCCAGCACCGCAATATAGAATGGCGTTTGTGTTTCGCCACCGGACTTCATATTCAGTGTTTGAGAAAGCAGCTGCTTGGAACCGTTCTGATCGGTCGTTTCCAAATCAAACTTCAGATACGTCCGGAAGTCTGTATAGCGGACGATATTCTCCTGCAGTTCGCTCTGTTTGCGGGCATTGAGCTGCGTATCATCGGCCGTTGTGATCTGGCTGAACAGTTTTTCGATCAATGGGCCGTATTTTTGCTGAAAGGGCAGTGCGAATAGACCGGATTCGCCTTCCATCAATTCATCTGCCGTGATCATGTTATAGTAATCCAGATAATCCGGGTTTGGCCCTACACGGAATTGGTACTTGTCTGTGCCAAATTGTGCCTGGCGCAGGGCCTTGTTCAGATTGTGCACCTGTTCTTGCACCTGGTCGATGCTGGATTTCAGTTTGGCAAGGAAATCGTTCTGGAATTGCTCCATTGCGCTTTCCCGTGCCGCCCGAATTTTTTCTTTGTATCGGGGCAGCTCGCTTTCCTGCAGAGTACGCCGTTCTTCCTCGTATTCGGTGTTATCCATCACCTCGATCTGGAATGCACAGGGTTTGAACCGTTCTGCATATTCTCTGCGTGCTGCAAACAGTTTCTTCTGAGCCCCGTCCATCGCCTTTGTGCTCTGCGCCAAACTGTCGCCAAAGTTCTTGCGGATGACATCTGCCTTTTTCAAGCGGACAAGCTCCTGCCGATAGCGGGGAACGCCGATGGTTTCTCGGTATTCCTTCGTGAACTCCTCGTTCAAAACATCTTCGATGGCCTCATACCGTTGGTATTTTTCCGGCAAGATCTCATATTCCAGCTGATGGATGCGGCTTTCCAACTTCCCTTTTTGCACATTTTTCGCATCTTTTTCCTTATTGAATGCAAGGATCTCTTCTTTCAACTGTTCAATGATGCGCCGCTGCTCATCCAACCAGAACAAATTCAGCTGGGAAAGCTGATTTTTGACTTCTGCGATTTCCTTGATGATCGTCTGGACGCGCTGGTAGTCCTCCTGCTTTTGCGCCACATCGGTTCGGACGAATCTTTGGGTAAAAAGCGGATCCGGCAGGCCGGTCAGCTGCTTCTGGAGCGGCTGCCAATGCCGCAGCTCTTCCTGCAGACAGGCCAGTTCCTTTTCCAGATGGTCGATGCGGAGCTGCACCGCACGCCGCCCGATGAAGGCGTCTTCCATCCATCCCTTCCGAAGTGCGCGGGCCACATAGCCCTGATACAGCATTCCTTCCGCCGTGATTGCCGTCTTATAGCAGCGCAACTGTTCTGCCGTGTCGCAGCATATCACCCGACCCAGAAGATAGTCCACATAGCTGCGTGCCAGCTTGTTTTCTGTCTCCACCTTTTCTGCCAGACTGCCGGGCAGCGGTCGAAGTGTTTCTTTTTCCCGCAGTTTTCCGATATCTACCAGACCAAACGCACGGTACTCTGCTTCCTGCTTCAGCCGGTCGTAAATGTTAAGTGCATCCTGATAACGTCCCGGCTCCACCAGCAGATAATATTTCTGGTTATTTAGGTAGCCTTCTACCGCTCCACGCCAGCGCTCATCTGCCATTTCCAGCACATCAGCCAGAATATAAATGGGAACCGCATGCCCTGTTTTATCCGCCAGATCCTTTTCCAGCCGGTCTTTGAACAGCAGAAGCCCATGGGGATAATCTTTGATGTTCCTGCGCAGATTTGCAAGCACCGCACTTTTCTGGTCGACTTGCTTCTTCAGCTCTGCAATACGATCCTCTGTTTTATGAGCCGCACTGCGGACAGCATCCGACAATTCGGCCGCTGCCTGCTGCCCCGTTTCAAACAACTCCACAGGCCGGGCAAACAATCCCTTCTCGTCACCAGTAAATACAGCATATGCTTTCTGCGCCGTGTTCGCCGCTTCCTGCACCGGTATGAGAAGTTCTTCCGGTTCCAGTTCTTGTATCTCCCCACAGAATCTCTGCAAATGCCGTGCTTCCCGCTTAATCTCCACTTCAAGATTTTGCAGACCCTGTTCCAGCTTTTTCTGCTCATCTCTCAGAGCCTTTTCCATGTTGAGCAGACGCTCTTCCTCCTGGAAAACGTTGCTCTGCCTGCAGGCCAGCTCCAGCTCACTGCGGCGCGTTTCTTTCTGTTCGATCTGCCGCTCAAGCTCCTCCCGTTGCTCATTCACATTTGCAAGGTTCTCCTTGCATTCAGTTCGTTCCAATTCCCTCTGGTCGATCTCTGTCTGCGCAGCTTCTTTTTCGGCCCACCGTACCAGAAACTTCTGGATCTGGCAGCGGTCTATGGCTTGGTTCATCTCCTGATACAGCCTGCTGATTTGCTGCAGTGCATCCAGCTTTTCCTGCTGACGCTGCGCCAGCAATTCGTGCCGTTTATAATCCCGGATGTTTTGCTGCATCAGCTCAATATTGGGTTTATCCGGAATATCGCAGATGTTCTCCGTAATAAATTTTTGGATATCCACAATTGGCCGGAACGAAACAGCCTTCTTCATCATCCGTAAGACCTGCTCGTTGTGGACGTTCCACTTTGCAAGCATGTTGCGGCGATACTCTTTTTGGGTATCGTAAAATTCTGCCCGTGCATAGTTCTGCTTCAAAAAACGGCGAAGTGCAGAAGTCTCCATTGCCTCGCCCTGTTCAATAAAGCAATTTTCCGGCAGTGTCCCCGTGTAAATAAAGAATGTATCACGGTAACTTCCATCGCTGCGGCAGTCAAAGGTAACGCCCGTCACAAAGCTGCTGCCCTCCATCTCATCCTGAAATTCGCAGACAATATAGGTAGAAAAGTCCTTACCACGGCGGGAATACGGGCTGTTATCATCCATGTCGGCGCGCAGATAGCCTTCCAATGTGCGCTGCGATTTTTCGTTGGCTGCCTGATTAAAATTGCGGGAATTTGTCTCGCCCAGCAGTACGATCTGCAGTGCATCGATGACCGTTGACTTTCCGGCGCCGTTCTTGCCAGTCAGGAAATTGATGTCGCCCACTTCAATCAGTTCCTTACTGAAATAGAGCCAGTTGATCAGCAGGATCTTCTTCAGCTTCTTCATCTGTTTCCTCCTTTTTTAAAACAGACACCACCAAGTTCAGCTTTTCGCTGGAGACCGCAGAGAGAATGGTGGGCAGTATTGCGATCCTGCAGCTGCCCTGGTTGAATTTTCCTTCCAGTCTTTGAATCACAGAATGGTTTTCCAGTACCGTAAACGCGCGTTTGACCTCTTCCATATTCGGCTTAGCCGGAAAAACGGGATAGTCGGTCACCACTTTTTCCAGCACATCCCGCACAGTACACACGGCATCCTGCTCCAAACCCAAACGCTCCATATTTTCTTCGTAAATCAGCCGTAATGCCAGCAAAATCGCCGTTTCTTTTTTATTGAGGTTGCAACGGTTAGCCTCGTCTGTGTTCAACACATAAAAGTATCCGTTCAGTTCATCCCTGCGCAAATCCCAGTCCAGCAGGCTCAGGTATTCCTGTACAGCCTCATAGTGCCGTGATAGAAAAAGATAGTCTGGGTTATCCACCCTGCCTTTTCCCGGCTGGTAGATGGTTCGCACAATGTATGTGCGGCTGAGCAACTGATTGCAGACAGATTTGAATTGTTCCAGTTCTTTTGCCGTTGCATTGGTAACAAAATCAAAATTCACGGCTTCTTCTCCTTCCTCCGGATCTGCATTTGCGGGATCGAATAGCCATTTTTGCAAAAAATGCCATCGAGTTCCTGGACCACATAACCGGCAGATGCATCCTTGCTTCCAAGGATTGCCAGCAAACTCATGATATAATCCTTGTCCTCTTCAAGCGAGAACTCCTCCGAGCAACGAATGTCAGCGTCTCCCAGCCATCCCTGCACGTAAGCATTTACTGCTGCCCGGCCATATTTCGATTGCAGCAACTGTGCCGCTCTGACCTGTTCTTCCGTATTCGGCGCCTGATCATCTTGTATCAGCACCGACGCGGTTTTTGTCCGTTTTTCGGGGCGCTTACGGTACCACAGACTTTTTTCTGACAAAAAAGACTGCTCATACAATTGAAATGCCGGTTGTATCTGGTCCACCAGCTCAGACGCCCTGCGGTTTCTGGACAGTGCCGTCAGCAAAACATTCAAATTGCCGCGCACGCTTTGATCTCGGTTCGTCAGGTTCTCGATTTTCTGTGTTGCTGCCCTGGTATAGCGCCGGACCTGCGTATCAATTTCTTCAAGATAGTCCTTCTCTAAATTGTCATAGCGTTCTTCGATCCAGAAAATTTTCCTCAGCAGATCGGCACGGCAGTCTTCCAATGTCTTGCCCCGCTTATCACGCAATGCTTCATTTGCCATCGTCATCAGCAGCGCGTCATCTTCTTCCCACCGTCTCAGTATAGATTGAATTGGGACACGATACTTCGGCACTGAGTCTTTGATTTTCAGCGGACGGATGTATGCCTCCACAACTTTTTGTCCGAAGTCATTGAAGTGTGCAGCCAGCACCTGGTTGACATCCTGCATATCGATCTGCATCTGAAAGTAATGCTTTACGTTATGATAGACCATTTGCAACAAACTAATCAGTGCCGTTGTGTTATCGTAGGCACTGTAAAGCGCCGTCATTTTTTCGTAAGCATTGTCGTTATCGTCAGCGACCTTTAATGCAGAGAACGTTCCGAACACATAGGAATATCCACGAGCCGGGCTATCATCGCGGAGTTGGTGGAATAATTCCAGCAAGCGGCTGCTGTAATTAGGAATCGTGATATACTCTTCAAAATCATCCCCACGTTCCTTCTCAAACCACCCCTTACTACACAGCTTGCGGATCAAAAAACGAGCGCGGCCAGAGATATCCCTCAGTTCCTCTTCGTCAATGTCTTCATCTTCAAACGTAGCATCCGCCAGTTCCTGCTCCAGCCTGCCGCGCAGCATGGAATACAAGACATCTTCCCGTATTTTCAAGTTTTCTTGGTATGCTGCGTACAGTACGTCCAGTGCATCCGCATATAAAATACGGTTGGGCGAAGCCAGCGGCGAGAAAAGTTCACTGGGAACCGCTTCAAAAAACTTCATAGGCCTATCACCTTATTCGACTGATATACGCTTTCTTTTCTATTATTGTAACCTCTTTCCGCTTACAAAACAAGATGCAAAAAGCTCTTGGCCTCCATTACAGAAGCCAAGAGCTTTTATCTTCTTTGTCCTATCAGATTTTATTTCCGGGGAGACTTAATCGCAGCCTGGGCGGGTGCCAAAATTACAGAGCGTTCAGAGCAACGATGATACGTCATTTTATCAAATTCCCTGCCGAAGAACAAACATTGTCACACCTATGTACTCATCCCAAATGTCCTGAGCCTGCATGTCGGCAATGATTTCTTCCACTCTTTCCGGGGATAATTCATTATCCTCATCCAGAACCATCAGCATATCCTCTGCCGCTTCATACGCATCCTTCCGCTTCTTCACGAGTTCTGTCGTGGTATCTGCCAGCATGGCTCCATCATTTTTGACACTGCCGTTCAGTCCAAGATGATACCACAAGTCTCCACGAAGCGTATTCCGGATTTTAGCAGTTGCATAGCTTTCCGAGAAATCAATCCGTCCATTCGAATAATATATAATATTTTCCATCATCCGCTCATTGCGTGGGTCAACTTTAATAGACGCATCATGTTTCTTAGCATCGCAACAGCAGATTCTATGTACTCCCTTCACGGTCTCTTTTTGGCCACCGTAGCACGAAGCGAACAGATTTTCGTATTGGAGAGCCTTTTCCTTGCTCTTACTCAGAGGATACCAATGCTCTATCACTGTGCTTTCCGCTGTATTCTCTATGCGGGACATACAATATACGCACAGTCCGTGTTGTTCTTTTATAAGAGCATCTCTGAGTTGGTCCTTATTGAGCTTGTCAAAAAATTCCTCTCTCAGTATTCTGGCCTGTTCCTTATTGGGTTCTTCTGGTATGTCATTCCATTCAGGTTTTGCTTTTTGGAGATCAAAGTCTTTCTGAATATCTTCTGGACATGAACTCTTTTTAACGTAGATCATTTCAGTTCCAGTTCTTTCTCATCCGCATTTTCGCTTCTGCGCGCTTCACTTCTGTATTATCTTCGCCAAAAAGCTCTTTCATCCCATCCAGTGCCTTTTGCGAATTTTGCTTATCTCTCTGGTAGAATGCATCTTCAAATTCTTTCTTTCGTTGCCAAAGCTCCTGCGGAATGCCAGAGCTTCCCTGCTTGTACACCACAACATCATCAATCGAGTAGGCATACGCTCCGCTGAGCTCTTCTACGCCATTTTGCCCTATGGACAATAGCTTTGCATCTCTAAAGGACGAAATAATGATTGGCGAATGCGTTGCTGCGATAAACTGAACTTTCGGGAAAGAGCTGTGCAATGCGTCCAGAATCTTCCATTGCCATCTCGGATGAAGGTGCATATCGATTTCGTCAATCAATACGATTCCCTCAGCCTGACTGTAATCAGACATTTCCGGGTTCAGTAGCGCAATACGGAACGAAATCTCCATCAGCATCCACAGAAGAGATTGATAGCCTGCACTCAGATAATTGACCAGCATCGTTTTTCCATTTTCGGTATAGGTAATATCCTCAAAATCGCGCGTATACTCCACCAGCGGAATCTCATCCAGGTCATTCATCTTCTGCATAAAGGTGCCGACCGCTTTTTTGAACGCCTCATATTCAGCAATCGGCATTCCTTTTTTATATTCTGCCATTGCCATCTTAAAGGCCCAGTCTGTAAGAGCCTTTCGATCAAGCGTCGCATTCAAGCAGTCCATATAACCACATCTGCGGTCATTTAACTTGTTCTTTCCCACGGAACTCGTAGATGCTTTTTGCGTATCTACAACACGCGATGTGCTGAAATAACAAATCACTGGAAGAATTTCCGTCTGAGAATTAAGAAGCTCTCTGCCCGCAGTCGCAAGTTCCTTGCCTGCATACTTTGTACGAGTAGCATTCGTTTCATCCTCTCTGGATATTTCACTCGAATACTCAACTCCACCAAGCTCAACCGTGCTTTTGATCGTTGTTGGTGTATAGTACATCCGATGCTGGGAAGCATCACCAACAAGGCTACTGGTAAAACGGACATCCTTTTGGGTAATTCCCTTTTTCGTGATGTCATTCATCCGGCTGAAGTAAGTCTGAACCGAAAGTGCCAATGCCTCCAATACCGTCGTTTTGCCAACGCCGTTGTCGCCAATCAGCAGATTAACACCCGAAGAAAAATTCAAGCTCATTTTTTCAATGCTCTTGAAGTTTTGGATTTCTGTACGTTTAAAATGCATCTTTCAGCCTTCTTTCCTCCGAATGGCAACAAGTCTTTTCAGCCGTCATGTGCTTTATTCTCTTTATTTTACCATAGCAACCGAAAAACATCAATCTCAGAATTTCATTTCAATTCGTCAAAAAACTCATTTCTAGCTATCACACAAACTGAAATGCAATCGGCATCAGTTCTTCCATGCTGTGCACCACATCACCGGTATTCAGTACTTTCACATCCACCGGGAATTTCTTCTTGCCGAAATCCATGAGATGCCGCAGGTTGATGGTCAAGTCCTTCTTTTTCGCCAGCTTCAGAATAAAGGGTGCACAGTTATCGCCACAAGTTGAGGCATTGAATACCTTTTCCGGGTCGTTTGCCATCAGCAAAAGCGTTTTTGTGCCGCCAGACAGTTTTTCCGGCGAGATGACCCCCAGAACCGGGCTTTCCACCGCATGAGGGCCTTTGACGTCGGACTTATCAATTTTCTTGATGACCTCTTTAGCAAAGTCAGAAGTCAGCCACTCGTCCTCGTAGGTATAGTTAAAATAGACCGACGTATTGTAGACTGCCTCCGGCATATCTCCAAAGTAGATGTTCAGCATGGTATCACCTCGCAGATGTGAGTCATTTGCTATTATTGTACCTTCTTTCCACTCACAAAACAAGACACAAAATGCCCGCTGGCTCTTGATAAAGAAAACCAGACCTGTCTGATCGGACGAAAACCATCCCAAATGTCGAAACTGGATATATTGCAGTCTGTAATGATTTTTCCATTCGGCACAATTAATTTGAAGGGCAGAGATAGGAAATGCGCTGCCCTTGCTCAAATCGCCCTATAAGAAATCCCAAAAAGCAGTTCATTATCATCCTATTAGATTTCGATCTATGGATAACAGTGTCATAAATCACCAGATAGAATGCTATACGTTTTTATAGTAGTTGTTCCTCCCGATCAATTTCTATTTGATTCATAACATCCTGATAAATCACAAAATGAGGTGTTTTTTATGACAATGGCAAAGAAGCTCCCACTTTTAGCACCTTCCATTCATACGTTTGAAGTGAATGGAACGTACACAGATTGCGAAGCGAAGCGCACTGTATTTATGGCAATTCAAAAAATGGTATCCGCTGGAAAATACTATCGGATTCCGTATCATGGCTCCTCGAAAAAAGGCTACTCTTATAAAAGAAAGGATGGCGGTTTGACCATCACATTGGCAGATTATCCAGATTTTAAGAAGCGATACATAACGTTATCTGGTGTGAACCTCGCTCGGATTGCAGGTGATCCATCTCGTTTAAGTTTAACAGACTTATCACCAGAAGGTTTGGTCATGCAAGAGCAGGCATTTCTGGATGAATTGGAGCAGCTTGGACTCCTTGAAATTGAGGAGTCTGTTAAATGGAAAATGCATCGGTTGGATATTACACAAGACTTCTATGTGAAATGCGATCCCGCGCTGATGGTAAAAATTATTCGCTATGCAGGAAGCGTTGACCCGTACAGAAAAGGTCGCGCACTACACTATAACCAGCACAATGAGATCCGAAGCTGTAAATTTGAAAAAAACGTGGTACGATTTTGCACTCTTCTCCGATCTGTGTGTTAACGCACTCACCGCTGTAGTGAACAAAAGTCACTCCGTCATGTTCATAGTTTTCCCACTTGCCGTTTGCAAAGAAACCGTCTAGCACCTCGCCAACAGTGGCTTCTTCCGGGAACAGGTTCAGATAGCTGTCCGAGATCCCTTTGGAGCGGGCACTATCCGAATAGAGCGTAGTATAGAGCACATACGCTGCGAATGCAATAAACGCCGCCGTAATCGCCAGCTCAATCAACAACGGCATCTTATGTGCGCCGAACAGCTTCCGAACTGCCGCCTTTTCTTCTTCCACCTGCTCCGCAGAAATTTTTTCAGGGTACAGGATGGCGATCACCTGCGACAGCAGAACGCTGCTGAAAACTGCATACAGATATTCCTTCTTACTGCTTTTGGACGGTTTGGTCAGGATGGTCATTTTCAGGCCATCGGCTGTGTTTTTCAGCTGATAGGTGCCACGCTTTTTGCTGTAAAAGGTCATGGCATCCGCCGTATCCGTAACCTGTTCAACGTCCGGGTTTGCAAATCCGCGGCGGATGCGATCTACGGCTTCTTCCCAGCTCATTCCTTCTGGCAAGGGCAGCTGGCCTCTGTCATGCTCCGGGCCATAGACTTTTTTATAGACATCATCTCGGAAGCCAAAATAGATCACTGCGGCGATCAGAAGCCCTAAAAGGATGGATCCCGCTCCGGCACCAGTTGCAACACCTGTCACCACGCCCACAATGAACCCCAGCAGCAGCCAAATCTTTAAGGAATCCAGCGCAATGCTTCTGCGGGCAGCTGCGGTAAACAGCGGATGAAAGCCGCTCAAATTTTTGGATTTTCCTTTGGCTTTTTTAGCTTCTGCACTGCCATCATAGATTTCAAATAGCTCTTTCATGGTTTTTCCTCCCATCTCAATGGATGCGTAGCCTTTTCCGTTCGGAATGATTCAATTGAATCATTTTGATGCTTTTATTATAAAGTGTTGACTGGACGCCAATATTGTCCATCCGGCAAACTTCCATTGGGATTTTTCCATATAGCCTTACATAGAAAAACCGCCCCGGCTTCCTGTAACGGAAACCGAGGCGGTTCATTCTGTTTATTGGTGCTCTTTCAGGCGCTCAATACCTACCAACTAGCGTTCAGTTTTTTGAAGTTTTAGTCATATCTGTATTTAGAGGACTTTCCGTACACTTTTCGGAGCGATTTTTTCAGGCTGACCACCGTTTCTTTGATGATCTTTGCCT
>SKEO01000241.1_pt1 | contig 54616 bp, 45 predicted proteins | sample 4826801 | NCBI WGS metagenome assembly SKEO01 (sample SAMN11008807, study PRJNA524170) | human gut metagenome | biome: Human fecal sample; material: Feces; isolation source: fecal sample from pouch patient p3 | host: Homo sapiens | place: Israel: Tel-Aviv | collected 2016-02-25 | reverse complement strand
AGGGACGTGACCGGGATGCCCAGGCAGTCGGTGGCGGTGGCGAAGATGGCCGACAGGCCCGCGACCATGCCGCCGTAGTAGTTGACAGCCTCGATGGCGGCCTGTGCGGTGTAGCCGGTGGTGATGGAAGCCGCCAGAATGAGCACATGCTTGCCCTTGACCATGGGGGCCAGATTGTCGCGCAGGATGATCTGGCTGCCGGTGGTGTACTCCGGCGTGATGACATAGATGGTCTGGTGGGCGTTCATGTTGGAGAAACCGTCTTTTGTGAGCTCGTTGGCCAGGCAGGTGCCGATGACCTGGGTGCCGTCCAGGCAGAGGACGGTATCCACGATGGTGCTATGCTGATAGGCAGCCACCAGCTCCTTTGCCACGGCCTTGGCCTCGGACAGACGGGATTTCTGGGTGGTCACGTCGATGTAATAGTTGATATGGCTGTGGCTGGTGGCAAAATGCCCCTTTGCCACGCGCAGGAACAGACTGCTCTTATTGGTGGGTAGCTTTACCATGTTGATCATAACTGCAACACTCCTGTTCATCAAAAGTCCGGACTTCCGGTTCCGGGCGGAAAACAAACAGCGCGGCGGCATGTTCTGAGCCGCTGCGCTCCCATCCTTTTCCATGACCCTATTGTAAAGGAAAAACACCCTGTACACAAGATACAAAACTGCTGAAAATCAGATGGAAAATTGTGACACCTTGCCAGAACGCGGGCAAACAAAAACCGCCCGGAACCAGTCCGGGCGGAAGATGCGGAACAATTGCGGAAGATCAGCCCTTTGGGCGGGTGGTCTTCCAGTTCAGGGAGTACTCGTTGTACTGCAGGTCGGGGCAGTAGGTCAGCACGATGGACTGGCCCGGTTCGAGAGCAGCGCTCAGAGTCAGGGTGACATTGCCCGACACGGAGGCACCCTTCTTCAGGTTGGTATCGCACAGAGAGGCATCCAGGGTCAGGCCGTTGATCGCCGTATACTTGGCGATGACCTTGTTTTCCGCGTCCAGAACGGTGGCCTTGAAGTTGTTGGGGTTCACATAGATGGGGTTGGCGCGGCCATTGGTGATCTTAAAGGGGAAAGCAATGGTCGTACCGGTGACATCCGGTGCGGTGTAGCTCTTGCTGGCCTCCACATACTTGCCCATGGCGGCAGTGACCTGCAGGACCGTGAGCTCACCGGGCGTCGTGCGGAGCGCGTTGTAGGAGTCGCTGGTATCGATTTTGCAGCCGGTGAACAGGCTTGCACCGGCAACGGCGACAGCGGCGACGGCAGTGTATTTCAGGAACGAGCGGCGGGAAAATGCGAAAGACATGATGGTTCCTCCTTTGTATGGGATCACATATCATTTTGCCAAAACGGCCTTTCCTATACAATAGGCGAAAACCGGGCGGATGTCAATGCTTTTCACAGATTTTTTGAGAAGATCTCACTCGAAAAAAACAGAGGTGAGACGAAATTTCGTCTTAAAAGATCAGCTGTTCTTCAGGTCGGAAGCGCTCATCACGAAGGTGATGCTCTTGCCGGATGCGAAGGTGGGGTTGTAGGTCACGGTCATCTGCTGCCAGCCGGTGGGCACCATGCAGACCAGCTCAATGTAACCGGTGCCCTGCGGGGGCAGGCTGGGCGCATCGGAGAAGCTCTCCGTGGCGGCGTCGTACAGGGAAACGTAAGCGCCGGCCTCGGCAGCCTGGCCGTCCACGGTGACGGTGAAGTCGGTGGTGGAAGCGGACAGTGCGTGGAAGTAGGGGGCGGTGTTGGCGGCGCGGGAAGCCTCATCGGTCAGGGGATAGGCGGCGTCGATCTCCGCGATGTTCTGTGCGCCGATGGTCATGCTGTCGGTCTTGGAGCGGTTGACAGCCGTGACCAGAACGGCGACATACTGGTGGCCAGCCACATCGGGTGCATCGGACAGCGTGAAGACGCTGGACAGCTGGACGCCCAGGTTGTTCCAGTTGCTGACCTTATCGCCGACCTTCACCTCGACAGAGCCGCTGGAAGACTGGCAGCCGCCCAGCATGGATGCGGCACCCAGTGCAAGCGCAGAAACGCCGGTGACCTTCAGAAAAGCGCGGCGGGAAATCTTGTTCGACATAAAACTGCCTCCTTAATTGGCATAGTCTTTTTCTTCTATGGTTCGTTTATAACATCTTTTGCCGGGAAGTGCAAGCCTTTTGCGGAAAAATTAACACGAGTTTCACACAGGGGCTTACTGCTCCGGGCCAAGGCCCTTGACGCGGGTCTCGCTGGTCTTGACCAGATTTAAGAGGCTGGGGGTATAGAGCGGGAACTCCCGCGTCAGGCTCTCGGTGGTCATGGAGAGGCAGGCCGGGTCCTTGACGCCCTCGCCGACGCCGACGTTCTCACCGGCCAGCAGGGCTTCCACATTGGCCTCGTTCATCCGCATCACGGCGTCGGCATAGCCGGGCCAGCGGCGGGCCTCCACGCTGAACAGGCTCTGGGCGTTGTGGGGCTCCGCAGAGTAAAGCAGGCGGAACATCTTGGCCACGGCCATCATCAGGTAGCTGCTGACCTCGGTGGTCAGGGCCTTGCTGTGGCACTCGCCGATCTTGGCGTACAGCACGTTCAGGCTGTTGGAGATCAGCTTTTTGTTCATGGTGGGCAGCACACTGCCGTGATAGATGTTGTCCTTCATCTTGTCGGGGTTGGGCAGCTCGTCGGCGGTCAGCATCATGCCGTTGCGCTCGGCCGAGCGGCCCAGCAGATAATCGCAGGACACATTATAGTAATCTGCAACACGGACCACGAAATCCAGACCGCACTCGCGGATACCCTTTTCGTAGTGGGAGAGCAGCGCCTGCGAGACGCCGAGGTCTTCCGCTGCCTGTTTCTGGGTGATGCCGCGCTCCTTGCGCAGCAGCTTGATGATACGATTGAATTCCATGATCTTTGGCTCCTCAGTGAAAAATGAGACTTCTTTGATTTTTGGTTTACAGCATGTTGATTATACACAACGGAAAACGACTTGTAAAGCAAGCAAAATGACGGAATTTTTTGACGAATTTCGTCATTTTTGTCAAAGCTCTTGCTCTGACTACCATATCTATGCTAAACTAAGGGGCAACTGGTATATATTTTGTGCCGCGCCGGGGTCGTGAAAATTGCGCCCGGCGTGAAGAAACGGGCACAATGAGACGATCTTTGCGAAAATCGAGGTGTTTTGACCCATGAAAACATTCAAACTGCATCTGATCCGCCACGGCATCACGGCGGGCAACCTCCAGGGGCTGTACATCGGCAGCGGAACGGACATCCCCCTGTGCGACGAGGGCCGCGCCCAGCTGGCCGACCTGAAGGAGCGGTTCGAGTACCCCCAGGTGGACACCGTGTTCTCCTCGCCGCTGATGCGCGCCGTGGAGACGGCGAACATCCTCTTCCCCAACGCGGCCCATCAGTTCTCGGTCCACGACCTGCGGGAGGCGGGCTTCGGCGTCTTTGAGAACCACCCCGTGAAGGAGCTGGTCAAGGACGAAGACTTCAAGAAGTGGATCACCCCCGGCTCCGGCTTTGTGCCCGAAGGCGCGGAGCCGACCGAAGCGTTCCATGCCCGCTGCTCGGAGACGCTGCTCAAGCTGTTTGAGTATATGATCCGGATGGATGTCACTGAGGCGGCCTGCGTGACCCACGGCGGCGTCATCATGAGCATGCTCAGCCAGCGGGCCCTGCCCTCCCGCCACCCGGAACAGTGGATGGCAGACCCCGGCTGCGGCTACACCGTCCAGACGGACGTTCAGCTCTGGATGCGGGACCGTCTGGTGGAGGCCATCGACATCGTGCCCTTCGGCTACGCCGATACCCTGCGCGGCCAGGCGGAGTCCGAGGAAAACGAGGCATACGAGTAAATACACGGTAAAATTCCGGGCAAAGACCTTGACAGGCTGTCCGGAATTTACTATTGTATAGAGAGAACTATTTTTCCGCTGTTAGGAGGAATCCCCGATGTCACAATCTCTGTCCCGCCGCTTGTTCCTGAAATGTGCCGGCTCTGGTGCAGTCAGTCTGGCGGCTGCCCTGCTCACCGGTGTTTCGGCTGCGGCGCTGGCCCCCTGCTACGAGGGCGAACCGGCCCTGCTGGACGGCAAGGCCGCTGTGGAGCTGCTGGGCTATGCCCCCGCGCCGGAACTGGGCAGCACCCTGGTGTATCTGTCGGTGGAGAACCTCTCGGCAAGGGCGCTGGCCGTGGGCACGAGCTATCTGCAGAGCCGCGAGATGACCACGACCGAAGAACTGTACCGCCTGGGCACCGGCTTGACGGCCGTCTGCGACGGCCAGCCCGTGCGCTGCGGCAGCTTTGCAGCCCCGCTCTATGGCGAGAACGCGGCGGATGCCTCGGCCTTTACGCTGAATCTGGCCGCAGGGCGCGGGGCCATGCTCCACTGCTTCTGCGAGACGCCGGAGGACTGGAACACGCTGGAGCTGACCTACCAGCCCGATTTTGCCTCCGGCCAGACGATGCACTTTGTGGTGCGCCGGGACATGGACGAAGTCCAGCTGGGCGCGGTGCCCACGACCCCTGCCGAGGTCGGCAGCGTCGTGGACCTGTAATGAGATGACACAAAAAAGATCCCTCGTGCATGGCACGGGGGATTTTTGCTGTCTGTCAGGGGGCCGATGCGGCGGTCAGGGCTTCCCCGGCGGAATTGGTCACGGTGAGTTCCTGACCGGTCAGGCTGGAAACGAGGGCCAGATAGCTCCGGCCAGCCAGCAGGTTGAAGGGTCGGCCGTCGGCATCGTAAAAGGCAAAGGTGGAGTCGCTGCCCTGCGTCCAGGTCAGGGTCCACAGATGCCCGCCGTTGAGCCAGACGCCGCCGCCCATGCTCAGGTCGTAGTCCAGCGTGAGGCCGTCGTCCCGCAGGGAGGAGGCGCTGAACAGGATGAGCAGGTTGTCAAAACCGGCCTGCTGGCTGTTGTTGGCATCCAGCTGGGGGGTGCCGTCGGCATGGAGCATTTTGTAGGTGCCGCTGTCAGCGTCGTAAACAAAGCCGGTGGCGTTGTCTGCACCGAACTGGACCTGAACGCGGGCGGCATCGGCAGCGGAGGCGTCGGGCAGTTTACCTTCCGTCTGCTGGGGCAGCAGAGGCGGGACGGACAAGGTGGGGGATGCTTCGTTCTCGCTCTCCCCTGCGGCGCTGGAAGCGGCGTCGGTCAGGCGGGACTCCGACAGGGCGGAGGAGATGTTCAGGCTGCGCAGCACCCCGGCCAGCGCATTGCCGCTGGTGCGCCACAGCGGGCGGCTGGTCCAGGTGGTGTCGCAGGTGAAGGCGTTGGTGCCCACTTCCAGCGCATCGACCGCGCGCAGGGAGTAGTAGTCCAGATAGTTCTGGTCAAAGGCGCCGCCGCCGCGCTGGACAGGCAGCACCTGCTGCCCCACGAGCAGCCGCCAGTAAAGGTCCTGCCCGGCGGCCACCGGGCCGACCTGCGGCACGGCATCCACGGCCGGGTAGACCAGGCACAGGCTGGTGGCGCTCTGGGGCTCGGTCAGAGCTTCCAGCACCAGAGATGCCGAGGAAAGCCCCCACTGGGTAGTGCTGGACATCTCGTTCTCGATCGTGACGGCCACCGGGCGCTGCCCCGGCCAGAGCGCTTCCTGCCCGGTGAGCGGGTCGGTGGGAGCCGCCGAAGAGGCGGTGTCCGCAGCGGGAACGCAGCCGGTCAGCAGCGCGGCGCAGAGCGCAAGGCACAAAGCAGTCCGCTTCCAAAATTTCATCTTGTTCCTCTTCTGTCCCGCAGCGCGGGGCTGGTCTTACTGATCGCTGAAGTTGCTCCACTCATCATTGTCCACAAGGGCGAAGTAGGTCTTGCCCCGGTTCAGGGTCATCTCTTCGCCCGCGTCGGTGTAGAGCCGGATGGGATGGGTGGGATGACCCTTCTCCCAGCGGCCCGTCTGAACGCCGCCGCTGGTGAAGAGATAGGCCTGTCCGCCCTCGACGTACTGGACTTCCTGCACATCGTGGGAGTCGCCTGCGTAGGCGGCGATGTTGGCAAAGCAGACCACGACGTTCGCAAAGGTCAGCTGTTTGCCGGTCAGCTCGTCCACCGCAGACTCGAATTTCTTGGTGCGGCTGCTGTACATGGACATCTTATAGTTCCGGTTCCAACTGTTGTAGGCAAAGCCCGTCTTATAGCTGGCCGAGTGGGTGATGAGGATGCTCCGGGCCGAGGGCGCGTCGGCCAGGTCGTTCACGGCATCGGTGCGGTAGTCGGCAAAGCGGAAGAAGGTGCCCTCGTACGGATAGGTCAGGCCGATGCCGGCGTCAGCAGCCGCCTGTTTGATCTCCTTGGCCGAGGTGAACTCGGTGTGCTCGTAGGCGACGTTCTCATTTCGCTTGATGCGGTGGGCCACATGCGGATGGATCGGCGTGTTGAAGTAATTTTTTCCGCCGATGTTCAGGCCAGAGTAGTTGTACACGTGGATGAACTGGGTGCAGAAGATGCTCTCGCCGTCGTGGTAGTACAGTGCATTCCAGGGCATGAGCAGCTGCAGGAACTGGTCGCGGCCGGAGCGGATGGGGCCGATCTCCGGGATGTTGTTCACATTGGAATAGAGCGCGCAGAAGCGGGTGATGCCGCCCTCGACCTTGCTCTCGATGAGCAGGTCGGCAGAACCGATGCCGCGCTGCGGGCGGGCGTTCTGCCGCTCGGAATTGCAGATGTTGTTGACCATGACGCCCACGATGCGGCCGTCGGTGCTGCGGGCCTCGCCGGTCAGCGGGTCGGCGTCGTAGGCAGGCAGCGCGCTGCCCGCGGCCTCCGGCTGTTCGACGCCCGGCAGCGAGGACGCCGCCAGCTCAGACGATGCAGGGACCTCGCTGGACGCTGCCGAAGAGGCTGCCGAAGAGGCAGCCGAGGAGCTGGCCGAAGAGGCGTCAGACGAAGGCACGCGCAGCACCTTTTTCAGCCATCCGGGCAGGCAGCCGCCAAGACTTGCATTCCCGGTGGGGGCGCAGCCGGTCAGGGTCAGCCAGGCCGCAGTCAGACCTGTGTAACGAAGTACGGACCGTCGAGAAATTTTCATCAGAAAAAGACCTCCTATCGCAGCGGCCTGTGTGCGGCCTGTGAACGCACGGCACGGCCGGGACCATCATGAACGATACTTGATTTGATTGTACTGATTCTTACCGGATTTGTAAAGGGAAAGTTTGCGTCCGGCACGGCCCATTTTTGTGAAAGAAAGTTTTTTGCCGCGAAGCCTTGCTTTTTGGCCGCAGTTGTGGTAATATTATACGGTAATATTTCTGATATTGTACAAATACTGTATGCGCTCGTAGCTCAGCCGGTAGAGCATCTGACTTTTAATCAGAGGGCCAGGGATTCGAGTTCCCTCGAGCGCACCAAAATCCCACGAGGAATCGTAAGATTCCTCGTGGGATTTTCTTTTTATACGCCATTTGCACGGTCTCTGCACGGTTTTTGCACGGTCCGCATTTTTCGTGTCAGATGGAGTAAGTCCGTGAATTACTCTGCAATTCGTGCTATTTTTTGCAATTCAGGTCAGCAGAGCCAGGCGAAGCTGCGCTTTTACGGCAGGGTCTGCGTCCTTCAGAAGCTCCAACAGTGCCGACACGGAGATGGTCGGTTCTGCTTCAACCGGGGCAGCCTGCACAAGTGTTGCTCCCGGCTTGTAGAAGCCCTCCTCGAACTTTTTACCCAGCTTTTTACGGGAATCCTGCTGGATGTGTGCATAGGTGTTGACCAGAAGATTAGCGCTGGCGTGACCTGTTGTTCCCTGAACGGCTTTCACATCGCCGCCGGAGATCATCAGTTGATAGGTAGCACTGGAATGCCGCAGACCGTGAAACACAATGCGAGTGAACTCCGGGTGCTCGTCCTGCCACTTGATGAACTTTTTGCGGATGAGGATCGGCTCTACCGCCAAACCGTTGGGCAAGCGCAGGAGCATCCCACTGTTGCGGTAGCGTTCCGGCTCAACGGCTTCGTCCATTTCCAAACGCTTTAGCCAGTGTTTCAGTTCCTCTTTCAGCACGGCTGTCATGAAGATGGTTCGGTTGGAAGATGCTGTTTTGGTCTTTTTGAGCACCAGCGTTGTGGTGCTGCCCTCACGCTTATCCTCAAACTCCTGCAAGATGCAGCCCTTGCCCGTTTTTGCCAGCGATGCCTTTTGGACACGCTGCATACACTTGTTGATGCGGAACGTGCCTGTGCCGTCTGCTCCCTCAAAATCAAGATCTTCCGGAGTCAGGCCAGCGACTTCGCCCTCACGCAGTGCGCCCACCAGTGTGAGGTGAACAGCCAGATGCAGAATCGGGTCTTCCATGCTGGCAAGTGCGGCCCACATCTCATCTGCATTCCAGATGGCACGCTCTTGAATTGACTTTTTAGGGCTGTCCACCGGAACGGGGCTTTTGATGAGGATGCCCCACTCCACCGCATACTGAAACGCTGTCCGCAGCAGGCGGTGTACCTCGTGGATGGTCGTGCCGGAGAGAAACCGCTGCTGCTGTTTTTCCGAAAGCACCTGCTTTTTGCCCTCAAGATATTGGCCGCAAGGCGTTTTGCTGAGAGTGGCATACAGGTCTTCCAGATGGTAAGGCTTGAGCTTTTGCATCTGCATATCGCCGATGTACGGAATAATGAGGTTCTGGACCGTTCCCAGATTGGATTGATAGGTGCAGGGTGCCCATTTGTGCTTGTTGCATTGCTTGGGAAGCCACTCCATCAAAAACTCTTTGACGGTGATGATGGACGGAATCAGAAACGTTCCGTTTGCAAGTTCGTGTTCGATCTGTTTTTTGCGATTTGTTGCCTCCTCTTTTGTGGAAAAACTTTCCCATTTGTTGCAGTTTTTACCCTGCTCGTCTTGGTAAGTATAGCGGACACCATAGGAGCTGCCGCGTTTCGTAATATATGCCATACGTTATCTCCTTTTTCAAGCTGCCCGGAGCCACGCATCGAAACTGTCTTTCGGGACGCGGATGCTTCCGCCGACCCGAAGAACACGAAATTCGGTGGTGCTGTTGCACAGATTGTAGGCAGAGCGCAGGCTGATGGACAGCATCTGCGCGATCTCCTCTACCGTGTACACCAGTGTTGTGGTTTTCAGGCTGTCAGTCGGAGACTTGACGGCATTGGTTTGAGTGACCACTTCCATTGTATCGTTATTCGGAATGGTCTGCAAGATATTTTTCGTATAATTCAAAGATTTCACAGTTTCGGTCGCAACAGGCCGAGATTTGTTCATAGGCAAAACCTCCATGTTTTATTTTTGATGTAAATTCAAAATCACCTGCTCACTCTGCTCATCCTGCACCTATTGCACACTGTGAGCAGACTGAGCAGGGCTTTTTCAAGTTGATTCTATTTTTTAATCCCACGGACTGGGAACATCAACGGGTAAAAACAGGTCAACGTCTACATTGTGAAAGCCCCGGTTTGTGCCGATGCACTTATCATCATAGACAATGCCCAGACTTTTCTGATTGTCTTTCAGATGGTGGATAAAGGTGGATGCTGCCAGTGGCTTTTCCAGGTTATCCAGACACCAGCGTTCGTAGACCTTATAGAAATCGGTAGACTTGCACTTGGCCCCCTGCCGAATTTCAAAATAGCCCTCGGATTTGAGAAAGCCCAGAATGTTGTTGCCCTGCTCCATCGCTTCTTTCAGATTCGCGGCGGTGCGTTCGCTGATGGTAAATTGGTAATTGTTTTGAATCAGCCGATGCAGCCCTTCCAACGCCCAAAGCAGGATGCCCTCTTTTTCGTTCCGCATCTTATCAATGAGAAAAGGATCATCCACCCGGCCAATGGGCTTTTCCTTAGTGGTGAGTAACAGCTGGCGGCGATAGAAACCGTTGGACTTGTCATAGAGTGCGTGTAAGCTGCCATTCCCGAAGCAGGCAAACCGAACATATAGCGTACCTTGCACACTCTGCTGGCCCTTGCGCTCAATGTCAATTTTATCTTCCAGTGTAACAAGGGTCTTGATGTTGTTGGTCTGCGGCAGGGCCTCGGTTTTCATATCGTCGTCTACCAGAAGCAGTTTGTATTCCAAGTCTGCACGGGCAAAGCGGTTGGTTTCTACCTTTTGCAGACTTCCTGTATACATACTGCTGCCGAACAACTCTCGCAGAATCAGTCCAATTCTGGATTTTCCCTCGCCGCCCTTGCCAATCATCAGCAGCATTTTCTGCGCTTTGGTGACAGGCAGTAGGCAATAGCCGATATACTCTTGCAGAGCTGGAATATCTTCTTCGTACAGCAGCTCATTCAGAAATTGCAGCCAGCGTGTCGGTGCTGGTGCATCCGATACATAAGCGATAGGCAGACGGTTCATGCAGTATTCTTTTTCAGGAGTAAAGTGACCGCCCACAAAGTATGTGCCGTTTCGGACATGGATGCGGTCTGTCTGAATCTCCGGTGGTTCGGATGCACAGGCCAACTTGATGGCCTGCATGATATGTTCAATACGTCGTGCTACGCTGGTGGTAGCGTAATAGCGAATCTGCTCATAGATTTCTTTCTTCAACGGGGCTTCATCCTCGATCATGCCATCCACCGTGAACAGCCTGCCTTGAAAGCAGCGCATGGGGTGCAGGCTCAAAAAGTAATCTGAGAACAATGGTTCAATGATTTTCCCGTTGTCACCCACCCAGTTTCGGGCGGGTGCACTATGCTGCATCTTCGGTTTCCTTGCATCGTTCGATTGCTTTTCCAAGGGCGGTCACTTCCTTTCCGTTCAATAGTTGTTGCTTTTCATTTGGACTTCCCTGCAAAAGAATATCCAGCAGATATTGCACACGGTCTGCATAGTGCATGCTTGCGACAAAACAGGGATGTAGCGTCTCTTCTGGATTCTGCGGCGCGTAAGTTATGCGCCAATCTGCCAGCAGGGCACGATAACTGAACAAGATTTTGTAGAGTTGCTCTTTGGAGTATGATGACTTTTCCACAAGTTTATAGCGTATCCGTGGAATGTCATCCGTTCCTGAAAGCCCAAAATCTGCGGCCAGTTTTTCAGCCGCCTGCCGCAAGGGGAGCTGAAACAATTTTGCGGTAAAGTCGATTACATCACCACCCGCTCCACAGCCAAAGCAGTGAAACCGAGAGTCCACTTTCATGCTGGGATTGCGGTCTGCATGGAATGGACAGCAAATCATGCTGCTGCGGTTGGACTGAAAGCCATAGGCTTCTGCGGCCTGCCGGGTGGTGATATTCAGCTTTACGATTTCAAATAAATTGTTGTTCTTGAAGATCTTCCTCCTTTACAGTTCTATGCCATGACTGCGCTTCTTTGGTTTGGTGCATGTCTGCTCACGCTGATTGATTTCTTCCTGCCTCTGATGCAGCTTTTGTAGAACAGACGGGCGGGAATCTTCTTTGATTTGCTCCATGGCCGCTTTTTTCACCTCTGGGATATAGAAGAACTGCGTTCCTCTTGAAAGAAGGCTCTTGATTGCCCCAATGATATTTTTCCGCAGGCAGAGTATTTGTTCTTCTGCATATTTTCTGGTGCGGAAGTCTGCAATTCGTTCTGGTTCCATTAACCATTCCAAATGTTGATCAATTTCATTTACAGCTTCCTGTAATGCTTTGTTTAATCCAACATCGGAAACCGCAAGGACCGCTTGGTCATAAGAACCATTTACCGCATCATTAAACAAATCGTTTACATCTACCCATTGCGAAAACAGTTCTTCTAATTCGTTCTCCTGGCTTTTAATTTTTTCATTGTTTTTCGAAATCTCTTCAGATTGCCTTATCGCCTGATTTAATAGTTCAGCATATTCATCTCGCTGGTTACGGCAATCTTCCAGCAATCCGACATATTGAATACTTTGTTCTTGCAGTTCTTTCTTCTGTTCTGCGATCCGTTCATTTTGCTTTTTCAGAATGTAATCCTGCTTTTCCAGATAAGCCCGTCCGCCGTATTCTGGCACTTCGTCCAGTTCCAAGCCGTGGCGTTTGGCAATCTCGAATAGCATCGTGCGGCAAGCTGCATCAAATGTGATCTTACGATTGTTGTAGCGACCAGGGGGCTTGTCTGGTTTTGGCAGTTCAAAACCCAGTGCTTCCAATGCCTTTTCCTGCTGCGGAGCAATCTCTCCATACTTATTTTCACAGTCAAACACATGGCGTTCGTGGATGTGCGGCGTACCTTCATCCAGATGCAAGGCCCAATCCAGAATGTGAACGTGTTTGCCGAAACGCTCATGGAACTCATCCATAAATTCTGTGGCGATTTGAAAAAGTTCTTTGGGCGAAGCGTGGCTCTCCAGCGTTCCAAGCTGATAAATGCTTTCTTCGGGGCAGGTTTTCTTGCTGGTAAGCAAATCTTCGGGAGAACGGTTTCGTTCCGTGTGCCGAATTTTGGCGTTGCGCTCATTCTGTCTTTCGGTGAAGTTGGTGTAATGGAGTTTGTAGTAGAGCTTTTCGACTTCTTCAAAGGTGTCAGCCAGACTATCCATATCTTTGGGCAGCAAGGCAGAACGGATGCCGTTGTAGCAATCCCAATAGATGTTTTGCTGGACACGTTCCGGGTCGATATGCTCGCTGTTGGCAATTTCAAAACTGCGGTCATTGTGCTTTGGGTTATAAGTGCCATGCTTTCCAGCGCGGCCATTGTGTCGGGTAAGTTTCAGCGACCATCTCTCCTTTCTGGGGTCACGCAGAGAACGCCGTGCGCGGGGTAGGGGCAACGCAGTGCAGCGAAGCTGCAAATCTGCCGCCCGCTATGCGCCAGATAATACCCAGTAGGATATGACGCAGGGCATCACATCCACTGGGCAAGACTGCCGTCCTTGACCTGCGCAAAGAGCTGCGCTCTCTGCACTCTTGCGCCGAACAACCTGACAGACAAAACTTTGCGAAGTCCTCTCTGCCAGCTTGCCCGGTTCTTCTTCGGTGTCGGTCTGCCCGCAAGCTGTTCCTGCCCGATTTCCTCCGGCGTATGGCTTCTTCTTGGTGCGCTCTTGTCGTGGCGGCACTTCTCTGAAAAAGCATAGTGGCTTGCAGCCGATCATGTTGTTGTCAAGGTACGATGTTGTCTTGTAAGAAGTTGAGGGCTTTCAAAAAATGCGAGCAAGACTGTTTTTGAAAGTGGTTCCTACACCCTATACAAGCTTAAAGGAGTGTTTTTAAACCGGGCCTTTTGAAAATTCAAAGAAAATTCATTTTTCCAACGTTCCCCTCTACCTATAACAATCTAAAATGGGTGTTTGGCAACCAGATTTTCAAATTTTGTTGAACTGCCTAATTTTAGAATATAGATTTTGTTCGATTTCCACTTATAGAACCAGAGGAAAGCAGTTTTGCAAAAGATTTTGAAAGCCCCTACACTAATAGGAATCCGCAGGACCGTTTTGGAATACAGTTTTGAAAATTTTACAATTTCGAGCAAAAAGAAAAACGGCAAAGCAGATAAAATCCACTTTACCGTTTTAGAGGGTATTCTATTATGCTGCGATTGCATTGGCGTTGACCTGTTCAATGGTCTTGCGAATGCCAAGCCAGATGCTCAAATCTGTAAAGACCTCTACGATGCTTCCCTGGTCTGTAAAAGGTGGTTCCTGCAAAACAGAGAGGTCCTTCATCGTGCCATTATGTACGATGTACTCGACAATCTGGTTGACAAAGTAAATCTGTCGGCTGTCGAGGTTAGCACCATCCAGATATTGCGAAAATGCAGCTTTCGCCGCAGCCATATCAAGGCCAACGATTTCCCGCACGAACTCGCCCAGAGGTTTTGTGCCATATTCGGCTTCATAGTTCTCTTTCGTGCCAACCTCACTCCAAAGAATTTTTTCGAGTTCTTTGACATCTTCGGCAGTGAGCGGGATGTTGCCTTTCAGTTTGGCAATGGCTGCATTATCCTGATGCTGCCGTACATAATATTCGGCTTTTGTCTTATAATTTTTCAGATCATCGTTTTCCAGCTCGGCTTCCTTCCATTCCGTTGAAAGAATTTCATCGGAGAAATCCGTATCATACCGCACATGCTCGATGGGAATGTATTTGATGAGGTTGCGCAGTTCCTTTCGGATATGCTCAAACTCGTTCACATCGGCAGTTTTGATATAATCTGTCTGGATGAGTTTTTCGAGCAACGCGCGTTTTTGATCAATCTCTGGAATATTGGACACGCTCGCAACCGCTTTCGCTTTTTTCAGCAGCTCGTTGCGGCCATGAGTGTACGGCTTCCCGGCAAGGTATGCCAATTCGATGCCGTACAGCAGCGCATCAAAACGCAGTGCTTTCGGGTCGTCCGGCTCCGGTTCGATCAAGGGGGCAAGTTCTTCCCGGGCAATCAAGGTATCTGCATAGGTCAGCGCATTGTAACTGTTCTTGTCCGCATACAACTCGACATATTTCAAATGTTGCTTGACCGCAAAATTGTCACGATTCAGCTTCTGCACCTGACTGACCATGTGCTCCACCAGTGAAGTCCGGAACGCTTTCAGTTCTTCCGTTTGGAACTGCATATCCTGCAATTTATACGCGATTTCGAACTGCAAACCGAAAATCGCACCCTGAATGGCAATCATATTCGGGGTAGCATTTCCTTTGTTCATGCGGAAAAATTCAAAATTCCCGCAGAAGTCAAAAATGTAAAACTTCTTCTTGTCCTCACCATCCAGAAGCCCCGGACACAGGCGCGTACCGCGTCCGATCATCTGCCAAAACTTTGCCTTGCTCAGAACCTTTTTGAAAAAGACCAGATTCAGTACCTCCGGCACGTCAATGCCGGTGTCCAGCATATCCACCGAAATGGCGATCTGCGGAAGCTTCTTCGGGTCAGAGAATTCGTCAATGGCACTCTGCGCATAACTAAGCCGATTGTCGATCACCATGGCATAGCCGTTCATGTGCGGATATTCCTGATTGAACACTTTGAGGATCTCTTCTGCGTGGTTGTGGCTCTTGGCAAAAATAATCGTTTTTCCAATTTTGCTGCCGTAGTCGATTTTCAAGGCGTTCTGCATAACGACATTCAAGACCTGCCGAATGGTGTCCTTGTTGAACAGCCAGCTGTTCAGAGCAGATGCATCAATGCTGGCCGGCAGGTTGCCGTTTTCATCCTCAAAGGTGTTTTCGTAGGCTTCCCGTTCTTCGTCCGAAAGTTCATCGTAGGTGATGCCTTTCTTCATGAACTTGACTTCGCTTTCCACCGAGAGGAAATCAACCAGAAAGCCATCCTTGACGGCCTGCGCCAGCTCATAACCATAGGTGGGCACGCCGTTTTCGAGGTCAAAGATCTCGTAGGTGTTTTTGTCGATCTCATCTTTGGGCGTGGCAGTCAGGCCAACCAGCAGTGCATCGAAATAGTGGAAGATGTCGCGGTATTTATTGTAGATGGAACGGTGTGCTTCATCGCAGATGATCATATCAAAATGGCCACAGGTGAACAGCTTGCCCTCTGCATCGTGAACGGAATCAATGCAGTTCATTATGGTCTGATAGGTCGAGAACACGCAGTGTGCCGTAAAGTTGTCTTTGTCCTCGCAGAGATTCGTCACGGAAAGCTCCGGCAGGAGGTTGACAAAGCTGCGCTTTGCCTGTGTCACAAGACTGTTGCGGTCAGCCAGAAACAGCGCGTTTTTGACCCAGCCATGCTGCAATAATACATCTACCAGTGCAATGACGGTACGAGTCTTGCCGGAGCCTGTTGCCATAACAAGCAGGGCTTTCCGTCGATTCTTGCGGCCAAAGCTGTCACAAACTGCCTTGATGGCACCTTCCTGATAGTACCGTCCGGCAATGTTTTTGTTTACATCCACATTGGCAAGGCTGGTGCGCATGGCTTGTAGATTGAACCATTTTTCAAGGTCGCGCTTGGAGTAAATGGAAGCGACCTTGCGCTCGGGATAGATATTGTCCACAATGCGGGTGTCGAAACCGTTGGTCAGGAATACCACCGGGCGGCGACCAAACTGCTTTTCGAGAATATCTGCATACAGCTTTGCCTGCTGACGGCCTACTGCAACATCCTTACAGGTGCGCTTTGCTTCGATCACAGCCAGCGCACGGCCATCATCGCCGTACAGGACATAATCTGCATAGCCGATGCCGCTCTTGTTGGGCATTCCGGGCAGAGGGACCTCGTTGACCCAGTTTTTGCCCTCGACCCACCCGGCATCAGTGAGCATAGAGTCAATATACAGTTTCCGGGTTTTGTACTCCGAAAGTTCCAGCGGCTTGGGTACATAGGTGGGCTGCTGTGTTTCACGGCGGGCGGTCAGCTGCGCCTTGAGCTCGGCATTTTCCTTGATGAGTGCATCCAAGTCCACATCCGGCAGGGCGGGTTGTGCAACAGGTGCAGCGGGCTGCTGTGTAAGCAGGGAAGCGTCAAATTTCTTTTCCTGATAGCTTGTTCCATAGCAGTACGCTACGAAATCAAGGAACAGAAACAGGTTTTCGAGGCAAAGTTCCGCCTGTTCCCGGCTGATGTTGCGGCTTCCGTGGGCGGCATCATTGCCGCGCTTGCGGATAAAATCCATCCGCCGCCACAAATCATCGTCCACAATGTCGTGAAACTCTTCTGTGCTCATCAGGCTGATGAGCTTATCATCCCACGGCTTGACGAGGGAGCTGTCCACCGAATACATCCATTTGACTGCAAACTCCATGGCACGGCGGCAGTCCAGCACAGCGGTGGCCGCATCAATGGGCAGAATCCTCTCCGCAGCGATCGCGGCATCCGCAAAGCCGGAAAATTGCGGGTCATCTTTCAGAAAGTCAAAGTTGGTCATGGTGGAGGCTCCTTCCATGTACATTACTGACAATACTTTATCAATTCCGGGAAATGGTCACGAATGACCCAACGTTTAAACGCAGCAAAAGGTTTATTCCATTTCAAACTCATACTGATTAAACATTCGGCATCAATTTTATCTTCTCCGTCTGCCTCTTGATATTCCCGGAGACTTTTTTGAAATTTATCCAGCTCATCTGCTACATCGCCACGAAGCATTTTTGCCTCTGCAATTTTTTGTGGTGTTGAGCCGTAATAAATTTCTTTCAAAAGCGCAACCGTATGCTGCGTTTTTGTATCATCATTCAGTGCAGTAAATGTCAACTCACTTGGTTCATACACACCGCCGTATCGACGAAATGCGATTTTTTCATCAATGGCCACCTTGGTACAATCCAAAATGGGAACAAATCGATCATTTTTGATATTGTTGCAGTGTGTGCAAGCCAGAAAAATATTGTTCCAGTCAAATTTTAAATCTATGTCATCATGATGCGGCACCAGATGCTCGATTTGAATGGATTTCAATCCTTTTTGCTCACAGAGATAGCACTTATGTGCAAACATTTCTTGAAGAGCATCATTCACTTCAGGAGTATTGTAAGTTCCCGATGACTTGACTTTTTCGCTTTTTAAGGATGCAATGGCAGCTTGTGCTTTTGGAGTGTCCTTTCGTTCGATTTTAACCATCAGGAAACCTTCTTTCCCTCGATTTTTTCAAGAACTTCTTTTGCGTCTTTCAGCTCAATGCGAAGAGCTGCACGTTCCGCACGTTGTTCATCAGAAAGATCGGTTCGGCCATAAAGTTCTTCATAACGCTGTGCTTTTTTCTGCGTTTCGTCCGAATACGCTTCTGCGTCCAAATATCCTTCTGCAATATCATCCACAGAATAAGAGGAAAAGTCTGTGAACTGCACTTGTTTTTCTAAATCATAGATGCAGGCATTGCTAATAGAATTAAGAATATATGCCGAATGTGTTGTGACAACAAACTGGATTCGCGGGAAAAATTCTGTCAAGAACGGAAAAATTTTACGTTGAAGTTCCACATGAAGGTGAGTTTCCAGCTCATCAATTAGCACAACACCCTCTACATCGTACTGGCTCAACTCACCTTTCAATAACCAGTTGCGATCCATACGGAGGATAAGGTCAGCAACAATCCCAATAATGGCAGAATAGCCATCGGAAAGTTCATCTAGGCTGTAAGGGTTACGTCCATTTTGTTCAATGAGAAAGTTATAATTTTTATAATCATAAATCAGTTTGATGGAAGCATCGTCCAAAAGCACTTTCAGTGCATTCTCAAAGCGTTCAAACCATACTTTTATCTTTTTTTCAACATTTAAATCTCCCTCATTTTTAGCATAAGCTTGTTGTGTCTTTAAGTGAACCATATATTTGAGCAAGATTTTAGAAGGAGTTTCATTAATTCCGTAGTGTTGTGCAAGAATAACATTTCTTGCACCATTTACACGCTCAACTTGAGAATCACGCTCTGCAGAAAAAAATGCGGTGATAAAATCTCCGTTAGCATATAGGGTGTCAATATACAATTCATTTTTAAAGTCTAGCGTAACTCCGCGATCATACTGCTCAATTCGAGCACGGTCACTTTTCATCCGCTTTTGAATGATTAGTCGTTCGTCATCTGTTTTTGCTGTTTCATATTCTTTTTTATCTCTTGAGAGCCAATTGTAGTAATTAGCTTTTAAGTCAGTTAATTCGCCATTATTGATAACATGCAAATAACTCCTCATTGCCTGTAGTACAGAAGTCTTGCCAGAACCGTTTTTACCAGTTAAGATAAGGTGTTGACGCTTTTCAGGATTCAACTTGATTGTAATGTTTTTCAGGTGGCGAACCTCATTGATGCGGACTTCTGTGATAAAGTGTTCCATATCCTTACCTCACTGTCTTTGTAATGGAGTAGCATCTTTGAAAATCTTCCATGCAGAAGCGCACAGTTCTGCACCGAAAAGTTCTTCTGCCAATTGCTTCTGGTATTCGGGTTTCAACTTTCTGATGGAATCCAGTGCTTTTATAACATCATACTTCGCATTTGCGTAGTCTTTTTGCTCTTCATGCGTCATCTTGGCTGCTCCTTTCAGTGAAAAATCATGTGCTTTGAGCTTATTATACCTCTTTTACAAGGCGTTGCACAGTGCTTTTGGGAAAAGAATCCTATATCAAAAGGCTTATGGGCTGCGGCACTCCCTACGAACAATTTTGATTTGTCTACCTTGGCTACAAAGTCGGCAAACTGGTTTTGGAGGGAAAGAGGAACATCATATATTTTCATTTTCATCAAGCCTGAAATGGTCAGTGCAGAATAAGCAGTTCCAGAGGACATTTGTTTTTTGTATTCGGCAATCAGGCTTTCAAGCAGGGTTTTCATGTAAGTAGAATTGAATCTATCAGAGCTATCGACTCGAATAAGATTTCCGTCCTTAAAATAAAAATCGTTTTTTTCGTCTACAATCCAAATGACACCGATCGTTCCAACGGCAGAAATCAACAAGTCCCCTTTTTGAGGCACGCCATACTGTTCCTTGATTTCTAAAAAACGTTTTTCTGTAATATAGAGCTCTGTCGAAATCGGATTGCCTTTTGATAGCTCTACAATTTCTTTTGTTCTATAAAAGGGAATTCCTTCAGAAACATATTCCTTTTCAAAGATTCTTTTACTCGAACCAATTCCAGTTAGACTTCCCAATTCTATTACATCCCACCTTTTAGTGTTCGAAATCGGGTCGCCAAACATCTCCACAAATCGAGCTTTGACAAGTTCGTCCAACTTGGTAAGCTGCTGCTCCCGATATGCAACGGCAGCGCGCACATGGTCGAGGGTTTCGCAAATATGCTGTTGCTTTCGACAGGAAAGTTTTGGAATATCGACACTTTTTACATAGTTGTCTACTTGCAAATTATGAAGCCCAGTTGTCCTGTTTTCAAATGCTCGCGTTCCACCATTGCGATAATACGCATAAAGGGCATAGAAAACATACTTAGGCAACCATTCTTCTGGGTTTTGAACGCGAAGCAATCCGGTGAAATTGTTAAAGAGGTATTTGTTTTCTTCACCCTCGAAGAAAATCACACGACCGACAGGCTGCTTATCACTTCCGCCTGATTTCTCAATGATAACATCACCATGTCTCAAGTACTTTTCCGCAATGTTTTTCTTTGAAATCGAACGAGTTACGACATTTTTATAGTTTACAAAGCCTTCATTGGTGAAATTCGTAGTTCTGAGCACAGGAATACCTGTACCAGTATCGTCATCTTGACCCCACTCGCCTGAAATAGCCTTACCTGTTATCTCTAATAGCTTAGCCATCTGTCTCTCCCACAAATTAGAAGTTGCCTTTTCAGGCAATAAACTTCTGGTGGGAGGTTTTGACGTTGTTCTGATTCACGATTGCATACTGCATGGTGGTGCCGATCTGCGAATGACCGAGGATCTTCTGCACCTGCTCAATGGGCATTCCTTTGTCGATGGCGCGGGTAGCCATGGTGCGGCGGAATTTATGCGGGTGGATCTTGTCCAGATTCAGCTCGCGGCCCAACTCCCGCAGACGGATCTCCACGCCGCTGATCTTCAAGCGGTCAAAGGGTGCGTCCAGTGTTACAAACAACGCCGGATTTGCATCGGTGCGGGAGCGCAGATAGTCCTGTAAATGCAGCTTTGCCTTGGCATCAAAATAAACCCGGCGCTCCTTGTCGCCTTTGCCGAACACTACACACTCGCGGGCTTCAAAGTCGATTTCTGAAATGTTCAGATTCACCAGCTCTCCCACACGAATGCCGGTGGAATACAACAAATCAATCATGGCAAGGTCGCGCACACACTTGCAGTTATCCCGCAGGCGTTCAATAGCTTCGTCCGAGATGGTTTCCTTCACAGGCTGCTTGGTCTTGATCTTGTGGATGCGGCGCATGGGGCTTTTGAGGATGTAGTCCTCTTCTTCCAGCCACGAGAAAAAGCTGGAAATATTCCGGCGCACATTATCGATGGTCACTTTGCCGCAGTTGTTGATCTTCTGATATTCAACCAGATACCGCCGGATCTCTTCGGTGGTCATCTTGCGCAGGGGCGTGTCCACGGTTTGCAGCAGCCGCTCCACGGTAACGCGGTAATACTGGATGGTGCGCTCAGAGCAGCCCTCGATTTTCTTGGCATCAAGGAACAGCTTCAGATATTCCTCGTTGGAAATCTGCTCTTTCTGGGCTTCGGATTCGGAAAACGTCTGCAACAGCACCTCTTGCAGCTTTTTCATCTGCGCAACATTCAGGTACTCTGCCATCTCGTTGATGATCTTCACGATTTTGTCTTCCATATTGGCGCACTCCTTTTCTGGTGTACCAACATCCTGCTCCGGCAAAGTGCCTGTTGTTGCTTATTATCAGCCAAAATACTGCTGCATCAGGCTGTCAAAGAGTAATTGCGTCTGGTCAAGGGCTTTCTGCACGTCAGCTTTTGATTTGTCTACCTTGGCTACAAAGTCGGCAAACTGGTTTTGGAGGGGCAGAGGGGGAATTAAGACAGGTAACGCTCTGAGCTGGCGCATATTGATACTTGCAATACCTGTTGTCTGTTTGGCGCAACCCAAAAAGTAACGCTTTGCTTTTTGATGTTGCAGATATTCAGCAAAGTAAGCGGGCAAAAGTTCGCTCTTATCAAGTCGCACACGGAAAATGTGATTTTGATGAATGGAATCTTTTAATGGATTTTTGATAATAGCACCACGGCCTACTTTGTCAGGGTCACCACCTTCAGTCATTAAAATATCATCTGGCATCAAACGATACTGCTCAATTTCCTGCTTTGTTGCCAAAATCGTTTTGATCGTAGTCCAGTCGATATACCCGCTTTTTACATTTGAAACTGCCATATACGGAACTTCGATCAATCCCGTTTCCGTTGTTTTACGACCCTTTGTAATTCCAGAAACGATATCCGCAAGACCTTCCAATGGCTTTTCAGGCCATTCTAAGGAGTTCAGTAGCATATCCCCAAACATCTCCACAAATCGAGCTTTGACAAGTTCATCCAGCTTGGTAAGCTGCGCTTGACGGCTATCCAAAGCATTTTTTGCATGGTGAATCGTTGTCAATGCCAACCTTTGCTGCTCAATATCAGGAAGTGGGACGTCTAACTCCAACAGTGTCGGGGTTGGCAAACTTCTTCTGCGCGCAGTTGAACCACGCAATTTTGCCTTATAATAGTCAATCGCACGATTGCAGCGTAACGCATATTCCAAAAATTCAGGGATGATTTTTGTCTGGTCAACATCCCAGATGCCATAGGCAGGGCTTACAATTCCGACATCTGTGATCCGCTGCGTTGCGAGAACACCCTCGTCAATCGGAAAGCCGATAACAAGCTGATTGCGATGCACAACTTTATAAGTGGATTTATCCTGCGATGCAACTGATTTCTTGAACTTGTCACTCTGGAAAACCAAGCCATTGTGCATGGTCATCGAAAGCACTGGATAATCGTCATTTCCGCACTTTTGGAGCTTAGCAGGCTTTATCAAAGTGCCGAGTTTCACCATTTTTACTGTGGTCATCGTTTCCTCACCAAAGTTAGAATTGTTTCATTTCAAAAGTTCTTCCAAAGCGTCCATCTCTGCGTCGATCTTCTTCTGCAAATCACGCAGCTGTGCCATAATTTCCTGTGTGGAAGGATACTCCACCGGCACATACTCGGTCTTTTTATACTTGTTGATGGACAAATCATAGTCGTTGCCCGCAATCTCGTCTTTCGGCACAAAGAAGCTCTGTTCCGTGCGCTCACGGGTGGCTTCAGCCTCCCGGTTGTGGAAGCGAGCGATAATATCGGGGATGTCGTTTTCCGTGGTCGGGCTGCGCTTATCGTCCAGCGAGAAGCCGTCGGCCTTCATATCGTAGAACCAGACGTTATCGGTGCCACCGTGGCCGGTCTTGGTGAAAATCAGGATGGCAGTAGAAACACCCGCATAGGGCTTGAACACGCCGGAGGGCATGGAAATTACGGCTTCCAGACGGTTGTTCTCGATGATCTCCTTGCGAATCGCCTTGTGTGCAGTGGAAGAGCCGAACAGAACGCCATCCGGGACGATGCAGGCACAGCGTCCGCCGACCTTCAGCATCCGCAGGAACAGAGCGAGGAACAGCAGCTCGGTCTTTTTGGTTTTGCAGAGCTTGAGCAGGTCGGTGGAAACAATGTCGTAGTCCAGACTGCCCTTGAATGGGGGATTTGCCAGAATCAGGCTGTATTTGTCCTTGTCGGGGTTCTGGTCGCTCAGGCTGTCGCGGTACTCGATGAACGGGTTGTCCACGCCGTGGAGCATCATGTTCATAGCACCGATGCGCAGCATGGTGCGGTCCATATCGAAGCCGTGGAACATGTGGTTCATGTAGTGGTCTTTGTTTTTGCGGTCAAAAAACACTTCCTGCTTGCAATTTTCTTTTAAATATGTTGCAGCCGCAATAAGAAAACCAGCTGAGCCAAACGCCGGGTCACAAATCACATCATCCGGGCGAGGTTTTACCAACTCAACCATCATTTTAATTATTTGACGAGGAGTACGGAATTGACCGTTTCGACCAGCATTTTCGAGCTTGGATAACAGATACTCATAAACATCGCCAGCAATATCTGATGCTGATTCCTTTGCCATCTGCTCATACATTCCGTCCATGGCGGTCACGATTTTATCCAGCATCAGCGGCGTGGGCACTTTGAAAATGGCATCACCCATGTACTTGGCGTAGGCACTGTCTTTGTCGCCGTGCAGATTCTTAATGAAGGGGAACACCATCTCCTGCATGGTGGAGTACATTTTGCCTGCCGGGAAATCGTGGAAAACGCTCCATTTGAGCTGTGCACCGTCCACAGTGCGCTCCCCGACCTGTACCTCGCCTGCAAAGATGCTCTTGTAGGGCAGACCCAGCATAGCGGCTTCTTTGGCGTGGGTGTTGTCGCTTTCATCGAGGTCGTGAATGAACATCAGATAGGTCATCTGCTCGATCACATCCAAGGGATTCGTCAGGCCACCCGTCCAGAAAATTTCCCACAGGCTGTCAATTTTGCTTTTCAGTTCTCCGGTTACCATGTATGTTCCTCCTGCGTGTCGAGAAAATGAGCTCGACAAACAATAATTTGTTATGCCATTATTATACCGTTTCTTCGGAATCGGTTCAATCTGCAAAAGGGGGAAGTCCGGAGTTTTCTACATTGTATGAATTTGATGTTGAAAATTCGATGTTTCGTCCTATTGACGGTTTTGTACAGAACGGCTATAATATAATTGAAATTATCATAATTCAAATTATATTAAGCAAGAGGTGAACAGTATGGAATTCATCGGCAGAACATCCGAACTGGCAACGCTGAATGCAGAATTAGAGCGTGGCAGCGGTTTTGTGGTGATTTACGGCAGGCGGCGCGTTGGAAAAACAACGCTGATCAAAGAGTTTATCAAAGATAAACGCGCGTTCTACTTTTTGGCAACCACAGAAAGTGAAGCCCAGAGCATGAAGCGGTTTGCCGGGGTGCTTTCCCGTACCACGAAGAATCCCATGCTCAGCAAGGTCACATTCACCGACTGGCTGGATTTATTTCAAGTGGTAGCAGACGACCACCCGGACGAGAAAAAGGTGCTTGTCATTGATGAATTTCCGTATCTGGTCAAGACGAACCCGGATTTCCCGTCCATCTTGCAAAACGCATGGGATGAAGTGCTGAAAGACCATAACGTGATGCTGGTTCTCTGCGGTTCCCTCATCAGCATGATGAAAAAACACGCTCTGGCATACGACAGCCCGCTCTATGGCCGTAGAACGGCACAGATTCGGCTGATGCCGCTGCAATTTACGGATGTGTATGCGGCGCAGAACCTGTCGTTTGAGCAGGCTGTGGAGCAGTATGCCATCACGGGCGGCGTACCGAAATATATGGAGTTTTTCCAGACGGACGAGCCGCTGATGGAGCAGATTCGGCGTGTGGTACTGTCGAAAAATGGCTTTTTGTATGAAGAACCGGATTTCTTACTCAACGAGGAAGTGCAGACGCCCATCAACTATTTCTCCGTGCTAAAAGCGATTTCGGACGGCAACCACAAGCTGAGCAAGATCGGTATGACGATGGAGCAGGACACGTCAGCTATTACGCCGTACCTGAAAACACTGATCGACCTTGGTTTTGTTATCAAGAACTTTCCCATCACCGAAAAGAATCCAGAGCGTTCCCGGAAGAGTCTGTACTATGTTTCGGACAACTTCATACGCTTCTGGTTCCGCTATGTGTACCCGTTCAAGGGGGAGTTGGAACTGGACAACCAACAGATCGTGCTGGACGAGATGGGCAAAGACTTTAAGCAAAAATTTGTGGCTTTCGCTTATGAGAGCATCTGCCGGAATATCTTTGCGGAACTGTGCCGAAAGAGGCAGATCGAATTTGCGCCCTCGCGCATTGGCTCTTACTGGCGCAATGATAATGAGGGCGATACGGAAATTGATGTTGCGGCTGTGGACAACCAGCACAAACGGCTGTTCCTCGGTGAGTGCAAGTACCATGCGAAACCTGTGGATGTGGCGATCTACTCTGCTTTGCAGGAAAAGGGGCAGTCCAAAGAACTTACAGCGGCGTTTAAGGGCTACGAAATTGTGTACGGGCTGTTCTCCAAGAGCGGCTTTACAGATCGACTGGTGGAAATGACAGCGGAGAACTCCAACCTTATTCTGATTCAGGAAGATGCAGTTTACAAGAAATAATATAATCCGAATTATCATAAGTTTAATTATATTATTGCGGGATTTTCTGTGCGCTATGTTTAGCGACCTTGAGCCAAAATGTAGCATCCTTTGGGCAAGGTTTAGAAACCACGCCTTAAAAAGTAGCAATCTCTGAAAAAGTTTAGCAGGTGTTCATATCTCATGGGGTACGGAAAGTGTGGAAAGTAATGCGGAAAGTGCGGAAACTTGCCATATAAAAAAGCAGAAACTTCTTTCCCTAAATGGCAACCTCTATGCTAAAAGTGGCAAGTGACATATACAAAACGCCATTATACAGAACTGCCCACTCCCCTGAGAACTCCTCAGACGAGTGGGCATTCTTCTTTCCGTGTATCAAATTTACCTTTATGGTCACTCAAATCGCCATCAAGTCATGGATCAAAAATCATTATTTTTCATTTGTCCCAGAGTAAGTGCACGGTTTCTGCACTGTTTTTGCACGGTTTCAAGGGATGCAAGGGGCACTCTGACTTGCAAAATACGGCAAAGGATGCAGAAATTACCCGGCAGAAAATCGCGATGCTTTGCACAAAAATAACGCAAACTCGAAAGTTTCAAAATCAGAGTGCTCAGCCCGAGGGGCTCTTTTAATCAGAGGGCCAGGGATTCGAGTTCCCTCGAGCGCACCAAAATCCCACGAAGAATCGTAAGATTCATCGTGGGATTTTCTTTTTTCTGGATGCTTGCACACTTTTGCACACTTTCTGCACACCGGCGGGATGATATGTATCCCTAATACTGGACACACAGTATTAGGGGTACATATCAGTAAGATCGCAGTGAGCGGGGGCGCTTTTTTGTGAATAGGAGGTCGATTTTATCGCAAATCAAATACAGACTATGGGTATATAAGGGTCAGCACGCGGGAACAGCATGAAGCGCGCAATATGCCTGTGAGCAGCTTTTATTATGACGGAAAATTTTAAGATCTCGGAGGTTGATGAAATCTTCGATGTCCACTCTGTAAAAATTTCCATAAAACGCCAAAAAGCCTTCGGATAAGTCATACCCATACAAGAAAGTTTGAACTTTTCGTGAATTTTCTGTATTTCGTCCATGGACAGGTGGGAACGGTTCTGCTACAATGGGAGCTGTTCGTTCCGCCGGTTCCCACGCGGCTGTTTTTATTTTTGCTATAACACAGGAGGAACTTTCATGTTAGAAAAGATCTTTCACCTGAAAGAAAACCACACCGATGTCAAGACCGAACTCATGGCGGGTGTCACCACCTTTATGACGATGGCCTACATCCTTGCGGTCAATCCCAGCATCCTGTCCGCTTCGGGCATGGATGCCAATGCGGTCCTGATCGCAACTTCGCTGGCATCTTTCATCGGCACTGCCCTGATGGCTCTGCTGGCCAACTATCCGTTCGCTCTGGCGCCCGGCATGGGCCTGAACGCCTACTTCTCCTACACGGTCGTCCTGACCATGGGTTACAGCTGGCAGCTGGCCCTGATGGCCGTTTTTGTGGAGGGCATCATCTTCATCGTGCTGAGCCTGACCAATGTGCGTGAGGCCATCTTCAATGCCATCCCCATGACCCTGAAGAGCGCTGTCAGCGTGGGCATCGGCCTGTTCGTTGCTTTCGTCGGCCTTCAGAACGCAAAGCTGATCGTGAACAGCGATTCCCCCCTTGTCACCTATCAGCACTTTAAGGGTGAGACCTTCCACAGCATCGGCGTGGGTGCGATCCTCACTCTGGTGGGCGTGCTTATCACCGCCGTCCTGCTGGTCAAAAAAGTCAAGGGCGGCATCCTGTACGGCATCCTCATCACCTGGGTGCTGGGCATCCTCTGCGAGCTGACCGGCATCTACATCCCCAACCCCGATGCCGGCATGTACAGTGTCATCCCCACCAGCTTCATCAGCTTCGATTTCTCTGCTCTGGGCAAGACCTTTGGTCAGGTGTTCAAGACCGATTTCTCCGGCGTGGGCATCCTGAACTTCTTCGCCGTTATGTTCTCCTTCCTCTTCGTTGACCTGTTTGATACCCTGGGCACCCTGATTGGTGTTGCTTCCAAGGCCGACATGCTGGATGAGGAGGGCAAGCTGCCCAATATCAAGGGCGCGCTGATGGCCGACTCCATCGCCACCTGCGCCGGTGCCGTGCTGGGCACCTCCACCACCACCACCTTCGTCGAGAGCGCTTCCGGCGTGACCGAGGGCGGCCGCACCGGCCTGACCTCCATGACCACCGGTGTGCTGTTCCTGCTGGCTGTGGTGTTCAGCCCCCTGTTCCTGACCATCCCCAGCTTTGCGACTGCTCCGGCCCTGATCATCGTTGGCTTCTACATGATGGGTTCTGCCCTGAAGATCGAGTTCGACGATCCTGCTGAGGGCATTCCTGCGTTCCTGACCATCCTGGCAATGCCCACTGCATACAGCATCTCTGAGGGCATCGCCATTGGTGTCATCTCCTGGACCCTGCTGAATGTCATCACCGGCAAGGCCAAGGAGAAGAAGATCAGCCCCCTGATGTATGTGCTGACCATTCTGTTCATCCTGAAATACATCCTGCTGTAACAGGTATTTGCGGCAAATAGAAAGCCCCGGCTCCGGCCGGGGCTTTCGTGCGTTTATTGGTTCTTGCGCGGGTGTGGCGGGCAGGGGCTCTTCCCCGGAATGGAGCGCAAGTCCGGCATACGGAAGTTCAGCGAGAAAGAGATTGAAGCGCTCCGGGTCATTGAATGTCTGAAAAAGGCTGGCATGGAGATCAAGGACATCCGGCAATTCATGGATTGGTGTGTGGAAGGGCCGTCCACCTCCCCGCAACCGCCCTTTTCCGCAAAACGCGGGCAAACTTCAAAAAATGTTACAATTTTCTCATGAAAAAGGGCGGTTTCCCATTGACAGGCTTGTTATAATAGGAGTGTAAAGATTTTTGAGCCAGCACTCGGCGGCTCGGATTGCTTGAAGGTTCCGATTTGCGGACTTTGGAAAAAAAGAAAGAGGCAACAGCATTATGACCAAGATCGATATTTTCTCCGGCTTCCTTGGTGCCGGTAAGACCACCCTCATCAAAAAGCTCATCAAGGAGTCCTTTGCGGGCCAGAAGGTCGTTCTGATCGAGAACGAGTTCGGCGAGATCGGCATCGACGGCGGCTTTTTGAAGGAGTCCGGCATCCAGATCAACGAGCTGAACGCCGGCTGCATCTGCTGCTCGCTGGTGGGCGATTTCCGCGCCGCCTTGCAGCAGGTGGTGGAGCAGTATCACCCCGACCGCATCGTCATCGAGCCGTCGGGCGTGGGCAAGCTGTCCGATGTGACCCGTGCCGTCGAGGGCGTGGCCGAGCACCTGGACGTGCAGCTGAACAGCTTTGTCACCGTGGCTGACGTGAACAAGGTCAAGATGTATATGAAGAACTTCGGCGAGTTCTACGATGACCAGATCAGCCATGCAAGCTGCATCATCCTGAGCCGCACCCAGACCGCCAGCGAAGAGAAGATCGCTGCAGCGGTGGCTATGCTGCGCGAGAAGAACCCCACCGCAACCATCGTCACCACCGCGTGGGATGCCCTGACCGGTGAGCAGATTTTGAACGCTATGTCCACGAAGGACGACTTCAAGGCAGAGCTGATCGCCATGGCAGCCAAGGCCAATGAGGAGCATGCCCACGAGGACGAGGAAGAAGAGCACGAGCATCACCATCATCATTACGATGAGAACGGCGTGTGCAGCTGCGGCCATCACCATCACGACGATGATGATGACGATGAGGACGAACACGAGCATCATCATCACGACCACGATGACGAGGATCACGATCATGACCACTGCTGCCATCATCACCACGATGATGATGACCACGATCACGATCATTGCTGCCACCACCATCACGACCATGAGGATGAGGAGGAGCACGAACATCATCACGATGAGGACGGCCACTGCTGCTGCGGTCATCACCACCACCATCATCACGATGGCCACGATGCCGATGAGGTCTTCACCAGCTGGGGCGTCGAGACCGCCAAGAAGATCGCAAAGGCTGACATCGAGCATGCGCTGACCGAGCTGGATACCGGCAAGTACGGCATGATCCTGCGCTCCAAGGGCATCGTGGACGGCGGCGCAGACGGCTGGCTGGAGTTTGACTATGTGCCTGGCGAGTGGGAAGTCCGTTCCCGCGGCGCAGACGTCGGCGGCAAGCTGGTCGTCATCGGCTCCAAGCTGGACGAGAAGGCCATTGCCGGCCTGTTCAGCTGCTGAGCCCGGACAACACAGAGGAGGAAAACCGTTTATGGCAAATGAGATCCCGGTCTACCTGTTTGTGGGCTTCCTCGAAAGCGGAAAGACCAAATTCATCCAGGAGACCTTTGAAGACCCCAACTTCGACTCCGGCGACAAGACCCTGCTGCTGGTCTGCGAAGAGGGCGAAGAGGAATACGATCAGAAGAAATTCGCCTTCCCCGGCGTGACCCTCTACAATCTGGAGGACAAGGCAGAACTGAACCCCCAGAACCTGGCCAAACTGGCCAAGGAAGCAGATGCAGGCCGCGTGGTCATCGAGTACAACGGCATGTGGCTGCTGCAGGACCTGGCCAACAATCTGCCCGAAAACTGGATCGTCTACCAGTGCATCGCCACGGCCGACGGCACCACGGCCCTCACCTATGCCCGCGACAACTCCATGCGCGCTCTGCTGCTGGACAAGATCGCCCGCAGTGAGCTGATCGTCTTCAACCGCGCGGAGGCCGTCAACAACGACGCCGCCCGTCAGGAACTGCACAAGCTGGTGCGTCAGGCATCCCGCAAGTGCGACATCGCCTATGAGTTCGCCGACGGCAGCGTGGCCTACGATGATATCCCCGACCCCCTCCCCTTCGACCTGAACAAGCCGGTGGTGGAGATCGGCGACGACGATTTCGGCATCTGGTATATGGACTGCCAGGACGAGCCCCAGAAGTACGCGGGCAAGACCGTGAAGTTCCTGGCGCAGGTCTGCCAGACCAACCGCGCGGGCAAGAACAGCTTCGTGCCCGGCCGCTTTGCCATGACCTGCTGTGTGCAGGACATCCAGTTCGTCGGCTTCCCCTGCTCTTACGATGGCTATAAGGCTCTGGAGCAGCGCGCCTGGGTCACTGTGACCGCAAAGGTCAATTACAAGTTCCACAACATCTACCGCGGCAAAGGCCCGGTGCTGACCGCCATCTCGGTCGAACCCGCCGAAAAGCCGCTGAACGATGTCGTCACATTCTCTTGACCCACACATTGAAATCACATCAAGGAGGATCTCACCATGAAAACGTTGTTTCGCGTTCTGGGCGCGGCTGCTGCCGTCGCCGCCACCGGTGCCGCCATCGTGGTGCTGGACAAAGTTCTGAACGACAAGGGCCCGCTCCACGTCGAAGAGGTGGAGTTCCCCGAAGAGGCTGAAAAGGACCCCGCAGAGGCCGCCAAGGCAGCCGAAGCCTACGCCGAAGGCGAGGCCAAGACCGCTGAACCGGGCGACGCATGGCCCCCGGCCTTCGAGAAGGCATCCGAGGAAAAGGCATCCGAAGAGCCGGAGGCTCCCGCTGCACAGCCGGAGACGGCCGAGGAGAAGCCTGTAGCCGAAGAAGCACCCGTGAATCCGGTGGAGGCCGGCCCCGCCGTCGCCCCCAGGGATGAGACGGGCAAGTTCGACGTCACCAAGATCGCTGAGGCCAGCGATTTCACCGGCGTGGAAGAGGAATCCGGCTGCAAGAGCTGAGATCGTGAACGATAAAAAAGGACGTCTCGTCGCAGGATGAGACGTCCTTTTTTGATGCGTTTTATGTGCCGTTGGCGATCTGCTTCAGCCGTTCTTTGTCCAGTACGGTGACGCCGCCGCGGTAAAGGCGGACAAGGCCCTCCCCGGCAAAGTATTTCAGCAGGCGGCTGACGACCTCGCGGGCGGAGCCCATGTAGCGGGCGATCTGGTCGTGGGTCATGCGGACATCCGTGCCACCGGTCTTGGCCAGCTCATCGGTGAGGAAGATGGCCAGCCGCCGGTCGGCGCTCATGAACAGGATCTGCTGCATGGTCCACATGGTGTCGGAGAAGCGCTCGGCGGTCATCTGGTAGGCGTAGCAGCGGACATGGACGTTCTGCTGCATCAGCTGGCGGAACACGCCTGCGCCGATGCAGTAGGCCTCGGTGTCCTCCTCGGCATCAATGTACAGGTCAAAGTTGACGGAATCCATCACGCAGGATGCCGACAGGATGCAGACTTCGCCGGGAAACAGCCGGTAGAGCGTGATGTCCCGCCCATCTTCCGAGAGCAGATAGGCCCGCAGTTGGCCCGACCGCAGCAGCAGAATGCCCACGCAGTTCTCGACCGGGCTGTGGACACGCTCCCCTTTCCGGTAGCGTACCGGTCGGGTGAAGCGGCAGAGCTGCGCCTGTTCCTCCGGCGTGAGCTGGTCCCAGAATGGGAAAGCGCAGGCCAGACAGTTCCGGTTGACCGGAGTATTTTGCACATCGGACATGGTGTTATCCTTTCCGCACCGCTTTGGCAGCTTCGGTGCCTGCAAGTGCTCCCTCATAAACAGCCTTGGCGACCTGCAGCAGCCCGCCGGTGCAGTCCCCGGCGGCGTAGAGGCCGGGCAGGGTGGTCTGCATCTTCTCATCCACGACGATGCGGTTCCCCTCGACTTCGGCCCCCAGCTTGCGGGCCAGCGCCGTGCTGCCCGCCACGCCCAGCGCCACGAACACGCCGGACAGGGGCACCTGTCGGCCGCCGTTCAGCTGCACACCGGTGACGGTCTGCTCGCCGAGGATGGCGTCCACCGTTTCGGGGCAGACCCTCACCTCCGGCGGGAACTGTGCCGTCAGCGGGGCCCCGTTGGTCAGGAGGGTGACGCTCTTTACCACTGGCAGAAGGGCCTGCACCTCATGCAGGGCATATTCGCCGCTGCCCAGCACCGCCACATCCTTTCCCCGGTAGAAAAAGGCGTCGCAGGTGGCGCAGCAGCTCACGCCATGGCCTTCCAGCCCTGCCAGACCGGGGATCTTCGGTGCAGCGCGGGAAGCGCCGGTGGCCAGGATGACGGCATCGGCGGGGAACTCGCCCGCCAGCGTCTCGACGGTGAGCTTGTCGGTGTAAGTCAGGCCCACGGCCTCGGTGGTAACGAACTGCACCCCCAGCGCTCTGGCCCCTTCGATGCCCCGGCGTTCCAATTCGGCACCGGAGATGGGCGCAGCAAAGCCGTAGTAGTTCTGGATGTGTGCGGCGCGGTCCAGTGCGCCGGGCCCTTTGGTGAGAACGGTCGTTTCGACCCCTGCGCGGGCCGTGTACAGAGCGGCCGACACGCCGGCCGGGCCGGAACCGATGATGACGATGTTGGGCATAAGTTACTCCTTATTTGGTTCACCTTCCTGCAACCTCTCCGTCATTGCTTCGCAATGCCACCTCTCCTACCAGGAGAGCTGTCGAGCGGATGCGAGACGGAGAGGTTGTACAGAGGAAAACGTTTCAACGGATGGATCAGGTATAGTATACACCTTTTCCCGCAAAAATCTGTGACCAGGTCTCAAAACTGCACACTTTTCATCCGGGGCCGAGTGTGTTATACTGAATCGACTGAATTTGACCCAGGGAGGCACCGAACATGTCCAAGCAGCGTTTGCTTTTTATCACCACCGGCGGCACCATCGCCAGTGTGCGCACCGCACAGGGGCTGCGGCCCGTTCTGACCAGCGAGGAACTGCTGGCCCATCTGCCGGAACTGAACGAGCTGTGCTGCCCGGAGACGCTGGCGCTGTGCAGCATCGATAGCACAGACCTCGGCCCCGAACACTGGCTGCTGATGGCGCGGGCCGTGCAGGAGAATTATGCGCTCTACGATGGCTTCATCATCTGCCACGGCACCGATACGCTGGCCTATTCGGCGGCGGCGCTGTCCTACCTCATCCAGAATGCGGACAAGCCGATCATCCTCACCGGTGCGCAGCAGCCCATCTCCAACGAGATCACCGATGCGAAGAAAAACCTGCGCGACAGCGTCATCTGCGCGCTGGACCCCGGCAGCCGGGGCGTGATGGTGGTGTTCGGCGGGCATGTCATCGCGGGCACCCGCGCCAAGAAGAACAAGACCATCAGCTACGATGCCTTTGCGTCGGTCAACTTCCCGGCGTTGGCGCTGGTGCAGGGCGACCGGCTGGTGCGGTATATCCCCTCGCCTTGGCCCACCGGCCCGGTGGAGTTTGGCCGGGCGCTGAACCCGAAGGTCTTTCTGCTCAAGCTAACGCCCGGCCTTGGCCCGGAACTCATCCCGGCCATGTTTCAACAATACGACTGCGTCATCGTGGAAAGCTTCGGCGTAGGCGGCATCCCGCAGCGGCTCATGGACGCTTTTGCAGAGAATCTGGGCGATTACGACAAGACTCGCAAGATCCTGATCTTAACCACACAGGTCACCTACGAGGGCAGCGATGTAGGCATTTACGAGGTCGGCAAGCGGGTCCGGAACCGTTTCCGCTTCCTGGAAGCCCACGACATGACCATCGAGGCCGTCGTCACAAAGGTGATGTGGCTGCTGGCCCAGAACTGCGAGAGCTTCGACCAGCTCCAGCAACGGTTCTATCGGCAGGTCAATTTTGATACGTTTTATCATTGAAAATAACAATACCGCCGAACGGCGGTATTGAAGGCGCTGTGTCCAAAAAGCAGGCGGCCGGCCCTTTTTGACAGGAAATCATGAAAATCGCCCCCAAATTCACAAAAACGTTGCAACTGTGCCGTTGCACAAGCCAAAAGGTATGGTATACTATAAGAGGATTCTGGCAGAACTTCTGCCGCAAATGCCCCGCTGAGGGGCCAAGATAAAGGAGCATTGGAACAGTATGGTTCGCATTACTATGGAAGACGGCGGCGTCATCGACATTGAGCTGAATGAGGAAGCCGCCCCTCTCACCTGTGAGAATTTCAAGAAGCTGGTCGGTCAGGGCTTTTACAACGGCCTGACCTTCCACCGCGTCATCCCCGGCTTTATGATCCAGGGCGGCTGCCCGCTGGGCAACGGCACCGGCGGCCCCGGCTGGAGCATCAAGGGTGAGTTTGCTGCCAATGGCGTCAACAACCCGATCAAGCACACCCGCGGCGTCATCAGCATGGCCCGCAGCATGAGCCCGAACAGCGCCGGCAGCCAGTTCTTCATCATGCACCAGGATGCCCCCCATCTGGACGGCCAGTATGCCGCATTCGGCAAGGTCGTGGCCGGTATGGACGTGGTGGACAAGATCGCTGCAGTCGCCACCGACTGGAACGACAAGCCCAAGACCCCGGTCCGGATGAAGACCGTCGAGCTCATCGAGGGCTGAATCACGATCTGAAAAAGAGCTTTCCGCCGCAGGGCGAACTTCACCCCATGTGTTAGACAGTATACTGTCTAACACATGGGGTGTTTTGTATGCCGAAAGGGCACCGCAAGTACAATGGAACACGGAAAGGGCGAAAGCAGACCGTTTGAATCGCTCAATTCTTTTGTCAATCCCGGCTGTCCGCCTCCAGCAGCGCGCGCTTCACGCTGATGAGGCTCTGCGGGCTCACGGAGAAGCTGCGCAGGCCGAGTTTCAGGTACTGCACGGTGTTGGCCGGGTTGCCGACGGCCAGACCGCAGATGGTCACGGGGATCTGGCCTGCGTCCGCCGCCTCCACGACCATGGCGATGAGCTTTTTCATCGCGTGGCTGGCCGGGCGGTAGTAGCGCTCGGCGATGGAGAGGTCGCGGTCCACAGCATGGGTGTACTGGATGAGGTCGTTCGTCTCAATGACGAAGAACTCACACCCGTGGGCCACAAATTCTTCCGCCGTCAGGCAGGCCGACGGCACACTGAGCATGACGCCGAAGGGCATCTTCTCGTTGAAGCGCTCCCCCCGCTCCCGCAGGTGCTGGCGGCAGTGCTCCACCAGCTTCATGGCTTCGTCCCAGTCTTCCAGATTGGTCACCATCGGGAACATCACCCGCAGCGGGCCGTCTGCCGCCGCACGGAACAGCGCACAGATCTGGGTCTCGAACTGATGGGGGCGGCGCAGGCTGCTGCGGATGCCCCGCAGGCCCAGCTTGGAGGACTCTGGCCCCTGATGGGCGTCGGCCATGGTGCGGTCTGCGCCAAAATCAAAGGTGCGCACCGTGACCACCCCGCCCTTTGCCGCCGCCAGGCAGGAGTGATAGAACACATACTGCTCCTGCTCGTCCACCGGGCGGCCCGGCAGCATCATGTAACCGCTGCGCAGCAGACCCACGCCGGACGCGCCGGACTGCCGCGCCGTTTCGATGTCCTCCTGCCCGAAGCAGTTGGCCAGCAGCTCAAAGGGCTGGCCGTCCTTCGTCCGGCACGGCAAGGCGCAGACGCGGTTCATCTCCTCGTTCTCCCACTGCTTCTCGCAGATGCGGGACATCGCCTGCTGGCGGGTCACGGCATCCGGGTCGAGGATGCACTCGCCGTTGTCGGCGTCCAGGATGGCCGTGCGGCCGTCGCAGTCGTTCAGAAAATCGCTGCCCACCTGCACGATGCCGGGGATGTGCATGGCCCGCGCAATGATGGCCGCATGGCTCTGCTTGTTGCCTTCTGCCGTGATGATGCCCAGGATCATTCCAGCGGGCACACTGAACAGGTCGCTCGGCATGAGCACCTCTGCCGCCAGGATGACGGGGTGGTCCAGCGCCAGCCAGACGCGGGGGCGGTTGGTCAGGATGTTCACCACGCGGCGGGCGGCATCCAGGATGTCCACGCTGCGCAACTGCATATAGGCGTTGCCTTCCATCTGGGCCAGCTGGTCGGCATAGCGGCGGCCGGCCCGGTCTACGGCTTCGGCTGCGCCGACGCCTGCCTTGATCTGGAACCGGACTTCGTTCATGAAGCCCTCGTCCTCCAGCATCATGCTCTGGAACAGGAAGATGGCCTGTTCGGTGGGGCCGCTGCGCTCAGCCATCGAGTCCAGCTCGGCCTGTGCCGTCTTGACAGCCCGGTCCAGCAGCCGCTGCTCCCGGTCCGGGTTGAACGGCCCTGTGCCGAAGCTCTCGGTCCTGCGCTCCACACGGCTCACCTGCCCCAGCACCAGGCCGGACGAGGCAGCATATCCCTGATAGACTTTCATTCCTCCGTCACCTCCGTCGGGGCAGGCGCAGTCAGCGTGCGGCAGACCAGCGCCTGCAGGAATGTATTGGGCAGCAGCGCTGCCCATGCGGCCTGCGCCGCGTTTCCGCTGCCCTCGAACAGCGGTTCAAATCCCTCGATGCGGGTGCGGTCGCAGGTCTCCAGAAACGCCTTTGCCAGCGTCTCCACGGTGTAATACCGGGTGGGGTCCACGCCCACATCCTCGGCGGCCGCTTCCAGCGGGGCCAGCTCTGCGTCCTGCATGTTGGCCAGCTTGAGCGCCAGGTCTGCCGTCAGTGTCACCGGGTACTTTGCCTTCACCGCCTTCTGCACAGCGTCGAACCGCTGCCGGAATGCGGCCGCGTCCTGTGCGGTCTGCTCGTTCTTCGCCACCGCATAGGCACAGCCGCGCAACCGCCCGAAGGCCCGCAGGGTGTCGTAATAGCCCAGCTCGATGTTCCGTCTGGCGGTGTCCGGGTCAAAGTGGAGGATATCGCCCAGCTCCCAATAGCTGCGCACCATGGTGGTAGGCAGGCCGGTGCGGTTGGGCAGGGTGATGCCCACCCCTTCCAGATCGACACAGACCAGTTCCTCGGCCCCCATTTTCTGGGCCAGCCCTGTGGGCATGTTGTCGCGGTAGCCGCCGTCCAGAAATTGCACCCCGTCGATTTGTTTGGCCCGCAGCGCCGGGAAGCAGGCAGCCGAAGCCAGCAGGTAATCCTTCACCTTGCCCTTCGGGATCTCTTCCAGCGGCAGCTCACGGGGCTTCAGGCCCCGCTTTTCCACCGTGACGAGCCCGAACCGGATGGGCGAGGCGCGCAGCGCGTCCTCGTCCAGCACCCGCTCCACGATTTCTTCCAGCGGGGTGACATCCATGCCGCCCGCGCGCACCACGTCCCGCAGGAACTGGTGCAGCTCGGTCAGGTTCCGGGTCTCCTCCGGCAGCTCCATCACGTCCTGGCTGCGGATGCTGGTCCACATATCCCGTGCGGTCTCGTACAGGTCCAACGCGAACATCGCGCCGTTCAAGCTGCCCACACTGGTGCCGGTGATGATCTGCGGGTTCCAGCCGAGTTCGGTCAGGGCACGCCAGACGCCCACCTGATAGCTGCCGCGGGCCCCGCCGCCGGCAAGCACCAGCGCCTTTCTGGGGGTATCGTTCTGCGCCATCCAATACGCCTCCTTGTCGTCCGATTCAAGCCTGCAAAAAGTATACCATATTTTCGGAAAAATTTCTCCCTGTTTTTGGAACAAAAAGCGTGGTATAATTTAGTAAATTATGACTGTGAGGAGGACTGCATGAACTGCAACCAATGGATCTTTGATATGGACGGCACCCTGACCGACAGCATGACTGCGGTGTGGGAGAACGCCCCGCTGGCGCTGCTGCGCCGCTACGGCCGCACCCCAAGGGCCGACCTGCGCTCCACGCTCCTGAGCATGGGCATGGCGGACGGGGCGCAGTACCTCATCCGGGAGTACGCGCTGCCCCTGCGGCCGGAAGACTACTTCGGCGTGATGCGCTCGGTCATCGCCGAGCTATACGAGACCGTGGAGCTCAAGCCCGGTGTGCGGGAGCTGCTGGCCCGCCTCAAGGCCGAGGGTGCCCGGATGTGCATCTGCTCCAATACCTGGAGCGACCAGTGCAAAACGGTGCTCACCCGCCTGGGCGTGGACGACTGCTTCGAGTTCTACATCGAAGCCCAGGGCCCCCTGCACAAGAGCCGCCCAGACGTCTTTTTCGCGGCCTTACAGCGCCTCGGCGGCACCGACCCGCACCGCTGCGCCGTCTGCGAGGATTCCCTCTACGCGGCCCGCACCGCCCACGACGCCGGCTTTTACGTCATCGGCATCGCCGACGCCGCCAGCGCCGCCGATGAACCCGCCCTCCGCCGTGTCAGCGACCAGTTCCTGACCCGGTGGGCGGAGTTGAAGTTCTGACAAAAAGAGGCCTTGCCCGTTGGACAAGACCTCTTTTCTATCGTTTATCGTTCCAAAAACTTCCGGAAGGCTGCCCTCACGGCAGCTTCGCGGCCGCGGGGGATGGGGACGCGGGCACCGCTGCGCATCCACAGCTCTCCCACGGACAGCTGCGATGCTGCCGCCAGGTTGACCACATAGGAGCGGTGGGGCTGCAAAAAGCGCCGGTCGGCCAGCAGCGGCTTTGCCACTTCGGAGAAGGGCACCCGCAGCGAGAGCGAGGCCACATCCTCGCCGCTGGCAAGGTGGAAATGCACCACATGGTGGGTGCATTCCAGATACTCGATGTCCGCAAAGGGGAGGGCCCGCAGGCCGGTCGCCGTCGTCACCGGGATGACGGGGCCGTACTCCGGCTCGGTGGCGCGGTCCAGCAGGGCGGTGAGCTGTTCGGGCCGGAAGGGGATCTGCAAATACTGCATCGCATCCACCCGGAACGCCTCGTAGGCGTAGGCAGGCGTGTGGGCCAGAAAGGCCAGCGGTGCCCGCACCCCGCGCTGCCGCAGCTGCGCCGCCGCCTGCAGACCTGCCGCCGGGTTTGCCGCTGTCAGCTCGATGAGATACAGCTCAAACCGGCTGCCCGTATCCTCTTTCCGGAGCAGGGCCCCCGCATCCCCCAGCTGTTCCACGATGCAGGCATCGGCCCGGCGGGCATAATATTCAAGGCAGTGCCGCTGCACCCGCCCCCGCAGCACCGCATCCGGGCTGCAGACCGCAATGTGAAAGATCATTTTTTCAATTCCTTCCTCCTGCCCGGCCTTCCGGGCGCTTGCATTTTGCGCCGCACGGGAGTATAGTTACTATAAAATCAGAAAAGGAGACGCCGCCATGAATCAGCCCCTTGTCAGCATCATCCTGCCCGTGTACAACGCCCAGAACCATCTGGCCCGCTGCGTGGGCAGCATCTGCGCACAGACCTATTCCAACATCGAGATCATCATCCTGAACGACGGTTCCAAGGACCAGAGCCTGCCCGTCTGCGAAGAGTTCCGCGCCAAAGACCCCCGCATCGTGCTGGTGGACAAGGAAAACTCCGGCGTAGCGGACACCCGCAACCTGGGCCTGAAGCTGGCCGGCGGCAAGTATGTGCAGTTCGTGGACAGCGACGACTACCTCGACCCGGACTTCACAGCTGCTCTCGTGGCCGCGGCCGAGGAGCACACCGCCGACCTCGTCATCGCGCCCTACAAGATGGTCATCCCGGCGGGCGCTTCCAAGCCCGAACAGGTGCTCGATAAGATCCAGGACGAGCTGGGCGTCATGAGCGTCGCCCGGCCCCCGGAGATGCGGGAGTACGGCTTTCTGCCCGCAGGTATTTACGACAAGGACACCTTCGCCCTCCGCCTGATGGACAAGCCCGCCTCCTATTTTTACAGCGTGCTCTGGAACAAGCTCTACCGCCGCGACCTCCTGACCCGGAACGACATCCAGTTCGTCAGCGAGATGCACTGGGCCGAAGACCTCGTCTTCAACCTGCGGTATATCCAGTACGCCGAGACCTTCGTTTCCATCGGCAAGGCCGGTTATTACTACGTCCAGAACCCGCAGAGCATCTGCCACACGCAGGTCCACGTATCCACCGTGGTGCAGAACAAGCTGCAGGTGTTCCGCTATTACAAAGACCTCTACACCCGTCTGGGCATGTATGAGGAGGTGCGCCCCCAGCTGTACAAGTTCTTGGTGGACATCGCCGAGAGCACCTACCCCTCCGGCCCGTTCAAAAAGGCCATTGATGAAGCAAAAGCCTACTGGAAAGAGCACAAACCGGAACAGGAATGATAACAAAAATCGAGAGGCCGATGGCCTCTCGATTTTTGTTATGAGAGGTTACGCTCCGATGGCGGCGCACTTCTTGGCCAGCCAGTCGCGCTCCTCCTCGGTCAGGCGGGGAGCGAGCTTGGTGAAGACCTCGCGGTGGTAGGCGTTCAGCCACTCGACCTCGTCCCTGGTCAGGATGCCGGGCACCACAGGCGAGGTGGCGATGGGCACAAAGGTCAGCGGGCGGAAGGCCAGGAAGGTGCCGTACTGGTTGTCGGCCTTGTGGTAGCACTCCAGCTCGTTCTCGATGCGGATGCCGACGACGCCGCTCTCGTAGACGCCCGGCTCGTCGGTGACGATCATGCCCGGCTGGAACACGGTGGTGTTGCGGCCGTTCAGAGCGTGGGGGCCTTCGTGGACATTGCCCACGAAGCTGACGCTGTGGCCGGTGCCGCAGCGGTAATTGATGAGGTGCTGCCACAGCGGCTCACGGGCGATGGTATCCAGCATGTGGCCGTCGCAGTAGTTCAGCCAGACGGCCTTGGCAATGTCGATGTGGCACTGCAGCGTCCAGGTGTAGAACCGCTTTTCGTCCTCGGTCAGCTCGCCCAGCGGGTAGGTGCGGGTGATGTCGGTGGTGCCGTCCATGTAGGTCGCGCCGCTGTCCACCAGCAAAAAGCCCTTCTTTTCGAGCTTGGCGTGGTCTTCCTCGGTGGCATGGTAGTGCATCATGGCCGCGTTGCCGCCGTAGGCTGCAATGGTGCCGAAGCTCTCCACGATGAACTTGTCCTGTGCCGAGCGATACTTGTGGAGGATCTCATCCACAGTCAGCTCCGTCAGCTCTTCGCCTGCGGCCAGACGCTCTTCCAGCTCCTTCTGGAACCGCACCATGGCCACGGCATCGCGCAGATGGGCCTCACGGTTGTGGTTCAGCTCGGTCTCGTTCTTCACGCCCTTCATCGGCAGCAGGGGGTCGGCCTCGTCCTTGACGGTCAGGGCCGGGTTGTTGTTCAGCGTCTCGTAGACCGCATAGTTGACGGAAGCCGGGTCGGCCAGAACGGTCTGGGCCTCGGTCTCTGCGGCCAGGAAGGTGAGGATGTCGTCGTATTCGGCGATCTCGACGCCGTTCTCCTTCAGCTCAGCAGCGGCCTCTGCGCCCAGACGACGGGTGTTGATGAAGAGGACGGCACGGTCCCCGGTCACATAGCAGTAGGCCATGGCGTAGGGAGTGCACTGGATGTCCATCGCGCGGAGGTTCAGCAGCCAGGCCAGGTTGTCCAGCTTGCCCACCAGCTGGGCTGTGCAGCCCAGCTCCTTGAGCTTGGCCCGCAGCTGCTCCAGCTTCTCGGCGGGGGCAAAGCCCGCATACTCCTTGCTCAGGAGCCAGGCCGGGGTCTCCGGCAGGGCAGGGCGGCCCTCGGTCCACAGCTCATCTTCCAGATTCAGGGTCTTGATGGTGCCGTGCTTGGCGTCCAGCGCTTTCTGTACGCTGCGCACCAGCTGGCAGGAAGCGGTCAGGCCGCACAGACCCAGCACACCGCCTTCCGGCAGGGCATCGGCGCAGTACTGCTCCACGGTCGGCACACCCGGCTCGCCCATCCGTTCCAGCTCGATCTCGGTGCCCGCGATCTCCTTTTCGGCCTGCACAAAATAGCGGCCGTCGGCCCACAGGGCGCTCTTGTCTCTGGTCACGACGAAGTTCGAGTTCTCGCCGTGGAAGCCGGAGAAATAGGTCAGGGAGGTGTAGTGGTCGGGCAGATACTCGCTGGAGTGCGGGTCGCCCACCGGGATGAGGTAGAGGTCCACGCCATTGGCGTCCATGGCGGCGCGCAGCGCAGCCAGACGCTCAGGAACTGTATTCATGCTCATGATAAAAGCCTTCTTTCTTGCACTTGCCGGAAAAACGTCCGGCGGCGGTTCTCGCTGGCTCCTATTGTATCATTCCGGCGCACGGATTGCAATTGCCCCGGCCGTTTTACTCCAACGGGGTGAAACGGCGCTTATTCGTCCTCCGTCTTTGATTTCAGATCCAGCTCCGGCATCAGCTCCTCGCTGATGATGGTGAGCATCTGTTCCATTTTGTCCACGTCCTCGGCGGGGAAGCGCTCCCGCACACGCTCGACCACGGTGTGCAGGTAGGAATAGCTGATGTTGTAATACTCGAAATACTTCTGGGTGGGGCGCAGGTGGTACTCGCGCCGGTCCTTGGCGGACTGGATCTTTTCCACGTAGCCCTTGCGCATCAGGCTGCCGATCTTATACGCCGCGTTGGGGGTGGAGATCTTCATCATCCGCGAGAACTCCGCAATGGTGGGCTCGCCCATGGCCATGATGCCCTCCATGCAGAAGGACTCCACCGTGGTCAGGGTCGCCTCGCGGGTGGCAAAGCGCTGAAACACGTTCTGATAGAAGTGCAGCTTGAATTTTGTGTAAACGTCGTTGAATGCTTTTTCCAGCATGGTACGGCTCCTTCCGATCGCTCAATTTCCTTTAGTATACCATGTTTTTCCCCAGAAGCAACGGAATTTTTCCGTTTTGAAACAAAGGGCCCCCCAGCCCATGCAGGCCGGGAGGTCCTTTGCGTTAAGGGGGACGCTCACTGCGTCGGGGATGTTCCGATCGTGCCGAGGAGCTTTTTGAGCCGGAGCCATGCGCCGAAGACGTCCATCTTGGTGACATAATGGTCCGGGTCAAAGAAGGACGCATCCTTCTTGTCGGCCGCGTCCATCAGGCCGTTCTGGACCGCCCAGCGGGTGGCCTTTTGCAGCTCGATCTCTTCGGCGGGGATATCGCCGTAAAGGGTGGGCAGAGCCACCTCCGGTTTGCCTGCGGTCTCCCACAGGAGCAGCGCCAGCGCACGGCGGTCGGTCGGCACCGGCACACCCTGGGGCAGCGCATTGGCGAGGTAGAGGTCTACGCCCAGGTTCACGCCCTGCCACACCACGATGCCTGCGGCTGCGCCGCCCACCGCGATGGTCGCCGCCGTTGCCAGCGGAGAGGGCGCTGCATCCTCGATGATCTCCGCCGAGCGGTACTGCGCCCGGATGGTCACATCCTCGGCAGGCATCTGGAAGGTCATGGCCTCGGCCCGGTAATCGACGTTGATATCGCCGCTGAGCTTGCTCGACGAAATGCTCCACATGTCAAACGTCATGCCGTCCGGGATTTCGCTCTGGTTCAGCACCACGGTCAGGGTGTCGTTCTCCTTGGCGGAAACGGACGTCTTGCCGTCGATCGTGCCGCCGATGACGGTCACGGTGTAGGTGGTGGGTTCCGGTTTCGGTTCCGGTTGAGGTTCCGGTTGAGGTTCGGGTTTCGGTTCAGGTTCCGGTTCCGGTTTCGGTTCGGGTTCGGGTTCCGGCTTGGTGATGAGCTCGCCGTTCAGCACCACGTCATCGTCCGGCATGGTAAAGGTCACGGTCTTCTTGTCGACGCCGTAGCTGCTGTTGCAGTTGCCCGCGCCGATGGGCTGGCCGTTCAGGCTGAAAATCTCGGTGTCGGCGGTGATGGTCACTTCCTTCGTCGTGGCATTGCTGGTCACGACGTAGGGGGCCCAATCCGCAGACACACCGTTGACTTTCTCGATCTTGGCACCGGAGGCCACGGTGATGGAGTGGAGATCTGTTACCCCGTCCAAACCTGTTTTGCCGTTGAACACGCCGCCGTTCACGGTGCCGCCGTTGTTGCTCACACTGCCCGCGAAGGTGCCGCCAGAGATCGTTCCGTTGGTGTTGTTTTCCACTGTTCCTTCAAAGGTGCCGTTCTCTATGGTTCTGTTGTTTATCACCCTGCACATGTTCTTGAAGGTGCCCTTCTCGATGGTGCCGTTGTTCTCGACTTCGCCGTTGAAGGTGCCATCCTTGATGGTGCCCATGGTCGTATTGTCGACCTCGCCGTGGAAGGTGCCGCCCAGAATGCCGCTGTTGTTGAACACTTTGCCGTTGAACTCGCCGCCCGTGATGGCCGTCGGCTTGCCCACAAAGACGTTGCACTCCACCGCCGAACCATCTCCGATGGTGCTGAAATCGAACAGCCCGCCGGTCTGGTTGCTGCCCGTCAGAAGCAGCATGTTGCCATTGGTCGGGTCATTGGGGATGTACTCCCAGCCGTCGCCCTTGCAGGGGTTTTTGCCGCCGTTGGAATCCTTCGGCCAGCCGTTCTCCATGACGAGGTCGGTGCTGGTGATCGCTCCGTTCAGCACCACGTTCGCGTTCGGCATGGTGAATTTCACGGTATTCTCGTTGCCGTCGTGGGCGCTGTTGCAGTTGTCCGTGCTGAGGGGCTTGTGGTTCAGGCTGTAGATCTTGGTGCTGGCGGTGATGATTACTTTCTGGTTCTTGGTCAATTCGGTCACGACGACGTAGGGCTCCCAAACCGCAGACACACCGTTGACTTCCTTGATCTCGGCTTTGGAGGAGGCCGTATCCACGGTGATGGGGTAGACACCAAATCCCGGTACGTTTATGTGGCCGTTGAACACGCCGCCGAATATGTGGCCGCCGTAGCTGTTGTTCACCCTGCCCGCGAAGGTGCCGCCAAAGATCGTTCCGTTGCCGCCGTTTTCCACAACACCCTTGAAGACGCCGTCCATGATGGTGCGGCCATTTGTCACTTTTTTCTCAAAGCTGCCGTTCTTTATGGTGCCTTCGTTTGTCACGCTGCCCGCAAAGGTGCCGTTCTCGATGGTGTTGCTGTTTGTCACTTCTCCATTGAAGGTGCCGTCCTTGATGTAGCCGCTGTTTGTCACGGTTCCATTGAAGGTGCCGTTGTCCATGATGGTGCCGTTGCTTGTCACTCTGCCCTCGAAGATGCCGTTCTTTATGGTGCCTTCGTTTGTCACTTCTCCTGCAAAGATGCCGCCGGTAATTTCCACACTCCATTGAATCTCAATCGCACACGCCACTGGCTCTGCCCCCGATCCCTTACTGGTGTTTTGGGGATAGGTGTAACTGAAATCATACGTTCCACTGTTTCTCGTCAGAGTCAGTTTGCCTGTCGGGTTCGACGCGTCTATTTTACTGTACGTCCAGCCGTTGCCATCGCAGTCGGCAGTGCCGTTGTTGGAGCCGACCGGGTAGCCGCCCGCCATGACGAGGTCGCCGGTGCTCAGCACCACGTTCCCGCTCGGCATGGTGAATTTCACGGTCTTCTTGTCGACGCCGTAGCTGCTGTTGCAGTTGCCATCGCCGATGGACTTGCCGTTCAGGCTGAAGATCTCGGTGTCGGCGGTGATGGTCATGGTGGTGTCTTTGTAAGAGTAGAGGTCCCATGCCGTGCCGGGCGTTCCATCCGCGTTCAGCGGGCCTTCGCCGTTCACTTGGCTTACACTGCCATCCGTTACGGTGACGTGGCGGGCATCGGTCAGCGCCGTATTGCCGTTGAACGCGCCGCCAGTCACGCTGCCGTCGTTCCTAGACAGGCCCGCCGCGAAGGTGCCGCCGGTGATTATTCCGTTGCCGTTTAACACCGTTCCCTTAAAGGTTCCACCAGAGATTTCTCCTCCGTCGTTGTTTATCACTTCTTGCTCAAAGGTGCCGTTAGTGATGTTTCCTCCTTGGTTGTTTGACACTTCTCCCTTGAAGACGCCGTCCTTGATGGTGCCGCTGTTTGTCACGGTTTCATGGAAGGTGCCGCCGGTAATTTCCACACCCGATTGAGTCTCAATCGCACACGCCACAGGCGTTGTGGTCGGTGTTCCTGGGGTCTTGCCTTGGGGATGGGTGGAACTGAAATCATACGTTCCATCATTCAGATACAGTGTGCCATCGTTATGATTGTACTTCCATCCGTTGCCCTCGCAAGAGTATTTGCCGCCGATGGAAGCCTTCGGATAACCATTCTCCATCACAAGGTCGCCGCCATGGGTGATTGGTCCGTTCAGCACCACGCCATCGCCCAGCATGCCCAGCTTGGTGAATTTCACGGTCTTCTTGTCGGTTGGTTTGGAGTAGCTGCTGCCGTAGGGGCTCCCGTCGATGGGGTAGCCGTTCAGACTGAATATCTCGGTGTCGGCGGTGATGATTACTTCATTCGTCGTGGCCTGGCTGGTCACGACGACGTAGGGCTTCCAATCCGCAGACACACCGTTGACTTCCGTGATCTTGGCACCGGAGGCCACAGTGATGGAGATGAGACCTGTTACCCCGTTCAAACCTGTTTTGCCGTTGAACACGCCGCCGTATATCCAGCCCTTATTTTCCACACTGCCCGCGAAGATTCCACCAAGGATTGCTCCGTCGTTGTTTGTCACTTTTCCATTGAAGGTTCCGTTATAGATCTTTCCGTGGCTGTTTTCCACTGTTCCATTGAAGGTGCCTTTCTCGATGTAGCCGTCGTTCACCACGAGTTTTTCAAAGGTGCCGCCGGTAATTGTCGCACTCTTCGAATACAATAGAATCTTGCACTTCACAGGCTCTGTGGAGCTGAAATCATACTCTCCACTCGTCAGAGTCAGTGTCTCGGTGCTGTTATCGTAACTCCAGCCGTTGCCGCTGGTGCCGACCGGGAAGCCGCCCTCCATGACGAGGTCTTGGGTGGAGCCTTCTGCAAAGGCCCCCAGGGGGAACACGGAGAGCACCATGCTCAATGCCAGGATCAGGCTGAGAATGCGTTTTTTCATTGGGGTCGTCCTCCTCTTCTGCCAAAGGCCGCACGGTCGTTCGTTTCTGGGTCCATCATACCACAGAAACAACCGGAATGGAAGCAAAGCCGCGTGAAACGCCCTGAAAACTGCGTGAATGACGATTTTTGCCCCCTTGACAGGGCCAAAAACGCCGGTTGGGTCAGTCTGCTTTGGCCGTTCGCAGCCGGATGACGTTCAGCACCACCAGCTCCAGCACGATGGCCACGGCCAGCAGCACCAGCGAGGTGAGCAGGCTGGCGCTGGCGCCCAGGAACATCTGGCTCAGGCCGGTGACGACATAGCACACCGCCGAGATGGCCGCCGCCGTGATGGCATAGGGCAGCTGGGTGGACACATGGTTCACATGGCTGCAATGCGCACCGGCGGACGCCATGATGGAGGTGTCCGAGATGGGGGAGCAGTGGTCGCCGCACACTGCGCCGGACAGGCAGGCCGCAATGGAGATGACCAGCATCTCCCCCTGCGGGAACGCATGGCAGACGATGGGGATGAGGATGGAGAAGGTGCCCCAGGACGTGCCGGTGGCAAAGGCCAGGAACACCGCCACCAAAAAGATGATGGTCGGCAGCAGATATTGCAGCGCAGCCGCCGAGCCGTTGAGCAGGTTGGCCACGTAATACTTGGCACCCAGCAGGTTGGTCATGCCGGAAAGGGTCCACGCCAGCGTCAGGATGAGCATGGGGCTGACCATAGCCTTGAAGCCCTCCGGGATGCAGGCCGCGAAGTCCTGAAAGGTCATCACGCCGCGCACCCGGTAGAACACGAAGGTGAACAGCAGCGCGATGCTGCTGCCCATCACCAGGCCCGCCGAGGCATTGCAGTCGGAGAAGGCGGTGATGAAGTCCACGCCTTCAAAGAAGCCGCCGGTGTAGATGAGGCCGAAGATGCAGGCCGCAATGAGCACCAGCACCGGCAAGATCAGGTCGATGACATGGCCGCAGGCTGCGGTGCCGTCGTCCACATCGTCGCCGTAGGGGCGGTCTTCGGTGGTGAAGAGGTCGCCCTTCAGCGCGTTGTCCTCGTTGAGCTTCATGGGGCCGTAGTCGGTGCCCGTGAAGATGAGGAAGAGGATCATGATGAGGGTCAGCAGGGCGTAGTAGTTATACGGAATGGTGCGCAGGAACATGGTAAAGCCGTTGATGCCCGAACCTTCCGGCACCGAGGAGGTGACGGCCGCCGCCCAGCTGGACACCGGCGCGATGATGCAGACCGGGGCCGCCGTGGCGTCGATGAGGTAGGCCAGCTTTGCGCGGGAGACCTTCTGCCGGTCGGTCACAGGCCGCATGACGGAGCCTACGGTCAGGCAGTTGAAGTAGTCGTCCACAAAGATGAGCACACCCAGAACAAGGGTCATGAACTGCGCCCCCGCGCGGGTGTGGATGTGGGTGGACGCCCAGCGGCCAAAGGCCGCGCTGCCGCCCGCCTTGTTCATCAGGGCCACCAGGATGCCCAGCATGACCAGAAAGACCAGAATGCCCACATTGCTGGAGTCGGACAGCTTGGCGACCATACCGCCGTCTTCGTTGAAGAACAGGGTGTTCAGGGCCAGTTCCAGGTTGCCGTTGGCAAAGAGCAGCGCACCCGTCGCGATGCCCACCAGCAGCGAGGTGTAGACCTCCTTGGTGTTCAGTGCCAGCACGATGGCCACCACCGGCGGCAGCAGGGAGAGCGCCGTGCTGTACACGGCGCAGGTGTAGGTAGACGGGTCGGCAATGGTGCCGGGGGTTGCCGCCGTGCACCACAGCAGCAGAGCGAACACCAGCACGGCGCCCGCCCACGAAAGATTGACTTTTTTCATAAGATCTGATTCCTCTTTTGATTTTTTGCCTCAGCGCGGGGCAGACTATCCCCAACCAGACAGGGAAGGGGGTGTTTGCCGCGCCGGATTATAAAGCGCTGTACTTTGAACTGTTCCGCGCCAGCGAACAGGCCGCCCGCCTCCTCCACGAGGCCCAGCAGCGGGCCGAAGAACAGGTGATGGCGGAGGATGAACCGCCGCTGCGGTTGGAAGAACCGCTCCGTCCCCGCTCACGGGAGGCCGCCCCCCGGAAACCGTGAAGCGGCTGCTGGACTGACCCTCTCCGTCAGTGCTGCGCACTGCCACCTCTCCCGAAGGGCGAGGCATTGGCAGGCCGGGCCAGCCCTGCTGTTCGCTTGGGCCCGATGGGGCGCAAGGTGCCGGGCCCTGCTCTCATTGGCAGCGACATTTGTATTGCAGCCGTGAATCGAGACAGCGGAGCCCGACCGTTCCCGATTGCAAAAAACTTCGCTCGTCCAGCACGACCACGACCGACTCGCCAGTGGCTCTCCCTTCGGGAGAGCTGTCACCGAAGGTGACTGAGAGGGTTCAGCCCTTCTTGCTCTCCGCCTTCGCCGCGAACTTCGCGTCATTGACGACGAAGCGCTCATGCACACCGCCGCCCACGGGGCCTTTTTCGTCGTGCAGCGAGACCTTGAACACCAGCTTCCGGCCTTCCACGGCGGTCAGCTCGCTCTCACAGGTCACGGTCATGCCCACGGGGGTGGGGGCGGTGTGCTCCAGTTCCAGCTTCGTGCCCACCGAGCCGCAGCCCTCGTCCAGCTCGGACGCGACGCTCATCCAGCAGGTCTTTTCGGCCAGTGCCACCAGTGCGGGCGTTGCGAACACGTCCAGTGTGCCGCTGCCCATGGTCTTTGCGGTGTTTTCGTTCGTCACGAGCTGGCTCTGCTCGCCGTGGATGCCAATAGTCAACATAAAAAACTTCCTTTCCTGAATCGCCTTGCGGCAGTAAATTTCCGACCTCCTGATAGGATACCACATTTTCCGCGTCGATGCACCTGTTTTTGGTGGATTTCTGCATTTTCCTCTTTCCTGTCAGCCCAAAACGCGGTATGATAGGGCAAAATGGGGGAGGGTACGCCTATGAACGACTTCTGGAAATCCTACGATATCACCGCGCTGGAGTACGGAGTGAATTATCAGTGTTACCCACTGTATGGAAGAATCCATCTCACCGAACTGGCGCTTTCACTGATCTTCATCCTGAGTGCTGCGCTCTGGTACAGGCACAGCGGGCCAAAACAGCGGCGGCGCATCCTGGTGGGGGTCACGGTGCTTCTGCTTCTTGACGAAGCGGCCCTTCTGCTCGGCATGGCCCTGACCGGCCAGTGGAATTGGAGCTATCTCCCGCTCCACCTATGCAGCATCCATGTTTTCGTCTGCCTGTACAACACCCTGTTCGACCAGAACTGGTGCAAAGAGGAACTTTACGCCCTCTGCATCCCCGGCGCGGCGCTGGCCCTGCTCTGCCCAAGCTGGTTGGATGTGCCTTCATGGTGGACGCTCATCAACTTGCACTCGGTCTCCATCCACGCCCTGCTGGTGCTTTACCCGGTCCTTCTCGTTGTGGGCGGCTACCGCCCCAGCCCCCGCCGGGTGCCGCAGGTACTGGCTTTCCTGTTCGGCACCGCCTTGCCCATCTATTTTCTCAACAAGTCTCTGTACACGAACTTCTATTTCCTGAACAACCCAACCGCCAACGTCATCACCTGTGCCTTCACGAGATTTCTGGGTGAACCGTATTATATACTCGGCTTCCTGCCCGCCATCGCTGCGGCACTGGCGGTGATGTATCTGCCATGGGCAGCAAAAAACTTCACCGAAAATCGACGAAAACATTGACACTTTTTCCGCGCTCAAAACGCACCCTTTTTGCAGATTGAAATCGCAGTTTTCTTGCGTATTGGGGTATTTTTTTACAATTTCGAGGTTCTGTTCAAAATCTTTGCAAAAAGCCTTGACAGGGCCTCTTTTGCGTGATACTATGAACACATGAACAAACGTTCACATAAACACACCGCGAAAGGAGAGACTGCCATGAACGAACCCAAAGACGCTCTGCCCGCCGCGCAGCCGGGGCCTCTCGTGATGCCGGATGACGAAGTGCTGTATGAGCTGGCCGACCTGTTCCGGGTGTTCGGCGACTCCTCCCGCATCAAGATCCTGTATGCGCTCCACGACAGCGAGCTGTGTGTGCAGGACCTTGCGAATGCGGTGCAGCTGAGCCAGTCTGCGGTGAGCCACCAGCTCCGGGTGCTGAAGGACTCGAAGCTCGTGCGGTTCCGCCGGGACGGAAAGACCGTTTACTACGCACTGGACGATGACCATGTGCGCAGCATCCTCTCCATGGGGATGGACCATATCGAAGAATAACCGAAAGGCAGGTACTTATTATGAAAAAGAGCTACAAGATCGAAGTCGATTGCGCAAACTGCGCCCAGAAGATGGAAGACGCCGCCAACACCGTGGCCGGTGTGGCAAATGCGACCGTCAGCTTCATGACCCAGAAGATGAAGGTGGAGTTCGCAGAGGGCGCAGACCCCCACGACACCATGGTGAATGTTCTGGCCGCCTGCAAAAAGGTCGAGGACGACTGCGAGATCTTTGATATCTGAGCAACGCATCCGATGAGAACGGCTCCTCCTGCGGGGGAGCCGTTTCCTTCCCCGGCGATTTCCTGTTGAAAGAAAAGCCAGTTTTCAACACTTTCCACCGGGTTTTCAACAGCTTTTGCGGAAAAGTTTGAAAACAAACGCGAAAAAGTCAGATTTCTTCGGGAAAACCTCGTGGAAAACATGGGGGAAAACGTGGAAAAGTTTCCTTTCCGGGGAAAACCTGTTGAAACCGCCCCCAGCCATCCGTCAAAAGGAGAGTTTCGTATGACCAAAAAGCAGAAAAAGGTACTGTATCAGATCATCGCGGCGGTCATCCTGATCGCGATCCTGAAGCTCCTGCCCGCATTCCCCACCCCGGTGGAGCTGGTGCTCTACCTCATCCCGTACCTCGTAGTGGGCTGGGATGTCCTGCGCAAGGCGCTCAAGGGCATCAAGAACCGCCAGCCGTTCGACGAGTGCTTCCTGATGGCCGTTGCCACCGTGGGCGCGTTCGCGCTGGGCGACTATGTCGAGGGCTGCGCCGTCATCCTCTTTTACCAGATCGGCGAGCTGTTCCAGAGCGTGGCCGTCGGCAAGAGCCGCCAGAGCATCTCCAGCCTGATGGACATCCGCCCCGACTACGCCAACATCGAGGACGCAGACGGCAAGCTGGAACAGGTGGACCCCGATGACGTCGAGGTCGGCACCGTGATCGTGGTCCAGCCCGGCGAGCGTGTGCCCATCGACGGCGTGATCGTGGAGGGCACTTCGGCCCTGAACACCGCAGCCCTGACCGGCGAGAGCCTGCCCCGCGATGTGCAGGCCGGCGACGAGGTCATCAGCGGCTGTGTGAACATGACCGGCCTGCTCAAGGTGCGCACCACCAAGGAATTTGGCGAGTCCACGGTTTCCAAGATCCTCGACCTCGTGGAAAATTCCAGCATGAAGAAGGCCCGCACCGAGAACTTCATCACCCGTTTTGCCCGCGTGTACACCCCCGCCGTCTGCTACAGCGCACTGGCTCTGGCGTTCATCCCGCCGGTGATCCTGCTGCTGATGGGCCAGCCCGCCCGCTTCGGCGACTGGGTCTACCGCGCCCTGACCTTCCTCGTCATCTCCTGCCCCTGCGCTCTGGTCATCTCCATCCCGCTGAGCTTCTTCGGCGGCATCGGCGGTGCCAGCGCCTGCGGCATCCTCGTCAAAGGCTCCACCTATCTGGAAGAGCTGGCCCGCACCGGGATCGTGGTCTTTGATAAGACCGGCACCCTGACCCAGGGCACCTTCAAGGTCGTGGGCGTCCACCCCGAACACGGTGTCACCGAAGACGCCCTCGTGGAGGCCGCCGCCCTGGCCGAGAGCTGGTCCAAACACCCCATCTCCTTGAGCATCAAGGCCGCTTACGGCAGGGACATCGACGCCAGCCGCGTCACCGATGTCCAGGAGCTGGGCGGCCACGGCGTGACAGCAAAGGTGGACGGCAAAACCGTTGCCGCCGGCAATGCCCGCCTGATGGCAAAACTGGGCCTCACCGCCCCCGAAGTGACCGAGCCGGGCACCCTCGTGCATGTGGCCATCGAGGGGCAGTACGCCGGTTATCTGCTCATCGCGGACGTGGTCAAGCCCCACAGCGCGCAGGCCATCCGGAGCCTGAAGTCCGCAGGCGTCCGCAAGACCGTGATGCTGACCGGCGACGCCGAGCCTGTAGCCAGAGCGGTCGCCAATCAGCTGGGTCTGGACGAATACCATGCCGGTCTGCTGCCCGGCGACAAGGTGGACCAGATCGAAACGCTCCTCGCCGCCAAAGGCCCGAAAGAGAACCTCGCCTTCGTGGGCGACGGCATCAACGACGCGCCCGTCCTGTCCCGCGCCGACCTCGGCATCGCCATGGGTGCGCTGGGCTCGGACGCCGCCATTGAGGCCGCGGACATCGTCCTGATGGACGACGACCCGGCCAAGATCGCGCTGGCCATGCGCATCGCCCGCCGCACCCTCCGCATCGTCTACGAGAACATCGTCTTCGCGCTGGCCATCAAGTTCGCCTGCCTGATGCTCGGCGCTCTGGGTCTGGCAAGCATGTGGACCGCCATCTTCGCCGACGTCGGCGTCATGGTGCTGGCCGTCCTCAACGCCACCCGCGCCCTCTACACCAAAGACCTTGCCCGAAAGAACGAGCAGTGACCCACAACAAAAACCGGGAGATGCCGCATGGTATCTCCCGGTTCTGATTTTTATCACAGCATTCGGCACAATACAAGAAGTTCCGCGCTGCTTCACAGTTCCTCCCGCAGCTCCGTCAGATCAGCCCAGAAGCGTTTGGGGCAGTGGGTCATGCGGCCCCGCTCGTTGTGGCGGGCCTGGATCTCCAGCGTTTTGTAAAACTGCTTCCAGAGCGCCTGGAACTGCTGCTCCCGTTCACTGGGCGGGGGAAGCTCCAGCGGCTCGGCCAGTTCCAGCAGCTGCGGCCGATGATCCCGATACAGCAGCACTGCCTGGTGCACCGCGTCGTAGATCATGAAGTCTTCCTCCGGAAAGCGGCCGCAGAAATGCCCCCGCAGCAGCGGCAGGATGTAGTTTTTCGGGTGGATGACCGCACCCAGCATCCCGTCGTGTTCCTCGAAGCGGACGAAGCCCTGAAATTTGTCCACCTCCCAGTCGAGGCTCTTTTTCATCTCGTAGAGCGGCGCGACGTCCGGGTGGCCTGCCCGCTTGACTGTGCCCGGCCCCAGCGCGAAGGCCAGATGCAGAAACCGGATGAGGAGCAGTTCCTTGTCCTCCCGGCCGGAGAGGAAGTCCCGCGTGACGAGGTATTCCGTCTCGGCCCCCAGTTTCCGGCCAAGGCTGGCAAACACCCGCCGGGCCTTTTCGTGGTCGGTGGCGATGTCCTTGAAGGGGTAGAGGGTGGCGGTCTCCCGCTCCGGCGTCCAGACCGCAAACGGGATCTCATGCTGGGCAAAGCTCTCGAAGACACAGCAGAGGAAGCCCTCAAAGCTGCCGTCATAGAGGTAAACGACAGCGGCATCGTGGAGCTTGCGGGCGGGGTTCACAGCGCTCTGGCCAGACATTGCACTGCCTCCTCCCGCACCAGCTTCTGGGCCGCGTGGGGCGGCACTCCCTGTGCCACCAGCTTGTCCACGGCAGGCGGCGAGAACAGGCTCAGCTGCTCCACGCCGCCGCTGAAGACGTTCGGGTCGATGAGGGCGCTCGTGATCCGCTCCCGGCCCGCGCTGCCCCGCCCCGGATGCGCCCCGGCAAAGCCC